>Ga0335070_10004758_pt1 | contig 15899 bp, 25 predicted proteins | sample Lox_Sample_13_FD_206722 | JGI IMG/M metagenome (GOLD analysis project Ga0335070, IMG submission 206722) | Soil microbial communities from Loxahatchee National Wildlife Refuge, Florida, United States - Lox_Sample_1.3 | ecosystem: Environmental > Terrestrial > Soil > Wetlands | place: USA... | reverse complement strand
GGCCCGACGCGCACATCGTCGGCGTCGACAACTCCCGCGAGATGCTCGCCAGGGCCGCGGCGCACGCGCGGCCCGGGAAGCTCGAGTTCGCCGAGGGCGACCTCCGCACCTGGCAGGCGCCCCACCCGCTCGACCTGATCGTGTCCAACGCCGCACTGCACTGGATCGTGGACCACGCCGCGCTGCTCGCTCGCCTCTCGGGGCTGCTCGCGCCGGGAGGCTGCCTCGCCGTCCAGATGCCCAACAACCGCGAGGAGCCGGCCTATCGGTTCGCGGTCGAGCTGGCGGACGAGCCGCCCTGGCGCGAACGGCTGCGGGACGCGCCCTTCAGCCCCGAGATCCAGTCCGCGCCGTGGTACGTGGAGCGGCTGGCGGAGAACGAGCTCGAGGCCGACGTCTGGGAGACGATCTACTACCAGCCGCTCGCCGACGCCGACGCGATCGTCGAGTGGATGAAGGGGACGCTCCTGCGGCCGGTCCTCGCCGCGCTCTCCGAGGCGGACGCGGCGCGCTACCTCCAGCAGCTCGGGGCTCGCGTGCGCACCGTGTACCCGACGCGCTCGTTCGGGGTGCTGTTTCCCTTCAAGCGCCTGTTCTTCGTCGCGCGCCGCCGACGGAGCGCGGACCGATGAGGCACCGCGAGTTCCACCGCGCCGCGCGCGTGGGCTGGCTGCGCGCCGCCATGCTCGGCGCCAACGACGGGCTGATCTCCACGAGCAGCCTCGTCGTCGGCGTGGCGGCGGCGCAGGCCGCGCGGGACCCGGTGCTGCTGGCCGCGCTGGCCGGTCTCGTGGCCGGCGCGCTCTCGATGGCCGCCGGCGAGTACGTCTCGGTCAGCTCGCAAGCCGACACCGAGCAGGCGGATCTCGACCGGGAGCGCCGCGAGCTCGCCACCCGGGACGCGCACGAGCGGGCCGAGCTGGCCGGGATCTACGTGTCGCGCGGGCTCACGCCCGAGCTCGCCCGGCAGGTCGCGGACCAGCTCATGGCGCACGACGCGCTCGGCGCCCACGCGCGCGACGAGCTCGGACTGTTCGAGACGACGCGCGCGCGCCCGCTCCAGGCGGCGCTGGCCTCCGCCGCGGCCTTCTCGCTCGGCGCCGTGCCGCCGCTTCTGGGCGTCGCGTGGCTTCCGCTCGCCGTCCTCACGCCCGCCGTGGTGGCGAGCACGCTCGTCCTGCTCGCGGTGCTCGGCGGCAGCGCCGCGCGCCTGGGCGGCGCGCCGCTCGCGACCGGCGCCGCGCGCGTCACCTTCTGGGGCGCCGTCGCGATGGGCTGCACCGCCCTGGTCGGGCGCCTCTTCGGCGGCGTCGTCTGACGAGAGGATCCCGGTGGAGCGATCCGACCTGCTGGCGTCGGGGGGAGCGTGAGTGCCATGGTCGAGTCGGCAGATCGGGACGGCGTGCGCGTCGTGACGCTGCGCCGCCCTCCGGTGAACGCGATCCATCTCGAGATGGTCGAGGCGATCGCCGAGGCGATCGCGCAGGCGGCCGGAGATCCCGCGTGCGCGGCACTCGTGCTGACCGGTCAGCCCGGCGTGTTCTCGGCCGGCATCGACACGCGCGAGGTCCCCGCGTACGACGCGGAGAAGCGCGCGGCGATGCTGCGCGCGATCAATCGCACGATCCTCGCGCTCTACGGCCTCGCGAAGCCGGCCGTGGCCGCGATCTCGGGCCACGCGCTCGGAGGGGCGCTGGTGTTCGCGCTGGCCTGCGACATGAGGCTCGCGGCGCGCGGCCCCTTCCAGCTGGGCCTCACGGAGGCTCGGGCCGGCGTCCCGTTCCCGGCGGGCCCGCTCGCCGTCGTGCAGGCGGAGCTCTCGCCGTCCACGGCGCGCCTGCTGATGCTCACGTCGCTGACGGCGCCTCCGGACTCGCCGCTGCTCCACCCGGGCGTGATCGACCGCGTGCTGCCGCAAGACGCCCTCCTCGACGCCGCGCTCTCCGAGGCGCGACAGCTCGCATCGCAGCCCGCCCACGCGCGGGTGAAGGCACAGCTCAGGGCCGCGACGCTCGAGCGGCTCACCCGGATCGCCGCGCGAGACGAGGAGCCGATGCTCGCACACTGGGTCTGAAGCTCGTTGACTGCGGCGCGCGGCCCTGAGAGAGTTCCGTCCCGGATGGAGGTCCACCCCACATGACGACTCCCTTCTGGTGTCTCCTCTTCGCCGTGCTGATGCCCTACGTGCTCGCCGGAGCCGGCGGCTACTTCAAGACGAAGCAGTTCGGCTCGCTCGACAATCGCCAGCCCCGCGCCCAGGCGGCGGCGCTCACCGGGACGGGCGCGCGCGTGAATGCGGCGCAGCAGAACGCGTGGGAGGCGCTCGGAGTCTTCACGGCGGCGGTCACGGTGGCCCACTTCGCGGGTGCCGACCCGAGCCGGTCCGCGCGGGCCTCCGTGTTGTTCGTCGTCGCGCGCGTGCTCCACGCGATCTGCTACATCGCGGATCTCGCGACGCTGCGCTCGCTCGTCTTCTTCGTCGGCTTCGGGTCGTGCATCTATCTGTTCTGGCTGGCCGCACGGGTCTGAACGATCCTCCCGCACTTCGTTCGACCCGGAGGCTCGACATGCCCGCGTGGCTCACGTTCGTCGTGATCGGAATCCTCGGAGGCCTCGCCTCCGGACTGTTCGGTGTCGGCGGCGGGATCGTGATCGTCCCCGCGCTGATCTACTGGGCCGGCTTCTCGCAGCACATGGCGACGGGCACGAGCCTCGCGGTGCTGCTGCCGCCCATCGGGCTCGCCGCGACGATCGAGTACTACCGGCACGGCAACGTGGACATCCACGCCGCGATCATCCTGGCGACCACGATGCTGATCGGGGCCTGGGGGGGCGCCTGGATCGCCAATCGCATGGAGGGCCCCACGCTGCGCCTGCTGTTCGGCATCTTCATCTCGCTGCTCGGGCTCTACCTCGTCCAGGGCGCACTGCGGCGGCTCGGCTGGATGGCCTAGGACGGCAACGTGCCGGAATGGCTCGCGCTCGCCACCTCGGCGCCGATCGTGCGACGCGCGCTCGCGTATGCCGTGGTCGTCGGGAGCGTCCTGATCGCCATCAACCACGGCGACGCGCTGCTGCGCGGCGAGATCGAGCTGCCGCGTGCGCTGCGCATGGGCCTCACCGTGTTCGTCCCCTATGCGGTCTCCACGCTCTCGAGCGTCCAGGCGATCCTCCAGCGGCAGCGCGACGAAGCTCGCGGAGGGAGCTGATGTCGCTCGAGGCCTGGCTCGCCTTCTGCCTGACGGAGACCGTGCTCTGCTTCACCCCGGGGCCCGCCGTGCTCTTCGTGGTGTCGGTGGCCCTCGCTCGAGGGGCCCGGCCAGGGCTGGCCGGCGCGCTCGGCATCCTGGGGGCGAACTCGCTCTACTTCGCGCTGTCCGCGACGGGGGTGGCCGCGGTCATCCTGGCCTCGAGCCGGCTCTTCACCGCGCTCAAGTGGGCAGGTGCTGCGTACCTCGTATTCGTCGGCCTGCGCATGCTGCTCTCCCGCCCGGGAGATGCCACCGACCCGGCGCCGCAGCCCGTCCATCGCTCGTTCCTGCGCGGTCTGGTCGTGCAGGGAGCCAACCCGAAGGCGCTGGTGTTCTTCGTGGCGCTGCTGCCGCAATTCATCGACCCGCATGCGCCGGTCGGGCGCCAGGTCCTCGTGCTCGGCGTGAGCTCCGTCCTGATCGAGCTCGTCGTGCTCGCGCTCTACGTCGCGTTCGCGGTCCGGGCGCGCCGGCTCGCGGGAGCCCGTCTGGCAGGTCCGCTCGAGAAGATCGGCGGAGGCGTGCTGGTGGCGGCCGGAGCCCGCCTCGCGCTCACGCGCTCCGGCTGACCCGTGGCCGCGAGCGCCCGTCGCGCGGGGCTCTGGTGGATCGCCGCCGCCGGGCTCTTCTGGCTGGCCTGGCTGCTCATGCCGGGCGTCGGCATCACCGACGCGGATCGCATCCTGACCCTGGTGGCGCAGCAGCGGGCCGCCGTGCGCCTCTCGGCGGCGCTCCAGCTCGTTTCGGCAGCCTGTTATGCGCCTGCCCTCGTGGGACTCGTGGCGAGCCCCCGCTTCGGATCGCGCACCGGCGTGCGCGTCGGCGCGAGCCTGCTCCTCGTCGGGGCGATGGGCTCCGCGGCCGACGCGGTCTTCCACCTGCTGGCGGACGCGATGCTGACGCCGGGCCTCGATCGCCCCACGCTGGTCACCGTGATGCAGCAGATGCAGGGCCCCGGCCTGCGCTTCATCCTGCCGCTCATCGCGGCGTACTTCGCCGGCGCGGCCTGTCTCTCCGTCGCGCTCTGGCGCGCACGACTGGTGCCCCGCTGGAACGCGCTGCTACACCTCGCGGCGATCGGCGTCGCCGTGGCTGGAGGGGTGCTGCTGGCAGGGCGTCCCGCGGCGCTGCGCGCCGTGGGCCTCACGGTGCTGTTCCTGATCGCCGCAGCGCAGGCGTGGCTCGGCGCGCGGCTCCTCGCTGGCGCCGCATCCGCGGACCCGGGCGCGCCGCGCGAGGCGACGACGCCTCGCGGTCGGTGACGGGTGGCGCGCCGACCCGCGCTGCTACCCTGCGCAGCCCTTCCCCTCCCAACATCCCAACGAGGAACCCCCTGTGTCGATCGCCGCCCGCCTCTCGGTCCTTGCGCTCTTCACTCTCGCCGCGCTGTCGCCCTCGGCGTTGCGCGCGGAAGACGCAGCCGGGCCGCCGGCCGAGGCGGCGAAGCCGGCCCCGGCCCCGGAGGCCGGCAAGGCTCCTGCGGCGACGAAACCCGCCGAGGCCGCGAAGCCTGCGGCGGACGCGAAGCCGGGCAAGCCGGGGGTCGTCGCCGACGGCCGCAAGGTCTCGATCGAGTACACGCTCACCGTCGACGACAAGGTGGCCGACACCAACGTCGGCGGGCAGCCGCTCGTCTACGAGCAGGGCAAGAGCCAGATCCTCCCGGCTCTCGAGAAGGCGCTCGCCGGACTCAAGAAGGGCGACACCAAGAAGGTCTCCCTCACCGCGGAGCAGGGCTACGGGGCGGTGAACCCCGAGCTCCTCCAGACGGTGCCGGCCAGCAAGATCCCCGAGGACGCGCGCAAGGTCGGGGCGATGCTGATGGCGGAGAATCAGAACGGACAGCGCCGACCCGTGCGCGTGGCCGAGCTGAAGGGTGACGAGATCGTCATCGACATGAACCACCCGCTGGCGGGCAAGCCGCTCACCTTCGACATCCGCGTGCTGGACGTGGAGTAGTGAAGCGCGCCCTCGCCGTCTTGCTGATCGCGCTCGTCGCGATCGGCGCGGCGACGTACGTCGCGGGCGAGCAGACCGAGGTCGTCGTGGTCCGGACCTTCGACGACAAGGGCGTGCCCTGGGAGACGAAGGTCTGGGCGGTGGACCACGACGGCGACGTCTGGGTCCGCGTGGCGAATCCGCAGCGGCACTGGTACCGCCGGCTGCTCGCGAGCCCGCGCGCCGAGCTGGTCCGAGCCGGACGCGTGCGCCCGGTCTGGGCGGAGCCGAGCGAGGACCCGGCGGTTCGCGCGGCCATCGATGCGAGCTTCCGGGAGAAGTACGGCCTCGTCGACTGGTGGTACGGCGTCCTGCTGCGGCGGAACCCGATCCCGGTCCGCCTGCGCAGTGCCGACACCCCCTCACCCGCCCGGGCCGACTAGCGAAGCTCCGACGGAATCTGCCGCGGGGGATGCCACGCGCCTCGCGGCTGTGCTAACACATGCGCGTTAGTCGATCGGGGGAGCCCGAACTTGGCCAAGCGAAGAGACTGGTCGGCGATCATCGAGCGTCTGAACAAGAGCCCGCGAGGCGAGCTCCGCATCCGCATGGGTTCTCCGGGCAGCGCCCAGGTCACCCGCTGTCGGCTGCTCGAGGAGTGGAGCAACCTCGACGTGTCGACGGTCGGCGAGACGCTCTACCTGAGCCTGCGCCGCACGGGCGCCCGGGGTCGACGCAGCCGCCGCTGACCTGGCGCCGGGAGGCGCAAGGTGGATCCGAAGCTCTTCTTCACGGTGGCGAGTACGATCTTCCTCGCGGAGCTCGGCGACAAGACGCAGCTCGCCACGCTGCTCTATGCAGCGGACGCACGCAACTCGAAGTGGACGGTGTTCGCGGCGGCCGCGGCGGCCCTCGCCACCGCGTCCGCGATCGGCATCCTGGCGGGCGGCTTCGTCGCAGAGCACGTCGACGCGCGCCTCCTGTCGCGCGTCGCAGGCGCCGGGTTCATCGCCGTCGGCCTGTGGACGCTCCTGCGCGCCTAGGCAAGCGCGGAACGCGGGCGCAGCGAGGCGAAGCCGAGCGGAGGTCGGAGCCAATGCAGGTCGCGAGCGCCCTGAGCCTCTTCTTCGCCGCCGGCGCTCTCGGCGGACTCGCGAACTCGCTCGCCGTCTGGCTCTTCGGCCAGCTCGGCCTCGCCCATGCGCTCGGCGTGGCGATCGCCCCCGACCTGACGCCCGCGTGGCTGTATCCGCGCATCGTGTGGGGGGGCCTGTGGGGCTTCCTGTTCGCGCTCCCGATCGGCGTGACCTCGTGGCTGCGCCGCGGTCTGCTGCTCTCGCTGGCGCCTAGCGCCTTCCAGCTCTTCGTGGTCTTCCCGCGCTGGGCCCACCGCGGCATGCTCGGCCTCGAGCTCGGCGCGCTGACGCCGCTCTGTGTCCTGGCCTTCAACGCCGTGTGGGGACTCGTCGCGTCCTGGTGGCTGCGCGGCACGAAGGGCTGAACCGGCCGGCAGGAGGCCGCGGCCAAGGAGGCGAAACGTGGACCTCTCGGAGCATCGCCACATGCCCCCCGTGTCGGCGCTCATGACGCCCTTCCCTTATTTCGTGCGCCTCGACGATCCGGTCGAGCGCGTGCGCGCGCTGATGCAGGAGCACGACATCCGCCACGTGCCGGTCAAGCAGGAGGATCGCGTCGTCGGCCTGGTCTCGGAGGAAGCCCTGCGCTGGCTGTCGAGCCCGGCGGCGGGCGGCGCCGCGCAAGGCGCGGCGCGCGTGCGCGACCTGCAGCTGCCACAGCCCTACGCCGTCGAGCTGTCGGCGCCGCTCGGCCCCGTGCTGCTCGAGATGGCGCGGCGGCACGCCGGCTCCGCCATCGTGCTGCGGAGCGGACGGCTCGCCGGCATCATCACCGAGACCGACGTCTGCCGCGCCCTCGGCCAGGTGCTCGAGCGGCGCTTCGGGCCCGGCGGCGACGCGGCGTGAACGCCCCGTGCGCGTCGTCCACTCCTTCGACTGCAAGAGCGCCTGCCACGACGACGTCTACTCGCGCTTCTGGAGACCCGAGCTCGACCTCGAGGATCCGGAAGCCGTCGGCGCGGCGCTGCAGCGCGGCGGAGTCGACCCGGAAGGCTTCCCCGCCTTCCTCGCCGCGAGCGACTCGCACCTAGCCTGGTGAGAAATGCGGGCCTCGCGGGATCGCGCCCCCAGCCTATCATGCGGTGTCCACGATGCGGGGAAGCGCGGCTGCGGCGGCCGCGCGGAATCGAAGGGAGTCACCATGTCCCACGCCATGCGCCTGCTCGGACTCACGTCGGTCGCGGTCCTGGCTCTCGCGGTCTGCGGCCGCTCGGGTGGGGTCCACTCGATCAGCGGCGACGATCTCGCGCGGCGCATCGCTGCGGGATCCTCACCCCTGGTCCTGGACGTGCGCACGCCCGAGGAGTACGCGGCCGGCCACATCCCCGGCGCGCGCAACATTCCGTACGACCAGCTCGCGGCCCGCCTCTCGGAGCTCGGCGTGGGCCACTCGGACGAGATCGTCGTGCACTGCGAGGGGGGCAAGCGCGCGGCGAACGCCGAGCGGACGCTTGCCGACGCCGGGTACACGAACGTGCGGGATCTCCAGGGCCACATGCGGGGCTGGCAGCAGGCGGGACGGCCCATCGAGTCGTCGCACTAGCCCGCGCCCGCGATCTTCAAGCGCGCCGTCGGACGCTCCGATACGGCGGCGATGCCCGAGCGCGATCTGGACGCCGCCCGACTCGCCGCGATCGGCACCCCCGAGCACTTCCGCTGGCTCGAGGGGATCGTGCGGGCGCTGCTCGTGCTCAACCTCGCCGACGCCGTGTTCACGCTGCTCTGGATCCGCGGAGGGCTCGCCGCGGAGGCCAACCCGCTGCTGCGCGACCTGGCGCACCGCCACCCGACGGCCTTCGTGGCGACCAAGCTCGCGCTGGTCGGGGCCGGCTCGCTGCTCCTGTGGCGGGAGCGCCATCGGCCCCTCGCCGTGATCGCGATCTTCCTCGCCTTCCTCGTCTACTACGCGCTGCTGCTCGCGCACCTCGGATTCCTCTCCCTCGTGGTGCGAGGCGCGGCCCTGCTTCCCTGACCCGCTCTGGCGCTGCGCGCAGTAGAATGCGCGCCATGGCGGCACGCATCTTCCTCGCACTCTCGGCTCTCCTCTGGCTGCCCTACGGGCTCTACTGCTTCGCGCATCCCGGCTACCTGCAAGCCACCGCGGGCGTCGCGTCCGTGTCGCCGACGGGTACGACGGAGCTGCGCGCCATGTACGGCGGCCTCCAGGCTGCAGTCGGCGCGCTGGCACTCGCGGGCTGCCTGCGCGGCGCCGTCACGCGCACGGCGCTCTCCGCGCTGGCCGTGCTGACCGCGGGCCTCGGCAGCGCGAGGCTCCTCGGCGTCGCGTTCGACGGCGGCTTCACGCCCTCCTACACCGGGGCCGGACTCGCTTTCGAGTGGACCAGCGCCGTGCTCTCGACCTGGCTCCTGCGCCGCAGCCGGTGACCCGCGGCCTCGAGCGCCTGCGCACGGGGCGGCTCCTGCTCCAGCGCGTGTGTGAAGCCGACCTCGAGGATCTCTCCCGTCTGTATGCGGATCCGCGCGTGATGGCGACCCTCGGCGGCACGCTCGATGCCGATGCGACGGCCGCGCAGCTCCGCGAGCTGTGCGCCCACTGGGAGCGCCACGGCTTCGGACCCTGGACGCTGCGCGAGCCCGGAACGGGGCGCTTCCTCGGGCGCGGCGGGCTGCGCCGCGTCCACGTCGGCGGGCGCGACGAAGTGGAGATCCTCTACGCGCTCGCGGCCGATGCCTGGGGGTGCGGCTACGCCACCGAGCTCGCGCGCGAGAGTGCGCGCGTCGCCTTCGAGCAGCTCGCCCTTCCCTCCCTGGTCTGCTTCACGCGGCCGGACAACGCGCGCTCGCTGCGCGTGATGCAGCGCGCGGGATTCGCCTGGGAACGCGACGTCGTGCACCGCGGCCTGCCGCACGTCCTCCACCGGCTGCATGCGCCGCGTCCGCGCCTTACAGCGGAGCTGTAGCGAGTCCCGTCTCGTGCACTCGCCGACCCGCCCGGACTGTGGCGCCCGCCGACGGAGAGCGGCGCGCCGCGCGCCGCGACGGTTATAGTAGATAGGGAATAGCGGGACGCGGAGCCCCCCGACGGGCGAAGCGCGCAGCGAGTTTCAACGAGCAACAAGGAGCACGCCCGTGGCCGAGGCACCGGTCTTCGTCGAGCGCAAGGATCTCTACATCGGAGGCGAATGGGTTGCGTCCCAGAGCCGCGCCGCGATCGAGGTGATCGGCGCGTCCACCGAGCAGCCGCTCGGCCGCGTGCCGGACGCCTCGCCCGCCGACATCGATCGCGCCGTCGCCGCCGCGCGCCGCGCCTTCGACACGGGACCCTTCCCCGACTGGAGTCCCGCGGAGCGCGCCGACGCCCTCTCGCGCCTCTCGAAGGCGCTGCAGGTGCGCGCGCCGAAGATCGCCGAGACGATCACGCGCGAGAACGGCTGCCCCTCGCAGGCCTCGATGGGCCTCCAGGTGTTCTCCGCCACCATGGTGCTCGACAGCTATGCCGAGATCGCGCGCAGCTTCACCTTCATGGAGGAGCGGCCCGGAGCGATCGGCAACCGCGTGCGCGTGCGCCGCGCGCCCGTCGGCGTGGTCGCGGCCGTGATCCCGTGGAACGTGCCGATCTTCGTGGCCGTGCTGAAGCTCGGCCCCGCGCTCGCGGCGGGCTGCACGGTCGTGCTCAAGCTGGCGCCCGAGACGCCGCTCGACGGCTACCTGCTGGCCGAGGCGGTCGACGAGGCGGGGCTTCCGCCCGGCGTGATCAACGTGCTGTGCGCCGGCCGGGAGAACAGCGAGTACCTGGTGCGCCACCCCGGGATCGACAAGGTCTCGTTCACGGGCAGCACCGTCACCGGCGGGAAGATCGGCGGGATCTGCGGCGAGCAGATCAAGCGCTGCACGCTCGAGCTCGGCGGCAAGTCCGCCGCGATCCTGCTCGAGGACGTCGACCTGGCGGGCTCGATGCAGCAGCTGCTCGGCGCGGCGCTGATGAACAACGGGCAGGCCTGCGGAGCACAGACGCGCATCCTGGCGCCGCGGGGGCGCTACGCCGAGGTGGTCGACGCGCTCGCCGGCGCGGTGGGCGCCATGAAGCTCGGCGACCCGCTCGACCCCGCGACGAACATCGGGCCGGTGGTCAGCCAGCGCCAGCGCGACCGCATCGTCGGCTACCTCGACGCGGGCAAGGCCGCGGGCGCGAAACCGGCCGTCGGCGGCGGGCGGCCGAAGGCGCTGCCGAAGGGCTGGTACATCGAGCCGACCGTCTTCGCGAACGTCGACAACAAGATGAAGATCGCGCAGGAAGAGATCTTCGGGCCCGTGCTCGCCGTGATCCCGTACGGCAGCGAGGACGAGGCGATCGCCATCGCCAACGACTCGCAGTACGGGCTGTGCGGCTCCGTGTGGACGCCGGACCTCGAGCGCGGCGCGCGGCTGGCGGCGCGCGTGCGCACCGGCTGCGTGGCCGTCAACTCGGGCATGATCGTCGACCTGCGCTCGCCGTTCGGCGGCTTCAAGAAGTCGGGCATCGGGCGCGAGCTCGGTCCCGAGGGCCTGGCGGCCTACCTCGAGTACCAGTCGATCATCCTGCCGCCGGGGGCCTAGCAAGCGACCGCGAAGCGGTCGCGCGCAGCGAGCCGGAGGCGAGCGAAGTTCGGAGAAACGACCCTGTTCGCGGCGCGCAGCCAGCCGCAGGCGAGCGAAGTTCGGAGAGATCCCCCCTTCACCGTGGAGAACACCCCATGACCCACAACCTGCAGTTCTACATCGATGGCCGCTGGGCGGATCCCAGCGAGCCGCGCCCGTTCGACGTGATCGATCCCGCCACCGAGCAGCCGATCGCGCAGATCACTCTCGGCGGCGCCAAGGACGTGGACCGCGCGGTGGCCGCGGCTCAGCGCGCCTTCGAGGGCTTCTCGCAGACCTCGGTCGCGGATCGCCTGAGCCTGCTGCGCAGCATCGCCGGCGCCTACCAGAAGCGCTACGCCGATCTCGCGAAGACGATCTCCCAGGAGATGGGCGCGCCGTTCTGGCTTTCGAATGCGGCGCAGGCCGCGACGGGCCTCGGCCACGTGAACGAAGCGATCAAGGTCCTCGAGTCCTACGAGTTCGAGACGCACCGCGGCACCACGCTGATCCGCCGCGAGCCGGTCGGCGTGTGCGGCTTCATCACGCCGTGGAACTGGCCGGTGAACCAGATCATGTGCAAGGCCGCCTACGCGCTCGCGGCGGGCTGCACGATGGTGCTCAAGCCCACGGAGGTCGCGCCGCTGAACGCGGTCATCCTCGCGGAGATCTTCCACGAGGCCGGCGTCCCGGCCGGCGTCTTCAACCTCGTGAACGGCGACGGCCCGACGGTGGGCCAGGCCATCGCGTCGCACCCGGGCATCGACATGGTGTCGTTCACCGGCTCGACGCGCGCCGGCATCCTGGTCTCGAAGGCGGCGGCGGACACCGTGAAGCGCGTCACCCTCGAGCTCGGCGGCAAGTCGGCCAACGTGATCCTCGACGACGCGGATCTGAACGTCGCCGTGGGCGGCGGCCTGATGGGCTGCGTGATGAACAGCGGGCAGTCCTGCAACGCGCCGACGCGCATGCTCGTGCCCCGCTCGCTCCACGACAAGGCCGTGCAGATCGCGAAGGCGGCGGCCGAGGGCGTCACCGTGGGTCCCCCGTTCGCCGAGGGCGTGCGGATCGGCCCCGTGGTCAGCGAGGCGCAGTGGAACAAGATCCAGCGCCTGATCCAGAAGGGCATCGACGAGGGCGCCACGCTCGTCACCGGCGGACCGGGTCGTCCCGACAACCTGCCGCGCGGCTACTACGTGCGGCCGACCGTGTTCGCCAACGTGCGCAACGACATGACGATCGCCCGCGAGGAGATCTTCGGCCCCGTGCTGTCGATCCTGCCCTATCGCGACGAGGAGGAGGCGATCCGCATCGCCAACGACACGCTCTACGGACTCGCCGGCTACGTCTCGTCGGCGAGCCTGGAGCGCGCGCGCAAGGTGGCGAAGCGTCTGCGCGCCGGCCAGATCAACGTGAACGGCGCCGGCCCCGACTTCTCGGCGCCCTTCGGCGGTTACAAGCAGTCGGGCAACGGGCGCGAGTGGGGCGTGTTCGGCTTCGAGGAGTTCCTCGAGGTGAAGGCCATCACGGGCTGGGACGCGAAGTAGCGGCCCGCGCCTGCATGGCGGCCATGCGTTGACGGCGCGGCGGCGGGGCCTGAAGCTCGCCGCCGTGCCGCAGCCCCTCGAGTTCTGGTTCGAGTTCGCCAGCACCTACTCGTATCTCGCGGCGTCGCGCATCGAGGCCGAGTGCCGCGCGCGCGGCGTGGCGCTCTCCTGGGAGCCCTTCCTGCTCGGCCCGATCTTCGCCGCGCAGGGCTGGAAGGACTCGCCCTTCAACCTCTATCCCGCCAAGGGCCGCTACATGTGGCGCGACATGGAGCGCCTGTGCGGCGAGCTCCGCCTGCCCTTCCGGCGGCCCACCGTCTTCCCGCGAAACGGGCTGCTCGCGGCGCGGGTCGCCTGCGCCGGCCGGGGCGAGCCCTGGCTGCCGGAGTTCGTGCGCGCCGTCTACCGCGCGAACTTCGCCCACGACCGCGACATCGCGACGCCCGAGACGATCGGCGAGATCCTGACGGCGCTGCGCATCTCCGCCGACGCGTGGCTCACGCGCGCGACCTCGCCCGAGAACAAGCAGCGCCTGCACGAGCAGTCGCGGCGGGCGGCGGAGCGCGGCCTGTTCGGCGCTCCGAGCTTCGTGGTCGGGTCCGAGCTGTTCTGGGGCAACGACCGCCTGGAGCAGGCGCTCGCCTGCGCGTGCGCGGCTGCTACGCCGTGATCGGCGCGAGGCGCAGCTGGACGCGGCGGTTCTGCTGCCGGCCCTCGGGCGTGTTGTTGGGGGCGATCGGATACTGCTCCCCGAAGCCCTGCGTGAGGACGCGCATCGGATTCACTCCCTGCGCCTTCAGGTAGCTGCCGACGGAGGCCGCGCGCCGCTCGGAGAGATCCATGTTGTGGGCGTCGGTGCCCGTGTCGTCGGTGTAGCCCGTCACCTCGATGATCGTCTTGTCGTACTCCTGGAGCACGAGCACGACGGAGTTGAGGACCGGGTAGAAGTCCGCGCGGATCTCGGCGCGATCCACGTCGAAGGTGACGTTGCCGGGCATGTTCAGGACGATCTCGTTGCCGACCCGGGTCACGCTGACGCCCGTCCCGCGCAGCCGGTCGCGGAGCTTCGCCTCCTGGTAGTCCATGTACGCGCCGACGGCGCCGCCTCCGACCGCGCCCACGCCCGCGCCGATCAGCGCGCCCATGGCGCGATTGCGCCCGGCCAGCGCGCCGACGCCCGCGCCGAGCCCCGCGCCGATCGCCGCGCCGATCGCAGTCTTGCTGACCTGCGGCTGTTCCGTGTAGGGATTCGTGGTGCAGCTCGCGGTGAACGAGAGCAGCACGAGACACGCGGCCGCGCGGCCCGCCCTGCCCGAGACCCTGCGAAGCAGCGAGATCATCTCGATTCTCCTCCAGAGAGTCGGCGAGCATAGCGGCGTCCCGCGCGTGCGCGCGCGAGCCGCGCGAGCCCCATGTGGTAGCCTGCCGCACATTCGTCGGAGGAACCCATGGCAGAGCGCATCGGCATCGAGGAGGCGGCGCGCCGGCGCGGCGTGCGCCTGATCCTGATGGCGGGCTTCCCGAGCCCGTGGTCCGTGGCCGCGAAGGCCCTCTTCGACGTGAAGCGCATTCCCTACGTGCGCGCGCAGCCGATGCCGCACGACGCGCCGGACGCGCTCGTGCGCGTGACGCATCAGGCGAGCTTCCCCGCGGTGCTCTACGAGAACGAGCGCCCGCGCAGCGGCTGGGCCGAGATCCTGCTGCTCGCCGAGCGGCTCGCGCCGGAGCCCGCGCTCATCCCGTCGGATGCCGAGCAGCGCGCGACGCTGTTCGGCGTCGCCCACGAGATCTGCGGCGAGTCGGGCCTCGGCTGGTGCGCGCGCCTGATGATGATCCACTCCGGCATGCAGACGGATCCCCCGAATCCGGTCGGCGCCTTCCTCGGGCCGAAGTACGGCTACTCGCGCGAGGCGGCCGCCGCGGCGCCCGCGCGCGTGATCGCCGTCCTGCGCATGCTCTCCGCGCTGCTGGCGCGATCGCGCGCGAAGGGCAACGCGTACCTGCTCGGCGCCTCGCTCAGCGCGGTCGACCTCTACTGGGCCGCCTTCTCGAACCTGCTCGCGCTGCTGCCGCCGGAGCAGTGCCCGCTGCCGGCGCCGATGCGCGCCATGTTCGGGAAGACGGATCCCGAGATCCAGGCCGCGCTCGACCCGGCCCTGCTGGCCCACCGCGACTTCGTCTTCGCGAAGCACATCGGGCTTCCGCTGGAGCTCTGAGCACCGTGGCCGCGGCGCCCGAAGCGGCCGAGCGCTTCCGCGCGCACGCCGAGGCGGCGATCGCCCGCGACGAGCCGGAGGAGCTGCGCGACGTGGCGCTCGCGATCGCCCTCGAGGCGACGTCGCGGGAGTGGGCGCAGTCCTGCTGCATGCAGCTCGCGCGCCACCGCGACGCCGAGGTGCGCGGCAATGCCATCCTCGGCTTCGGGCACCTCGCGCGCCGCTTCGGACAGCTCGATCCACAGCGCGTGCGGCGCATCGTCTCCATCGCGCTCGTCGACCCTTCGCCCGGCGTGCGCGAGAAGGCGCGCTCCGCCGTGCTCGACCTGCGCACCTTCCTGCGCTGGGACTTCGAGGAGGTCGCGTAGGCATGGCGGCGCGCTGGTTCGAGGATCTGCCGGTCGGCACGCGCACCGAGATCGGCGACTACCTGCTCTCGCGCGAGGAGATCATCGAGTTCGCGTCGCGCTGGGATCCGTATCCCTTCCACGTCGACGAGCAGGCTGCGCGCGACTCGGTGTTCGGCGGGCTCACCGCCTCGTCCTGCCACCTGTTCGCGATCTGCACGCTGCTCTTCCACCGCGACCCGGACCCGATCGCCGTGCTCGCCATGCTCGGCAAGGAGGCCATGCGCTTCCCGAACCCCGCGCGACCGGGCGATCGCCTCCGCTACCGCACCGAGTGCGTGGAGGCGCGCGAGTCGCGCTCGAACCCCGAACGCGGCGTGGTGACGCTCGCCGACGAGCTCTGCAACCAGCGCGGTGAGCCGATCCTGACACAGCGCGTGAGCCTGCTGGTCGCGCGGCGCGGACGCTGACGCGGCGACGCGCCTCCGGCACACTCCCGCGCCATGGCGCATGTGGTGGTCGTGGGCGGCGGCTTCGGCGGCCTCGCGGCCGCGCGCGGCCTCGGCGGCGCGCCAGGCATCGACGTCACGCTGGTCGACCGGCGCAACCACCACCTGTTCCAGCCCCTGCTCTACCAGGTCGCGATGGCGGGACTCTCGCCCGCCGAGATCGCGGCGCCGATCCGCAGCCTGCTCTCCGCGCAGCGCAACGTCAGCGTGCGCCAGGACGAGGTCCGCTCGGTCGACGCGGCGGCGCGGGAGCTCGAGACCGCGCACGGATCGCTGCGCTACGACGTGCTGGTGCTGGCGTGCGGCGCGCGCCACGCCTACTTCGGCCACGAGGCCTGGGAGGAGCACGCGCCAGGCCTCAAGTCGCTGGAGGAGGC
>Ga0335070_10004757_pt1 | contig 15900 bp, 19 predicted proteins | sample Lox_Sample_13_FD_206722 | JGI IMG/M metagenome (GOLD analysis project Ga0335070, IMG submission 206722) | Soil microbial communities from Loxahatchee National Wildlife Refuge, Florida, United States - Lox_Sample_1.3 | ecosystem: Environmental > Terrestrial > Soil > Wetlands | place: USA... | reverse complement strand
CTGCGGCATGCCGGGCTTACGATCCTGTGCCTGTCGCTCCGCGGCGCCGGCGGGAGCCGCCCGGCCGCAGGCGAGCGCGATGGTGTGGATCAAGGTCGCCTTGCGGACCGGTTTTGTGAGGTACGCTGCGAAATTGGCCGCGAGGGCCCGGCGGCGATACGCCGGGTCGTTGTACGCCGTCAGGAGCACGGCCTTCACGTTGGTGAGGCGCGGATCCTCCATCATCTTCAGATGGAATTCGAACCCGTCGCGTCCAGGCAGCTTGAGGTCGACGACGACCACGTCGATGGAGCGCGGCGCCTCGCCGAGACGATCGAGAGCCGCTTCTGCCGACGGTGCGGTCTGGACATGCGCACCGGCGGAGCCGAGATAGCGAGTCAAGAGCCAGCTGGTGACCGGATCGTCCTCGACGATCAGCGCGCGAACGCCGTCGAGGCGCTCGATCTCGCCGGACGCGACCGCCGGCGCCGCCTCCAGCGGGATCTTGGCCCAAAATGTCGACCCGCGGCCAGGCGCGCTTTCAACACCGATGCTGCCGCCCATGAGCTCGACCAGCCGGCGGCAGATCGAAAGACCGAGGCCCGTGCCGCCGAATCGCCGCGTGGTGGTGCCGTCGGCCTGCACGAACGGGTTGAATAGGCGGCTGCGCGCGACGTCATCGAGTCCGATGCCGGTGTCGACGACGTTGAGGCGGAGTGTGCCGGAATCCTCCGTCGTCAGATGCACGGAGACGCTGCCCGTCTCGGTGAACTTGATCGCGTTGCCGATCAGATTGAACAGAAGCTGACGGAGGCGGACGGGATCGCCGAGGATTGCCTGCGGAACCGTCTGGTCGACATAGGTGTTGAACGACAGCTTCTTGCGATGGGCGTGCGGGGCGAGCGTGTCCGCGACGCCCTCGACCAGCGGCAGCGGGGCGAACGGAACCCGCTCGATCTCCATTTTGCCGGCCTCGATCTTCGACAGGTCCAGGATGTCGTCGATGATCTTGAGAAGCGCTTCCGCCGAGCCTCCGATGACGTCGATGAGCTCGCGCTGCTCTTCGTTGAGCTCGGTCTGGTGGAGCAGCTCGAGGATTCCGAGCACGCCGTTCATCGGCGTGCGCAGCTCATGCGTCATAGTCGCGAGGAACGAGGACTTGGCGCTGTTGGCGGCTTCCGCCGCCTCTTTGGCGCCGCGGATCTCGTCTTCGGCGCGTCGCTCTTCCGTCACGTCGGTATAGGTGAACACGTAGCTGCCGTCGAGCAGCGGCACACCGCGGATCTCGAGCACGCGCCCGCTCTTCAGACGCGCCTCGCTTTGCACGCTGCGGCCCTTCTCGACGGCCGTGAGCCGCTCCATGACGACTTGATGGGGCGCTGTCGGGGCGTAGTCGCCCCGCTCGGCGGTGTAGCGGAGCATTTCGGGCAGGGTGCGATGTTTCGCAAGCACGTCGGCCGGCAAGGCCCAGAGCTCGACGAAGCGCTGGTTGTGGACGACAATCCTGAGGTCGCGGTCGACCATGAGGATGCCCTGCGCCATGTTCTCGAACGTCGCGTCGATGACCGCGCCGCGCCGCTTGAGTTCGGCCGTGCGCTCCTCCACCAGCCGCTCCAGGCGCGCCGCCGCATTGGCGCGCTCGCGCAGCAGCGAGTCGCGTTCGACGGCGTGACTCCGGAACACTTCGATCGCGCCGGCCATGTCGCCGATCTCGTCCTGCCGTTCGCGCTCGGGGATCGGCGTATCGAGCCGGCCCTCGGCGAGCGTCGTCATCGTCGAGGCGATACGCGTAACCGGGCGCGCGATGGTGTAGATCAGCAGATACCAGGTCGAGCCAAGCACCAGCAGGCCGATGATCAAAGCGCCGGCTTCCGCCCAGCCGACCTGCCGCTGAAGACGCGCAGCTTCGATGCGCTCGCTCTCGCCGAGTTCGACCACCCGCACGCGGACGCGGTTGATCAGCCGGATCAACGGCGTCTGGAGGTCGTTCCAGTCCTCGTGAAGACGATCCAGCGTCGCCCGGTCGGGTTGGCGGAGCGCTGTGGTAATGGTGCCGGAAAACGCCGCCATTTGCGCGATCGACTCGTCGGCCCGCTGCACGGTGAACGGGTCGACGAAGTCGGCGACGCGCCGCTTGATCTCCGGCCAGTCACGGGCGATGACCTGGGGGCGCTCGATCGCGAACTGGCTGACGTCGGCGGGGCTGAGCAGACCCGCCATGACCTCGACGATGCTCTCGTTCACCGTATTCAGGTCGGTGGACAGTTCGTCGACCGCGGCCGTCGCCCGGCCGGTGCTGACGAGAATCTCGCTCAGAATGCCGAAACCGCGATCGAGGCTGTAGACCATCAGGACGGCTTGCGCGCCGAGGACGAGCAGAGAGGCGAGGGCGATGATCTGGGCGCGCCCGCCGATTCGACCAACCCAGCCTAGGAAACTCCCTTGCCTCAAAGACATGCCCGGCGTGGTCTCCAGTGGCTGTACCGTAGGGGCGATTGTACTTTTGCTCGTCATTTGCAGAAAAGAGTTATCAACATTCGCCAACAAGACGGGTTGATTCGCTGACGGCAATCTGTTGCTGTGGGACGCCGACCCGACAACGCGCAAATTCTGTAAAAAGCAAGATGACGAGGGGTGGGGATTCCATGGTCCGTCGAGCGGTCCTGCGCGGTTCTGCCGCGCTGATGATCTTCGTGCTGTGTCTCGCGGCGTGTGCCGCGGGTAGCGGCGCGATGGCAGCCGATCCGTATCCCACGAAGACGATCCAGATCTATGCCGGGTATCCGGCCGGCGGCGCGAGCGGCCAGATCGTGCGCATCATCGCTCCGGCGCTGTCGCAGGCTGTCGGCAAGCCCGTGGAAGTCGTCGATCTCCTGGGCAATGACGGCATCAAGGCGGCGGCACATGTCGCCAAGGCGCCGGCGGACGGCTATACGCTGCTCCTGACGACGACAGGCATGGTAACCTTCCATCAGTTCATCCACAAAGACCTGCCGTACAACCCGCAGCGCGACTTCGCGGCCGTATCGCTGATCGCCGACATGGACAACGTGCTGGTGGCGCGGCCTGATTTTCCGGCCCGCACGGTCTCCGATTTGATCAAGATGGCGAAATCCGACCGTCTCACCTACGCGCGCGTCGATGTCGCGAGCACCAATTCGCTGGCCATGCTCTTGTTCGACAATGTCGCGGGCATCGACGTGTCCATGACAATGGAATGGAACACGCTTGCTGGGGCGATGGAGGCATTGGCGACGCGCAAAGTGGATCTGTCGATGCAGAACCTGTCGGCGGTGCTGCCCGCGATCAAACAGGGCCAGATCCGTGCGCTGGCCACGACGGGTCGCGCACGCGCGCGCGCGCTGCCGGATATACCGACGATCGGCGAGACCTTGGCGGACTATCGCGCCAACGCCTGGTTCGGAATCGTGGCGCCGCGCGCCACGCCGCGCGAGATCGTCCGGTCGTTGAACGGCCATATCTCCCGCATTTTGACACAGCCGGCGACCACGGCCGCGTTCCAGAAGATGGGCGCGGACACAGTCGGCGGCTCGCCCGACGACTTCGAAGCGTTCATCCAGTCGGAGCGCACGAAATGGCGGCGCGTCATCACCGCCGCCAAGATCACGCCACAGTAGGGCGCTCAGAGCGCGCGGCGATGGCGGGCTGCCGGCGCCGCGAACAGAACCGGCGACGCGCGTCGCGTCTTCTCCAGAACGTGCGCGGCAACCCCGCGAACGGCCAGCCGTAACAGGCTCCACGTCAGGCGTCGCATCGTGCGATACGGCACGGTTCTTCGCATCCGGCGCTCGCGTTTGACCGCGTATGCATCCGAGGGCTCGAATAGAAACCGCAGTTCCGGCGGCAGCCGCGGCGGCACGAGGTCCGGTGCCCGCTCCGGTGAATAGGGATCGTGCCTGCTCACACCGTCCATGCGTCCCTCCATAGCCGACCGCCACGGGCAACGCCGCGCGGCACCGTGGCTGTCGTAAGACGCGGTTACGAACCGCGTATGAAGGGGGAGTGAACGGCGTGTAAAATCCGGACGCCGCCACGGCGCGTCGCGAGTTCGCTGCGTATCGTCAGCGGCGCAGGCTGCGAGGAGCGAGCGGCAACGCCGCGGCCAGTTCGGCGCGGGCGCGCAGAAAATCCTCGCAAGAACGGATCGCCGCGCCGCGAATGACGGTCAGGCCCTGAACCTCGTTATCGAGCAAGATTTCAAACAGAAAATCGCGCTCTGATTTCTTGTCGGTTTGTTTATTCACTGACGCCCCATCACTTGTCGACGCTCCGATGAAACCAACCCGCTGTAAACCCAGGGTGAAACGCATGTAAACAGGATGTAAAAATCGACCTTGGCCTTGCACCCCGCGGGCGTTAAGACTTTCCTTGATAGTCGCCCCCGCACGGGAAGCCCGTTGATGGCCGAGCAGGCACGCATACTGATCATCGAGGACGAGAGTGTGACCCAGGAGCTGCTGGTTGCACTGCTCGGGAAGGAATATCACGTCACGGCCGTTTCGGACGTGGCGGGCGCCTTGGCGAAGCTCAAGGCGAGCACATTCGACCTCCTGATTCTCGATCTGAACCTGCCGGACGCCGACGGACTTACGCTCGCCCGGCAGCTCGGGCCGCGACCGGGGCCCGCAGTCATCATCGTGACGTCCCGGGCCGACGATGTCGACCGCATCATCGGGCTCGAGCTCGGAGCCGACGATTATATCGTCAAGCCTTTTAATCCGCGCGAGCTGATGGCGCGTGTGAAGGCGGTGCTCCGGCGGCTTCACGCCGCGCCGGCCAGCGAAACGGCGGCCGGACCTATTGTGTTCAATGACTGGAAGCTCGACACCACAAGCCGCTCGCTCTGGAATCCCGGCGGGCAGGAAGTCCATCTGACGCGCGCGGAGTTCGATCTGCTGGCCGTCCTGGCGAGCCGCGCCGGACGTGCCCAGACCCGCGATCAGCTCCTTGATGCGATCGCTGGCCGGGAATCCGCTCCATTCGACCGCACGGTCGACGTTTTGATCGCGCGGCTCCGACGCAAGCTCGAGACGGATCCGAAAGTGCCGAAGGTGATCCTGACGATGCCTGGCTTCGGGTACAAGTTTGCCGGACAGATCAAGGCCAACGGCAAGCGTAACGGCACCTAGACCGCGGCAGTCCTTGTGCGCCAAAGCTCCAGCGCGCGGACGGCCGGGGGCAATGCCTGCGCCAGTGCACCGAGACGTTCCGGAATGTCGCCGCCGCGCGCCCGGCGGCACGCGATTTCGATGTCGCGGGCCAGTTCGGTCACATGGACACAACCGACGCTGCCGGCGAGACCGGCAAGCTGGTGGGCATCGCGCGCGAGCGTTGCGAGATCGGTACGGCTCCAGGAACTGTGCAGCGCCTGAAGCAGACTGTTCAGCTGTTCTTGCGCACGGCTGAGAATTCTCTCGCGCTCGGGCGGCGTCAGCATCTCGTCCAGCATGGCGACGAGTTCGTGATCGAGAACCTGCTCGGAGCTGGCCACGGACTCGGCCGCATCCGGGTGTTTTCGTCCAGACATAGGCGGATCATGCGTGGGAATTGGAGCGGCGGAAACGAATTTTACCCGTGGTTTACACGAAATTCATGGCGCGTTCGCAGGGGGGCGATTTGATGGCTGCGGGCAGAAAGCCCCGGAGGAGATCCACCATGGACAAGGCCGTGTCCGTTTTCTTCACGGCGCCGGAGTTGATCGCGTGCGGCGCCTTTGCCGCGGGGCTCATCTGGCTTGTGGTCGATATCACGATCAAAGACGTGCGGCTGCTGCGCGCGATCTTGCCGGACCACAATCCGCCGCAGACGGGTGTCGAGGCGCTACCGGCGGGCAATTTGGGCAAACCGCTGCCGGTTTTCGCCGCCGCGCAACGGATGCTTCTGGAAGTGAACGCGGAGCCGCGGACCGGCGACTAAAGTAAACCGGCCCGGCCGTCGTCAGACGGAAAACGAGTTGCCGCAGCCGCAGGTGCTCTTTGCCTGCGGATTCTTGATCTGGAACGACGCCCCGATCATGTCCTCGACGTAATCGATCTCGGACCCTTTGAGGAGTTCAAGCGAGGTTTCGTCCACGAGGACGGTGGCGCCATCGCGTTTGATCACGAAATCGGTGTCGCCTGCGGTTTCGTCGAAGGTGAAATTGTACTGAAAGCCGGAGCAGCCGCCGCCCGACACCGCGATGCGTAGCATCAGGCCTTTATGCTCCTCCTGACTGAGCACCCAGGCAATGCGTTTGGCCGCAGCTTCGGTGACCCCAAACGGCGGCGTTTCAGTTGTCGTATCGGCCATGGCTGTATTATGCCCTAGAAATACCTGAGTCGTTATGTAGGCATTCGGGTAGTCCTGTCAATCGGCATCGCTGCGGCGCTTGCTAGTGCTATAAAATACCACGAGAAATGCGCGGTCCCGCACAACCTGCTAAGTTTTAACATATGGCTTCGATTCTGAGATGGGCAATGCCCCCGGCCCGCCCGGCGGTCGCGTCACGGGCGGCTTTCGCCAGTGCTCCCGAAGCGAGCCGCGGCCGGCTTCATCCCGAGAAAGAGAGCCAGCTGCGGACGGCGTTTCAGCGCGACCGCGATCGCGTCATTCATTCCACCGCTTTCCGGCGGCTGAAGCACAAAACGCAGGTCTTTGTAGCCCCCGAAGGTGATCACTACCGGACGCGCTTGACTCATTCGCTCGAGGTCGCGCAGATCGCGCGCACGATCAGCCGCGCATTGGGCGTCGACGAGGATCTCGCCGAAGCGCTGGCGCTCGCGCACGATCTCGGGCACACGCCGTTCGGGCACGCCGGCGAGGAGGCGCTGGACGCGGCGATGCAGGGGTGGGGCGGCTTCGACCACAATGCCCAGACGCTCCGCCTGTTGACCAAGATCGAACAGCGCTATGCCGAGTTCGATGGCCTCAATCTGACATGGGAGACCCTGGAGGGTGTGGTCAAGCATAACGGTCCGTTGATCGGACCTCTCGTAGATTCGGAGCGCAGCGGCCGGGTGCCAGCAGCGATCGCCGAATACGTCGCCGTTCACGACCTCGAGCTCGGCACGTTCGCGGGGATCGAGGCGCAAATCGCGTCGCTGTCGGATGACATCGCTTACAACAACCACGATATCGACGATGGACTGCGGGCGCGCCTGTTCAGTACCGACGACGTGCGCGACGTGCCCTTGGTCGGGCCAGTGTTCGCCGAGGTGAAGCAGGCCTATCCGGCGATTTCCGAGCCGCGCCTGATCGGTGAAGCGATACGACGGCTGATCGGGATCATGGTCGAGGACGTGCTGGCCGAAACGCGCCGGCGCATCCAGGCCGCCAAGCCGCGCTCCGCCGATGCGGTCCGCCGCCATGGGGGGCCGCTTGTCGCATTTTCCGAACAGCTTCGGCAGCAGGAGCGGACGTTGCGTCGCTTCCTGCATGAGCATATGTACCGGCATGAGCGGGTGACCGCCATGACCGACCATGCGCGGGGCGTCGTACGCGCGCTGTTCGGATGGTACATGGACGATCCCGCGCGACTGCCGCGCGACTGGCAGCAGGCGACAAACGGGAAGGGAACGGCGAAGACGGCACGCGTGATCGCGGACTATATTGCCGGAATGACCGACCGCTTCGCTCTCGACGAGCATCGGCGCATTTTCGACGCGTCTTGATATGAACCTTTACAGCTATTTTCGCGACGAGATCGCGTCGTCTCTGGCCGCCCTGGCGGCATCCGGCAAGCTGCCGGCCGGCTTGGATGCTTCGCGGATGACGGTTGAGCCGCCGCGTGACGCGTCGCACGGCGATCTGTCGACCAATGCGGCTTTGGTGATGGCCAAACCCGCGGGCATGAAGCCGCGCGATTTCGCGGCCACCCTCGCCGCAGAACTGACCGGGCGCAGCGACGTCGCTTCTGCCGATATCGCCGGTCCGGGCTTCATCAATCTCAAGCTCAAGCCCACGTTCTGGCAGGCGCGGCTTGCGGAGATCCTGCGCGAAGGCGAACGCTATGGCAGTTCGACCGTCGGCCAGAACAAGCCCGTCAACGTGGAATACGTCTCCGCCAATCCGACCGGGCCCATGCATGTCGGGCACGCGCGCGGCGCCGTCGTGGGCGACGTGATCGCCGCCCTCCTGGAACGGGTCGGCCATAGGGTCACGCGCGAGTACTACATCAATGATGCGGGCGCGCAGGTCGATGTCCTGGCGCGCTCGGCCTATCTTCGCTATCGCGAAGCGCTCGGCGAGCGGATCGGCGACATCCCGGAAGGCCTGTATCCCGGCGACTATCTGAAACCGGTGGGTGCCGCGCTCGCCGCACGCGACGGCGGGAAATGGCTGGGCTGCCCAGAAAGCGAGTGGCTGGCGCCGGTCCGGCAGTTTGCGATCGCGGCGATGATGGACCTGATCCGCGACGATCTCGCGGCTCTCGGCGTGCGCCACGCCACGTTTGTCTCGGAGCGCGACGAGATCGTTGGCAAGAAGCGCGTCGAGCACGTCGTCGAGTTCCTCAAGGCCCGCGGTCTCGTCTACACCGGCACCCTCGACCCGCCCAAAGGGATGAAGCCCGACGACTGGGAGCCGCGCCCGCAGCTGTTGTTCCGATCGACGCAGTTCGGCGACGACGTCGATCGGCCGCTGCAAAAGTCCGACGGCACCTGGACCTATTTTGCCTCGGACATCGCCTACCATCTCGGGAAGGTCGAGCGCGGCTTCAACCATCTCCTCGACATCTGGGGGGCTGACCACGGCGGATACGTCAAGCGCATGCACGCAGCTGTGGCCGCCGTGAGCGACAACAAAGCCGTCCTCGACGTGAAGCTCTGCCAGATGATCAACCTGTTGGAGCGCGGCGAGCCGGTAAAGATGTCGAAGCGTGCCGGTACGTTCGTGACCTTGCGCGACGTCATCGATCGGCTGGGCGAGGGATCGTGGGCGGGTGCGGGGGCGGGGATCGTCCGTTTCATCATGCTGACGCGCAAGCACGACCAGCATCTCGACTTCGACTTTGCCAAGGTCACCGAGCAATCGAAGGAAAATCCTCTATTTTATGTGCAGTACGCGCACGCCCGGACGCGGTCGGCGTTTCGGCAGGCCCAGGAGGCAATTCCCGGTATCGCCACCGCCAATGCCGAACTCGCGGCGGCAGACCTGTCGCGGCTCTCGCATGGGGATGAAATCGCCTTGATCAAGACGTTGTCGGGCTGGCCGCGCCTTCTCGAAGGCGCAGCCGAAGCCGGAGAGCCACATCGTGTTGCGTTCTATCTGTACGATCTGGCGTCGAGTTTCCACGCGCTGTGGACACGCGGCAAGGAGGAGGCGGCCTTGCGATTCGTCATCGCCGAGGACAAGCCGTTGACGTTGGCGCGCTTGGCACTCGTGCGGGCCGTCGGCGTCGTGATCGCCTCGGGCTTGCAGCTCATCGGCGTGGCACCGGTCGAGGAGATGCGCTGAATGCCTGACGACGTGCCGCCGATTCCGGCCATCGATCCGGAAGATCGTCCGGTGGCCACCGGACGCGGGCGCGCCCGCAAGCGGCCGCTCCTGGTACGGCTGTTGCCGATGCTCATCGTCGTCGTGGCCTTGGGCAGCTTCGCCGGCATCGTTGGCTATTACTATTTTGCGGGCGGCGGATCGGACGGCGTCGCACCGCTGATCAAGGCCGATCAGCAGCCGTTCAAGATCAAGCCGGAGAATCCCGGCGGCATCGAAGTGCCCGATCAGGACAAGGAGATTTACAACCGGGTCGGCCGCGCCGAGCGGAGCAGCGTGCCGCCGCCCACGGCCGAGCGGTTGCTGCCGCCGCCGGAGACGCCGCTGCCGCGACCCGCACCCCTGCCGCCGGCCGCCCCACCACCTGGCACAGGTGCCACCAATCCGAATTTGGGCGGACCCGTGCTGGGAGCCGCCCCCCAGGCGCGGTCGCCCACCTTGTCGGCGGTACCGCCGCGTCCGCCTGGAGCGCCGCCGCCGCCCGCGCCCAACGTGCCGCCCGCGCCGGACGTCGCACCACCGGCGAACGTCGCTTCACAGGTGACCTTGCCCCCCACGATTCAAACACCGGCGTCGCCGTCCGCCCAAGCGGGGCCGGCGCGTGCCACGCCGGCACCGCCGCCGCCGGCTGCGGCGACAGCATCGGGCGCACCGGTGGCGCCGCGGCCCGGCGGCGGACCTGTGGTCCGCGTCGCCATCGCGTCGGTGCGCAACGAGCCGGACGCGCGCAAGGAATGGGAGCGCCAGAAGCGCCTCTATCCGGACGCCCTGGCGGGGATCGTCCCCGATTTGTCGCCGGTCGATCTCGGCGAGAAGGGCATCTATTGGCGCATCTATGTCGGACCGGCGGAGCCGGGCAGTGAGGCGCAGGCGCGTTGCGCCGCCCTGAAGCAGAAGCGGGTCGACTGCTTCGTCGCGCGTCCATGACGGATAACCCAATTGCCGCGGCGGTTTTTGGCTGCGCTGGGCACGAGCTCACGGCTGCCGAGCGCGCCTTCTTTCGCGACTGCAATCCGCTCGGCCTCATCGTGTTCGGTCGAAACATCAACAATCCGGCGCAAGTCACGGATTTGGTGGCGGACTTTCGTGCCGTGGTCGGCCGCAGCGATGCCCCGGTCCTGATCGATCAGGAAGGCGGGCGGGTGGCGCGGCTGAAGCCGCCGCACTGGCGCAACGCTCCGCCGGCCGGGCGGCTCGGAGCGCTGGTGGCGACGGCCGGCATCGACGTCGCCTGCGAAGCGGTCCGCCTCAATAGCCGCCTGCTCGCGGCCGAACTCGCACCACTCGGCATCGACGTCGACTGTGCGCCGGTTGCGGATGTCCCCGTTCCGGGCGCTCACGATATCATCGGCGATCGCGCCTATTCGACCGATCCGGGCCTCGTCGGCAAGCTCGCGCATGCCTGCGCCATCGGCCTTCTCGAAGGCGGTGTCATTCCAGTCATCAAGCATATTCCGGGGCATGGGCGGGCGCGGGCGGACAGCCACGCAGAGCTGCCGATCGTCGATGAGCCGCTGGCGGCGCTCGAGCGCACCGATTTCCTGCCGTTTCGCACCCTCGCGCACCTGCCGTGGGCCATGACGGCGCACGTTCTCTACAGTGCCATCGACCCCGAACGGCCGGCGACGACCTCGCAGCGTGTCATCTCCGAGATCATCCGCGACCGCATTGGCTTCGACGGCGTGCTGGTGTCGGACGATTTATCGATGCAGGCCCTCAAAGGCGACCTCGCGTCGCGCGCCGACGCGGCCCTCACGGCCGGGTGCGACGTCGTCCTGCACTGCACCGGGGTACTGGCGGAAATGCAGGAGATCGCGCAGGTCGTGCCGGCTCTCTCAGATAGGGCAGCCGAACGCCTTCGTCGCGGCCGCGAGATGATCCCGCAAGCCCCACCGGCGGCGGACGGCGGCGCCATCGCGGCGCGTCTGGATGAGCTCATGCGCCGCGGCGCGGGAACATAGCCGCGTGCTCGCGCAGTCCGTCCAGCAGCTGACGATCTGGGTCATTCCGATACTCATCGCGATCCCGTTGCACGAGGCCGCCCACGGCTACGTGGCGGAGATGTTCGGGGACGATACCGCGCGGCGGCTGGGCCGGATTTCCATGAACCCGTTCCGCCACGTCGACTTGTTCGGCACGGTGCTGTTGCCGGCTTTGCTGCTGCTCACCGGCGTCGGCTTCCTATTTGGGTACGCGAAGCCCGTACCGGTGAACTTCCGCCGGCTCCGCAATCCACGGCGCGACATGATCTGGGTGGCGGCGGCCGGCCCGGCCATGAATCTCCTCCTGGCCGTTATCGCGGGCTTGCTGTATCACGGCATCGCGTTTTTGCCGTCTGGAGTCGCAGCATGGGCCGAGGGCAACATCGTAAACATGATTGTTCTCAACGTGATGCTGGCGCTCTTTAACTTGGTTCCGATCCCGCCTCTCGATGGCGGGCGCGTCGCGGTCGGTGTGCTGCCCGATCGCCTGGCGTTCCCGCTCGCTCGGCTCGAACGTGTCGGCATCCTGATCGTGATCGGGGTGTTCTTCGTGCTGCCGATGCTCGGCCAGAGCCTCGGCATTGACCTTAATGCCTCACGCTGGCTGGGCGCGGCGGCGGAGGCGGTCAGCCAGGGCATCTGGACATGGACCGGCAATGGCTGAGGCGGATCCCATTTTTGAAGCTGATACGGCTGCGGCCGTCGACGATCGCGCCGCATTGGTGGTGGATCTCGACGTCTACGAAGGGCCGATCGACGTTCTGCTGACCCTGGCGCGCGATCAGAAGGTCGACCTCAAGCAGATCTCCATTCTCAAGCTCGCCGATCAATATCTCGCGTTCATCGAGCGGGCGCGCGAGCAGGCGGAACGATTCCGCATCGAGATCGCGGCCGATTATCTGGTCATGGCGGCGTGGCTGGCGTTTCTGAAGTCGCGGCTGCTGCTGCCCGCGCCGCCGGAGGTCGCGGCCGCCGAGCCGTCACCCGCCGAGATGGCCGCCGCCCTGTCATTCCAATTGCGGCGGCTGCAGGCGATGCAGGAGGCGGGCACGCGGATCATGGCGCGCGCACAACTCGGCCGCGACGTGTTCCCGCGCGGCTCGCCGGAAGGCCTGCGCTACATCAACAATCCCGTCTACGAAGTGTCGCTGTACGAGCTGCTCAAGGCCTACGGCGACCACCGCAACCGTACCGCCCGGCATGGAACGCTGGAGATCGCGGCCAGCGAGCTGTACTCGATGGAGCAGGCGATCGACCGGCTGTCGCAGATGCTCGGCCGCATTCCCGACTGGGCGACCCTGCAGACGTTCCTGCCCGCCGGCGTGCGCGGGCTGGTCGGGCGCTCGGCTCTTGCCGCGACGTTCGCGGCGGGCCTTGAGCTGGTTCGCACCGGCCGGCTCCAGCTGCGCCAGGACCGCCTGTTCGGCCCGATTTACGTCCGCAAGGCGCCCGACAATCCGGTCACTGAATTGCCGGTCGGCGATCGCGCCGAGCCCCCCGAAAGCTGAAAAGGCCCTTCAAGAGCGGTAATCAAGCGATGGAAGCAGATCCACATATCGAGCCCGACGTTCGCGAGCCTGAAACCGACGAGGAGCTCGCCGAAACCGCAGCCGAGAGCACGCCGCTGCCGGCCATGGATCACGCGCAGATGCTGCGGTTGCTCGAAGCCGTGCTGTTCGCTTCCGCCGAGCCGCTGACCCTGGAGGCGATCGCCGAGCGCATGCCGAAGACGGCCGATGTCAAATCGTTGCTGGTCGATCTTGAGGCTCTTTATGCGGACCGCGGCGTCAATGTGGTGCACGTCGCCGGCAAGGTCATGCTGCGCACCGCGCCGGATCTCGTCGACGCACTCAAGATCGAGCGCACCGTGCGCCGCAAGCTGTCGCGAGCGGCAATCGAGACCTTGGCGATCATCGGCTATCACCAGCCGGTGACGCGGGCCGAGATCGAAGAGATTCGCGGCGTTGAGCTGTCGAAAGGAACGCTGGATTTGCTCATGGAAGCGGGCTGGATACAACCCCGCGGGCATCGTGAAACTCCGGGCCGGCCGGCGTTGTGGATCACGACCGAGCAGTTCCTGTTGCATTTCGGTCTCGACAAGCTCGACGATCTGCCGGGTGTCGAGGACCTGCGCGCGGCGGGGCTTCTGGACGCGCGCCCGGCGGTGAGCGCGTACAGCGAGGAAGCCGGGCTGACCTTCGGCGATGCACCGGGCGAGAGCGAAGACGAAGGGCCGGTCGATGACCGCGAGGCGGATGCGGCGGCGCCCCCGGATGAAAGCGGCAAGTCCTAGAACGCCGGGTCGAGGCGCGGCATTGCCGCATAAAAAAACGCCTCGTCCCGAAGGACGAGGCGTCGAAGTCTAGGGTCTTCAGAAGTGACGCTGTATCAGTCTCCGGCCGCGGCCGCGCGCGGCATGGTCGAGACGTTCGTCTGCTCGGCCTGGCGGACCACCGACGTCGCCGTGGCCAAGGCAAGATCAAAATCGCAAAGCTTCATCCACTGCGCCGCCAAAGTCTTCCCGTCGGCAAGCACGGCCTCGCGCCGGGCATTCAGCCATTCTTTATAGGCCCACATCGCCTCCGCCGGGTCGTTGCAGCGGATCAGCTTCGTCGCCAGATCGAAGTTGCCCTCGACTGCCTGCGACACACTGTTCAGGAGCGAGCGGTTGAGCTCGGCGGCCTTCTTCACCGTCTGATCGCAGTAGTCGCGCAGAGCCTCCGGTGCAACGATGCTGTTCGCCGGAAACAATGAATCGAATGCCGAGGCTTTCGCCATAACTATTCTCCTCTTTTAAAACGGATGGGTCTTGTTGACAGCCGGTCCGGGTACTAACGAAAAAAGGCAGATTGAATCGACGCGACAAGATCGACGATCTCCTGCCGCTCGACCCCGTCCTGGGTCATCACCGCCTGGATGACAGGGTCGTCGAGCATTTCGTCGAGGGTCGGCTCGCCGTCGAAATCGAGCACCCTGTCGGCATCGAGAGTCATGCGATCCGCTGGATCAGTCGACAGCTTCGTGTAGCTTATCGTCATGTTGTCCCCTCCCGACGAGCTCGAGTTGCGGTTGAAGCACGCCCGATGGATTCGTCTGTGCGAAGTGCGCCCGTTTGCGGCGTCTCGGCTCGTAAGGGCGCGATGCGGCGTCCGGCTGGTCGAGCGAGCGGTCGACGAGCGTGGTGAGCACGCGCATCAGCGCGGTCGGCGAAAACACCGTCATGCGTGTGATCCGCCCTTGATAGCCTCGGCAAGCTGTGAGCTGCCCACCGGTCCCTGGCGAACGAGGCGGCGCGCCTCGTAGGCAGCCTCGGGCGGCAGGTCGACCGTGCGCGAGAATTCCTGCAGCGCAGTTTCGTCGGTGATCAGAAAATCGAGGATCGCGGTAAGATGGTGCGGATTGGCCGGTCGCGATTTGAGATCCGCCGGCGACAGTCCGGTGCGTGACAGGAACCGATCCAGTTCGCCGCGGCGGCTGGCGACGAACCCCAAGGCACGAATGGCCACGGACTCAGGGCTGTCCAAAACAGAATTCTGCCGCACGTCGAGGCCTCCGCTCTCCCGTTGACGACCAATTGTGAGTTTTCTGTGGCGTCAGCGGATCGATCCTAACAGCGGCCAAGCCGGCGGCTTATTAGGGGGAGTCCCTATGTCCAACCCGGAATACACTTAGACATAAAAGCGCCATCTGTGCTTCTGCGGACACAGCGCCGGCCCGCTGACAATCTGCACAAAAACACATCCCATTTTGACCCATGCTACGCCACCCGATGGACGCTGGGACGGGAACTAGCAACCGCAGCGGCCGTTGGCTGCGCGTCCCATGAGCTACGTCGATCGCGTCATCGAGCCCGGCGAGGAGGTCGTCTATCGCGCGCCCTTGCACTGGGTGCTCTACGTGCCTGGTCTCGTGCTCGGGGTCGGCGCGTTCGCGGTGCTGTCGTATGCTTTCATCCTTCGCGACGATCCGCAGGATTTCCTGCGCGAAGCGGTGCTCGGGATCGCGATACTCGGCCTTCTGGCTGCGGCGATGGTCCTCGCGGTCGCCTTTATTCGACGGCACAGCACCGAAGTGGCCGTGACATCGAAGCGCGTGATCTACAAGACCGGCCTGGTGCGGCGGATCACGAGTGAGTTGACTGTCGCGAAGATCGAGACGGTGATCGTCGAGCAGGGGATATGGGGCCGGATGTTCGACTTCGGCACCGTAATCATCCGCGGCACCGGCGGCGGCATGGAGCCGGTGCCTAACGTCGCCGATCCATTGACGTTTCGCAACAAGCTGACGGCGCGCTGAGTATCGCCATCGGCGGCGTCGCGCCCGTGGAATCGTGCTTGACGCTAAAGATATCATCTTTAATATCTTTGCAACTGCGGCGCACTTGCGCCGGTCCGGCGAGATCCACAAAGGGCAGGGTCAAGGGTACGGAAATGTCCGTTCATCCGCT
>Ga0335070_10004756_pt1 | contig 15901 bp, 10 predicted proteins | sample Lox_Sample_13_FD_206722 | JGI IMG/M metagenome (GOLD analysis project Ga0335070, IMG submission 206722) | Soil microbial communities from Loxahatchee National Wildlife Refuge, Florida, United States - Lox_Sample_1.3 | ecosystem: Environmental > Terrestrial > Soil > Wetlands | place: USA... | reverse complement strand
ACCACCGGGCGTCCGGCGCGCGACATGTCCGCGGCCGAATCGGCGGCCTCGTCGATCGACGCCGAGTTTTATCTACCACTGCGGCTGAAGGAGATCTTCCCGCAGCTTCGCCGCGGCCGGCCGGAGACCGTCAACGGAGCGGAGTGCGAAGTGCTCAACGGGAGCGCTCCGGGCAAGCCCGCCGTGCGGCTCTACTTCGACAAATCCACCGGCCTGCTGGCGCGGCTGGTGCGCTACGCCGACACGCCGCTGGGGCGCAATCCGACCCAGATCGACTACGCCGACTACAAGACCGTGGACGGCGCGACGATTCCGATGCGCTGGACATTGGCCCGGCCCAACGGCCGGTTCACCATCCAGATTACGGACGTGAAGAGCAACGCGCCTATCGACGACGCGCGGTTCGCCAAGCCGGCGGGCGAAGTGAAGTAGCGCCGGCGCCGGGTCACACCATCTCGGGCGTCATCTCCATCACTTCGACGATCTGCGTAAACGGAATCCGCGCGCGCTGGTTGGCCTCTTCGACGGCGCCCTTGGAGGCGGCCTCGAAGTAGCAGTGCGTCTGCGCGGTCTCCGGCAGGTAGAAGCTGCGCACCCAGCGCACGGGCTGCCCCTCGCCGGTCATTTCGGCGCAGCAGGATTTGGCCCGGACGCCGGCGCTCTGCAGGGCTTCCGGGGTAACTCCAGGCAGGTCACGTTTCACGACAAACAGCGGCATAGGTACCCTCCTCTAAGTTCCACTCCCTTGGGGGCGCGGTTCGGTCAGCGGTTCCAGAACCTGTTCCAGATCTCCGCGGCGGATGCGGATGGCGCGCTCACCCGCCAGCCGGAATGCCGGCACTCTTCCGCTGCGTATGTAAGCGCGCATGGTCTGCACGTGGATGCCGAGGGTCTCGGCAGCCTCCTCCGGGGTGAGATAGTCGCGGGCTGGTTTCTTTTCCTCGGGCGATGAGCCGACGACAAGAGGCGATCGTGCGCTCCACGAGTTTGCAATCGCCGCGCGCCACGAGGCGCTGGTGATGCCGTGCGCGCGCTTGAGCTCGCCCATGAGGCCGGTGTCCTCGGTGGCGAATGCGGCCAGCAGGTGATTCACGCCGACGCCGGGATCGCCGGCGGATTTGGCGATGCGGGCGGCGCGGTCGAACAGGTCGACCGCCTCCTGGGAGTAGGCCACTTTCGGCTTGGGGCCGTCGGGCTGGCGCAACCAATCGACGCCGAGCGATTCGAGGTCGAAGCTCCAGGGGCCGAGGGATGCGATGCCGAAGCGGGAGATGACGCGCAGGCAGCCCAGGAGGATGTGATCGGGCGTGACCTCGGCCGAGTCGCGCTGTTTGGCGGCGAAGATGGCGAAGGAAGCGGCGAGGTCGGCGTCATTCATGCTATCTAAAACAACGTTAAACTATCTTAAATAATGTGTCAATCGGGACGTCCTCGAATCTACCGGGCGATCACGTTGAGGAGCACCGGGTTCGAGGTCAACCCTCCGGATTGCACCTGAACGGTGATCGGGCCGAGGTCCAGATTCGACGGAACCACCGACGTGATTGCATCCGCGATCACCGAAATCGCGGGCACGGCAGCTCCACCAAGAAAAAGCTGCGCACCGCTCCCGAACCCCGCGCCCCGTACCACGATCGTTTCGCCGGGCGAAATCGGAACGGCGAGGCGGCTCGCGGCGTTCTCAACCGAATCGATCCGCAACGCAGGGAGCGGGGCGGCAGGCTGGACACTGTTCGCCCACACCGTACCGCGGTCGGTGGCGCCGGCCAGCACAAAACTGCCGTCAGCCCCCACGCCGAGGCCCGTCACGTAGAAGAACTCTCCGTCACCGAAATAGCTGGAGAATAGCAGGCTCGAGAGATCGCCCGACAGTTCGGCCACGTAACCGGTGGCCAGCGAGCCGCCGAAGCCGATCTGCAGCGGGGTCCGGGTGGGCAGCCCGCCGACCTTCGTGCCGCCGCCGATATAGAGGTTGCCGGAAGCGTCGAGCGCCAGAGTGTAAGCGGAGAGGTCGCCGGCGACGCCGAAGTACGTCGCGGCCAGAGTATTCCCGAGCGCCGGATCCATGGCCATGATGCCGACTGGCAGCGTGCCCGCACCAGCCAATGGTTGAAACGCCCCGGATGTCGATTGAAACGGAACGTCGCCCGTACCGGGCTGGCCGGCAATATAGACCTGGCCGCCGGGAGCAACGAGGAGCGCATGCGCGGCCACACGAGGAGCGGCCGAAGCCAGGATCGCGGAGCCGGTTGGGTCGAAGCGATAGATACCGGTGCGGTTGCCCAGGTAGGCGCTGCCATCGGGAGCGGCGGCGATGACGTTCGCGGTGGAAGCGTCCTCTTGCGATGTGCCGAGGTACGTCGCATAGGTCAGTTTGGAGCCGCTCGGGTCGAACTTCGCTACAAAAGCGTCGGCGGTAGGAAAGACTGCGCCGAGCCCCTGCACCGAAACGCAGCCACAAGTCGTACGATAGGCGCCCGCCGTAACCGGCACGCCTCCGAAAGTAACGCCTGTCAGATACACCGCGCCCGAGCTATCCACTGCGATGGACTGCGGCACGGCAGGAGTGAAATTGGAAGTGAAATACGTGGCATATGCCAGCGACCCGTCGGGATTGAGCCGAAACACAAAGATGGCGCCCTGATACGCCGAGCTGTCCGCCAGGTTCGAAGGAAGCGCCGCGGGCATCGATGGCGACCAGCTTCCGGGGGTGGTCGGAAAGTCCTGCGACGCCGTCGTGCCCGTGACATGCACATTGCCGGCCGCGTCGACCGTCATCGCCCGGGCGATATCATTCGCGCTCCCGCCGAAGTAGGTCGAATAAACCACATTACCTGCCGGGTCGAACTTGGCTACGAAAACGTCATACGATCCGGCTGTGGCCAAATGATCCTGCACCGCGGCCTTCACCGGGAAATCCGGCGACTTCGTACTCCCGGCGACATAGACGTTGCCCAGCGCGTCGGTGCCGAGCCCGGCAAATGGGTAGGCGAGGCCCGAGTCATCGACTTCCCGGATCCAGTTGAATGCCGGCAGGGTCTGGGCGCATGCCGCGACCGGGCCGCCGACAAACCACGAGGCCATGGTGACAATCGCCACCAGAGCCTTGTTGCTGTGCCCCAACGGCATCTTCCGGAGGAATCCGAAATCGTTGATTCTCATGGCCGATGGAATCTTCTGCCTCCCAGGGCGGCAAGAAGAAAGACCAGACTCACTGCTGCGCCGGCGGCAACTCCACTACCGCGACGGAGAAGCCTCCGAGCTTCACCAGGTCACCGGATAGCTGGGCCGACGACGCCGGCTGCGAGCCGGTGGTCCGATCGACGTAGTGAATTGTGCCGCCCGCGGCCTGCGGGATCGTCACTTCAATCTCGCGGTCGCGCTTGTTGACCAGCAGAAGGCGTCGTTTGTTGTCACGCACGAGGAACGCCTGGGCATAGAGTGTCTGGCCCGGTTGCACCGTGCGCACCAGCTTATCGCCCGGCGCGAAGGAATCGCGCAGCAGCTTCAGCACCCAAAAACGCGCGTTTGGCTGGCCCGACTCCCAGTCCACCATAGACACACTGGGATACTGCGTGGGGTATCCCACCAGTTGTGACGCATTCACCACGTCGATCCCCATCCTGGACAATTCGCCGAAGAGGTACGCGTACAGGGCGCCGCACAGATTCCAGTACGAGGCGGGAATCGGCTTGGTCACGTGTCCCGGCTGGTTCTGCTCGCCATCGTCCGCGGAGATCGCCCCGACTTCGTTGATCGTCGTCCTGGTCGAGGGCGAGAGGCGCTTCCGGATGGCCTCGATGTAGCGGACCGTGTTCAGGAAGCCGTCCGCTTGCGCCCAGAACGTGTGCTCCTGGATCTCGGGCGATTCGTCCTTTCGCGGGCTGGCATAGAAGTGATACGAGATCGCATCCAGTGGAATCCCGGCCTTGTGGTTGCGGGGATCCAGAAAGTATTCGAACATTTCCGGGTGACCGCTCGGGCCGGCCAACGAAACCCCCACGAACTTCATCTCCGGGGCGACCCCGCCGATGGCTTCCACGATCGCGTCGTAGACGCGGGTGTACAGCTCGGGTGAGATGCGATGTTCCAGGTCGGGCTCGTTCAACACTTCCCACCAATCGATCTTGTAGTGGTGGCCCGACTCGTGACGCTTTCCGAACTCGTCCACGAAGCCGCCGCGCGTGTACCAACCCACCAAGCGCGCATAGTAGCCGGCAAGCTCATTGCCGCTGGGATCGCGCAATTCCGTGCCCTGGCTGTAGTTCCATACGGGCTCCTCCGGGTCGGAGGGAAACGTGACCGGGTCGCGGGTTACCCACATCCATTGGGGTGTCGTGCTGAAGTTCAGCACCACCGGGCGGCCCTTGACCGCTTCCAGCAGGTCGATCGTCATCGGATCGATCAGCGAAAAGTCCCATGAGGTCACCCCGTCGCGCGGGGGCGCGAGCTCGGCGACCGCGAGCCTGGGATACGGCAGCCAGGGCACGTATCGCGCGTAGTCCGCTTGAAGTTCGCGGAAGGCCTGGAACACGCGATCGTGGATCGCGGAACCGCGCCGGAGCGGTGGATTCACTACCACCTGCAGCGACGGCGTGGTGTTGGACACGCGAACGATCGTGTCCCAGTTGACGTTGACCGTGGCCGGCGGCGCGGCCGCGACGGCGATGCCGGCGCACGTCAATGCAGCAGTTCGGAGAATGGTTGCCACCATATTTCTTGCACTTATGGCTGGAGTCTAGCGCCTGGTCTCAGTGCGGCGCAATCCCTCGGGGACCGCGTCACTTGGGCGCGCGATGCGAATCCAGCCAGCGAGTTTGCGTGCGCAGGTTGCTGCGGCAGGCCCGGCGGAGGAGTAGGATGGAGACCGATGAAAGCCCTGCTCGTTTTTGCCGCCGCCGTCCGTCTGTTCGCGCAAACGCCCGAGGCGCTGACTTCCGATGCCGCCGGCGTGTTCGCCATCTGGCCCGGCACTCCGCCTGGATCCGAATCCTGGACATGGAAGGAGCAAATCGACGTGCGCGGGGGCAACCGCATGGCTCGCAACGTGGTGACGCCCACGCTCACCATGTACAAGCCCGCCGCGGGAAAAGCGAACGGAGCCAGCCTGATCATCGCGCCGGGAGGCGCCTTCCGCTTCCTCATGGTGGACTACGAAGGCGTCGACATGGCCCGCCGGCTCGCGGACCGGGGCGTCACGGCGTTCGTCCTCCGGTACCGCGTCATGCATACGCCGGAGGACGCGGCGGCCATGAACAGGTTCCTGCAAGACCTGACGAAGACCCTGAGCGCCAACGATACGAAGGGCGAGAATCCGCCCGCCTACAGCGCGGATGAGCGGGCCGCCATGACGTTGGCGGAGGAGGACGGGCGGCAGGCGATCCGGTACGTGCGCGGCCATGCCGCCGAATGGGGATTGGACCCGCACCGCATCGGAATCGTCGGCTTCTCGGCGGGCGGAGGCGTGACCATGGGGCCGGTGATGCGGCACGATGCCTCTAGCCGCCCCGATTTCGCAGCGCCGGTCTATCCGGCCTACCGCACCGCCACGCCGGTTCCCGCGGACGCGCCGCCGCTGTTCATCGCGATGGCCGACGACGACAGGCTGATTTCCCCGAACTCCGCCGCGCGCCTCTACATGGCCTGGCACGCCGCGGGAAAGCCCGCGGAGCTGCACATCTTCCGGCACGGCAATCACGGCTTCGGGATGCGCACCCAGAACCTGCCCTCCGACGGCTGGTTCAATCTCTTCGCCGCCTGGATGGAGTCTTCCGGTTTCCTCAAGCCGGCCGCCGCGGCGCAGACCATCGGCCGCATGTACGTCTTCGGCGACAGCTACTCCGATACCGGCGCGGGCTACGTGGACGGCGACGGGCCCACCGCCGTGGCGTACCTGGCGCGCCGCCTCGGGTTCGAGCTGAGGCCCGCCAACACTCCCGGCGACGGATCGCAGAGCCTCAACTTCGCCGTGAGCGGCGCGCGGACGGGACGCGGCGCCGGCCGCAAAGTGAAGGACGCGCTCCTGGGGCGCGGCATGGTCGAGCAGGTGGACGACTTCGCCGCCCGCGTGGCCGCGAAGCAGATCGTCTTCGACCCCGATCACACCCTGTTCTTTCTGGCGGGCGGCCTGAACGACCGCCGCATGCCGGGCGCGGAGACCGTCGCCAATCTCGAAAATCACGTCCGCAAGCTTTACGGGCTCGGCGCCCGCCGTTTCCGGATCGCCCTGCTGCCGGCCGCGATTCCGGCGTTCAGCGAGGTGGGCCAGCGGCTCGATCCCGAGCTGCGGCGCATCCCGGGCGAGATCGAAGGAGAGCTGCCCGGCGCCGAGATCCGCCTGAGCAACTGGGGTCCGTTTTTCGACGAGGTGCTGCGCAATCCGGCGGCCTACGGGATCGAAAACACCACCGACAAATGCGCCGGCCGCGCCATCTTCGACGAGGACGCCACGCCCTGCGCGAAGCCCTCGGCCTACTACTACTATCACGCGGGGCATCCTTCCACCGCGGTCCATCGCGTCGTGGGCGACAAGCTGTACGAGGAAATCACCGGCTCGCATTAATCTGTCGCGGCGATCGACGCCGGGCCCGGGACGGTGCCACGGACTCGACCGAAATCTCGGAGGAGGGGACCTCCATGCGCCGACGCGATATGCTTCTTCAGTGCGCCGCTCTCGGTGGATTGCGCGTCGCACCCGAAATCGCATGGACCGGAAGATGTGGCCCGATGTCGCCGCCGCCGATGTCCTCCACATCTGGCGCGTGCGGTAAGTCATCCGGCATTACTGGCTGCCTGGAGTCGCGCGCGCACCCGCCCCACTTCCGCCGCGATCGTCAGAATGACGCCCGCATAGAAGCAGAACTCGAACCCCGAGAACACCACCGCGGCGGCCGGGGAAGCCCCCTGCAGCAGCGGAGGCTTCTCCATCAGTCCGCGGCGCACCGCCCACGCATGTCCCGCCATGCCCCAAAGGGCCAACAGAACGCAGAAGTTCACCACGCAATTGCCGCGTACCCGCAAGGCGAGGAAATACGACAGCAGTCCGGCAGCGCCGAAGCCGAGGCCGTATACCGCGGGCAGCAGCCACCGCGACCACGCCGGAAAAAGGTAGTGATAGACCGGTTCCCAGAACAGGGAACAGACCAGGATGGCCCACACCGCGGCAAAGAAGCCCGCCGTGGTTCCCGCGATCGCCCATTTCAGCCTGCGGAATGCGGCGGCGTCGATCCGCCGCGTCAGGACGAAAACCACCGTGGCATCCACCGGCGCGGCCACAAAGACGGCCCGCCACAGCAACTCGGACGTCACGTGCGCGTCAGCCAGCCCCACCACCGCGGCCACTCCACCGGCCGGCGTCCCAATTGTAGTACCTGAACGCGCCTCGAGTGAAGGGTTCCCCACGTTCCCGTGTTCCAATGAGACGATGCTCAGCCGCCGGAGCTTTGCCTCGATTCCCGCGCTCGCACTGCCCCGTCTTCTCCATCCGGCTCCCAGGCGTTTCAAGGCCTTACCGAAGGCCTGCGCGGAGCTGGAGAAGACGAATGGCGGCCGGGTCGGTGTGGCTGTCCTCGACGCATCTGCCGGCGAGCGCTCCGGGCATCGCGCCGACGAGCGCTTCCCGATGTGCAGCACGTTCAAGTTCCTGCTCGCCTCCGCTGTGCTGGAGCGCGTGGACCGCCGCCAGGAGTCGCTCGACCGTGCCATTGGCATTCCTCCCAAGCCGCTCCTGTCCAACTCGCCGCTGACGGAGCCGCACGCCGGCGGCAGTATGACCATCAATGGTCTTTGTCACGCGGTACTCACCCGAAGCGATAACACGGCGGCGAATCTCCTGCTGGAGGGCATCGGCGGCCCGGCTGGAGTCACAGCCTTTGCCCGTTCCATCGGCGACAGCGTAACGCGTCTCGACCGGACAGAGCTCGCGCTGAATGAGTGCCGCGCGGGAGATCCGCGCGACACCACTTCTCCCAACGCCATCGCCGGCGACCTGAAATCCGTGCTGCTCGGGAATGTTCTCTCGCCGGCCTCCCGCACCCAACTGACGCTTTGGATGGAAGCCAACCTGACGGGTCTCGACCGCTTGCGGGCGAAATTGCCCGAAGGCTGGCGCGCAGCCGACAAGACCGGCTCCAACGGCGAGCACACGAGCAACGACATCGCCGTATTCTGGCATGCCGGCAGGCCGGCCGTCATCGTCGCCGCTTACATCACGCAATGCCCGGGCCCAGAGAGCAAGCGCGCGGCCATGCTCGGGGAGATCGGCAGGCTGGTGCGGGAATCACTCGTTTGACCGCGGGCGGCATGTCGATCAGAAATCTCATGCGGCGGACGGCACTTCAATTTCTCCCACCCGCCACGCGGCGTAGGCTGGGCTACTAGGCTAGGCTAGCGCCCGGACGTCCCCTGCCTCAAGATAGGGATACGCCGTCAGAATCCCGCTGAACCCGTGTCCCAAGGACACCAACCCCACGATCGTGCCGACCGCCGGTGACCGCCCATCCCGCCGCCGCACACTCGTCGCAGATATCATTGTGCTGTCGCGGGATTCGGATATTTCATCGCCTTCCACCAGCCAACCCCCTCATGCCAGTCGAAGTGATACTTCAACGTGACGGATGTGCTGAACGCACGAACGTAATATCCTGCCGCACTCCGGTAGAAGTAGGTGTCCACTTTCGGCGTAAGGCTGAAGTTGCCCCACACCGGAACGTTGAGGGTGGTGGTCAGGTCGTCGAAATACCGGGTATCCAGCACGGTATCGCTGTGGCTGGGTGCGAACCACTCCCCCTGATTATCAAATGTCACACCCAAACCGTTGCAGCAGCGCGGCACCGGCAGCTTCAACCGAAAATTAATGTACGCTCCGCTCCTCGGCCGGTTCACGCCCTGCACGGTCAGCAGCCAGTTTGGCGCTACATACATTGGAGGAGCCAACTTCGCGGCGTTGGTAATGCAGGACTGCACCGATGCGCCGACAACACTCAGATCGCACGAGGCGCCGCTCGAAATGGGAGTTCCCGGCGCCGAGAAGATGTACTTCACCGGTTTCTCGAACTGCATCCCGCGTTGCACGCCGATCTCGAACCAGCTCTTCTCCGTCTGCACGCGCGGACCAATGCGTTCGACGAGATAGTACGTGCGCGGGATGCTGCGGATCCGGTCCGGCAGCGAAGGAGCCGGCGGCGACTGCGGATTCTGCGGGTCCACCAGTTGCAACTGGACGTTCGGCCGCAGCAACTGCGTTTCCAGGTGCGTCGTTGCGGTGATTCGGATAAACGAGAGGTTCTTCCTGTTCGGGAAGACGCGCCAGTTGAATCCTTCGTCCTGCATTAGCGAGTTGTTGAGCTGGTTGAAAATGTACGGCGAGTCGTACGTCTTGTGCCCGGCAGCATCCGTGTGCGTGAACGTGGTGCGGGTCGCCTTGTCTGCGTACAGCGCTTGTCCGCTTGCGAACCACTCCGTCCGGCGTCCTGCAAGTACCAGCCGGTATCCGTAATCGCCGGTGAAATCGCGCTCTTCGGCGGCCGTGATGGCCGAGTACGGAACACCCGCGACGTTATTCTTCAGGTCCTGCTCCGAATTGCTGTGGAGGTGAAGCGAGTACCCGGCGTCGAGCTTGTCCAGAGTAAATGAGAGCTGCCGTTTCTGTTCCGCCAGAACTTCGGACGTCTTGGCACCCTTGGTGTAGTTATGGATCTCCAGATTGTGCGCCTTCCAGAATCCCAGCCAAGCCGTCGCCTGCGGCGCGGGCGAAGCGCCGTATGGCGCAAGCGAGATCGGGTCGAAGTAGTCGTCGCGAGCGATTGGATCGCGGCACCCTGCGTGTGGATCGATCGCGCGGCAGATGCTCGCCGCCAGCTCGTGCAGAGTTTTCGGGAGCCGGTCCGGCGGAGGCACCGCCGGCTTTGCCAGAACCGGGTATCCCGTGTCGCCGTTCGAGAGATAGTCTGGAATGGCCAGGCTGTACAGCTTGCCGGGATCCACCGGAGTCCCGGCGACGACCCACTGCTTGTCGTCCTTCGTGGTTCCGAGGACCGCCAGACCGCGGTTTTTCTCGAGTTCCGTCGATAGATCATCCCGGTCCGCCGTGTCGAACTTCTCGGATTGCGCCATGACATCTGTCAGCGTAGACCCGGTAATGCGTGTGCACGTTATCAGATCGCCCTTCCAGAACGCCAGATCTAAAGCCTGCTGCAGCCTCGCATTATCGCCCGGCTCGAGCATGGTGCGAGGCGGCCTGTAGACATCGCGATGCTGAAGCAAGGCGATATCGGCCTTGCAGGTATCCCGCATCGCGACAAGCGCCACGTCTTCCAGGAGTTCGCTGGCCGCGAGAGTGCCGGGCGTAGCGCCAAGCCTGGACAGGAATGGGGAGGCCTCGATCCGCATCCGGAGGGTTGTCCCGCCTCCCGGCGCAGGAGCAGGCAGGGACACGCTGCGCTCCCGATTGACCAACCGCCGATTCACTCGGTCGATCATGACATCGGCGTGCTGAAGGCGAACCCGGAACGACGTCGGCGACGCATCCGATCGAGCAGCCGCCGGCACCAGCAGAAAGGGCTGCTGCCGCCCGGGAGTTCGTAGCACCTCTTCGTTGCCTGGGGCGTGATTGCCGTCGGTTTGCGCGATTACGAGGTCAAATTGCTCTCCCAGGTGAACTCCGAGTTGCGCAGCGCGCCCGAAGACCATCTGCGCCAGGAGAATCTTCCGGGCCACCCGGCATTGGGGATTCTGGTTGCACTTCTGCAGCACCTGCAGCAGGGCGGCGCCGGGATCGGAGACCTCCAGTTCGGTGCTCCAACTCGTGTTCGTGTTCCTCCACGAATAATTCAGCTTTCCGACGTGCTCCTTGAAGTCGGTATCGACTACTCCGAACACTGCGACGTTCTCGGAGCCCACGGAAACCAGCGCCCACGGTTTGGGATTGGCATAGCGCGGGTTCGCGCCCGAAGCCGCCGTGCCGCCATACTCAAAAAACGGGTAGTGGACCGTAAACCCAGCGCAGACAGGCTTACCCGATTTTCCCGAAGTCGGGGTGAGCAGGCTCTGGACAGAGGCGCATACGAAGTAGCTGTTGCCGCTCCTGAGCTCCGTGCTTCCTAGAGAAAAAAGCAGCGAGGTCGCCGTCGCTGGCTGCCGGTCCGCCGCCGCGCGGGCGAGTGAAATGCAGTGTGAAGCATCTCGCGCTACATCGAACGTGCCGTCCGGTGCATCGCAAAGAAAAGCAAATTGGTACGAGTCTGGCGTCCGCTCCGGAGCGCGAGTCGTTCGATCGCTGTACAGCCGCATCTCGCGCGCTTCTTGGGGAGCCGCCGGGACGTTGTCGATCAGCACTCTGACGGCATTCTGCAACTCCACTTCTCTCATGTAAGGAAGGACGATCTTGGGCAGTCCGAACTTGATTTCCCCATCTTGCACCCGATATCCGTGGTCCTTTCCGTCATTTACCGGCGGGCAGTCTGGCGTATCCGCCGGCGTTGTGGCAACCGTAAGATTGGCCGCCAGCATCTGGACGGTCTTCAATCCTGGTGCGGGGTTGGCCAGATAGCGCGCGAGCTGCCGCAGCCGCTCCGGCCCGAAATAGAAATCGTGCTTTCCCGGCACCAGCGCGTCGAACCCGGCCTGCTGGATAAAACAACCTACGTTGTCGAACGGCACGAAGCCCATACCGGCTGTCAATCCCTGCAGCAGAGGCGCCGGATACGTCGCTGTATAGGGCAGCCAATGCTGGCTCAGGTAGTCCCAATCGAAATGCTCCTTGGGCTGGAGGCGGCCGTTCGAATCCTCCATCTGCCGCCCTAGCAGGTCGGGAGCGAAATTATCGCCCATCGCGACCATCACCGTATTGTGCGATACTGCCCGCTGCTCCGACGCCATTTTCAGAAATTCGGCCACACCCGCCGATGGAGTGCCTTCGCCGCAGCGCAAGGCCGTTACAGTCTGCCGATCCGGCATCCGGAATTCGCCCATCATCCGGCCGGTGTAGATCACGCGATAGTCCTGAGCGGCGCCCATCGCCGCGAATCCGCTACAGAGGACGAAAAACCGTGCCAGCTTCTCCATCTCCATCTCCTTCTCCTTCATCGGTTCTCACCGCACCGCAACCGTAACTCCTGCCGGACTCGGCGATCCTCCTATCGTGATGGTCACTGGAACTGCCGCTCCCGGCGTAACGCCGGCCGGAATTCGTGCGTTGATCTGCACCAGGCCTGCGACATAGGTGGGCGCCGCACCCGCGTACAGAACGTCAGCGGCAATTCCGCCGATACTGACCGACACCTCCTGCTGCGGCTTGGCATAGGGCGCTTGTGCGAGAAGTCCATCGCTGCCCCATGGCGTGGTCTGCCCTTCCCCGGTTGCATAGATGGCAATTACCGTGTTGACTCCCGCGGGATTCGCAGCCGTGTTGATGCTGAAATCCTGGTTGAGAATCGCGCCTTGTCCAGACCCGTCCCCCGATCCCGTCCCCTGGACATTCAACGTGAAAATGGCGGGATTCGCCGTCCTCACGCCGATCGTTGCCGGCGCCGATCTTACGCCGTTGTACTCGATTACGGCCTCGGTCGTGGGCTGGCCGGCGACAGAGTACGGAACCACGCCGGCCACCTGGCCAGAAAGTGCGTAGATCATCGGCGCGGGCACGTCGTCGAAGTAGACCCGGGTACCGCCGGTCTCGGTGCCAATCCTTCCGGCAGCGTTCAGCCTGACCCCTGAAAGCGACGGTGGACCCAGGCCGTCGCCAAAAATCGTGAAGATCTCCCCCGGACTCACCGAGCCAGTCTGGAAGCTCGCGCCATTCGTCACCGCCGCCGTTGTGAAACTCGGGCCCGTTATGGAAGGCAGCAGCAGCAGGCCGGCGGTCCATGCCGTCATATCGCTCCCCTTGGTCACCAGCACGGTGGCATTGCTCCGGGCCGCCTCCGGCGCCAGACTGATGGTGAACCGCAATGGGGAGAGTCCTCCCACCTGGCTGCGGCTGTCCGTAGCGAAATGGAGACTTCCGGGCTGAATCGTGACGCCGGGCCCCAGCACCCTGATCTGCGATTCCGTGAAGGTGGAATCCAGACCCTGCCCCCACAGCAGAATGTCTTCCGACGTTCCAGTCGCGATCGCTTTTACCGGAGCATACGAATATCCAGTGCCTCCAGAGCTGCCGATTCCGACGTGCGTCAATTGCAAGACCGGGGCGGCGGAATCGACGATGATCGATGCTGTCGTGGTGTCGCCGCCTGCCACTGCGAGTGTGACCGGGGACGCATTTCCCCCCGCCAATGTGCTGCGGAAATTCGCCGTAATCTGGCTCGCCATGAGATGAAATTGATCGGGAGTCAGTGGGCCGTTCAGCGGCTGGGCGTATATCATGTAGTGCCCCGTGGGAACGCATGCAATTGAGAAGCTGCCATCGGTGATGCTGCTCAGTCCGCCGATGGTAGTGCCGGTTATCGAATCCACTGCGACGATGTGCGCTCCCAGCACGGGGCTGCCGTTTTGAAATTTGACGCTCCCGGAAAGGCTTCCAAAACCCACTGCTCCGCCCGGATACGCTTCCGTTGCAAACGCGATATCGTCCATGGAAAGTATGTTTTGGTGCGTCCCTTCCGTGATCGTTGTCGAGTTCTCCATGGCCAGTGTCTCGTGAAACATGGTGGCGCACAGGACTCCGGAATGGTTGGCGCCCAACGTATGTCCGAGTTCGTGCGTGAGCACCGAGCGGAGATCGTAAGTGCCGCTCTCGTGGTCGGTGGAAAAAGCCGCGTGGCGGCCTGTGGCCGGATCCACTACGGCCGTGCTGAATATGATGTCGGTGTCCGTGATGACTCCGTCGGCACCGAATTGATTTTCGGTAACTGCCAAGAAATCGCCGACCAGGCTCTGGTCGCTGTCGTCGAGCGCGAGTGTCACCACGTAGTTCCGATCCGTGCTATCAACACCGATGTCGGTGGGCAGAACTGGCAGGAAGGCAATCGCCGTGCCGGGTACTGCCGCCCACACCGCCGTCGCGGCGGTCAGTGCGCTTACTACGTCACTCGACGCGGTGACCACCAAGTCGCCCTGAGCGTTCATCGCTCCGCTTTTGAAACCATTGTGGAGCAGCAGTTGTAGATGTGTGGCATTTGCCTGGTACACCGGTCTTCCAAAGGAATTCGTCCTTCGCACGTACGCCAGGGCTGCGGTGCTGCAGCAAACCGCCAGGCTGATGAGGAGAGTACGTCGTCTCATTGCCGGCCCGCCTCTCGAACCGGGGTCGACGCAGCCAACCGCCTTAGCCACGCCCGGAATATCGGCCCGGGAACCGGGCCATCGAGTGAAAAAGGTGACGCGGCCGCAGGGTGCGCCCCGTTCCCCAAACGAATGTCGTCACGTCCTCCGATTACTAACCGGCCCTGGGGACCGCCCGTCGTGCGCCAGTAGCCGATTGGCGTTCGGAAGAGAAACAAGATGACGCGCTCGCCGCGCGCATAGGGAACAGACCCGCTAACCGTCTGCTCCACACCACCTACCCTGCCGCCCGGTTCACTGACTAGGGCCTTCGCCTGGCCACGAAACGCCTCGGTCGTCTCGACGCGGTAATGTGTCCAGATATGTTTATGCGGCGGGTCCCACGCACTCCAGATGTCGATGACTTTGCCCTCGAGGATCCTTGGCGAACGGGCGACCAGAGTCTCGAGCGAGTAAGTCGGAATTAATGCCGCGGCCAGCCCGGCCGGAAACAGAATTTGCAAAATCAGGCGCATGAGTTACCTTCCGATTAGGGTAAGCGCAAGATCGCCGTCAAACGTGACATAACGCCCTCCGGTGCCATCCTCCGCCGCATTTCATGTCGCCGCCTCTCGGTGTCTCTCCGCCTCGCCCGTGAACGCCCCTCCCTCAGCCGCGCCCAAATGTCCCCATAAATTTAATCAATACCTCTCCCTTCTTGCATTTACCAAACTTTTGGGATAGACTCGAATTTCTGACCCCGATGTCCAACGGCTCCCCAATCTCGCTCCTTTCTTCTAACGGGATTCCCGTAGGCATCATTATTAGCATTCTGGTCATCGTACCCGGCCCCGCGTGACGGCCTGCCGGTAAGGTTCCGAGGCCATCAGCGGGGCGAAATCAGCAAGCCCCCCTGATGGCCTTTTTTGTTATCCAGTGACTGCTCAGAGGCAAATGACATGTCGACAACGTTAATGAGCGGCGCGCGAATGCTCGCCGAATGTCTGGTCCGCGAAGGAGTCGATTGCATGTTCGGCTACCCCGGCGGCGTGACCCTGCCTTTCTACGACGTGCTCTTCGATCACCAGGTCCGCCACGTCCTGGTGCGCCACGAAGAGAACGCCGCCTTCGCCGCCGAAGGCTACGCGCGCGCCACCGGTAAAGTCGGCGTCTGCTGCGCCACCTCCGGACCCGGCGCCACCAACCTCACCACCGGGCTGGTCGACGCCATGATGGATTCCATCCCCATCGTCGCCATCACCGGCCAGGTCACCAGCAAGCTCATCGGCAGCGACGCCTTCCAGGAAGCCGACACCTTCGGCATCACCCGCTCCTGCACCAAGCACAACTACCTCGTCAAGAAGCTCGAGGATCTCCCGCAGGCCATCCACGAAGCCTTCTACGTCGCCGCCAGCGGACGCCCCGGCCCCGTCCTCGTCGATATCACCAAGGACGCGCTCCAGGCCCAGGGCCACTACCAGCCCGTCACCTCCGTCCATCTTCCCGGCTACAAGGTCTTCACCGAAGGCCACACCGGCCAGATCCGCCGCGCGGTCCAGCTCATCCAGGAATCCGAGCGTCCCATGGTGTACTCCGGCGGCGGCATCGTGGCCGCCAACGCCGCCGCCGAGCTCCGCCAATTCATCGAGCTGACCGATACGCCCACCGTCAACACCCTAATGGGCCTGGGCGGGCTGCCCTC
>Ga0335070_10004754_pt1 | contig 15902 bp, 16 predicted proteins | sample Lox_Sample_13_FD_206722 | JGI IMG/M metagenome (GOLD analysis project Ga0335070, IMG submission 206722) | Soil microbial communities from Loxahatchee National Wildlife Refuge, Florida, United States - Lox_Sample_1.3 | ecosystem: Environmental > Terrestrial > Soil > Wetlands | place: USA... | reverse complement strand
GGCGCCCGTCGGCGGCGCCGTCGAGACCCATCGCGCGGGGCTCGTCTGCGATCGCTGCGGTCGCGCCTTCCGCCGCCCCGTCCCGGCGCTGTTCTCGTTCAACAGCCCGCTCGGGGCGTGCGAGACCTGCCAGGGCTTCGGCCGCACGACCGGCATCGACTGGGAGCGCGTGATTCCCGATCCCGGGAAGTCGATCGCGGGCGGAGCCGTCGTGCCCTTCCAGACGGAGGGTGGGAAGGCGTGCCAGCGCGACCTCGTGCGCGCCGCGAAGCGCCTCGGCATCCCGACCGACGTGGCGTACCAGGAGCTCGACGAGCGCCAGCGGGCCCTCGTGCGCGACGGAGACGGCGGCGACTGGTACGGCGTGCGCGGCTTCTTCGAGTGGCTCGAGGGCCGGCGCTACAAGGTCCAGTCGCGCGTGCTCCTGGCCCGCTACCGCCGCTACGACCCGTGCACCGCCTGCGGCGGAGCGCGGCTCGCCCCCGACGCGCTCGCCGTCGAGGTCGACGGTCGCTCGATCGCCGACGTGTCGCGCAGCACGATCGCGGAGCTCGCCGCGTGGCTCGCTCGGCTCCCGCTCTCTCCGGCCGAGTCGGCGCGCGCCGGCCGGCTGCTCGAGGCGACGCGCGCGCGCGTCGGCACCGCGCTCGAGGTCGGGCTCGGCTACCTCGCCCTCGATCGCCAGACGCGGACGCTCTCCGGCGGCGAGGCCCAGCGCATCCAGCTCGCGACCGCCCTCGGCGGGACGCTCACCGCGGCGCTCTACGTGCTCGACGAGCCGTCGATCGGACTCCACGCGAGCGACGTCGCGCGCCTGCTCTCGGTCCTGCGCACGATCCGCGACCAGGGCAACACCGTCGTGGTGGTGGAGCACGCGCCGGAGATCGTCTCCGCGGCCGACCACGTGATCGACCTCGGGCCCGGCGCGGGCCGTCTCGGCGGCCGGCTCGTGGTCGAGGGCAGCGTCGCCGAGGTGCGTCGCCATCCCGAATCGCTCACGGCGAAGGCGCTGCGGGGCGAGCTCGGGGTCGGGCCGCGGCGCGCGAAGCGGCCGCGGCGCGGGGCCCTCCGCGTGGTCGGCGCGCGGGAGCACAACCTGAAGGACATCGACGTGGAGGTCCCGCTCGGCCAGCTCGTGGTCGTGACGGGCGTGTCGGGCGCGGGGAAGTCGACGCTCGTGAACGACGTCCTCGTGGGTCACCTGCTGCGCGAGCCGGAGCGCGGGGCCTGCGAGCGGATCGAGGGCGCGGAGCAGGTAGGCGCCGTCGTGCGCGTGGAGCCGACGCCTCCCGGACGGAGCTCGCGCTCGAATCCCGCGACGGTGTCGAAGGCCTTCGACGGCATCCGCAAGCGCTTCGCCGCGACGCGGGAGGCGAAGGCGCTCGGCGCGGGCCCGGGCTGGTTCTCCTTCAACGTGCCGGGCGGGCGCTGCGAGGCCTGCGAGGGCGCGGGCGAGGTCGTCGTCGACATGCAGTTCCTGGACGACGTGCGGGTGCCGTGCGAGGTCTGCGGCGGCCGCCGCTACCGGCCGGAGGCGCTCGGGGTGCACGTCGAGGGGCGCTCGATCGTCGACGTGCTGCGGCTCACGATCGACGAGGCGGCCGAGCTCTTCGCGGCCGATCCGCAGATCGCGCCTCGCCTCGAGCCCTTCCGCCGCGTCGGCCTGGGCTACCTCACCCTGGGCCAGCCCATGTCGACGCTGTCCGGTGGCGAGAGCCAGCGGATGCGTCTCGGCCTCGCGCTGGCGGAGGGCGAGCCCGACGCCCTCTACGTGCTCGACGAGCCGACCACGGGTCTACACCCCGCCGACGTCGAGGTGCTGCTCGGCTGCCTCGAGGCGTTGATCGAGGGGGGAGGGAGCGTGCTCGTGGTGGAGCACAACCTCGAGCTCATCCGCCGCGCGGACCACGTGATCGATCTCGGGCCCGAGGGCGGCCCCGGCGGCGGGCGCCTCCTCGCGGCGGGGAAGCCGGAGGAGATCGCCGCCGCGCCCGCCTCGCGCACGGGGGCGGCCCTGCGCGCCGCGGGCCTAGGCGGGTAGACTGCGCGCGCCATGAAGCCCGCACGAGCCCGTCCGCCGGACGAGATCCCGCCGATCGAGTTCTTCACGCGCTGGGTGCCCGAGGCCGTCGCCCAGGATCCGGAGCGGCGGCGCCGTCTCGGCGGGACGCACGCGGTCGTGCAGTTCGAGCTCGTCGGAGACGGCGGCGGCTTCTACGGCGTGCGGATCGCCGACGGGAGCGTGGAGGGATTCGCCGGGCAGGATCCCGACCCGGACCTGCGCGTGCAGGTCGACGTGCCGACCTGGCGCGAGCTCAATCGCGGCTCGATGTCCGCACCCGAGGCGCTGCTCCGCCGCCGTGTGCACCTGCACGGGAACTTCGTGCTCGCGTTGAAGCTGCACCTGATCCTCGGCTAGCCGCGGCGCGTCTATCCGCGTTTGCGCTGGTGGTCGAGCTGTGACTCGCGGCGCTGCACGAACAGGTGCTTGTCGTGGATCTTCCGAAGCTGCTTCTGCAGTGTGTCGAGCAGCTTGTCGGCCGCGTGGGCCGGCTCGATCGCCTCGGCGTGGGCGGCGATCTCGGTCTGCCGTCCCGTCACCCGTCCGTGCGCCGTGTGGCCCGCACCGTCGGGCGCGATCGTGATCTCGAAGCGAGTCGTCTCGGGGAACGTGTCGGAGAGGCTCCGACAGCCGTTCTCGAGGGATTCCCGCAGCGGCTCGAGGCTCGGCATGTCCTTGAAGCTGATCACGATCGTCGGCGAATCCGACATCCTGCCTCCTTCCTCCCGTTCTCGCGCGCGCACCGCATGGCTCCAGTCTAGGGGATCGCCCCAAGCATGACAGCGCAAAACACCCATCCGAAAAAGGGAGCGACGGCGCGCGCAGCCGGGTGTAAGCTGCGCGCGGCGTGACCGGCTTCTCGACGAACGAGGTCGCTCGGATCTGCAGACTCTCGGCGGCGCGCCTGCGCTATTGGGAGCGCACCGCGCTCGTCCAGCCGAGCCTTTCGCTCGGCAGCGAGCCGCGCTTCTCGTTCCAGGACCTGGTGCAGATCCGCACGGTGCTCGCGCTGCTCGATCGCGGCGTTCCGTTGCGCCGCATCCGCCGCAGCGTCGAAGGCGTGCGCTCGCGCATTCCCGAGCTCGGCCAGCCGCTGGGTCAGCTTCGCGTCTGGATCGACGGATCCGACCGTGTCGTCGTACGTCACGATGGGCGCCTGATGGAGCCCGACGGCCAGGTCGTGCTCGACTTCGCCCTCGCGCCGCCGTCCGCGGAGGACGTTGCGCCGCTTCCGCATCCCTCCACGCGGGCGGGCGGCAGCAGCGAAGGGCCCGACCCCGAGACGGCCCTCGAGTGGTTCGAGCGCGGCTGTCAGCTCGATTCCGAGCCGCGCACCGCGCTCGAGGCGATCGAGGCGTACCAGCGCGCCATCGCGGCGGATCCCACGTTCGCCGATGCGCACTGCAACCTCGGCACCGTGCACTACAACCAGGGCCGCCGCGACGAGGCGCGCGCCTGCTACCAGAGCGCCCTCGAGCTCGATCCGCACCACGTCGAGGCGAGCTTCAACCTCGCGAACCTGAGCGAGGAGGAGGGCCGCAACGAGATGGCGCTGCGGCTCTACAAGGCGGCGCTGCGCGCCGATCCGCTCTACGCCGACGCGTACCTGAACCTCGCGCTGCTCTACGAGAAGCTCGGCCTGCGGCGAAGGGCGCGCGATCCCTGGCGCCGCTACCTCCAGCTCGACCCGAACGGCGCCTGGGCCGAGGTCGCGCGCAAGCATCTCTCCGAGCTCTCGGGCTGAGGCTCCGCGGCGGCGGAGCCCTCGCTACGGCGCGAGGTCGAACGTGCGGCGGTCGATCACGTCGTCCTCGATCGCGGCCTCCGCGGTCCAGCGGCCCGGCCGCGCACGGGCGGCGCGCGTGAGCGCGAGCGTGCTCCCGACGTAGGGCTTCCCGACCTGCTCGGCCGCGGTCTCGTCGAACACGCTGCCCGAGGGATCCCGCCAGCGCACGTGCAGCTTCTCGAGGCGCTCGCTCGCGAGCCAGCGCGGGTTCACCTTCGCCCACCACACGACGCGGGGGTCCGACGGCCCGAACCGATCGCGCGTCGCGCCGACCACGGTCTCGGCGCTCTTCGACTTCTCGCCATCGGCGAGGCCGGCGTTCACGATCGGCGGGAACGTGAGCTTCTCGACCTCGAACTCGGCCTTCTTCTGGAGCGCGCTCTTGGCGGCGAAGCGCGCCGAGGCCGCCTCGAAGTAGTAGACGGCGTCGACCCGGTTCCCCGCGCGCTTGGAGGCGACACCGAGCCGGTACAGCACCTGGGACCGCGTCGGATCGAGGCGCAGCGTGCGGCGGTACGCGGCCACGGCCTCCGGGTAGCGGCCTTCCGCCTCCGCGAGCTCGCCCCGGCGGTAGGGGACGCGCGGGTCGTTCGGCTGGGCGGCCTCGAGGGCCGCCAGGATTCCCTCGGCGGCGGCCGTGTCGCCCGCGGCCACCCGCTTCTCCGCTGCGGCGAGGGCCTCGTCGACGACGGCCCGGTCGACGGGTCCCGTCTCCGGCGGAAGCGTCGTGCGCCCGCGCGCGACGAGCGTCGAGAGCCGCGCCTGCACGTGCTCGAACTCGTCCTCGATCCCGGGTGCGCGATGGCCGGTGATGGGGATCGTCGGCGCCGTGCGGTTCACGACGTCGATCCGCTCCTTCACGTCCGGGTGGCTGTAGAGGTACGGCGGCACCTCGATCTGGTTCGGGCCCTGGGCCAGCACGATGCGCTCGAAGAACTTCGACATCTCGTGGGGGTCGTAGCCGCTCCGGGCCATGAAGTTCATGCCGAGCTGGTCGGCCTCGGCCTCGAACTGGCGGGTGAACTGGAGCTGCATCGCCACGTTCACGCCCTGGCCGGCCATCAGCACGACGGGCGACTTGGCGGCGACGCCGGCCGCGATCGCGGCGAGCGTCGTGAGCATCGACGGGATCGCGAGCTTCTCCTGCATGCGCGCGATGTGGCGGCCCTTCACGTGGCCGATCTCGTGGCCGAGCACGGCCGCGAGCTCGTCCACGCTGCCGGCCGCGAGGATCGTGCCGCTGTGCACGTACACGAAGCCGCCCGGCACGGCGAAGGCGTTGAGCGAGGGATCGAGGATCACGCGGAATCGGTAGAGGAAGGGCTGCGGCTCGATCTGCGACACCATCGATTGTCCGAGCCCGTTCACGAAGCCCACCACGATCGGGTCCTCGACCACGGGCACGGCGCGCCGGATCTCGCGGTCGAACTGGATCCCGATCTCGCGCTCCTGGTCCTCCGTCATCTCGGTCAGGCTGCGGAGCGGATCGAAGCGACGGCCGTCGTCCTGCACGCAGGCCGCGAGCAGGAGGGCGAGGGCGGCGACGAGCGCGCGGCGCTTCACGGGGCGGGCCGGGCGGGTCGGCGCGCGGCTAGCGCGAGGCGCCGCGGGGGGTGGGCCGGGACCGTTCGGCCTCCGCCGCGGCCGGCGCGTAGCGCAGCACGGGCTTGCGGGCGGCGCGCGTCTCGTCGAGGCGCGAGAGGCGCGTGGCGTGGGGCGCGCCGCGCACGATGGAGGGATCCTCCTCGGCCTCGCGGGCGATCGCGAGCAGCGCCTCGACGAAGCGGTCGAGCCCCTCGAGGCTCTCGCTCTCGGTAGGCTCGATCATGAGCGCGCCGGGCACGATCAGCGGGAAGTAGATCGTCGGCGGGTGGTAGCCGTAGTCGATCAGACGCTTGGCGACGTCCATCGTCGTGACGTGCGCGTCGGCGAGCTTCGCGTCCGAGAGCACGCACTCGTGCATCACGCGCCGGTCGTAGGGCACCGCGTAGGCGCCGCGCAGGCGCGCGAGGAGGTAGTTCGCGTTCAGCACCGCCATCTCGGCGCAACGCCGCAGGCCGTCCGGGCCGAGGGAACGCACATAGGCGTAGGCGCGCACGAGCATGCCGACGTTGCCGAGGTTGCCGTGGAGGCGTCCGATCGAGAGGGGCCGCTCGTCGTCGAGGAAGTAGCGCTCGCCCTCGGGCGTGGTCGCGCGTCGCACGACGGGCGCCGGGAGGAACGGCTCGAGGATGCCCTTCACGCCGACCGGCCCCGCGCCGGGGCCGCCGCCGCCGTGGGGCGTCGAGAACGTCTTGTGCAGGTTGAAGTGCATCACGTCGATCCCGAGGTCGCCCGGGCGCGCGATGCCGAGCAGCGCGTTCAGGTTCGCGCCGTCCCCGTAGACGAGGCCGCCCCCCGCGTGCACGATCTTCGCGATCTCGGCGATGTGCGTCTCGAACAGCCCGAGCGTGCTCGGGTTCGTGAGCATGAGACACGCGACCTCGGGGCTCATGGCGGCGGCGACGGCGTCGGGGTGGAGGAGTCCGTCGTCGCCCGACGGAACCGACACGATCTCGTAGCCGTTCAGCGCCGCGCTCGCGGGGTTCGTGCCGTGGGCGGAGTCGGGCACCAGGACCTTCCTCCGCTTCTCGCCCCGGCTCTCGTGGTAGGCGCGGATCATCATCACGCCGGCGAGCTCGCCCTGGGCGCCGGCCGCGGGCTGGAGCGAGACCGCGTCCATGCCGCTGATCTCCGCCAGGTGTCGTTCGAGCTCGTGCAGGAGCTGGAGCAGCCCCTGGGAGAGGGCGGTGGGCTGCAGCGGATGCGACTGCGCGAAGCCCGGGAGGCGGGCGGCCACCTCGTTCAGCTTCGGGTTGTACTTCATCGTGCAGGAGCCCAACGGATAGAGGCCGAGGTCGACGGCGTAGTTCCAGGTCGAGATCCGGGTGAAGTGGCGCACCACGTCGACCTCGGAGAGCTCGGGAAGCCCGTCGCACGCTGCGCGCAGCGCGTCCGCGCCGAGCAGCGCCGCCGGGTCTGCCGCGGGCACGTCGAGGGCCGGAAGCGAGTAGCCGATCCGCCCGGGCCGGCTGCGCTCGAAGAGCAGCGGCTCCTCGTAGGCGACGTGCGTCGCCGCGTTGCCGACCGCGGCCACGTTGGCGCGCGGGTCGCGCGCGCTCACGACGCGGCCCCGCCCAGGGCCGACACCAGCCGGTCGATGCTCTCGCGCGTGGCGATCTCCGTGGCGCAGACGAGGAGCGCGGGTCCGAGCTCGGGTGCGTAGGGCGCGAGGTCGAGCCCTCCGACGATCCCGGCGTCGAGCGCGCGCGCGAGGGCGCGCTCCGCGGTGTCGCCCGGCGCGAGCTTCACCACGAGCTCGTGGAAGACCGGCGCGGAGAAGGGCAGCGAGAGCCCCGGCGTCGCGGCGACGCGCGAGCGCAGGTAGGCCGCCTTGGCGACGTTCTGGCGGGCGAGGGCGGTGAGGCCGTGAGCTCCGTGGAGCGCGAGGAAGATCGTCGCCCGCAGCAGCATGAGCCCCTGGTTGGTGCAGATGTTCGACGTCGCGCGCTCTCGCCGGATGTGCTGCTCGCGGGTCGAGAGCGTGAGGACGAAGCCGCGCTTGCCGTGGGCGTCGACCGTCTCGCCGCACAGCCGACCCGGGAGCTGGCGCAGGTGCTTCTCGCGAGCGGCGAGGAAGCCGAGGTGCGGTCCGCCGAAGCCCATCGGGATGCCGAAGCTCTGGGCCTCGCCGCACACCACGTCGGCGCCGAGCTCCCCGGGCGCGCGGAGGAGACCGAGCGAGAGGGCCTCCGCGACGCTCACGACGAGCATCGCGCCGCGCGCGTGGGCGGCCTCGGCCGCGGCACGCACGTCCTCCACCGGACCGAGGAACGCAGGGCTCTGCAGCACGACGCAGGCCGTGGCGTCGTCGACGTGGGAGGCGAGGTCGCGCGTGCGGCCGTCCGGTCCGTAGGACGCGTGCTCGATCGTGGCGCCCGCGCCGCCGAGATAGGTCCGGACCACGTCGCGGTAGTGGGGATGGAGGCCGGCCACCACCACCTTGGAGCGCCGCGTGACGCGCATGGCCATGAGCGCCGCCTCGGCGGTGGCCGACGCACCGTCGTACATCGACGCGTTCGCGACCTCGAGGCCGGTCAGCGCGCAGATCATCGTCTGCCACTCGAAGATCGTCTGCAGCGTGCCCTGGCTGATCTCGGGCTGGTACGGCGTGTAGGAGGTGTAGAACTCGGCGCGGCTCGCGAGGGCGTCGATCGCGCTCGGCACGAAGTGCGCGTACGTGCCGGCGCCGAGGAACCAGGCGTGGCTCTCGGCGTGGACGTTGCGCGCGGCCAGGGCGCCGAGCTCGCGCAGCACCTCGTGCTCGCTCGCGGCCGCCGGCACCTCGAGGGGGCGACCGAGGCGCAGTCCGCGGGGCACGTCCTCGAACAGCGCCTCGACGGACTCGACCCCGATCACGTCGAGCATGCGCCGGACGTCGGCTTCGGTGTGCGGGATGTAGCGCAAGCCGTCCCTTCGCTCGTCAGGTCTTCCGGTCGTCGACGTGACGACGGTAGGCCGCGGCGTCGAGGAGGGCGTCGTAGTCGGATCTGTCGTCGACGGCGATCGTCAGCATCCAGCCGTCGCCGTAGCAATCCTCGTTCACGAGCTCCGGATGGTCGACGAGGTCGGTGTTCACCTCGACCACCTGGCCGGAGACCGGGGCGTAGAGATCCGAGACGGCCTTCACGGACTCGATCACGCCGAAGGGCTCGCCCTTCTCGACGGCGGTGCCGACGGCCGGCAGCTCGACGAAGACGACGTCGCCGAGCTGCTTCTGCGCATAGTCGGTGACGCCGACGGTGATCTGGTCGTCCTCGAAGCTCGCCCACTCGTCTTCCCGGCTGTAGCGCCGGTCGTCGGGAATGTCGTACTCGGCCACCGAACCCTCCCGGCTCCGTTTCGACCCGTCCGATCTCGTTACTTCACGAATGGAGTTTCTACCACGACGGCCGGCACGGCGCGGTCGCGGATCGCGACGGCGAGGGCCGTGCCCGGCTGCGCGAGGCGCGGCGGAACGTAGCCGAGCCCGATCGGCTTTCCGAGGCTCGGGGACGGAGCGCCGCTCGTCACGCGGCCCACGTCGACGCCGTCGTGGAGCAGCGTGTGGCCGGCGCGGGCGATGCTGCGGTCCTCGACCACGAAGCCCGCGAGCCGGCGCGCAATGCCACGCGTCGCGAGCGCGGCCAGGGCCTCGGCCCCGACGAAGCCGCCCGCCGCGAGCTTCACGAAGCGGTCGAGGCCGGCCTCGAGGGGCGAGGTGTCGTCGTCGAGCTCGTGGCCGTAGAGCGGGAGCGCCGCCTCGAGGCGCAGGGTGTCTCGCGCGCCGAGCCCGGCGGGGAGGAGCCCGAGGGGCCGCCCGGCCTCGAGCAGGGCGCTCCACAGCGTCTCGGTGCGCGCGGCCTCGACGTAGAGCTCGAATCCGTCGGAGCCGGTGTAGCCCGTGCGCGAGGCGAGGACGTGCACGCCCGCGACCTCGCCCTCGACGAAGCGGAAGCGCGGGAGCCCCGGCGGCGGCAGCGACGAGACGGCCCGCAGCACGTCCGCCGAGCGCGGGCCCTGGAGGGCGAGGAGCCCGAAGCGCGCGCTCCGGTCCTCGACCCGCGCGCCCGGGCCGGCGTGCTCGCGCATCCATGCGAAGTCCTTCTCGACGTTCGAGGCGTTCACGCACAGGAAGAAGGCGTCGTCCGCGAGGCGGTAGACGGTCACGTCGTCGACCACGCCGCCGCGCTCGTTGCACAGGAGCCCGTAGCGCACCTGGCCGAGCTTGAGCGTCGCGACGGGGCAGGTCACGAGCCGCTCCGTCGTCGCGAGGGCCCCGGGGCCTGCCACGTGGATCTGCCCCATGTGGGACACGTCGAAGAGCCCGGCCCGCTCCCGGACGGCGCGGTGCTCCTCGAGGATCGACGTGTACTGGACCGGCATCTCGAAGCCGGCGAAGGGCACCATGCGCGCGCCGAGCCGCCGGTGGGCGTCGGCCAGGGGCGTGCGCCGGAGCTCGGTCACCCGAGGCGCTCGCCCACGACCCGGGCCCGGTAGGCCGACAGCGTGTTGCGCAGCAGCATGGTGATCGTGAGCGGCCCCACGCCGCCGCGCGAGGGTGTGATCAGTGCGGCGCGGCCCAGCGCGGCGTCGAAGTCCACGTCGCCGCGCTGCACGCCGTCGACCACGTTCACGCCGATGTCGATCACCGCGGCGCCCGGGCGGATCCAGTCGCCCTTCACGAGCTCTGCGCTGCCGGCGGCGGCGACCACGACGTCGGCGCTCCGCACCACCGAGGCGAGGTCGCGGGTGCGCGAGTGGCAGATCGTGACCGTGGCGTGGCGCTCGAGCAGGAGCAGGGCCACGGGCTTCCCGACGAGGGCGCTGCGCCCGATCACCACGGCGTGGGCCCCGACGAGCGGCACGCGCCGTCGGTCGAGCACCTCGAGGATTCCGAGGGGCGTGCACGGCCGAAGGCCCGGAAGCCCCGCGAGGAGGCGGCCGGCGTTCACGGTGTGGAGGCCGTCCACGTCCTTCGCCGGATCCACGGCCTCCGTCACGGCGGTGGCATCGAGGGGCTTCGGCAGGGGGAGCTGCACGAGGATGCCGTCGACCTGCGGGTCGCGGTTCAGCGTCGACACGACGTCGATCACGTCTTCCTGGGTCGCCGTCGCGGGGAGATCGTGCTCGCGCGAGGCGATGCCGGCACGCTCGCACGCGCGCCGCTTTCCCTTGATGTAGGAGAGGCTCGCGGGATCGTCGCCGACGAGCACGACCGCGAGGCAGGGCGGCCGCCGTCCCTGCGACACGAGCTTCGCGACGTCGGCGGCGATCTCGGCGCGCAGCTCCTGGGCCAGCGCCATGCCGTCGACGACGTGCGTCGCGATCTGCGGTGCGGGCGAGCTCGGGGGAGAGCCCGACGTCATGCGGCCTCCTCGGGAAGGCGCGCAGGATACCGGACGGCGAGGCGGCGAAAAGGGCGCGAGGCGCTACGCCGCGGCGTCGGCCTTCGAGCCCGAGCCCTTCGGCTTCGATCCCGAGCCGCCGGAGCCCGAGTCGGAGCTCGAGCCCGCGCCGGACCCGGCGCTCGAGCTCGACTCGCTCGCTCCCGACGAGCCGGTGCCGGATCCGCCGGCCTCGCCCTTCTTCTTCGCGCCGCCCGAGGAGTAGAGGTCGGAGTACCAGCCGCCGCCCTTCAGCACGAAGCTCGTCGCGGAGATCATCCGCTTCGCCTTGAGCGCGCCGCAGCTCGGGCACTTCTTGATGGGATCCTCGGTGATGCGCTGCTCGCGCTCGAATTCGTGGCCGCACTTGTCGCAGCGGTACTCGTAGGTGGGCATGTCCCCGCTCCCTGTTCCCTCGCGGCCCCGCTCAGGGCCGCTCGGCCAGAATGCGCAGCCGGCGCTCGAGCTCCGCCGCGTCGCCCTCGACCTCGACCCGCTTGCGCCGCCCGCGAGCGGAGGGATCGAGCCGGACGGACGACCGGGGCACGTCGAGCGCCTCGGCCAGCGCTGCCGCGCAGGCCGCGTTCGCCTTCCCTTCGACGGGGGGCGCCGAGACCGCGACGCGCAGCGCGTCTCCCTGTGTGCCGCCGACCGACGGGCGCCGAGCCCGCGGCGTGACGTGGATCCGGAACACGATCCCGCCCGCGGCGCGGCCAACGTTCAGGCCGGCGGGCGGATCCGTCAAGCGCCCCCGCCACCCTGGGCGGCGAGCGGGGTCGGACGGGCGAGGTAGGTGACCTTGCCGTCGAGGAGCGGGTCCTCGGGCAGCTCGTCGGCGAGGCCTTCGAGCAGGGCGAGGTGGGTCTCGATCGTCGTGCGCACCGCCGCGGCGAGGCGCTTGCGCAGGCTCTTCATCTCGCGGATGTCCTCGGCGAGCTTCGCAGCCCGCCGGTGGGCCGCGTCGAGGATCTTCTCGGCCTTCACCTCGGCCTGGCCGATCAGCGTCTCCGACTCGCGCACCGCCGTGGTCTTCAGGTCCTCCGCGATCGTCTGGGCCATCACGAGCGTTTCGCGCAGGATCCGCTCCTGGGCCTCGAGCTCCGCCACGCGCTTCTCGAGGTCGTGGGAGCGGCCCTTCAGGGCCTCGTTCTCGAGCACGAGGGACTCGTAGTCCGCCGACACGAGGCGCAGGAACGACTCGACCTCCGCCGGATCCGCGCCGCGCATCCGCGCAGCGAAGCGATGGTTCTGGATGTCGAGGGGCGTGAGCCGCATGGGTCCTCCGCAGATCCGCGCTCGTGCAGGAGATCGACCGAACCTCCGGGCTTCTTGAACGGTGATCTCCCTCACGCGGGAGAGGGAGAAGACGGACCCCGCCTCGAGGGTCCCCCGGAGCGATCAGGCGGTGCCGAGCTCGCGTGAGCGGGCCGTCGCCGCCGCGACCGCCTCGTACACGGCCGCCCGGAAGCCCCGGGCCTCGAGCCGCTCGAGCCCCGCGATCGTGGTCCCTCCCGGAGACGTCACCTGATCCTTCAAGGATGCGGGGTGACGTCCCGATTCGAGCGCGAGCTTCGCCGCCCCGAGCACGGTCTGGAACGCGAGCTGGTAGGCGGCCTCGCGGGGCAGGCCCACGCGCACGCCGGCGTCGCCGAGCGCCTCGAGGAAGACGAAGACGTAGGCCGGTCCGCTGCCCGAGAGGCCCGTCACGGCGTCGAGGAGACCCTCGCTCGGCGCCTCCCATGCGCTTCCCACGGTCTCGAAGAGCGCCCGTGCCGCGGCACGGTCCGTCGGCGTCGCTGCGGCGTTGGCGCAGTACGCGGTGGCGCCCGCCCGGACGAGGGCCGGCGTGTTCGGCATCGCGCGAACGATCCGGGCGCCCTCCGGCAGGGAGCGCCCGAGGGCGGCCAGGGGCACGCCGGCCGCGATGGAGACGTAGCAGGGCCGGAGGCACTCGGCGGGCGTGAGCGCGGAGACGACGTCGGCCAAGGCCCGGCCCACGATCCCCGGCTTCACCGCGAGGACCACGAGATCGCTCGCCCGCACGACCTCGGCGTTCTCCGCACCGACCGGGACCCCGAGCTCCTCGAGTCGCTTGCGGCGTGCGGGATCGGGATCGGCGGCGCGCAGCCGCGCGGGCGCGTGGCCGGCCGCGAGGAGCCCGCCGAGGAGCGCCTCGGCCATCGCGCCGCCACCCACGAAGCCCACGCGGAGGTCCTGGAACGACACCTCAGCCCTCCCGCGGCCCGAACAGGGCCGTTCCGACGCGAACGTGCGTCGCGCCTTCCTCGATCGCCAGCTCGAAGTCGTCCGACATTCCCATCGAGAGCTTCCTGAGGCCGGCGCCGCCGGGTGCGGCGCGCAGCTCCGCAGCGAGCGCGCGCAGCCGCGCGAAGACCGGGCGCGCGGTCTCCGGGTCGGATGCCGCCGCGGGAATCGTCATCAGCCCCGTCACCTCGAGCGCGGTGAGCCCGGCGCAGGCCTCGAGCAGCGCGGGTAGCGCCTCGGACGGCGCGCCGCCCTTCTGCGGCTCGCCGCACAGGCTCACCTGGAGCAGGACCTCGAGCCGCCGGCCTGCGCGGGTCGCCCGGAGATCGAGCTCGCGGGCGAGGTCCTCCCGATCGAGCGAGTGCAGCGCGTCGAAGACGACGACCGCGTCCCGCGCCTTGTTGCGCTGGAGACGCCCGATGCCGTGCCAGCGCGGCGTCGCGAGGCCGCGCTCCGCGAGGGCCTTCTCCACGGTGGCGCGCTTCTCCTTCGCCTCCTGCACGTAGCTCTCCCCGACGTCCGCGAGGCCCGCCGCGATCGCCTCCACGACCCGCTCGGCCGGCACGCGCTTCGAGACGCCGACGAGCGTCACCTCGGCCGGATCGCGACCGGCGCGGCGCGCGGCGCCGTCGATGCGCCGCCGGAGCGCGTCGAGCCGCGCCGCGACCGGGCCGCTCACGCGCTGCGTTCCGGCACGATGCCGGCCTCGGCGAGCAGGGCGAGCGTCTCGTCCATCGGGAGCCCGATCACGTTCGTCTCGCTGCCTTCGATGCGCAGGATGAAGCGCCGGCCCTCGCCCTGGGCGGCATAGGCGCCCGCCTTGTCGAGGGGCTCGCCCGTCGCGACGTAGCGCCGGATCTCCGGCTCCGTCGCATCGCGCATCGCGACCCGGCTCGAGACGCGGTGTTCGCCGAGGAAGCCGCCGCCGCTCTCGACGATCGCGACGCCGGTCCACACCTCGTGCAGACGCCCCACGAGGCGGCGCAGGAGCTTCACGGCGTGCTCGGGATCGACGGGCTTTCCGACCACCTCGCCCTCCACCACGACGATCGTGTCGGCGCCGAGCACCACGCGGCGCGGTGATGCGGGAAGCGCCAGCGCGACGGCGAGCGCCTTCTCGCGTGCGAGGCGCGCGACGAGGTCCGTCGGGCGCTCGCCCGGACGGGGGCTCTCGTCGACGTCCGCGGCCCGCGCGCGGAAGCGCACGCCCGCGCGCTCGAGGAGCTCGCGGCGCCGCGGCGACGCGCTGGCCAGGACGAGCGTCGGCGCTTCGGTGGACGGCGGGGTCGGCATGGGAGCGGGGGGTACCCGGCGACCTCGCGCGGGTCAAGGCCCGGTCGCTCGCGGGCTCTGGTAGCGTCGGCGCCATGGAAGAGACCGGCCGTCGCGCCTGGACGCTCGCCGCGGCGCGCGCGCTCATGTCCGACGTGCGCTCGCGCACCGAGCGCGCAGTCCACGAGTCCGAGCGGCTCTTCGCGACCGAGGGCGCGGCGCCCGACGCCGCGCAGCGCGAGGCGATCGCGGCCGAGGTGGATCGCATCGTCTCGCGCTGGGCCCGCGAGATGGAGGCCCTGGGGCTCGAGGTGAAGGGCCTCTGGCTCGTCGACTTCGACAACGGCAATGGGTACTTCTGCTGGAAGTGGCCCGAGCCGGAGCTCGCCTACTTCCACGGCTACGACGAGGGCTTCGCCGGCCGCAGCCGCATCCAGTAGCGCCGCCGCGACGAGCTATCTCGGCGCGTCGTCCTTCGCCTTCACGTCTTCGAAGCGCGTGTCGAACTCCGCGCCCGCGAGCTCGCCCTCGCAGCCCGCGACCGGCCGCCTGTCCGGCTCCTCCAGGAATCGCAGGGCGATCTCCGCCGCGCACGTGTCGCCGTCGAGCACGCCATGGGCCATGCCGGGCACCACCACGAGCTTTGCGTGGGGCAGCGTCTCGGCCGCGGCCTTCGCCCAGGCGACGGGCGTCACCGGATCGTACTGGCCGGCGAGCAGCAGCACGGGGAGCGACGAGGAGACGGGCGCCGTCTCGGAAGGCGGTGCGGCAGGCAGATCGAACACGCGACAGGGGTCGACGTCCCAGTCGTCGCGCACGTAGCGCGTGACGCGCGGCCGCGCCGCGGCGAGCGCGAGGTACGCCGCGCGCGGCGGCCGCGGGGGCTCGTCCTGACACTCGACCGCGTAGAAGCTCCCGTCGCTCGCGTCGGGATCGAACAGGGAGGCCACGAAGTCCTCGACCAGGGGCTGCAGGGCGGCCACGGGATCGTCCTTGGCGTGCGCGATGCGCGCCGGGATCTCGGCGATGCGCTCCCAGCGGTAGAGCGCGTCGAACAGCACGGCGACGAGGCGGTGGTCGTCGACGGCGACGTCGAGCGCGGCGCCGCCGTCGGGGTCGGGTACGCGGAAGTGGATCGGCTCGGCCCGCGCGCGGGCGAGGAGCGCCGTGAGCTCTGCGTCGAGGTCCGGGAAGGCGGCGTGACAGCGATCGTCCGCGGCACAGCCTCGGAGCAGGGTGTCGAAGGCCCCGTCGAGCACGGCGGGCCAGGTCGTGAAGGAGTCCTGCTGCGGCGGATAGGTCGAGTCGAGGATCACGGTCCGCAGCCGCTCGGGATGATCCGCCAGCACGCGGAGCGCGAGGCGCGTGCCGTAGGAGACGCCGTAGACGTTCCACTCGTCGCCGCCCAGCGCGTCGAGGAGCTCCGCCACGTCGTCACCGCTCCGCTTGGTCGTGTAGCGCCGGAGGTCGATGCCGAGGCCCGTCAGCCGATCGCGGCAGGCCGCCAGGGCGACGGCCTCCGCGGGGAAGGTCTCGTGCGGCTCCCGCGCGT
>Ga0335070_10004753_pt1 | contig 15903 bp, 14 predicted proteins | sample Lox_Sample_13_FD_206722 | JGI IMG/M metagenome (GOLD analysis project Ga0335070, IMG submission 206722) | Soil microbial communities from Loxahatchee National Wildlife Refuge, Florida, United States - Lox_Sample_1.3 | ecosystem: Environmental > Terrestrial > Soil > Wetlands | place: USA... | reverse complement strand
CCACCACGCCGAGGTCGAACGCTGCCGGCGGATGGCCGCCCACGCCGCCGGGCTGTTCGGCCCGGGCACGCGCGCGCTCACGCACTGCAACGCCGGCGGGCTCGCGACCGGCGGCTACGGCTCGGCGGTCGGCGCGATCCGTTCGGCGTGGGAGCGCGGCCTGCTCGAGCACGTGCTCGTCGACGAGACCCGCCCGCTGCTCCAGGGCGCCCGCCTCACCGCGTGGGAGCTCGAGGCTGCGGGCATCCCCTACGCGGTGATCGCCGACTCCGCGGCGGCGTCGATGATGGCGCGCGGCGAGGTCGACCTCGTCGTCACCGGCGCCGATCGGATCGCCGCCAACGGCGACACGGCGAACAAGATCGGCACGTACGGGCTCGCCGTGCTGGCCGCCCATCACGGGATCCCCCTCTATGTCGTCGCGCCAACCTCGACCGTCGATCTCGCGACGCCGACCGGCGGCGCGATCCCGATCGAGGAGCGCGATCCGGCCGAGGTGACAGCTCGGTTCCCGGCGCGCAATCCGGCCTTCGACGTGACGCCGGGCGAGCTCGTCGCCGCGATCGTCACCGAGGACGGCGTCCACCGGGCGCCGTACCGCGAGTCTCTCGCGCGGGCGCACGTGGCGGCATGAAGGCGATCGTGCTCGCTGCCGGGTACGCGACGCGCCTGTACCCGCTCACGCGGACCATCGCCAAGCCGCTGCTGCCGGTCGGCGGCCGGCCCATGCTCGATCACATCCTCGACCGGGTCGGTGAGGTGGCGGAGGTGGACGGTGTGCACGTCGTCACGAATCACAAGTTCGCGGAGTCGTTCCGGCGATGGGCCGAGACGCGGCCGGTGACCGTCCACGACGACGGCACGACGAGCGAGGACGACCGGCTCGGCGCGATCGGCGACGTCCGCTTCGTCGTCGACGCCGCCGGGCTCGGAGACGACGACCTGCTGGTGATCGCGGGCGACAACCTCTTCGACTTCAGCCTCGCCGGCTACGTCGACTGGTGGCGCGGCAAGGGCGAGGCGAGCGCGGTCGCGCTGCACGACGTCCGCGAACGTGCGCTCGCCCGCATGTACGGCATCGTCACGCTGGGGGACGGCGAGCGCGTCGAGGCGTTCGAGGAGAAGCCGGAGCAGCCGCACTCGACGCTCGCCGCCACGGCGACCTATCTCTACCACCGCCGGCACGTGCCGCTCTTGCGCCGGTATCTCGACGAGGGCAACTCGCCCGACCAGCCGGGCCGGTTCGTCGCCTGGCTGTGCCTGCGGGCGCCCGTCTACGGCTACCGGTTCGAGGGCTACTGGCGCGACATCGGCGACGAAGACCAGCTGCTCGAGGCCGACAACCGGCTGCGCGCCCTCGCCGGCCTGCCCCGGCGCGACCGCTACACGCCCGACTAGAGTCCTGCGGATGACGGGCGTCGAGCTGCGCGCCGAGGAGGTGCGCTGGGATCTCTCCGACCTGGCCGCGGGCGCCGACGAGGCCCGTGCGCAATGGGCCGAGCTCGTCGAGCGCGCAGCGGACTTCGCCTCGCGGTATCGCGGACGGATCGCGCAGCTCGGCCCGGCCGAGCTGCGCGCGCTCCTCGACGAGGCGGACGAGCTCGAGCAGGAGCTCTCGCGCCTTGCGACCTACACGCACCTGCGACTGGGCATGAACGCGGCCGATCCGGAGGCGAACGATCTCGCCACGTTCTCCCGCGACCGGGGGGCGGAGATCGAGAACGCACTCGTCTTCCTCGGGCTCGAATGGATCGCGCTGGACGACGAGCCCGCGGAGGCGCTGCTCGCAGCGCCCGAGCTCGCGCCGTTCGCGCACAAGCTACGAGTCGAGCGCGAGGAGAAGCCGTACGTGCTCAGCGAGCCGGAGGAGCAGGCGCTGAACGCGCGGCGCCCGACCGTCTCCGCCTGGGAGGCGCTGCACGACCGCCACGTCGCGACGCTCGAGATCCCGTTCGACGCCGGCGAGGGCGAGCAGCCGCACACCGTCAGCACGCTGCTCTCGTATCTCTACCGCCCCGAACGCGGACTCCGACTCGCCGCGCAATCGGCGTTCCTGGCGGGGCTCGAGCCGCGTGCGGACGTGCTCGCCGCCTGCTACGACGCGCTCGTCGGCGATCGGCTCGGCCTCGACCGGCTGCGCGGGTTCGGCGACCCGATGCAGCCGACCAACATGAGCAACGAGCTCGACGGCGAGACGGTCGAGGCGATGCTGACCGTGACCGAGGAGAGCTACGAGATCGGGCGGCGGTGGTTCCGGGCGAAGGCGCAGTTGCTCGGCCTCGAGCGGCTCGAGCTGGCCGACCAGTATGCGCCCCTCGGCGAGGCGCGCGCGTTCTCTTGGCCGGAGGCCGTGGACGTCGTCGACAACTCGTTCGGGCGGTTCTCGCCGCGGCTCGCGGAGATCTTCCGTGCGTGCCTCGACGCCGGGCACGTCGACGCGGCGCCGCGCCCCGGTAAGGCGACCGGTGCCTATTGCACCGCTGTGTCGAAGCGAATCCTCCCGTACGTGCTGTTGAACTTCACCGAGCGGCTGCGCGACGTCACGACGCTCGCGCACGAGTTCGGGCACGCAACGCACAACGTGCTCTCGCTCGAGCGGCAGGTGTGGCGCTCGTACCGCACCGGCATCCCGGTGGCCGAGGTGCCTTCGACCTTCGCACAGTCGCTCGCCGACGACTACCTGCTCGAGGCGGAGACCGACGCGCAGACGCTGGCCGCCCTCGCATCCGACCGGCTCGAGAACGCGTTCGCGGCGATCTTCCGCCAGACGGTGCTCGCGCGCTTCGAGCAGCGCGCGTATGCGCTGCGCACCGAGGGGCGCGCGTTGACCGCCGAGCGTCTGTCGGAGGTGTGGCAGGAAGAGCAGATGCGCTACTACGCCGATGCGCTCGCGCTGCCGGACGCCTACCGGGTCGGCTGGTCGTACATCCCGCACTTCATCCACGTTCGCTTCTACACGTATGCGTACGCGTTCGCGCAGCTCGTCGCGCTTCTGCTCTACGGCCGGTACCGCGAGGATCCCGAGGCGTTCGCTGCCCTTTACCTCGACTTCCTCGGCCGGGGCGGGTCGGCGTCGCCCGCCGAGCTGCTCGAGCCCTTCGGCCTCGACCTGCACTCGCCGGACACCTGGCGCGAGGCGTTCGCCCAGCTCGACGCCCTCCGCGAGACGGCGGAGTCGCTGGCGGCGGCCGCGAGGGGTTGACGTATACGACTGCGACCAGGTCGCGACGAGGTCGCGACCTGGTCGCTGACTTTCGCGAGGGTGTCGCGACTTCGATGCGCGTAACGCCCCGCTAGCGTCGCTTTCGTGCTCGACCTGCTGCTGCCGCAGCGGTGCCTCGTCTGCGGCGCGGGCGGCGCCCAGCTGTGCGCGGGCTGCCGTGGCCGCCTGCCGCGGCTCGAGCCGCCGCTGTGCGACCGCTGCGGCGCGCCGACGGCCTGGCCCGTGGCGCGCTGCCGCGAGTGCGCCGGCCGGCGGCTCGCGTTTGCGACCGCGCGCGCTGCCGTCGCGTACGACGACGGGGTGCGGCGGCTCGTCGCCGGGTGGAAGGAGCGCGGGCTGCGGCGGCTCGCGGACGCGGCAGCCGAGGTCGTCGGCGAGCGGCTGCCCCGTCCTGCCGCCGCCGTCGTGACGTTCGTGCCGGCGGACGAGGGCCGCCGACTCCATCGCGGCCACCACCCGGCCGAGCGGCTCGCCCGCGCGCTGGCCGCCGGCTGGGAGCTGCCGTGCGAGCCGCTGCTCGAGCGCTCCCGCTCCGCACCGCGGCAGCGCGGCCTGCCGCTCGCCGCACGGCGCCGGAACGTCGCCGGGTCGTTCCGTGCGGTCGAGCCGGTCCGTGGTACTGCGCTCCTCGTCGACGACGTCTACACGAGCGGGGCGACCGTCGCCGCGGCCGCCTCGGCCCTGCGGGCGGCCGGCGCGCGCCGGGTCGACGTCGTGACGTTTGCGCGCGCCATCCGCACACCCGGAGTAGGGTTAGGTCTAGCCCCAGAGAGGCCGATCTGAGGAGGCGGGATGCAGCTTCACGTCAAGGGCAAGAACCTCGAGGTGAGCGACTCGATCCGGAGCTACGCGGAGCGCAAGCTGGGCAAGCTCGACCGGCAGCTGAAGCGCAAGGACGCCGAGGTCGAGGTCGAGCTGGCGGTCGAGCGCAACCCGTCGATCGCCGAGAACCAGGTCGCGGAGGCGACGGTGCGGCTCAAGGGCCACACGCTCCGCGCCCGCGAGGCCTCGACCGACATGAAGGCCTCGATCGACGAGCTGGCCGAGAATCTCGTCCGTCAGATCAGGGACGAGCGCGAGAAGCGGCGCTCCCGCCGCAAGGCCGTGGACAAGCAGGCCTTGAACGGCGCCGAGCCGCCCGTCGAGCTCCCGGAGGCCTAGGCACTAGTGCCTCTCTTCCGGCGGCGTGAGCCGCTGCACGAGCGGCTGGCCCGGGAGGGCGGGCTCGGAGCGGGGGACGAGGCGCCGGTCGACCCCCGGCCGGCGTGGCTGGAGACCGGCATCCACGGGCTGCAGCGTCCGCGCGACTGGGAGGTGACGGTGACGGTCGACGCGCCCGGCGTCGAGGGCGACGCCGTCCGCTTCGTGACCCTGCCGGACGGCAGCGTGCTCGTCGAGGACGGCCCCGACACCGAGCTCGACTCGCTCGCCTCTGCCGTCGAGCAGGAGCTGCGCCCGCCGTACCGCGCGCGGGCGGCCCGGCAGAGCGAGACGCTCTGGGCCGTCCAGGCGAGGCGGATCGAGGTGCTCCAGATCCCCGACGGCCCCGAGGGCGACGAGATCGGGCTCACCCACACGGCCGACGGGACGACGTATTCGGTCGACGACGCGCAGCAGTTCGGCTCGTTGCCCGTTCTCGAGGAGCGCGGCGCGCGCGAGGGCGCGGAGTACACCGTGCACGCGGAGCGGCTCGACGGCGACCTCTGGGAGATCCGGGCCGCGGCGCTCTGAGGTCCGCCCGGTACCCTGTCGCCCATGGCCCAGCAGCTCGGCTCGTTCGAGAAGGTCCTTCGCGTCGGCGAGGGGCGCCGGCTCAAGCGGCTCGCCGAGCAGGCGGCCTACATCGGCACGCTCGAGCCGGACTTCGAGCGGCTCTCCGACACGGATCTGGCCGCGAAGACGGTCGACTTCAAGCAGCGGCTCGAGAACGGCGAGCACCTCGACGAGATCCTCTTCGAGGCGTTCGCCGCGGTGCGCGAGGCGTTCAAGCGCACCCTCGGCGTCCGTCTCTTCGACGTGCAGCTGATGGGCGGCATCGTCCTGCACGAGGGCGACATCGCCGAGATGAAGACCGGCGAGGGCAAGACGTTCGTCGCGGTGCAGGCCCTCTACCTGAACGGGCTCACCGGGCGCGGCACGCACCTCGTCACCGTCAACGACTACCTCGCCAACCGCGACCGCGAGTGGACGCTGCCCGTCTACGAGGCGCTCGGCATGCGCACCGCCGCGATCGAGAACATGATGCCATTCCAGCCGCGACGCGAGGCGTACGAGACCGACGTCACGTACGGGACGAACTCCGAGTTCGGCTTCGACTACCTGCGCGACAACATGTCCGTCTCGCTCGACGGCGTCGTGCAGCGCGGTCACGCGTACGCGATCGTGGACGAGGTCGACTCGATCCTCATCGACGAGGCGCGGACGCCGCTGATCATCTCCGGCGAGCCGGAGACGGCCGCGCAGCTCTATTACGACTTCGCGCGCGTCGGCAAGCAGCTGGTCGCACACCAGTCGAGTCCCGGCGACCCGAAGGGCGCAGCCGAGGACGCCGGTGCCGACTACGAGTACGACGAGAAGCACAAGACCGTCGCGGTCACCGAGCAGGGCGTGGAGAAGGTCGAGCGCGCGCTACGGATCGAGAACCTCTACGACCCGCGCAACTCGCAGCTCGTGAACCACCTGATCCAGGCGCTGAAGGCGGAATCGCTCTACCACCTCGACATCGACTACGTGATCCAGGACGGCGAGGTGAAGATCGTCGACGAGTTCACGGGGCGGATCATGGAGGGCCGCCGCTGGAGCGAGGGCCTGCACCAGGCGGTCGAGGCGAAGGAGGGCGTCCGCATCCAGGAGGAGCACCAGACGCTCGCGACGATCACGCTCCAGAACTACTTCCGCCTCTACGAGAAGCTCGCCGGCATGACCGGAACGGCGAAGACCGAGGAGAAGGAGTTCGTCGAGATCTACGACCTCAGCGTCGTCGAGATCCCGACGAACGTCCCGGTCGCGCGCCTCGATCAGCAGGACAAGGTCTTCAAGTCGAAGGAGGGCAAGTTCACGGCGGTAACCCGCGACATCAAGGAGCGCTACGAGAAGGGGCAGCCCGTGCTCGTCGGCACGATCGCGGTCGAGACCTCCGAGTACCTGTCGCAGCTCTTGACGCGCCAGGGCGTGCCGCACAACGTCCTCAACGCGAAGGAGCACGCGCGCGAGGCGGAGATCGTCAAGGACGCCGGGCAGCGGCGTGCGGTCACGATCGCGACGAACATGGCGGGCCGCGGCGTCGACATCAAGCTCGGCGACGGCGTGGTCGACCTCGGCGGCCTGTACGTGCTCGGCACCGAGCGGCACGAGTCGCGCCGCATCGACAACCAGCTGCGCGGCCGCTCGGGCCGTCAGGGCGACCCCGGCGAGACGCGCTTCTACCTGTCGGGCGAGGACGACCTCGTGCGCCTGTTCGCCGGCGACCGGATCAAGGGGATCATGGAGCGCTTCAAGATCCCCGAGGACCAGCCGATGGAGGCGAAGATCCTCAGTCGCCAGATCGAGGGCGCGCAGAAGAAGGTCGAAGAGCAGAACTTCGTCATGCGCAAGAACGTCCTCAAGTACGACGACGTGATGAACCGCCACCGCGGCCGGATCTACGAGCAGCGGAATCAGGTGCTCGAGGGCCAGGACATGTCGGAGCAGGTGAAGCTGTGGATCGACGAGATCGTCGAGGCCACCGTCCACCAGTTCACGCAGGAGGAGTACCCGGAGGAGTGGGATCTCGAGGCGCTGACGAACGCGATGGCCGCGCTCTACCAGACCGAGATCACCGCCCAGGAGCTGCGCGAAGACCTTGCCGAGATCACGCGCGAGACGCTGATCGAGGAGTTCCAGTCGGACGCGCGCGACGAGTACGAGGCGAAGGAGGAGGAGTTCGGCTCGGAGCTGATGCGCGAGCTCGAGCGCTTCATCGTCCTCCAGGTCGTCGACGTCCGCTGGCGCGAGCACCTGGAGAACATGGACTACCTCCGCGAGGGCGTTCACCTTCGCTCGATGGCGCAGAAGGATCCGCTCGTCGAGTACACCGCCGAGGGCGAGCGCATGTTCACTGCGCTCGGCTCTGCGATCCGCGCCGAGGTCGTGCTCCACATCTTCCACGCCGAGCTCGCGGGTCCCGAGGAGGGCGGCCCGCCGCAGCAGCAGCTCGCCCCGACGCCGACGGGCGGCGGCGGCGGGAACGGGAACCTCCGCTACGAGCACCAGATCGCGGCCGGCGCCGAGGTGATCGCCGAGGCCGGCGGACAGACGATGGCGGTCGCGCCCACCGCGGTGCAGACGGTGCACGTCTCGCCGCGGGAGAAGCTCGGCCGCAACGACCCCTGCTGGTGCGGCAGCGGCAAGAAGTTCAAGAGGTGCCACGGCGCTTAGGGCCGCGCGGAACCTCCGGTTCCGCGCGGTAGAGGTTCTGCTCCGCAGAGCGGCCGGCGGCGGAGCCGCCGGCCTCTTGAGGTCAGGGGCGACGGGTTTCGCGGCGCGGGCGGTGGCGCCTTGCGTCCCCACCCGCGTGGATCCGGCCTCCGCCTGACGCCTGCGGCGTTAGCCTCCGGCCTCGACGTGCATGGCGGGCGGCGGGTACAAGCGCACGGCTCGGTACCATCATCGGCGGCATGGCCGACGAGCGCGACGACCTTTCGCTGCAGGAGCAACTCGAGGAGATCGGGGCCCAGCTCGACTGGGTCCGTGGTTACCTTTGACCCGGATCGGCTGAGGGCGCATCTCGCCGAGCTCGAGCAGGAGCTCGGGCAGCCGGGATTCTGGGACGACCAGCAGCGCGCGGCCGCCGTCTCCGCGGAGCACGCGCGGATCGCGAAGCGGCTCGAGCGCTACGACCGCCTCCGCCGCGAGTTCGACGACGCCCGCGAGCTGCTCGCCCTCGACGAGAGCCTCGCCGGCGAGGTGGAGGCCACGATCGCGCCGCTTCACCGCGAGCTCGAGCGCCTGCAGGAGGACGCGCTCTTCAGCGGCGAGTACGACGGCGGCGACGCGGTCGTCACGATCCAGGCCGACGCCGGCGGCACCGACGCGCAGGACTGGGCGGAGATCCTGCTGCGCATGTACCTGCGCTGGGCTGCGGAGCGCGGCTTCCAGACCGAGGTGCTCGACGTCAGCCCGGGCGAGGAGTACGGGATCAAGTCGGCGACGTTCACCGTCAAGGGCGAGAACGCGTACGGCATCCTCAAGGCCGAGCGCGGCAAGCACCGGCTCGTGCGCCTCTCGCCGTTCGATTCCGCGCATCGCCGCCACACGAGCTTCGCGCAGGTGATCGTCGCGCCGCTGCTCGCCGACGACGTCGCTGTGGAGATCGGCGACGACGACCTCCGCATCGACACGTTCCGCTCCTCGGGCGCGGGCGGTCAGCACGTGAACAAGACCGACTCCGCGGTACGCATCACCCACTTGCCCACGAACATCGTCGTCTCCGTCCAGAACGAGCGCAGCCAGTCGGCGAACAAGGACACCGCGATGAAGATCCTCCGTTCGCGCCTCGCAGAGAAGGCGGAGGAGGAGCGCGAGGCCGAGCTCGCCCGCGAGCGGGGCGGGGTCAGCATGGGCTTCGGCGGCAACGCCGTCCGCAGCTACGTGCTGCACCCGTACCAGCTCGTCAAGGACCACCGCACGGATTTCGAGATGGGCAACACCCAGGCCGTCCTCGACGGCGCCCTGGACGGTTTCATCCGCGCATATCTCCTGCAAGCGGCAGGAAACGGTGGCTAGGGCGCCGAAGCGTCCGCTAGACTGGGGCTCCGCCGTTTCGGCGTGGGCACCTGGTCTGCGGACGCCTCGGGACACCCGGCATACGACGTGACTGACCTTCAGACAGAGCTCCCGCCCGTGGTCGAGGAGCGCCCGCCGGCGCCCTCGCCGCAGAGCGCCGCACCGGGCGCCGGAACGATGATCGTCTTCGAGGGCGTGACGAAGATCTACGAGCCGGACGTCGCCGCCCTCGACGACGTCAGCTTCGTGATCGAGAAGGGCGAGTTCGTCTTCATCGTCGGCGCGTCGGGCTCCGGCAAGTCGACGCTGATCCGGCTGCTGCTGAAAGAGATCGACCCGACACAAGGGCGCATCCTCGTCGGCGGGCGCGACCTGATGCGGCTGAAGGGCGGTCAGGTGCCGCTGCTGCGCCGCAACGTCGGCTGCGTCTTCCAGGACTTCAAGCTGCTGCCGAGCCGGACCGCGGCCGACAACGTCGCCTATGCGCTCAAGGTGCAGGGCGAGAGCCGCACCTCGATCCGCCGTAAGGTGCCGGAAGTGCTGAACATGGTCGGGCTCGCCCACAAGATGAACTCGCTCCCCGACGAGCTCTCGGGCGGCGAGCAGCAGCGCGTCTCGATCGCGCGCGCCGTCGTCAATCACCCGCCGCTGCTCGTCTGCGACGAGCCGACCGGAAATCTCGACCCCGATACGTCGGTCGGGATCATGCAGCTCCTCTACCGGATCAACCGGGCCGGCACGACGATCCTGATGGCGACCCACGACCGCGAGATGGTCGACAAGATGCGCAAGCGTGTGATCGCGCTCGAGGACGGCCGTCTCTCGCGCGACGAGCGCCGCGGAGGGTACACCTCCGAATGAGCCGCATCCGCCTGCTCTTCTCCGAGGCGTGGTCGTCGATCCGGATGAACATCTCGACGACCTTCGCCGCGATCATGACGGTGCTGATCGGGATGTTTCTGCTCGGCCTCTTCATCGCGCTCGGGACCTGGGTGCTCTCGTGGAGCGATCACGTGAAGAAGGAGCTTCAGGTCCAGGTCTACTTCACCTCGAACACCAGTCAGGCGACGGAGTACGCGGTCGGCCAGAAGCTCCGCCACCTCGCACACGTGAAGACGGTCGTGTTCGTCTCCAAGGCGGCAGCGGAGAAGAAGATGAAGAAGGAGCTGCCGCAGCTCTACAAGACGCCCCTGCCCTCGAATCCGCTGCCGGATTCGTGGGTCGTCACCCCGGTGAAGGGCGAGTTCACGCCGGCTCTCGGGAAGGAGATCCAGCAGGCGCACTACTCCGGCGTCGACGACGTCCGCTGGGGGAGCTCGACGGCGAAGCGCGTGCTGACGATCGCGGAGGTGATCTGGATCGGCTTCCTCGTCGCGGTCGTGCTGCTCGTGACGGCCTCGACGCTGCTGATCGCGAACACGATTCGGCTCTCGATCTTCGCGCGACGCCGGGAGATCGAGGTGATGAAGCTCGTCGGTGCGACGAACTGGTTCGTGCGCGGCCCGTTCATGCTCGAGGGGCTGCTCTGCGGGCTCGGCGGCTCGATCTTCGCGGTGATCCTGCTCGTGATCGGCAAGGAGGTCGCGCTGCCCTCGATCCTGCCCCACATCGGCGCCAGCTCGGACGTGCACGCGCTCCCGTTCGAGCTCAACGCCCTCGCGCTGCTCGGCGTCGGCCTGCTGCTCGGCGCCGCAGGCTCCGGCCTGACGCTACGCCGCTTCTTGAACGTCTAGCCGGCTGAAGTGCTCCGCACTTCAGCCGGGGCTGGTTTCGGCTTCGCGGAGCGCGCGGCGGCGGAGCCGCCACGCTCTTAGCTGACTGTGAGTCGACGGTCCTGATGCGCGCGCGGCGGCGGCTTGCGCCGTCCCCGCGCGCGTGGATCCGGCCTGCACGAACGCTTCGCGTTCGCTCCGGCCTCCGGTGGCTTGCCGGGGCGACGGTCTACGGCGGCGACGAGGTCGCAACCTGGTCGCAGTCGTAACCCTTCTCCCTTGCCGAACCCCCGTCTATGCTGGCCGAAATCGATGCGGCGCCCTCTCGTCCTTCTGACAGCTGGGCTCGTGCTCGCCGGGCCGTTTGCGCTCGGATACGAGTTGGCGCCGCAGGACCGGGGCACGACGCCGGTGTCGACTCCGACCGTCGTCGACCGCGTGCGCCATGCGCTTGCCGCCCGGTATTACCGGACGGTGCCGGGGCGCGTACTCCGGCTCGGCTCCGTCGGGGCGATGATCTCGGCGCTCGGCGATCCGTACACGTCATACCTCGCGCCGCCCGATTACCGGCTCGTCCGCCAGGAGACGGCGGCGCGCTACTCCGGAATCGGCGTGAGCGTGCTGCCGTCGCGCGTCGGCCTCGTCGTCGCGGCGCTGCGGCCCGGGCCGGCGCTCACCGCGGGCGTTCGCGTCGGGGACACGATCGTCGGGATCGGCGACGCACCGGCCGGGCGCCTCGGCGCCACACAGGCGCTGGCCCGCATCCTCGGGCCGCGCGGGACGCAGGTGCGTCTGCAGCTGCTCCGCCACGGCCGCCTGCTCCACCTGAGCGTGCGCCGCGACGTCGTTCGCATGCCGGTCGTGCATGCAAAGCTGCTGTCGTACGCGGGGCGGCGCTGGGGGGAGGTGCGCGTGAGCTCGTTCCGCGCCGGCACGGCCGGGCTCCTCCGTCACGAGCTCGGGAGGCTGCGGCGGCAGGGCGCACTCGGTTTCGTGCTCGACCTGCGCGAGAACCCGGGCGGCCTGCTCGACGAGGCGGTCGCCGTTTCGTCGCTCTTCCTCGACCATGGCGTCATCGTCTCGCTCTCCGGCGCGCACACGCCGCTGCACACCTATCGCGCCTACGCCCGCGCCGCGACGCGGATGCCGCTCGTCGTGCTCGTCGACCGGTACAGCGCGAGCTCCGCCGAGGTCGTAGCCGCTGCGCTGCGCGACAACCGGCGGGCGGCGGTCGTCGGTCAGCGGACGTTCGGCAAGGCACTCGTCCAGTCGCTCGACCCGCTGGGCAACGGCGCAGCGCTCGAGCTGACGGTCGCGCACTACTACACGCCGTCGGGCCAGGACATCTCCGGCACCGGGGTCGTGCCCCAGGTCTCCGCCGCCGACGACCCGCGCACGCCGTCGGACGAGGCTCTCGGAGCGGCGCTCCGCGTGCTCGCCCGGCCCGCGTCCTGATTCATGCGGCGGCCTGCCGCCGCCGATACGCATCGTGTGATCACGTGGCGCCTTCCGGTCGTCGTGCTGGCGCTCGTCGCCTGCTTCGCGGCGGTCGGCTACGCCGTCTTCCCGCGTGCGCCGAGCCCCCAGCGCGGGACGACGATCACGATCCCGGAGGGGCCTCCCGCAAACGACGCCTCCGGTGCCGCCGGCTGGGTCTGGCCCGAGGGGCTGCCCGGCTGGAAGCCCGGGCTGACGATCAAGGGCTACCCGGTCACCGGCGTGCAGCCGGTCGAGGTCGCCGCGGCGCAGCTTGCGGCGGCGCGCGCCGGCCTCGACTCGGAGAACATCCGCGTGCTCGTCTCGGCCCGCACCGACCGCCAGGGTGTGCTCGCGATCCTCGTCGCGCCGACGCTCTACCAGACGCCGGTGAAGACCTGCCTGGCGGCGCTGCTCCGCGGCGACGCGCCGGTCGTCTGGCTCTGCCCCGGCCCGCATCGGCTCTCTGACTCTCACGTCCTCGTCGTCGCCGCCGCCTTTGCGTCGCCCGGTCAGGGCGGCTCGACCGTGCCCAGGCGTCCGCTCGTTCTCGTCGGCGTCGCGCGCGGCGACGTGGAGCGGATCGTGCTCGCCGGCCTCGACCACAGCAGCCCCCTGAAGATCTACACACGTGGCTCGACCTGGGGCGAGTTCCAGATCGAGGAGGCGCTTCCGTCGACCTCGCCGCGGCTGCTCGTCTACGGGCACGGCCGCCTGCTCGAGACGGTTCCGCTCGATCTCGCGTCCGGCCGGCAGCGCGTACTCCGGTAGACGGCGCCGCTACCGTGGGGCCCGATGGCCCACGGACGCAACCAGCGGCAGAAGCGGCCGAGCCGGAGCGAGCGCCACCGCTCCCGCCACCCGCAGAGGAAGCCGATCTCCGACCTGACCGTGCGCCTGCCGGCGCGCAGGACGGAGCCGGAGACGGTGATCGCGCACCTCGGCCCGACGAACTCGGGCAAGACGCACGATGCGCTCCGCTTCCTCGTCGAGACCGGCCGCGGCATCTACGCGGCGCCGCTGCGCATGCTCGCGCAGGAGGCGCACCGGCGGCTGTCGGCCGAGCTGGGCGAGGACCAGGTCGGCCTCGTCACCGGCGAGGAGCGCGTCCACCCGGAGGCGCCGATCGTCTGCTGCACGGCGGAGATGGCGCCGCTGCACGGCGAGACGCTTGTGCTCGACGAGGTGCAGTGGGCCGAGGACGAGGAGCGCGGCTCGGCCTGGACGCGGCTGATGCTCGGCGGCGAGTACCGGCACATCCTCCTGCTCGGCGCGGTCGAGGCGCTGCCGCTCGTCCGGCACGCGTTCCCCGACGCCGAGGTGCGCTTCTTCGAGCGCAAGGCGCCGCTCGACTGGCACGGCCGCCGCGGCATCGCAGGACTCGGCCCCGGCACCGTCGTCGTCGCCTTCAGCCGCCGCGCCGTGATCGGCCTCGCCGGCGAGCTGAACCAGTTCCATCCCGGCCGCGTCGCCTGCCTCTACGGCGCGATGCCCCTCGCCTCGCGCCGCGAGGAGATCGACCGCTTCATCAGCGGCGCCGCCGAGGTGTGCGCGGCGACGGACGTTCTCGGCCACGGCGTCAACCTGCCCTGCGAGACGCTGCTGTTCGCCGAGACGGAGAAGTTCGACGGCAAGGAGCGCCGCGACCTCGAGCCGTGGGAGCTCGCGCAGATCGCCGGCCGCGCCGGCCGTTTCGGCTTCCACGAGCGCGGCCACGTCGGCGTGCTCACCGGCGTCCCCTGGGCGGATCCCGACCCGGAGCTCGTGCGCGACGCACTGACGCCGCACGTCGAGCTCCCCGGCGGCCACTGGGGCTACCGGATCGTCGAGACCGGGCGCCTGCGCCCGCAGCTCGCCGACCTGAACGTGTCCCGCGTCGACGAGCTGGAGCCGGCGCTGATGGCGTGGCGGCAGGCCGCGCTCCGCTACTGGAGCGTCGACGGGTGGCTCACCGTCGAGTCGATCCAGCCGCTGCTCGCCCGCTTGGACGCCGTGCGGGACGCGCTCCACCACAGCGGGCGCCGGCTCGAGCTCGCCGAGGTCTGGAAGCTGATGCAGGCTCCGATCGACGAGGACGGGCTGCCGCTGCTCGGCACGCTCGCGGCCGCGCTCGCGGGCGACACGCCGCAGCGGACGGTGCTCGGGTGGCTGCTCGACCCGCGCCGCCTCGACGCGGCAGGACTGACGGAGGCGGAGCAGGCGGCGCGCGAGGCTTCGATCCTGCGCTGGTTCGCGCTCCAGTACCCGGGCGTCGCGGGCGTGACGATCGAGAAGGCGGCCGCGCTCGAGGAGGCCGCGGCGGCACGCGTCGTGCGGGAGCTGCGGGCGGAGATCAACGATCCGACGATCGGCCGCTGCCGCGCCTGCGGCGCGCGCACGGCGCCGTGGGCGACCCTCTGCGACCGCTGCTTCATGGCACGCGGCTATCGCGCCGGCCGGCGATAGCGGAAAAGCCGCAGCGGCCTTAGGTGCTGCCGCCGATGCCGCCCCGCGGGCGCCCCCGGCAGGCTGCGTCCATGGCGCAAGCCGGCGACTTCACCGCCAAGCACGACGAGTTCCGGGCCTGGACGGACGAGCTCCGCTCCGCCGCCCGGCTGCTGCCGAGCCTCGACAACGCCTCGCGGTTCGCGGTCGTCGCCGACCTCGTCGCCTTCCTACAGGAGAAGGTGGAGCCGCACACGCACGTCGACGAGCAAGTGCTCTATCCGCAGGCCGCCTCGCGCGGCGGCTCGCCGCTCGCGGCGGCGGCGATGGCGTACGACCATCTCGCCATCCGCTCCTGGATCGCCAAGCTGGCGGAGGCGGACGACGAGGACGTGCCGACGCTCCAGGAGCTCCTCTACGGGCTCGACGCGCTGATCCGCGTCCACCTCTGGAAGGAGGACGAGCTGTTCGTGAAGCCGCTCTCCTCCTCCACGTGGCCCGCGTCCGGCGCGTAACCGGCGCGACCTACACTTGGCCGGTGGCGAAGGCCAAGGGCGAGAAGCTGATCGCGGACAACCGCCGTGCGCGGCACGATTACAACCTCCTCGACCGCTACGAGGCTGGTCTCGTGCTCACCGGCACCGAGGTGAAATCGCTGCGCGAGGGCAAGACCTCGCTCCAGCAGGCGTACGCCGAGGTGCGCGAGGGGGAGGCGTGGCTCGTCGGCGTCCACGTCGCCGAGTACGGCCAGGGCAACCGGGCGAATCACGATCCCGACCGGCCGCGCAAGCTGCTCCTGCACCGGCGTGAGATCGACCGCCTCTACGGGCAGGTCCGTGAGAAGGGCTTCACCGTCGTCCCCACCCGGCTCTACTTCAAGGACGGCCGGGTCAAGGTCGAGCTCGCCCTCGCGCGCGGCAAGGAGCTGCACGACAAGCGCCGCGCCATCGCCGACCGCGACGCGCGCCGCGAGATGGAGCGGCAGCTGAAATCCGTGCGGCGCTGACGTATGCTCGCCGGCACGCGGCGCCATGCCGTCCGTGTCGAAAGGAGGGGCTGTGGGGAGCGTCACGCTCACGGTCAACGGAGTCGTGCACGAGCTCGAGCTCGAGCCGCGCGAGCTGCTGGTCTACGTGCTCCGCGAGCGCCTCGGGCTGACGGGGACGACCGTCGGCTGTGACACCTCGTCGTGCGGTGCCTGCACCGTGCTGCTCGACGGCGAGTCCGTGAAGTCGTGCACCGTGCTCGGCGTCCAGGCCGACGGGCACGGGCTGACGACGGTCGAGGGGCTGGCGGAGGACGGCT
>Ga0335070_10004752_pt1 | contig 15903 bp, 19 predicted proteins | sample Lox_Sample_13_FD_206722 | JGI IMG/M metagenome (GOLD analysis project Ga0335070, IMG submission 206722) | Soil microbial communities from Loxahatchee National Wildlife Refuge, Florida, United States - Lox_Sample_1.3 | ecosystem: Environmental > Terrestrial > Soil > Wetlands | place: USA... | reverse complement strand
GGAAGCGGCCCGCGGTTGATGACCGCACGCAAGGACTCGCCATCCACCAGCTCCGAAACCATGTACCCGACGCCATCCTGCTCGCCGACATCGTATACGGCCACGATGTTCGGATGATTTAAGGCGCCGACCGTGCGGGACTCTGCTTCGAAGCGCTGGCGGCGGGCAGGATCGTTGGCGAATTCCGGCGGCAGTACCTTCAGGGCGACGGATCGGCCCAGGCGCGTGTCCCGGGCGCGCCAAACCTCGCCCATACCGCCCTCGCCCAGCTTTTCAATGACCTCGTAACTGCCGAGTCTCTGGCCTTTCATTGCCGGAACTATAGCACTGTCCTTGGGTTTTGGCCCAGGCGATCTGGGTGGGGGAACGCAGGCACTTCAGAACCGAGAGGGAATAACTAATCGCCATTTCAATGATTTGAGCACGATTCTCGCTTGGATGCCGGTTTGCTCACCGGATTTAACGGCCTTCATGCGACTCCTCGTACACTGCCTGCCAAGTGTGTTGGTGGTATGGAATTGTCTCGCACTCGACGTTGAGAAGCTTGTTCCGGTTCGCTGGCCAGGCGGGCCTCTGGAAGTGGCTCGGCGCACGGCGAAGAAGTCAGATCCGGGAATTCTGAAAAACCTCTATCAGCCCGCATCGCTCGATTTGTTGCGGGGCACTCCGGTCAACTGCCTGTTAGTCACCTGGAGCGCGGCGGGTGATCCGGCGATGGTGCGCGAGCAGCAGCAGATTGCCAGTGCCTACGCGAAAGAGGCTCGCAAACTAGGCATCACGGTGCTGGGGCTGCTTTATGCGGGAGCCGACCCGGCTCAGGCGGTCGAGAGTGCGGCGGAAGCGCAGCTCGATGGTCTCGCACTAGAACCGGATTTTGGCGATTTTGCGCGGCTGTCGCAGGCGGTTGAGGGGAAGGCCGATTTTCTGTTAATCCCGCTGCAGGCCGCCGGGGGCGCACCAGGCATTCGTGTTCTCTCGGATTCCGGATCGGCGGTTGCCACGCCCACGAGCGAGCCTTGGATCGATTCCAACCTTTGGCTGGTGCGGTCGCTACGTGCAAAGGGCCAGACACCGGTCTGGCTGGGGTTCGCGCTCGAGAATCCGTCTGCTGACGACTACGCACGCGCGATAGCGGATAGCGCGGCCGCAGCAGGGCGGTGGGTGGTCGCGCCCGACGACGCTTTGCTCGCGGGCCTTTTGAAGCAGCAGCCAGACGCGCTGGCCAAGTGGCATCGGATCGCGGATGCCTTAGCGTTTTTCGAACAGCAAGCGGGCTGGCGCCGATTCGCGGCCGCCGGACCGCTCGGGATCGTACGCGACCCTACTACCCGTTATCCGGACGTTGCTGATGAAAATCTCCACCTGATTGCGCGCCGCCGCATTCCGTACCGGTTGATCGATCGCACGGCGCTGGACGGCAAGGAGCTCGAGGGCTTGAGAGCATTGCTGGTGACGGAGATTTCGAATCCTGCCGAAAGCGAGCGGTCGCTGTGGAAGAAGTTCGCTGAAGGAGGCGGCTTGCTGGTTGCCGGGCCCGCGTGGGGAACGGCGGTTCCCAAAGACAAGGACTGCCTGGAGCAGGAACTCGGAAAAGGCACTGTTGTCGTCTATCGGGAAGAGACTCCCGACCCCGAAGCCTTATCGAAGAACCTGTTGCATCTTCTAGGTAAGGGAAACCTGGGGCTCCGGCTTTTCAACGCGCCCACGGTTCTGCCGTATTTGAGCGCCAGCGAAGACGGCAAGCAACTGTTAGTGCAAATGATCAACTACGCCTCCGGCCCGTCAGAAGCCATCACCGTGCGGGTCAGCGGCTCATATCGAACAGCGCGTCTTTACAGTTTGGCTGGTGCGGCGGCCGACCTGCCGGTTGAGAAATCCGAGCAGGGCATCGAGCTGGCCATAGGGCCGATTCACACCTACGCCGCGCTGTTCCTGGAGAAATAATCTCATGTGCAAACACTCGAAGAACCAAACATCAGACTCCATGACAAGGCGCCAGTGGCTGGCAGCGTCCGGTACGGCGCTAGGAGCGATTGCGGCCGGGCCGCTGCAGGCTTTTGCGCCGACCGCCTCCACGGTGTCGATCGCCAAGTGCGCGAGCTATAGCGAGGCGACGGCACGGCTGGCCACGCAATTCGATCAGATTGGCGGAATCGGCAGCCTGGTGCGCGGCAAGACCGTCGCCGTGAAACTAAACCTGACGGGCGGCGGCCGGTACCCTGGTTACACACCGGGGCAGACGTACTGGGTGCACGAAGGCGTGGTGGGCGCGCTCTGCCATCTATTCGGACAGGCCGGAGCACGGCGCGTTCGACTGCTCGAAGGCACGTACGAAGGAGAGTCGCTCGAGGACAAGATGCTGGATGCCGGCTGGAATGTGAAAGCCATCCGCAACGCGGCGCCGCTGGTGGAATTCGAACAGACCAACACGCTCGGCTCCGGCAAGCGCTATTCGCGCTTGAAAGTGCCGAAGCCTTACATTTTCCCGGGTTTCGATCTCAATCACTCCTACGAAGACACGGACGTTTTCGTAAGCGTGGCGAAGCTGAAACAGCATGAGGAGTGCGGGTTGACGCTTTCGATCAAGAACATGTTCGGCGTCACACCCGACTCGATCTACGGTGGCGATGCGGGCATCGACGAGCCGAACGAGAACTGCCGGCGGGGCCGGGAAGAGATTCTGCATGCCGGCAAGCGGCAGCCATCCAAGAGCGCGCCGGGGGAGATCGATCCGTCATCCAACCGTTACGAAGGATATCGCGTGCCGCACATCATCGTGGACCTGGCGGCCGCGCGGCCAATCGACTTGGCGATCATTGATGGCGTGGAAACGGTCACCGGCGGCGAGGGGCCGTGGGTCGAAGGCTCGAAGTACGTGCGACCGCGAGTGATGGTGGTGGGGCGGAATCCGGTTTCGACCGATGCGGTCGCGGCTGCGGTGATGGGATTCGATCCTCGCGCCAAGCGCGGCGAAGGGCCCTTCCACGTGCGCAAAACGCATGTCGAGATCCCTAATGATCCGCTGTGGGCGGACAACCCGATGCTGCTGGCCGAAGCGGTGGGCTTGGGCAGCGCGGACCTGAGCCGGATCGAAGTAGCCGGGGTTCCGATCAAAGACGCGGTTTTCGATTTCGAGGCGGCGCGTAAGGGGAAGCTGTCCTGATTGTCATACGGCGTGTGCGGCTACAGGCATTAGAGCCACGCGCGGGCGGCTCCAGAGCCAGGCAACGACGGCTCCGAACACGAAGTTGGCGCTGGTGACTTCACAAAAGTGAGCCCAGCGGACGGAATCCGGAAGGATTTGAATCACCGCGAGCACGACCCAAGCGAACAGAATTCGCATGGCGATGTTTGAAAGTCTCACGCTCGTCTCCTTTCGCGACATGCCGTCACCGGTCAGACCAAGAGACCGTTTCGCTGCAAACTACTACGATGGGTATTTGCGGCAAGTTCGCAGGAAAGGTTAAGGCTTCCGAAGTTTGCTGACCAGTGTAAATACCGCCTCATCTGGCAATTCGAGCTGGATGATTCCACCGGTTGCCCGAAAATTTCCGGTTTTCTCGCAGTTCAATGAGCGAGTCGTCATATAAAGATCCCATGACGAAGCCGATCCGGCTGCGGTAGGCAAGGTGACGGCAAGGGTGTTCGGCCCGCCCTCCTTGACTCCCACCAGCACAAGCGATTGAGTCGCGGCGTGGTGAAACGCCGATACGATTAGCCCGGGCACATTGGTCAAGGCGCCGATCCTCACCGATCCCGGCGGCACGAAGTGATAGAGCTGCCGGGTGGCATAATAGCGCTTCCTAGGCTTGTAGATGTGATCGGCGCTGGTGAATAGACCGTAGAAGGTCATTCGCCGGGCGCACTCTTCGTAATCGTCGAAGGCATCGAAGAAAAACAGGGCGCTGGCGCCCTGGTTGAGGGCGGTGAGCGCGCGCCGGTTGGCCGCGAGCGAATACTTCGTCCAGTCATTTTCGGAGGTTCTGTCGCGATCATTGAGATCGCCGTATTCGGTGAGCCAGACCGGGACCTGCGGGTAGCGGCTCGATTTCACGCGCTCCACCTGCGGCCCGACAGAATTCTCGCCGTAGGTGTGTAAGGTGAACACACCGACCTGCTTCATCAATTCGGAATCGCCCAGGATCGGCGTGATGTAGTCGTTAGTGATGACGGCTTGATCGGCCGGCGTGAGCTTAACGTCACCCATGCCTTCCTTCGTCAGACGGCGCGCCACGGCGGCGAGCACTTTGGGAGCATCTTCGGGATCGATGCGCGGGCCCTCGGGCGGGTAGCAGTCGGTCTCGTTGAACGGGCTGAAGTACTCGAAATCGATTGCCGCTTTTCTCCGCGCGTAGATCACCACGGACACGACCATCTCCGCGAACTCGTCGTACATGGCGGGTTTGATGGCGCGCTGTTTGCTGTCCGGCTGGCAAACCTTGTGTTTCGGCGGGCTCCATTGATCGTCGAGCATCCAGTCCGGGACCGGACCCATCAGCGCGATCACCGGACGGATGCCGCGCGAGTTCAGAAAACGCAACCCGTTCCAGGTGGCTTCGAAAATCGGCGAGGAGTAGCGATCGTTGTAATATTCCCAGTTCATGACGTTGGGATCGTCGTTATCGTTGGTTTCCTCCCAATTGCTGTAGACCAGGTAGGGGACGACGCGGAACATGGTCGCGCCCAGGTCTTTGATCAGCATGTCGAACATGGGCTTCTGGTCATCGCGGAAGTAAGGCCCGGTGTAATTGACGCCGAAGCCCTGGATGACCTGAAACCGCTCAGCCGGGTTGATAGTGATGCGAGCCGGATCGCCGGCCCATGCGGAGCTGACGCCGAGGGCCACGGCGAGGAGCGCGGAGCCGCTGTTTAGGACAGACATACGCATTCTCCAAGAGTCTAGCGGCCCGCCGCCCATTGGATGGCGTTGTGCACGAGGCGCCGATAGTTGGGATTGTGATGCGCCAAGCTGCCGTGGCCTAGCTGAATGTACACAACGCGCGCTTTCGGATGCGTGCCCAACCACGCTAGCGGACCGTCGCTGTTAGGGTTGTCGGTGGTCAGCAGCACCTGGACTTTCGGCGAGATCCACATGCCTTTGTAAACCTCGTCTTCGATCTCGAAGTCGGAAACGCCTTCAGTGACGGGATGTTTCTTTACGACTTTCACACGGATGTGTTCCTTCTCTTTGTAAGTAGAAGCCGGCATGCCGCCCGCGGGTTCGAGCAAATAGCGGCCGCCGACCACGTCTTCGTACCACCACGGCCAAGTCTGCTGATCGATGATGGCATGGTGAAGGACCACGATCCCTTTGCCGGCCTCGACGAACGCCCGCAGATTGTTCCGCTTTTGTTCCTCGGGCATGTCAATGATCATGTCGTAGAGCACCAGCACGTCGGCGCGTTCGCGCATCTCCGTGGTGTATGCAATGGGGTGCGGACTGATGGTTGCGATGAGGCTCGGATCGTCGAACAGGGAATAAAACGACGGCGGATGTTCGTGGCCGCCGGTGACGATCAGCACTTTCACTGGCGACTCGGCGAAGGCCGCAGCGGCCAGCAGCAATACTGGGAGAGAACGAATCATCAGACGCCTCCAGATCCAAGGTTGATTCTAATGCACCGAGCGTCGCGAGGCGCAGCCAGCAGACACACGGCTGAGTGTATCCTGGAACGGAATGGCCAGAGACGGGACTCAATTCCCAAACGAGCCGGGCAGTGGGAGCGGCGCGCTGGTGAGTTTTGCCGCCATCGGCAGCGTGCTGGCCGCGTCCAGTTGCTGCCTGCCCGTTTTGCCCTTTGCCCTGGCCGCGGGGTTCGCTGGCGGCTCGGCGTTTCTCTCGGCTGCCAGACCCTATCTGCTGGGAGCTTCGATTCTGCTGATCGCTTGCGGGTTCTATCAAGCATCGCGGGCGAAGCAGTGTAATCGCCGGCCGAGCGTCATCGGCTCAGTGTTGTTGTGGATGTCCACGGTATTTGTGGTGATCGCAATCCTCTTTCCGCAGGTCATGGCGAACGCCGCGGCCGATTTGCTGGCCCGGTGAATCTATGAAACGGAAATCCGTTCTCGCGGCGATCCTGGCTCTGGCTTTTGTTGGAGCGCTCGTCTACTTTAATGGCGGGGGCCAGGTTCCCTCCGGCCAGGCTCCGCTCCAGAGCCTCACGCCGCAGAATCTCACCGAAATCAAGAATTCGTTCAACGCAGCGACAGACGACGTGCGGGTGCTTCTGCTGTTGTCGCCCACTTGATCGATCTGCCTGCAGGGGGCTTCTGCAGCCGAACGCATCTTACAGGAGTTCGCCGGCAAACCCGTGCGAGTTTTTGTCGTCTGGGAGCCGGTCTTGATGACCGACTGGGGACGCCCGTCCACCGCAACGTTGGCGCGCGTTTCCGATGCTCGCGCAGCGCAGTTCTGGGACAGAGGGCGGCTGATTTCGCATTCCATGGGGGAACAGAACCGGCGTGGCGTCGTCTGGGATTACATTGCGGTGTATTCGCCGGGGGCCGTCTGGAAAGAACGGCCGCCCGAGGCGCTGTATCACGGCGGACCGGTGGTTCGGGTGACTGACGCGGCGCGCGCGGCGCTCGCTCAGGCATTGCAGGAAACACAACACTCACGATTTCAAATGCGTCTTGAAGAAGGCAACGATGCGGCGGCGGGCGTCTTGCGCCCAAATCGGATGAGCGAATCCAGATTTCATCATTTTGTAACAATCCGGCCTAAGAACCGAAACTGCGGCATGACAGATTATGCCAGCTATTTCGGCACTCTGGCGTATGAACGGTTCGACTCGTGGCCTATAATCACAAACAGATCTTCAATGTCGCGCGAACGTTACATTGCTGAGCTGGACCAGACACGGTCGAGTCTTCTCGATATGGGAACGCTCGCCGGAAGAGCGCTTGCCGAGGCTTTAGAGGCGCTTGCCAAATCAGATCGAACCGCCATAGATCGCGTTCGAAATCTTGAAGCCGAAATCGAAGCATTCAACAAGGCTATCTATGAGCGTTGCCTCTCCCTCATGACGCTGCAGGCGCCAGTTGCCGGGGACGCTCGCCTGATCACCGGCATCCTGGAGGCCATCGTCGATCTTGAATTGATTGGAGATTATGCGGACGAAATTGCCGAACTTGCGCTGGGGATGAATAGCCGGCCGGTTTCTGCTGCGCTCAATGAGCTTTCCGAAGCCGCCAAGAGAATTCAGGATATGCTCTCGCAGGCCCTGGACAGTTGGCGAGGTCTCGACCGGAATTTGGCCTTGTCTATTCGTCCCATGCAGAATCATGCAAAGAACGACTGCGAACGGTTGGTTGACAAATTGACCACGCTGAGCGCCACTTCGCGGGATACTTCCTCGTACGTGGGCCTGATTCTGATTTGCAAATACCTGGAGCGAATTGCCCGCCACTCAGTCAACATCGCCGAGCAAGCCGCCTTCGCGGCTCCTTCGTACTCTTAGCCGAGACGCTGAGGTGATCCAGGGCGGCTTGCGCGTGCCTTAACAAGCTACTCTTTCGCCCTCAACTCGTCCAGTTCGCGCAAGGTTCTCTGCCACGGCTTTGAACGCTTGCCCTCGGGGACCGCGGTGGTTTGACCGCTGTAGAAAAGAAGAATGTCGTTCCGCAATTCCGGCGTGGCGTTCTTAAAGTGATCCTTAGCGAGCCGGTCGAGCAGACCAGAGTAGGTTTTATCAGTTAGTGCATATTCTCCGAAGCGGATACTTTTTCCGGTGTCGAGATTCTTGTTCTCCAGAACGAGATTTCCGTTTCTCAGTTCACCCAGTCGCGCTTGATAATCGTCTAGCGTAGCTCGGAAGCTGTCCACAAACATATTCTGCGAAGAAGGCGTCGGTGGTCGGAACTTGAGTGTTTGCAGGGGACCAATCTTCGGTAGCAGCTCGAATAAGAACACCAGGATGTGAGCCAAGAAACTTATTTTCCGTCTTTCCTGACCGAAGGCTCGCGTAAAAACGCTTGATCGCCTGTAGACTCGTCCCCATTCCTTTTCATAGTTAGATCGCGACAGCCGATAAACAAACTTTTTCCGTGTCATTGTCGCATCAACCTTTATTATTTCGTCTTTCTTTTTCTTCCACGCAATCTGTGTCAACTTGGGGATCACTTCACTGGCCCCGCGGCGATACGTCCCTATGGCCAGATCCTCATTAAAAAAGAGATCCTTTAGCTCTACGCCGTAGGTCGCCAGAAAGCTTCGTTCGAGCAGGTCCTTTGCAATGTTAAAACCGATGAAGTTATGGTAAGTCTCCGGAAGGTAACCTGCCCCAGCAATATGCACGACGTCAAATGAAAACTCCACCATAAGGTGCGCCTTCGGATCTTCTTCATACGTGACGACTGGGCCGTACTTCCTCATCAGCTTGGGATACATGTCGGGAACTGCACGGTTAATCGCAACAGAGTGGCCGACTGTATCCGCCGAATAGTGCGCTAATGCGCCGAGCGCGAAAGCATACTCATTGAGATTCTGAGATCTGTCCAGCAGTGTCTTAATAAAATCACCGGTCCGAACATAATGAGCGAGGTCCGTGAAAAAGTGGTTTCCGAACGGATAGTAGCCCATATCCTGAATGATGCAGCCACCGTAGGCGTAGGAGTGCGCCTCGAGTAATTCCGCTTCAGTGGCACTCGGGTAGGCCTTGAGCAGAAGCGGCGTGATGGCCGGGCCCCACACGGTATCAATTAGAGCTTCATGGCTCAGCACGGAATAGCCGACCAACGGCCAGGGGAGAACGGCGAGCCAGAGGATCAGGCCCGCGGACGTTAGGTAGTGGACAGAACGTCGGACTGAGTTCATCGCACCTCGACAGGAGCGTTCTGCAGCGTCGCATTTTTTGCACCAACTCCGCAGCCTTCGCCCCGATTGTGGCGTGACTTTCATTACACTGTTCATCCGCAATTACAGGAATCATACGTGCATGGACGCTTCCGGGAGATCTGCAGAACAGTGTTCGCGAGTCGGGTGTGGTGTTCGCTAATAATAAGGAATGACGCTAATCGGTGAAGTCAGAGTAATTGTCTGGGCCATCACGTTGCCTTGGTTTTGCGGTCCTCTACTACAGGTGTCATGGGCGCAGGAGCAACGCGAACCAGACGGGCGGGCGCATACCGGGGCCGTGGAAATCCAGATGAGGAAGGTCAACTTCCGATTGGCGCGCGACATTGTTCTCGAGGTCCGTTCGCTGCGCGGGCAACTGGAACGGACCAACCCGGAAGTGCCCGTGACCTTTGACGACGGCGCGTCGTTCTTTGTGCAGATCGATACGGCCGAAGTTGCCATCACGACTGCGTCTCTCACCGCACTGATGAACTCGTACGTCTTGGCCTATGATGGGGCACCTATCAAAAAGGTCACAGTGTCAATAGATGGCGACCGGCTCATCCAGAAAGGCACGATTCACAAAGGAGTCGATCTGCCATTCGAAATCGAAGGCTCATTGTCCACGACGGCGGACGGTAACATCCGCGTACATGCCGACAAAGTCAAGGCTGCTCACGTCCCAGTCAAAGGCCTGTTGCACCTTTTGGGAGAGGATCTCTCGAAGCTGGTAAACCAGAACTCCGCCCGGGGAATGAGCATTGTGGGCGACGATATTATCCTGATCCCCAAGACACTGACACCCCCTCCACACCTCGAGGGCCGCGTCACACGTGTCAGCATTGCGAACGGCAAAATTGTTCAGTTTTTCGATTCCGGCCGCCATGCCGTGGCTCTCATTCCCCCGTTTCCTTCATCCGCCTACATATACCATCGCAGCGGCATTCTCAGGTTTGGAAAGTTGACCATGGATGACGCTGACCTGGAAATTGTCGGGGACCGGCCCGGTGTCTTTGAATTTTTCCAGCATGAGTACCTGAAGCAGCTCGTTGCCGGCTATTCGAAGACAACGCCTGCCAACGGACTGGTTGCCCACATGGCCGATTATTCGCGCTTCCGGCCGCATACAGCGCCACCGAGTAGAGATCGCAAGCCAGCTATGACCGGCCAGGGATCCCATTGACAACGCCTCAGCAGCTCTTACTCCACGCTTGGTTCGCGTGCTCCGTGCGATTTTAACAAAACCAGTGAAACCCCGACTCCATTCCCGCCCACCATGGGGCTGAGTATCAGGCCGGTTCTGGGCGAACCCGCGTGGTGGAGGTGAAAAACGTAACCCCCGATCAGGTACCCTATCGCTCCACCGGCCAGCACATCGCTGGGAAAATGCTCGCGCCCCGCCACGCGCTCGAACGCAGTCGCAGCCGCAAGGCCGTATACCGCCAACTTGACCCTCCATGAGGGATATTCAGCCGCAACTACATGGGCGAAAGCGAATGCTGCTGCGGTGTGTCCGGAGGGAAAAGAATCCCCACCGCGATAATATTTTCCGTCGGGCCAGAACTCGCCCGATTCCGCAGGCAAGCCAATCGCTTGGGGGCGAACGCGATTGGCCGCATATTTGACCATCGTGGTAAAGAGCATTGTGTCCGCTAATGCTTCCCCCGCCAAAAAACCCGTTTCGCGGAGATGATCGTCGTGTTTGATCGCGCCAGTGACCCAGCTCGCACCAATGGCCGCCAAAGGCGTGTAGATACCCGTTAAGTTCGATGCGGTGCGGTAAGCATCGACGCGCACAGAACTAGAGCTGACCGCGTCCAACGCCTTCCGATCGAAGGCAAAGGCCGTTGCCGTTGCAGCAGAGAAAGGCACAAGCCAGGCAAAGTCTATTTTGCGGATTCGAGTCGGGCTAGTGAGAATACCGGCCTGATCCCTGGCTATTTCAACAGAGCACCGGCCAAGCGCGCCGAAGCCACGCCGGTGCGGCGATTCAGCAGGGGGCTCGCTGCCGGGAGGTGTGCCTTGCGGAACCTGTTGAGCAACGCTGCTGACTGGTAGCAAACAAATGAGAGATAGTGAAGCAATGCGGGGACACACGTTCCGCTGACTCAGTTTTTTTGGCGGAGTGAAGTTCATGACACCTGGGAACCTTTACAAATGTTCTAAATGTTACAATATCACGTTCTCGTTCACACGCACTAACTAACCTCTTCGAATCGGTAGGGAACTATTGCACGACGACACTCACTCTGTGCGCTGTGAAATTTGTTCTTGTGTGTCCTGATCAGAACAGTTATTTTATGCCATGAACAAGTAGAATAGCTGTGTGCGCGGCGAAATCGCTCGGATCATGCCGTTTCTTTTTTCCGCGATGATCTCCTATCCATCCCGCGCCCAAACCCGACCGTTGCCCGACCTGATCAATCCGCTAGACGCTCCGGCGCAAGTTCTGGACCTTAGCCGGCTCGGTCTTCCTTCTGGAGATTCGCGAGATACTCCGGTGGCGCCTGATGATGCAGCAGGCTCCAGCCAGCCCGAAGACAGGCGATTGGTACGCCGGGGTGTGAAACTAACCTTGCAGGATCAAAAGGAGCTCTATCTCGCCCCTTTCCAACACTCCAATCTCAAATGGGATGTGTTGCTGCTGGCAGGAACTGGGGCCCTGATAGCCACGGACCGGCGCATCGAAGGACATCTGCCCGGCGGGAACCTGAATATTTATTCGAATGCTTCAAATATCGCACTGGGTGGCACTGCCGGCACGCTCGCGCTCATGTGGACCTATGGCCTCAAGACTCACAACGAGCATCTCAAAGAGATGGGGTCGCTCGAGATCGAAACGCTTGTGAACACTTTCCTGGTTTATACGCCGATGCAGTTCGTCGCAGGACGACAGCGTCCCGGGGAAGGCAACGGGTATGGGGATTTCTGGCGTCACCACATGATAAACACTTCGTTTCCTGCGGGTCATGCGATGTTCACTATGGCCATAGCGACCGTGGTCGCCCATGAGTATCCGAAGCCGTGGGTGAAGGTTCTGGCGTATGGTGCGACCGCCGCCGTAATCGCCGGACGATTTCTCGCACACGATCACTGGGCTTCCGACTTACTTGTGGGTCCGGCTCTTGGCTACTTCATTGGCTCGCACATCTTCCATTCGCACTGCAATCCTCAGTTCAACGAAGGCTGTCATCGCTCAACTCAGGATGTAGATCATCCCTGATTTGCCGCCGGAGGCAACTAAAGGCTCGACCTTTCTGCCTGCATATTCTCAATGGCATACAAACTGCCCATCTTTTACCGGAAGACGGCAGGCTCGACGTCTCTACGAAAGGGAGAACGGTAATGTTCATATTACTGCTTGTGTTGGTCATATTGTTGCTGGGAGCAGCTCCAGCTTGGCCTTACAGCCGGGGGTGGGGTTACTACCCGAGCGGAACTCTCGGTCTGGTGATTCTTATTCTGGTAATCATGCTCTTATTCGGATACGTCCACGTGTGACGGATGTCTGCACACATACCAGTGTCTCGGGTGGCAGGATACCCGCAGCGTTCGCCGGCGAATTGGTTTGAGCCGAACTTGTGACCTTCGACGCTCTTCGAAGCCGAGTCTCAGCTCGAATTGATCTGACCTTGTCAGCAACATGAGTTGGTAAGTGGATGCGTTTATTTTGTCGATCGGACCACCAGGGCGGCTGGCTTCTGTAAGCATCTTGAGCAGCATCTGAACGTTTTCGAAGTCCTGTATGACAAAAGCCGCGCGGGTAGCTCCGGTCCGACGTGCACCGTCCAACCGCCGTATACGCTCGAATACGTCTTCATCGGTACAGTCATCGCCTTCGGCGAACAGAAAATCGGGCTGCAACTGTGCCGCTAGCAGGCGATCGAGTGCCTGGCCTTTGTTCGCCCACACGGGCTTGACCTCCACGGTCTTTTGCCCCCGGAAGGCCCTGAGTTCTGTTTCGGCAAGCATCGCTTCCAGCATTGCCGCGAGTTCGTTCGCCAGCCAAGCCCGATCCAGATTCCTCCGGAGCTTCGTAATAGCGGATCCATGGCACTTGTGAGCCCACCAGCGCTGCGTTCGGCTACTAAGTGACCGTACACCTTCCGCAACGTTAGCGGCAGGCGGTTAACCACAATGAGACGATGGCCCAATTGCTTCGCCACGGCGACCTGCCATGTATTGAATAAATACAGTGCCCCCAGAAGTGCCTTCTTAGTTTGCGGTGTTGGTATGGTAATGCGGCTGAATATCACGACCAAATCCTCGGCATCTTCAAGCGCCTACACGGAGAGAAAGTTCCCGTACCGGAATCGGTTTGGCGCTCTGCAAGGAGATTGTTGAAGGGATGAGTGGCAGAACTTGGGTGGAGTCGAATCCCTGCAAGAGCCCAATGTTTTTGTTTTAGCGTTTGCATTCCAGACGCGGCCTCCGGCTCCTGCCGCGCCGACAAAATCTGTCAGAATTCGCCGGCAGCCGCAGTTTGACCACGTCGTATCACCCCACTTCCTAGAAACGCGCCTTGCGGCCCACGGCATGGTATGCCGATTGCTCTCACGCGTCGGCCAATGCCGCGTTCGAGCCTAGAGGTCACAATGAGATCGCAAGGTACGCGTCCCCACCGCGGTAACAACTTTTTGTCTCAACTCGGTCCTGGGTTGATCACGGGCGCGGCCGACGACGATCCCTCCGGTATTGCGACGTATTCGGTAGCGGGGGCTGGTTTCGGATACGCATCGCTGTGGACGGCTGTCTTCTCATTTCCCATGATGGTCGCCGTACAGTTGATGTGCTCTCGCTTGGGGATGGTGGCAGGCAGGGGTTTGGCTGCCGTCGTCAGACGACGCTATCCGCGCTGGATTCTCTGGGGCACTTGCCTACTGCTCATCGTGGCCAACATCATTAATATCGGCGCTGATCTCGGTGGTATGGGCGAGGCTACCCAGATGGTAACCGGAGTCAGTTCGCTGTGGTGGACGCCCTTATATGCTGTCCTGATCGTGATGTTCCTGTTTCTTGGCTCTTACCGTACCATTGTCCGCGTCTTCAAGTGGCTAACCTTGGTGCTATTTGCATACGTGCTGACGGCCTTCATTGCGAGACCGGACTGGGCGTCCGTTTTGCACAGCACGTTTGTACCGAGAATCCGTTGGTCGCGGGAATACCTCTCCGTGCTGGTAGCCATTCTGGGAACCAGCATCTCGCCTTATTTGTTCTTCTGGCAAGCCGCTGAGGAAGTGGAGGAAAAACGTGCGGATGGGAAGCGGACCATCGCCGAACGCAAGGGTGCCACCGGTATCGAACTCCACAGGGCGCGCACCGATGTGATCACCGGAATGTTTTTCTCCAACCTGGTCATGTACTTCATCATCCTCACGACCGCAGCCACCCTCCATACAAACGGCATCACCCGGATCACGACCGCAAGCCGGGCAGCCGAAGCTCTGCGGCCCCTGGCGGGCGCAGGCGCTTACTGGCTATTCACCATTGGCCTGATCGGGACAGGCATGCTGGGCGTCCCGGTATTGGCTGGGTCGAGCGCATTTGCCATCTCCGAGGCGATGGCTTGGGGCGCATCCCTCGACCGGCCCCCAAGGCTGGCGCCGAAATTCTATGTAGTGCTGGGCGCCGCGCTGATGCTGGGCCTGGCCGTAAACTACGCGGGTATGGACGCCGTGAAAATGCTGTTCTTGGCGGCGATCGCCAACGGCATATTGGCGCCGCCGCTGATCGCGCTAGTCGTCTTGTTGACAGGCGATCATACAGTGATGGGCGACCGTGTGAATCCGCCTCTTCTCCGCGGGCTGGGCTGGTTTACGGCGGTCGTGATGACTGCCGCGGCGGTCGGCATGTTCGTGACGCGATAGAGGAAGTTTTCCTATGACTGACCGCCGGCTGTCCAGTCCGCTGGCCCTAGAATTGCACCACCGCAATTGCGGAGTGAGTCATTCATTGCACAATACCCGGAAGGAACCCCAACACGATGCCTGAAGGAAAACACGTACGGGGCGTAGGTCCCGAGGAACAGCGGCAGTACGAGCACATTAAGGAAAGTGCGGAGAAGAGCGGCCGATACGGAAAGCGCGCGAAAGAGGTTGCGGCGCGGACCGTGATGAAGCACCACAAGAACAAGGGCCATTCCAAAGGCCAGTGAGGTACTGATCATTCAGTTGGCGGAGATGCGTAAAACGGTTCACGGTACCGTCCGCGGTCGCCGCTGGTCTCAGCGTGTTACCGCAAACAGCGATGCTCTGGATCTGGAATCCGGTATCTTTGGTTCCACGAGTTCTGGACGCATCGCAGCATCGCTCAAGCGATCCGCCGAAAGGAGCCGCAGGCGCAAGGGCACGCCATTCCAATCCGCCATGTCGATGCTGAATTTTTACATCAATCGTGCCGGCAAAAATCTGCCCGCGGAACGAAAACGTGTGCTTGCAGGGGCCAAGGCGGAGTTGCGGCAGCTCTTTGGGAAATAACACAATCCGGCGATTCTGAAGGCTTCGCGTTGCTCGCAAGCGTGGCTGAGTGGGGCGGTTCCCCGCCCCTCTCGCACGCTACTCTTACCAGCGAATTCCAAACGTCACCGGGAGCACGGACGTGCTTGTCCCCTGCGTGTACATTTTGATGTAGCGAGCCTCCGCGAACAGCTTGGCGTTGCTATTGCCCATGCGAACGGTGACGCCGCCGCCGCCGTTCATGCCGAACCGTGTCGTTCCGAAGCGTCCAATCACCTGATCGGCCGGCACGTTCACAGGGAAAAAGTATCCAAAAAACGGATCGAACGCGGTGACGGTTGCCAGCGTGGGTTGTGTGAATTCCACAGTTCGCCTGTAGATGCCAGGGCCGCCGATCAGATAGAAACCGACTGCGCCACGCGGATTAAAGCGAACGATGGGATCTATGGAAAAGCCCCACATGCGAAAGTTGCCGCCAGGTTCGCTAATGCTCTGCAGGTAAGTGCTGTTGAGGCCGGATTCGGTGTACATGAACTGGCCCATAACACCGAGCCACGGAATGATATTGATTCCGGCTCCCGCCTGAACATTCCATCCGGTGTCCAGACGGTT
>Ga0335070_10004751_pt1 | contig 15904 bp, 7 predicted proteins | sample Lox_Sample_13_FD_206722 | JGI IMG/M metagenome (GOLD analysis project Ga0335070, IMG submission 206722) | Soil microbial communities from Loxahatchee National Wildlife Refuge, Florida, United States - Lox_Sample_1.3 | ecosystem: Environmental > Terrestrial > Soil > Wetlands | place: USA: Florida... | reverse complement strand
CTCAAGGGACGGCCCGCGGACGAGGCGGCGCGCATCGCCTGCCGGATCTGCGGCATCTGCTCGGTCGGGCACGCGACGGCCGCCACGCACGCCGTCGAGGCCGCGCTCGGCATCACGCCGGGCCCGAAGCTCCGCCTCGTGCGGCGCCTCAACATGGCGGGAGAGTGGCTCCAGTCCCACGTCCTGCACCTCGGATTCCTGGTCGCGCCCGACGCGTTCGGCGCCGGCTCCGTCCTGCCGCTCGCGGCGAGCCACCCCGACCTGGTGAAGGGGGCGCTGCGCCTCAAGCGGCTCGCCAACGACATCTGCCACGCCGTGAGCGGGCGGCACGTGATGCCCATCTCGTATCACCCCGGGTGGATGGGGCACTGGCCGGAGCCCGCGGAACTGGATGCGCTCGGGCGGCGGCTGGAGGAGGCCTCCGCGGACATCGACGCGCTGGTCGACGTGTTCGCCGGCATCACGTGGCCGGCGCTCGCCCGGCCGGCCGAGCACGTGGCCGCGCTCGAACCGGGAGCGTACCCGATGATGGGCGGGCCGCTGCACTCGACCGCCGGCCGGGTCACGCCGCCCGCGGCCTACCCGTCGGTGCTCCAGGAATTCGTGGTGGACCACTCGGCCGCGAAGCACGTGCGCGGACCGGGGGGAGACGGCGGTCCGGAGGGGGGAGGCACGATCCGCGTGGGGGCGCTGGCGCGCGTCTCGCTCGCGTACGAACGCCTGCACCCGCGCGCGGCGGCCGCGCTGCAACGGCTCAAGCTGGCGCCCGACTCGGCCAACCCGTTCGACAACATCGCGGCGCAGGTGGTCGAGTCGGTCCAGGCGCACGCCGAGGCCGTGGCGGCCGTCGAGGCGCTGCTCGCGGACCCGGCGCCGGAGGGACCGGCGGCGGCGACGCGGCCCGGCGGGGAGGGGATCGGGATCGTCGAGGTTCCACGGGGCACCCTCGTGCACCACTACGAGATCGGCGCCGACGGGCGGGTCGCGCGCGCCAACTGCCTGATCCCCACGAGCCAGAACCTCGCCTCGATCGAGGCCGACATGCGGGTGTTCGTCCCGGCGCTGCTCGGGCGCCCCGGCGACGAGCTCACTCACGCGCTGGAGATGCTGGTGCGGTCCTACGACCCGTGCATCTCGTGCGCGGTGCACTGAAGGGAGAGGACGCGATGATCGACGCGCTGAAGCGTTCCACGTTCTTCGCCGGCTTCGACGACAAGACCCTGGCCGACATCGCCGCCTTCGCCCACCAGGAGACCTTCGAGCCCGGCCAGGTGATCTTCGACCGGGACGAGGAAGGCCGCGCGGCCTACATCATCCTCAAGGGGCGCGTCCGCCAGGGCTTCGAGGTCTCCCCGGGCAGCGAGGTCTGGTTCCTCACGGGCGAGCCGGGCGACCTGTTCGGCTTCGGCGCGCTGATCCCGCCCCGGGTGCGCGCCATGCGGGCCAAGGCCTCGGAGCAGACCGAGGTCGTCGCGGTGGACTCCGATGCGCTGCTCGAGTACCTCGAGGCGCATCCGCACTTCGGCCTGCTCTTCATGGAGCGGCTGGCGCAGGTCATCTACCAGCGGCTCAACAACAGCCGCCTCCAGATCATCCACCTGATGCCCGAGCGCGAGGCAGCGGGACCGACACTGGACAGAGGGTAGAGCGGAGAAACGCCCTGCCGTCTAGTCGGCGCCCACGGTAGCCGGCACCGCGTCCGCGGCCTCCCCGGTGCCCACGACGCCGCCGAACACCCGCGACAGCCACCGCTGGAACGAATCCATGTAGGTATAGACCACGGGCGTCACGTAGAGCGTCAGCCCCTGCGAGAAGGCCAGCCCGCCCACCACCGCCAGGCCCAGCGGGCGTCGCGACTCCGCGCCGGCGCCGAGGCCGAGCGCGATCGGCAGGGTCGCCATCAGCGCGCACATCGTCGTCATCATGATCGGGCGGAACCGGATCAGGCAGGCCTCCACGATCGCGTCGCGTGGGCTCTCGCCCTCGGTGCGCTCGGCGTCGAGGGCGAAGTCGATCATCATGATCGCGTTCTTCTTCACCAGGCCGACCAGCATGATGATGCCGACGAAGGCGTACACGCTGAGGTCGGTCTTGAAGATCAGCAGCGTCACCAGCGCGCCGAAGCCGGCGAACGGGAGGCCCGAGAGGATCGTCAGCGGGTGGATGAAGCTCTCGTAGAGCACGCCCAGCACCAGGTAGATCACCAGGACGGCCAGCACCAGCAGGAAGACCAGCCCCGCCTGGCTCGACTGGAACGCCTGGGCGGTGCCGGCGAAGGTGGTGCTGATGGAGGAGGGGAGCGTCTGGCGCGCGATCCGCTGGACGTCGGCCACGGCCTGGCCGATGGCGACCCCCGGCCGCGTGTCGAACGAGATCGTCACCGACGGCAGCTGGCCCGAGTGGTTCACGCTGAGCGGCCCCATGGTCGGCGCCAGGGAGGCCATCGCGCCCAGCGGGACCAGGGTGCCCTTGTCGTTGCGGACGTACAGCAGGTTGAGCGCGGTCGGGTCGCGCTGGTACTGCGGTTCCAGCTCCATGATCACCCAGTACTGGTTGTTGGGCGTCAGGATGGTCGAGACCTGGCCGGCGCCGTACGCGTAGTACAGCGCGTTCTCGAGCTGGGTCGCGTTCACGCCGAGGGCCGAGGCGCGATCGCGGTCGATCTGCACGTTCACCTGCGGGTTCTTGATCTGCAGGTCGCTCGTAACGTTCTGGATGAGCGCGGACTGGCCGAGCCGGGTCTGCAGGATGCCGGCGTCGCGGTAGAGCGCGTCGATGTCACTGCTCTGGAGCGTGAACTGGTACATCGCTTTCGAGAAGCGCGCCCCGACGTTGATCGCCGGCGGGTTCTGCAGATAGACCCGGATGCCGGGCACCTGCGCCAGCTTCGGCTGGATCTCCCGGATGAACTCCTCGGCCGACTGCGGGCGCCTGGAGCGGGGCTTGAGGTGGATGAACAGGTGGCCCTGGTTCCCCGACTGGAAGCCGACGGACGACATGAAGCCCTCGACGTTCGGATCCCGCTGGATGATCGCCGAGACCTCCTGCTGGTGCTTCAACATGTCCTCGTAGCCGGTCCCCTCGGCCACCTCGGTGGTGCCGGAGATCTGGCCCGTGTCCTCGGTGGGGATGAACCCCTTGGGCACCACGATGAACAGCCACACCGTCGCGGCGAGGATGGCGCCGGAGAACGCGATCACGCCGCGCCGCCGGGCCATGACCCAGGCGAGGCTGCGCTCGTAGCCGCCGAGGCTCCGCTCCCACACCCGCTCCGACCACTGGAACAGACGGCCGTGCTGCTGCTCCTTCGACGGCCGCATGAAGCGGCTGCACATCATCGGCGTCAGGGTCAGCGAGACGACCCCCGAGACCAGGATCGCCACGCCGATGGTCACGGCGAACTCGTGGAACAGCCGCCCCACGATCCCGCCCATGAACAGCACCGGGATGAACACCGCCACCAGTGACAGCGTCATCGACAGGATGGTGAACCCGATCTGACCCGAGCCGTCGAGCGCGGCGCGCATCACCGGTTTCCCCATCTCGAGGTGGCGCACGATGTTCTCGAGCATGACGATGGCGTCGTCGACGACGAAGCCCACGGAGAGCGTGAGCGCCATCAGCGACAGGTTGTCCATGCTGTAGCCGAGCAGGTACATCGCGGCAAACGTGCCGAAGATGGACATCGGCAGCGCGAGGCTCGGGATGACGGTGGCGGAGACGTTGCGGAGGAACAGGAAGATCACCATCACGACCAGGCACAGGGTCAGGAACAGCGTCGCCTTCACGTCGTTGACCGAGGCGTGGATGGACTCCGACCGGTCGTACAGGATCTGCAGGCGCACCGACGGCGGCAGCTGCGTGGCGAGACGGTCCACCATCGCCTTCACGTCGCTCGCCACCTGGACGGTGTTGGTCCCGGGCTGCCGCTGGATCGCGAGGACGATCCCGCGGGTGCCGCTGAACCAGCTGGCCGACTTGTCGTTCTGCACGCTGTCCACGACGTCGGCGATGTCCTGGAGCCGCACCGGCGAGCCGTCGCGGTAGGCCACGATCAGCGGCCGGAACGCCTTGGCGTCCTCGAGCTGGCCGTTCGCTTCGACCGTGAACGACTTGTGCTGCCCCCACAGGATGCCGGTCGGCATGTTCGCGTTGGCCGCGTTGATCGCCGCCGCCACCTCGTCGATGCCGATCTGCCGTGCCGCCATCTGCCGCGGGTCGAGCCGGATCTGCACCGCGTACTTCATCGAGCCGTAGACGTTGACCGCGGCGACGCCGGGCACCGTGGAGATCCGCTGCGTGAGGAACGTCTCCGCGTACTCGTCGAGCGTTGGCAGCGGGAGCAGCGGCGAGGTGAGGGCGAAGTAGATGATCGGCGCGTCCGCCGGGTTGACCTTCTGGTAGCTCGGCGGGAGGATGCCCTGCGGGAGCTGGCGCAGGACCTTCGAGATCGAGGCCTGCACGTCCTGCGCGGCGGCGTCGATGTTCCGGTCGAGCGTGAACTGCAGGGTGATGCTCGTGCCGCCCTGGGTGCTGCCGGACGTCATCTGGTCCAGGCCGGCGATCGTCGAGAACTGCTTCTCCAGGGGCGTCGCCACCGCGGACGCCATGTTCTCCGGGCTCGCGCCGGGCAGCGACGCGTTCACCGTGATGGTGGGGAAGTCCACGTTCGGCAGGTCGCTCACCGGCAGCAGCCGGTAGCCCATGATGCCGAACAGCAGGATGCCCGCCATGACCAGCGTCGTCATGATGGGGCGCTTGATGAACAGGCCGGAGATCGTCATGTGAGGATGCCTTCTACACTTACGGAGGACAGTGGTTCAGCGTTGAGGTGGCAGAACAGTTGCCAGACGGCAAGTTGCCAGTGGTTACCAGTTGCCAGAGGCGAGAGACGGAACAGGCCCCGACGCGGCGACGCGGCGGGGCCTCTGGTCACTGGTCTGGCAACTGGCGCTCTCAACTGGGAACCACTGCCACCTTGCGGTCTGGGAACTCCACTGAAGCCCGGTTCCTGCCTTCTTCCTTACTGACGCTCAATCGCCGGCCGGCACCGGCACGGCCGTCGCCTTGCGCGTCCCGATGACGCCGCCGAGCACGCGCGCGAGCCAGCCCTGGAACGTGTCGAGGTACGTGTAGACCACCGGCGTCACGAACAGCGTCAGCGCCTGCGAGAACGCGAGCCCGCCCACGACGGCCAGGCCCAGCGGCTGCCGTGCCTCGCCGCCGGCGCCGAAGCCGAAGGCGATCGGCAGGGTCGCCATCAGCGCGCACATCGTCGTCATCATGATCGGCCGGAACCGGATCAGGCACGCCTGGACGATCGCGTCGCGCGGCGACTTGCCCTCGGTCCGCTCCGCCTCGAGCGCGAAGTCGATCATCATGATGGCGTTCTTCTTCACCAGCCCGACGAGCATGATCACGCCGACGAAGGCGTAGACGTTCAGGTCCGTGCCGAAGATCCACAGCGTGAGCAGCGCCCCGAAACCCGCGAACGGGAGGCCCGAGAGAATCGTCAGCGGGTGGATGAAGCTCTCGTACAGTACGCCCAGGACGAGGTAGATCACTAGCACCGCCAGCACCAGGAGGAACAGCAGCCCGGTCTGGCTCGCCTGGAACGCCTGCGCCGTGCCGGCGAAGTTAGTGCTGATCGAGGACGGGAGCGTCTGGTCGGCGACCCGCTGGACCGCGTCCACTGCCTCGCTCAGGGAGACGCCCGGCCGCGTGTCGAAGGAGATGGTGACCGAGGGGAGCTGCCCCTGGTGGTTGACGCTGAGCGGCCCCAGGGTCTGCCGCACCTTCGCCATCGCGCCGAGCGGCACCAGGGCCAGGGCCCCCGTGCCGGAGTGGATGTACAGCGTGTTCAGGGCGGTCGGATCGCGCTGGTACTGCGGCAGCACCTCCATGATCACGTAGTACTGGTTGTTCGGGGTCAGGATCGTGGAGACCTGGCGGGTCCCGTAGGCGTTGTAGAGCGCGTTCTCCAGCGCGTCCATGCTGACGCCGAGGGCGGCGGCGCGGTCGCGGTCGATGTCGATCTGCAGCTGGGGGTTCTTGATCTGGAGGTCGCTCGTCACGTTCTGGATGACGGACACCTCCTGCAGCCGGTCGGTGAGCCGGGTCGCGTTGTCGTACAGCGCGTCGATGTCGGGGCTCTGCAGCGTGAACTGGTACAGCGCCTTCGACGAGCGCCCGCCGATGCGCAGCGTCGGCGGGTTCTGCAGGAAGACGCGCATCCCGGGCACCCGGGAGAGCTTGGGTTGTAGCTCCCGGATCACGCCGTCCGCGTCGAGCCGCCGCTGCGAGCGCGGCGTCAGCCGGATCGAGAGCCGCCCCTGGTTCCCGCCGCCCACCGAGGACATGAACTCCGCGACGTTGGAATCCTTCTGGAGGATGGCCGTCACCTGCTGCTGGTGCGTGACCATCGCGTCGTAGCTCGTCCCCTCCGCCGCCTCGGTCGTGCCCTGGATCATCCCGGTGTCCTCGGACGGGATGAAGCCCTTGGGGACGCGGATGAACAGGAAGATCGTCCCCGCCAGCACCGCGCCGGAGAGGATCATCGTGCCGCGCCGGTGCTGCATCGTCCAGCCGAGGCTCACCTCGTAGGCGTGCAGCACGCGGTTGTACACGCGCTCGGACCAGGCGAACAGGCGGCCGTGCTGCTGCTCGCTCTGCGGGCGGAGGAACCGGCTCGACAGCATGGGCGTCAGCGTCAGGGAGACCACGCCGGAGACGAGGATCGCGACCCCGATCGTCACTGCGAACTCGCTGAAGAGCCGGCCCACGATCCCGCCCATGAACAGCACCGGGATGAACACCGCGACCAGCGACAGCGTCATCGAGAGGATGGTGAAGCCGACCTGGCGGGCGCCGTGGAACGCCGCCTCCATGGCTCCTTTCCCCATCTCCATGTGCCGGACGATGTTCTCGAGCATCACGATCGCGTCGTCCACCACGAAGCCGACGGCGAGCGTGAGCGCCATCAGCGACAGGTTGTCCAGGCTGAAGCCCAGCAGATACATGACGGAGAACGTGCCGACGACCGACATCGGCAGCGCCAGGCTCGGGATGACGGTGGCGGAGACGTTCCGGAGGAACAGGAAGATCACCATCACCACGAGGCACAGCGTGAGGACCAGCGTGAACTTGACGTCGTGCACCGACGCCCGGATGGACTGCGCGCGGTCCCACAGCGTGTGCACCTGCACCGACGCCGGGAACGACGCCTTCAGTTGGTCCACGAGCTTCAGGACGGCGTCGGCCACCGCGACGGTGTTGGTGCCCGGCTGGCGCTGGACGGCGAGGACGATCCCGCGGTCGCCGTTGTACCACGTCGCCGACTTGTCGTTCTGCACGCTGTCGGCGACCCACCCGATGTCCTGGAGGCGCACCGGCGAGCCGTTGCGATAGGCCACGATCAGCTGCCGGAACTCCTTGGCGCTCTGCATCTGCCCGTTGGCTTCGAGCGTCAGCACCTTGTGGTGCCCGTACAACGCGCCGCTCGGCATGTTGACGTTGCCGGAGCTGACCGCTTCGCTCACGTCGTCGAGCCCCACGCCGCGCGCCGCCATCTGCCGCGGGTCGAGCTTGATGCGGACCGCGTACTTCATCGCGCCGTACACGGTCACCGCCGCGACGCCGTTGACCATCGAGATGCGCTGCGTGAGGAACGTCTCGGCGTACTCGTCCAGCGTGGTGAGCGGCAGGGTGGACGACGTCAGCGCGAACATCAGGATCGGCGCGGCCGCGGGGTTCTGCTTGCGGTACGACGGCGGCAGCATGTCCCTCGGGAGCGAGCGCTGCACGCCCGAGAGCGCGGTCTGCACGTCCTGCGCCGCGCCGTCGATGTCCCGGTCGAGCGAGAACTGCAGGGTGATGTCCGTGCTCCCCTGGCTGCTCGTGGACGTCATCTGGTCGAGGCCGGGGATCGTCGAGAGCTGCTTCTCGAGCGGCGTGGCCACCACGGAGGCCATCGTCTCGGGGCTCGCCCCCGACAGATTCCCGCTCACCGAGATCGTCGGGAAGTCCACGGTCGGCAGGTCGCTCACCGGCAGGAGCCGGTAGCCCATGACGCCGAAGATCAAAATGCCCGCCATGACGAGGGTCGTCATGACGGGCCGTTTGATGAACAGTTCGGAGATGCTCACGGCGTCGGGGTGCCCGTCGCCGGCGGGGCGGCCCCCGTCTTGATCTCGACCCGCGCGCCCGGCACCAGGCGCAGCTGTCCGTCCGTCACCACGTTCTGGCCGGCCGTCAGGCCCTTCTCGATCACCACGTAGTCGTCGGCGGCACGGCCGACGGTGACGTCCTGGGTGCGGGCGGTCTGGTCGGCGTTCAGCACGTACACGTATGTCCCCGACTGTCCGGTCATCACCGCCTGGGCCGGGATGGTAAGGACGTCCTTCTCCACGTTCAGCACCAGCCGGACCGCCACGGCGACCTGACCCGGCCAGAGCTTGCGGTCCTCGTTACCGAACGTCGCCTTGAGCAGGATCGTGCCGGTGGCCGTGTCCACCTGGTTGTTGATGAACGTCAGCTGCCCGCCCATCGTCACGCTCGAATCCTGCGAAGGCTGGACGCGCACCTGGAGCTGATGCTGGGCGCTGAACCGCCGGATGTCGTCGAGATACTGCTCCGGCACGGAGAAGCTCACCGCGATCGGCCGCAGCTGGTTGATCACGACCAGGGGCGTCGCCCCGCTGGCCGGGACCAGGTTCCCCTCCCGGAGGAGCAGGTTCCCCGTGCGGCCGGAGATCGCCGCCCGAATCGTGGTGTATTCCAGGTTGAGCCGCGCCGTCTGGACGGCCGCCGAGTCGGCCGTCACCGCCGCCTCCGCAGCGTCGGCGTTGGCCTTGAACTGATCGAATTGCTCCTGGGTCGCCAGGTCGTTCTGCACCAGCTGCTGGTAGCGCGTCACCTCCTGGCGCGCGTTCAGGAGCTGCGCGTGGTCCCTGGCGAGCACCGCTCGCGCCTGGTCCAGCGCCGCCTGGTACGGGCGTGGGTCGATCTCGAACAGGAGCTGGCCCTTCTGGACCTCGTCGCCCTCAGTGAAACCCACGCGCATCAGCGTCCCGCTCACCTGCGAGCGGACCGCCACGCTCTGGAGCGGCGTCACCGACCCGATAGCGCTGATCTCGTAGGGGACCGAGCGCTGCTGGACCGGCGCCACGGTGACGGGGACGCTCGGCCGGGGAGGACGGGCGTCCGATCTGCTGCAACCGGACGGCGCGGCCATCAGCAGCAAGGCGGCGAGGGCGCGGATCACGGAGCGGGGTGCGATCGAACTCGTATATGTCGGCATCATCCAGACAGTTACGCGTCAGGGGCGATCTGCGTTGGAGACCAGTTGCGCAACAACCATTCCTCTGGGAATTTTACCGGCCACTCCCCTCATGAGGAATGGCTGACATGTCGTACCCATATTCGTTGCCTGCGCTCCCCTATGCGTTCGACGCCCTCGAGCCGCACATCGACGCGCAGACGATGCAGATCCATCACGGCAAGCACCATCAGGCATACGTCAACAACCTGAACGCGGCTCTCGAGAAGGCGCCGGAGTGGCAGAAGAGGGGACTGGGAGAAATCCTCGCCTCCCTCGACAAGGTGCCGGAGGCGGTCCGCACCGCGGTCCGCAACAACGGCGGCGGGCACTGGAACCACACCGCCTTCTGGAAGCTGATGGCGAAGGGCGCGGGCGGGGTCCCGAAGGGGCCGGTGGCGGAGCTGATCACCAAGAGCTTCGGCTCCTTCGACAAGTTCAAGGAGCAGTTCGCGGCGGCGGCGATGGGCCGGTTCGGCTCGGGCTGGGCGTGGCTGCTGTTCGAGCAGGGGAAGCTCACCATCACCAGCACCCCCAACCAGGACAACCCGGCGATGGAGAAGAAGGGCGCCGTTCTCGGGCTCGACGTCTGGGAGCACGCCTACTACCTGAAGTACCAGAACCGGCGAGCGGACTACGTCGCCGCGTGGTGGAACGTGGTGAACTGGGAGCAGGTGAACGCCAACCTGAAAGAGGTCAGATAGCAGGGGGCTGAGGGCGGGGCAACTGCCAGACGGCACGGACTGAAGCGGTTGCCAGACCCCAGTAATTGGAGGGCGGGCCGGATGCGGTCCGCCCTTCGCTTTCCCGAAATCAGCGCCGCGGACGACTGTCCTAAGGCCATACGCCGCATTGCTTTGCGGTGACTGGTCCGTTGCTTGCGGAGTGCGACTTATCGAGTCGGAATTGTGGCCAGTCTCCGGAGGCAGCGGCTCGTGCAAGGTATCGCAGTCGAACGCGGGGATCGCGTCGCGCGCGTGGCGCTGGCGCTAGCCACGGTGGTCGCGGTCCTCGCCCTGGTCGGGTGGGTGGTGAACGCCCCAACGCTGAGAGGCGTCGCGTCGGGGTGGGCCTCGATGCGGCCCATCACGGCCGTGGCTGTGCTCATGCTGGGATTCGCGCTGTGGCCCGGACCCGCGAGCCCGATCGCCGACCTCGCGCGGCAGGGCGCGGCCGCCCTCGTCGCGGCCATCGGTCTGCTGACGATCCTCGAATACGGCCTGGGGCTGCAGCTGGGCTTGGACAATCTGCTGTTCCGGTCGCAGGTGGCCGCCATCCCCTCGCTGCACCCGGGCAGGATTGCCCCGACCACCGCTCTGACGTTTCTCCTGCTCGGCGGTGGCGCGCTCGGCGCGAAACAGCGCGCGCGCCTGCCGCGAGCGGCGGCGGAGGCGCTGACGCTCGGAGCCGGACTGGTCGCCGCCCTGATCCTCGTCGGCTACCTCTTCGAAGTCGGCCCCCGCGAGAGCAGTCTCCTGGCGGTCCCGATGGCCGTCAACACGGCGTTCACCGTCCTTGCCCTGTCGGTCGGCGCCGTCGCCTGCAACGGAGAATCGCGCCTGGTCCGGATCCTCACGAGCCGGTCTCCCGGGGGGCTCCTCGCCCGCCGGGTGCTGCCTGCGCTGCTCCTCGCATTGCTGCTGCTCGGCTGGCTCGGGCTCAGGGCCGAGCACGCGGGCATCTACGGCGGTGACTTCGGCAACGCCGTGCAGGCGGTCGCCGCGATGGTGCTGGTTGGCATCCTGCTGCTCTGGAGCGCCGTGATCCTCGATCGGGCCGATGCACGGCGGCAGCAGGCCGAGGCGACGCTGCACCGCGAGCAGTTCCTGGTGAATACGCTGATGGAGACCATCCCCGACTCCATCTACTTCAAGGACACCGCCAGCCGCTTCATCCGGGTCAACCGCAACCTGGCGCGGCTGTTCGGCCTGAGCGATCCCGCCGAGGCGGTCGGCCGGACGGACTTCGACTTCTTCACGCTCGAGCATGCGGAGGCGGCGCTGCGCACCGAGCGGGAGGTCATGCGTACGGGCCGACCCGTGGTGGACCTGGAGGAGCGGGAGAGCTGGCCCGACCGCCCGGACACCTGGGTCTCGAGCACGAAGGTGCCATGGCGGGATTCCGGTGGCGCGATCATCGGCACGTTCGGTATCTCCCGGGACATCACCGAACGCAAGCGCGCGGAGGGGGCACTGCAGGCGAGCGAGGCGCGGTTCCGCACTGCGTTCATGATGGTGCCCGACGCCCATTACATCGCGAGGCGGGACGAGGGATTGATCCTCGAGGTGAACGATCGCTTCAAGGACGTCTTCGGCTACGAGCGCGACGAGGTGGTGGGACGGACCTCACTTGAGCTCGGGCTCTACGCCAATCCACAGGACCGGGTGCGGATGCTTGCCGAGCTGCGCTCGAGCGGCCGGGTGCGCAACCTCGAGCTGATGGCGCAGCGGAAGAACGGCGAGACAGTCCCGGTACTCCTCTCCGTGAGCGAGGTGCGGGCCGAGGGGCAGGAGCTCATTCTGGGTGTGGTCCGGGATGTCAGCGAGCTCAGGCGCTCCGAGGAGGCGCTGCGGAAGCTGGAGGACCAGTTCCGGCAGGCCCAGCGCCTCGAGGCCGTCGGCCGGCTGGCGGGCGGCGTGGCGCACGATTTCAACAACGTTCTCACCGCGATCACGGGCTACGCGGATCTCCTCCTTGTGGATCTTCCGGGCGACGACCCGAAGCGGCGCGATGTCGAGGAGATCCGTACGGCCGCCCGGCGCGGGGCCATGTTCACGCGCCAGCTCCTCGCTTTCAGCCGCAAGCAGGTCCTGCAGCCGCGAGTGCTCGACCTCAACGCGGTCGTCTCCACGCTCGACCGGATGCTGCAGCGGCTCATCGGCGAGGACGTGAAGCTGGAGATCGCCCTCCAGCCCGGGCTCGGCGCGGTGCGCGCGGACCCCGGTCAGATCGAGCAGGTCATCCTGAACCTCGCCGTCAACGCGCGGGACGCCATGCCCGACGGGGGGCGGCTGACCATCGAGACCGCGAACGCGCACCTCGACGAGGCGTACGCCAGGGCACACGCGGGGGTCGTGCCCGGACGCTTCGTGATGCTGGCCGTGAGCGACACGGGCGTCGGCATGGACCTGGAGACGCGGGCCCATCTCTTCGAGCCGTTCTTCACCACCAAGGACGTGGGCAAGGGCACGGGCCTCGGCCTGGCCACCGTCTACGGCATCGTCAAACAGAGTGGCGGCAGCATCTGGGTGTACAGCGAGCCGGGGCGCGGGGCCACGTTCAAGATCTATCTCCCGGAGGCGGACGTTCCAATGGAGGCGGAGCGCGCGGCGCAGCCCGCGCGCGGAGCAGCAGGCGCGGGGGAGCGGGTGTTACTCGCGGAGGATGACGCGGCCGTGCGGGAGGTCGTGGCGCAGACCTTGACGCTGCTGGGCTATGAGGTCCTGCGCGCCCCCGACGGCCACACGGCGCTCGAGATGTCGCGCGCCACGCCTGGCGAGATCCACCTGCTCGTGACCGACCTGGTGATGCCGGAGATGACCGGGCGCGAGCTGGCGGCGGCCCTGCGGCGCGAACGCGGCGGCCTGCGGGTCCTGTACATGTCGGGCTACACCGACGACGCGGTCGTGCGTCATGACATCCTCGAGGACAACGCCCCGTACCTGCAGAAACCCTTCGCGCCGGATGACCTGGCCCGCAAGGTGCGTGAGGCGCTGGGCGCCGCATCGTCCAAGCGGCAGGACCACATGACCTCTCCGTCGCCGTGACGATCGAGCGCCTCCCGCCCCGGGCTCCGGCCGCGACGACGGACCGGTGGGCGCCGACCGACCGGTCGGTGCGGGCGATCCTCATCGGCTGGTTCGTGCCGCTGGTCGTGGTCGCGGTGCTCGCGTCCGCTGTGCTGGTGAACCGCCTGGCCCCGGCGCGCGCCACGGTTGGGGAGTGGATGCTCGTGGCAGTCGCGACGGCCGCGGTTGCCGCGGTGGTGACCTGGTACCTGGTCCGCGCCATCGGGGGCCGTCTGGATCGGGCGGAGAGCGAGATGCTGCGCCTGAGCCGGCTCTACCACGTGCTGAGCCAGACCAACCAGCTCATCATCCGCGTCGCCAACCCGCAGGAGCTGTTCGAGGAAGCCTGCAAGATCGCGGTGGAGGTCGGCGGATTCGACATGGCGTGGGTCGGGGTCGTGGACCCGGAGACGCACGTCGTGCGGCCCACGGCGCAGCACGGGAACACGGGCTCCTACCTGGACGACATCCGCATCTCGATGGACGACGTGCCGGAGGGACGCGGCCCGACCGGAACGGCGCTGCGCGAGGTCCGCCCGTTCGTGTGCCGTGACATCGCCACCGATCCGCGCCTGATGCCGTGGCGGGACAAGGCCCTCGCCATGGGGTTCCGGTCGTCCGCCGCATTCCCGCTCTCCACGCTCGGCGCGGTGTCCGGCGTGTACAGCATTTACGCGCGGGAGCCAGGGTGTTTCACCGACGAACAGGTCTCGCTGCTGCAGGAGCTGACGTCGGACATCTCGTATGCCCTGGGCGGTCTGGAGAAGGAACGCCGGCGCCTGGAAGCGGAGCAGCGCTCGGCGGCCAGCGAGGTTCGCTTCCGGTCGCTGATCGAGAACTCGTCGGATCTCGTCACGATCGTCGACGCAAAGGGCGTCATCCGCTACCAGAGCCCGTCGGTGACGCGCCTGCTCGGCTACGAGCTGGATGAGCGGGTGGGCAGGAGCGTGCTCGAGTTGATCCACCCGTCGGACGCGAGCCGGATGGCGGAGTCGTTGCGGGAAGCCTCCGCGAAGGGGGTGCGGAGGCAGACGCTCGTCTACCGGTACCGGCACAAGGACGGCAGCTGGCGCATCCTGGAGTCGGTCGGCTCTAGCATGGTGAACGATGACGGCGTGCCCGGCATCGTCATCAACTCCCGAGACATCACGGAGCGCCAGGGGCTCGAGGCGCAGCTGCGCCAGGCCCAGAAGATGGAAGCCGTGGGCCAGCTGGCGGGCGGCATCGCGCACGACTTCAACAACCTGCTCACGGTCGTGCTGGCCAACGCCGATCTGGTCGTGGCGGGGCTGCCGGACCGCCCGGAGATCGCGGAGGAGCTGCACGATCTCCAGGCCGCGGCGCGCCGCGGCCAGGTGATGATCCGGAACCTGATGGGCTTCTCGCGGCAGGCGGGCGTGGAGGCCCATCCCGTCGATCTGGGCGTCCTGATCCGGGACCTGACGGAGACCCTGCGGCGGGTGCTGCCGGAGTCGGTGGAAATCCGCTTCGTCACGGCGGGCGCCTTACCGCGCGTCCTGGCTGACCCGGGCGCCGTCGAGCAGATGCTGCTCAACCTCGCGACCAACGCGCGGGACGCGATGCCGGACGGGGGCACGCTGCGGCTCGAGGTGGTGCAGGAACGGACCCCGGATCGGGTGCCCGAGGAGATGCCCTGGCTCAAGCCCGGGAGCTACGTGGCCGTGAACATCTCGGACACCGGGACGGGCATGGATGAGGACACGAGGCTCCGGATCTTCGAGCCGTTCTTCACCACCAAGCCGGCGGGGAAGGGGACGGGCCTGGGGATGCCCATGGTGTATGGCCTGATGAAGCAGCACGACGGGTACGTGGTGGTGGATAGCGTCCCGGGACGCGGCACGACGGTGCGCCTGCTGTTCCCGGAGACGGCGGCGGAAGGGGCGGTAGAGGCGCCCCCGGCGGAGGGCCGGCCGGCGCGGGATGGGGCGGGCGCGGGCCGGACGATCCTGGTCGTGGAGGACGAGGAGGCGCTGCGGCGCGCCGCCCGGCGGATCCTCGAGCGTGCCGGGTACCGCGTCCTGGTGGCGGAGAACGGCGAGGTGGCGCTCGGCGTGCTGGCGTCGCACCGGGGCCAAGTGGATCTGGTGTTCACCGACATGGTCATGCCGAGACTGGGGGGGGGCCGGCTGTACGAGCGGGTGCAGTCCGAGATCGGGCCCGTGCGCTTCCTGGTCGCGAGCGGGTACGCGGGCCGCGAGGTGCACGACGACCACGGGCTGCCGGCACACGTGCCGTTTATCAACAAGCCCTGGACCTTGGACGAGCTGGTCACTCGGGTCGGCGAGGCGCTCGACGCACCGCTGGGTGGCTCGGCCATGACGTAGGTTGGAATTCCCGTCACATCGGGACGCCGGGGCGGGTCGATGCCGGTCCGCCCGCTCTTTCCCGTTCCGTTCCCGATGTCGGCGGAGCGTGTCTTACTGACGCACTTCGGAATCCGGCCATCTTGGCTATGGCGCAAGCGGGCCTTGTGTGCCATAGGTACAAACGGAGGATGGAGGTCTCAGGCCCGTGCGTCCGGTCGCAAGCAGCATCAGTACGACGCAAGGCCACCGGCGTCTGGTGCTGTTGGTAGGCTCCTGCCTTGTCCTGTTCTTCGCCGCCTTCGTCACCGGAGTGATAGTCTCGGGCCGCACGAGCCCGACAGCGACTCTCGCCCTCCTGAGCTTCGCCGCCGCCGGGGTCGCGCTGCTGGGCCTGGCGTGGTTTCAGGAGCACCGCGACGCCGGTGCGTTTGCGCGGCTGCGAGAGGGCGAGGCGCGCCTCAGTCTCCTGACGA
>Ga0335070_10004750_pt1 | contig 15910 bp, 10 predicted proteins | sample Lox_Sample_13_FD_206722 | JGI IMG/M metagenome (GOLD analysis project Ga0335070, IMG submission 206722) | Soil microbial communities from Loxahatchee National Wildlife Refuge, Florida, United States - Lox_Sample_1.3 | ecosystem: Environmental > Terrestrial > Soil > Wetlands | place: USA... | reverse complement strand
TGCCGTGACCGGCGCCGGCGTGAAGGTCGGCGTGATCGACACCGGCGTGGACTACCTCCACAAGGACTTCGGGGGATCCGGCACCTATCGCTCGGACGGCAATTACGTGGACCCCAACTGGCCGAAGAACGCCAAGGTCGTGGGCGGGTACGACTTCGCCGGGGACGACTACGACGCGAACGGCACCCTGGGCTCCACCACGCCACACCCGGACCCGGACCCGCAGGACTGCAACGGCCACGGGACGCACGTGGCCGGCATCCTCGCAGGCTACGGCGAGACGATGGACAACCTGACGTTCACCGGGCCCTACGGTCCGACGACCCCATTCGGGGCGCTCAAGATCGGGCCGGGCGTCGCGCCTGGCGCGCGGATCTACTCGCTGCGCGTCTTCGGCTGCGAGGGCTCAACCGACCTGGTGCTCCCGGCTCTCGAGTGGGCGATGGACCCCAACAACGATGGCGACTTCTCCGACCATCTCGACGTCGTCAACATGTCGCTGGGGGCGGACTACGGCACCGCCGACGACCCGGATTCGGTGGCCGCGGACCGAGCCGCGCTGGCCGGGATTGTGGTGGTGGCGGCGGCAGGCAACTCGGGCGACGGGTTCTTCGTCACGGACGCACCGGGAACGGCGAGCCGCGCGATCTCGGTCGCCTCCGCCGGCGACTCCGGGGCCCTGAGCTACACGGTGCACGTCACCTCGCCTACGTCGATAGCGGGCGACGCCCAGGCCACCGCCGCTCTTTTTGGTCCGGCGGCGCCGGATGCGGGGATCACAGGAAACCTTGTGCTGGCGAGTCCGGCAGACGGCTGCGCCGCGCTGACCAATGGCTCGGCCCTGAGCGGGAAGATCGCGCTGATCAATCGGGGCGGCGACAAGCCCGACGGCTCGATCTGCACCTTCGTCTGGAAGGTCTCACAGGCGCAGGCGGCTGGTGCGGTCGCCGTGGTCATCGCAAACAACCGCGACGGGGACGTGCTGGTGAACATGGCGGACGACAACTCCGGAACGGTGATCACGATCCCGTCCTGCTTCATCTCCGAGAACGACGGCAACGTGATCAAGGGCCAGCTACCCAGCCCCGGGGTGACTGCCTCGATCCTCAAGGGAAGCTTCGAGGATGTCGTGTCCGAATTCTCGGCGCGCGGGCCGCGGCTGGGCGACCTGGCGCTCAAGCCCGACATCACCGCGCCGGGTCTCGCGATCTCCTCCGCGAACGCGGGCACGGGGACAGAATCCCTGACGTTGAGCGGGACCTCGATGGCGACGCCCCACGTCGCGGGTGCCATGGCGCTCCTCAGGCAGCTCCACCCGACATGGTCGGTGGAGCAGCTCAAGGCCCTCGCCATGAACACCTCTATTCACGATCTGTTCTCCGGGGCCAACAAGACGCCACCGCAGGTTGGGCCGGGTCGGGTCGGGGCGGGAAGGGTGGACGTGGCCGCCGCCGTTGCGGCGCCCGCCGTCGCGTATGGCGCTGACAACCCCGGCGAGGTGAGCGTTTCTTTCGGGGCGCTCGAGGTGCTCGGAACCGCGACACACACCGCGAGCATCAGGGTCGACAACCCTTCGTCCTCGGCGCTCGCCTACGACCTCGGCTACACCGAGGTGGCGAGCGTGCCCGGGGTGACGGTCTCGTTCCCGGGGGGTTCGAGCGTCAACGTGCCGGCCGGCGGCTCGGCGACCTTCTCCGTGCAGCTGTTCGCCGACACTTCGCTCATGAAACACACACACGATCCCAGCTTCGTCGAAACGTCGGGCACCGACACGCGGTGGTGGATGAGTGAGGAGGGCGGCTGGGTCACGCTGACGCCGCCATCCGGTCAGCCGCTCCGTGTGCCGCTCTACGCGGCCGTGCGCCCCGCGTCGGCGATGGGAACGGCCGAGAGCTCGCTCGCGCTCGGGGCGGATGCGACGTTCCAGCTCCACCTCCAGGGGCAGGAGGTTTCGACCGGAACCTCGTTCCCTGAGGATGTCGTCTCGCTCGTGAGCGCACTCGAGCTGCAGGAGATCAACCCGGACTCGACGGCGTCGGTGCGCTACCTCGGGGTCGCAAGCGACTACCAGGCGCAGCTCGCGGCGGGCAAGGGTCTGGCGGACAGCTCCCTCTTCTTCGGTGTCGCGGCCAACGCTTCGTGGTCCGACCCCCTCGCCGCGCCGGTGGACATCCTCATCGACGTCAACCGGGACGGGACGAACGACTACGAGCTGACGGTGGACGAGCTCGGCACGGGCAGCGACCTCTTCGCCGCCGCGCTGTGCAAGGTGAACACGACCGACTGCCACTACGCCGAGGTCAACGGGCCGAGCCCCTCGGTGATCGACACCGCGCCTTACAACACCGACGTCCTCGTGCTCCCGGTGAAGGCCTCGTGGTTTGGACTTTCCAGCGGGGCCACCGCGATCAAGTACTCGCTGGCGGGGGCCGGAGCGGTGCACACGTTCGACCTGGCCAATCCCGGCCTGGTCTTCGGGGGCACCGACTACGTCGGCCTCGCGGCGGCGCAGCCGCTCTACCAGGACGTCAACGGGCAGACGATCCAGGTCACATACAAGCAAGCCAGCTACAGGGCGGACGCGGCCCTCGGCGTGCTCCTGCTACACCACCACAACGTGACCGGCGGCCGCGCTCAGATCCTGCGTCCCCTGCTCCGCGTGCCGCGCAAAGAGCTAAAGCGGCAGCTCAGCTAGCAGGCAGCACTCTCTCGGCCTCTCGAAGGGTGACTCGCGGCCGCCAGGCCCTCGCCATCCCGGCCGACACCGTGTTTTGGAATCCGAGTCTATTCGCTATGCTGAGCCATGCCCGAGTCTGAGTATCGTGCCTATCCCTACCGGTGGGTCGTCCTTGCCACATTCATGGTCATCACCGTGATGTCCCAGGCATCCTGGATAACGTTCGCCCCGATCACGATCGAGGCGGCGCACTTCTACGGCACCTCGGACCTGATGATCGGTCTTCTCTCCATGAGCTTCATGGTCATCTACATCCTGATCGTGATCCCGACCGCGTGGGCGATCGACACCTGGGGCCTGCGCACGGCGGTCGGCCTGGGTGCCGCGCTGACCGGGGTGTTTGCACTGACCCGCGGCCTGTTCGCGGGCAGCTTCCCGCTCGTATTCGCCTCCCAGGTCGGGCTCGCCGTCGGTCAGCCGTTCATCCTCGGGTCGATCACCAAGGTCGCGGCGCGCTGGTTCCCGGTCAGGGAACGGGCGACCGCCACCGGCCTCGGGACGCTTGCGATCTACGTCGGCATCCTGGCCTCCATGGGACTCACACCACCGCTCACGATCCGTTATGGCATCAGGAGCATGCTTCTCTTTTTCGGCATCGTGACGGTCGTCGCAACAATCCTGTTCTTCCTCCTCTTTCGCGAGCGGCCGCCGACCCCGGCCGGGCACGACGAGCGCGCGTTGATGCTCGACGGCCTCAAAGGAATGCTCCGGCAGAAGGACTTCATCCTGCTCATGGTCATCTTCTTCGTCGGTCTCGGCATCTTCAACGGCGTCTCGACCTGGATCGAGACCATCATCCGGCCGCGCGGCTTCACGATTGCGCAGGCGGGTACGCTCGGGGCGCTCATGCTGGTCGGGGGAATCGTGGGCGCCATTGCGATCCCGATCCTCTCCGACCTGGGCCATCGGCGTCGCATCTTCATCATCATCTCGCTCATCGGCATGATTCCGGGCCTCGTCGGCATGACCTTCGCCACCAGCTATAAGCTGCTTCTGGCCTCGGGATTCACATTTGGTTTCTTCCTGTTGAGCTCGGGACCGATCGGCTTCCAGTACGGGGCGGAGATCACGCATCCCGCGCCGGAGGGCACCTCCAACAGCCTGCTGCTCGTGATGGGTCAGATCTCGGGCATCGTCTTCGTTGTCTGCATGGATACGTTCAAGTCGCCGAGTGGCGTCATGACCGGTTCCATGCTCGCGCTCATCGCGCTCACGGCGCTGAGCGTCGTTCTCGCCACGGTGCTCAAGGAATCGCCCGTGGCCACCTCGAAAGGCCGGCCACCCACCGGGGAAGAAACCAGTTGACGGGGCGGTGAGCGGGCCGATACGATGCGAGCGCTTTTCGGCGGCGGGTTCGCAGCAGCTGACCTCGCAATCGGGGGGTGACGTGACATCGAGCGCAGGTCGTCTCGAGGAAAAGGCGTCGGGCTTCATCCGTGGGCTCGGGCCGTGGGACGCAACGATGGTGGTCGCGGGCTCGATGATCGGCTCAGGGATCTTCATCGTCTCCGCAGACATCGCGCGCCAGGTCGGCTCGGCCGGTTGGCTCCTGCTTGTCTGGCTGGTGACCGGCGTGCTCACGGTGACGGGAGCGCTGGCCTACGGCGAGCTGGCGGCGATGATGCCGGAGGCGGGCGGCCAGTACGTGTTCCTGCGCGAGGCGTACTCGCCGTTCTGGGGGTTCCTCTACGGATGGACGCTGTTCCTGGTGATCCAAACCGGCACGATCGCGGCGGTCGCAGTGGCGTTTGCGCGCTACCTGGGTGTGCTCGTGCCGGCCATCTCGCCCGGCGCATGGATCGTGAGCCCGATCAACATCTCCCACGGCTACGCGGTGAGCCTCTCGACACAGCAGCTCGTGGGGATCCTGATGCTGGTCCTGCTCTCGTGGACCAACTCGCGGGGCCTCGCGCTCGGGAGGTTCATCCAGGACCTGTTCACGTCCACCAAGGTGCTCTCCCTGGTGTTGCTGATCCTGGTGGGGATCCTGGTTGGCGCCAACTCGGGGGCGATCTCCGCCAACTTCTCGGCCGCGTGGACGCCGCAGAACGTCGCCACGATCACACCGGAGGTCCCGTTCGTCCCCGCGACGAGCGCAACGGCCGGTCTGTTCGGCCTGTTGGTGGCGTTCGGCGTTGCCCAGGTGGGATCGCTTTTCTCCTCCGACGCCTGGAACAACGTGACGTTCGTGGCGGGGGAGGTGAGGGACCCGCGGCGCTCGGTGCCGATCGCCATGGCCGCAGGCACCGGCCTCGTGGTGGTGCTCTACTTCCTGGCCAACGTCTCGTACCTCGTGACGCTGCCGCTGTCGGCGATCCAGCATGCGGTCGACGACCGCGTCGCGACCGCGGCGCTGCAGACGATCTTCGGCGGCGCGGGCGCCGGCATCATGGCGATCGCGATCGTGATCTCAACGTTCGGGTGCGCCAACGGGATGATCCTGGCGGGTGCACGCGTGTACTGGGCGATGGCCCATGACCGGCTCTTTTTCAAGACCACCGGGACCCTGAACCGCAAGCACGTTCCGGCTATCGGGCTGGCGCTGCAGTGCGCGTGGGCATCGCTGCTGATCCTGCCGCGCACGCGGCTGCGGGACGCCGCGGGCAACCCCCTCCGTGACCCGGTCGCCGGCGTCGAGCAGTACGGAAACGTCTACTCCAACCTCCTCGACTACGTGATATTCGCGGTGCTGATCTTCTACGTGCTGACGATCGTGGGGCTGTTCGTGCTGCGGCGGACCCGACCGGAGGCACCGCGGCCGTACCGCGCGTTCGGGTACCCGGTGCTGCCGGCCCTCTACATCGTGGCCGCGACGCTGATCGCGCTGACGCTGCTCGTCTACAAGACGCAGACCACCTGGCCAGGACTCGCCATCGTGCTCACCGGGATTCCGGTGTACATGTTATGGCGCAGGTTCGGCGCCTCGCGCACGGAGGAAGGTGGATGAACTCGTTTCCGATCATGGTGGGCGCGCTGTGCGTGCTCGCCCTCGGGTACCGGTTCTACAGCGCCTTCATCGCCGCCAAGGCGCTGGCACTCGACGATCGGCGTGAGATGCCCTCGCACCTGTTCAGGGACGGCCACAACTACGTCCCGATGAACAAGTGGGTGCTGTTCGGCCACCACTTCGCGGCGATCGCAGGCGCGGGCCCCCTCGTGGGGCCGGTGCTGGCGGCGCAGTTCGGCTACGCGCCTGGGCTCATGTGGCTGCTCCTCGGCGCGGTGCTGGGTGGGTGTGTTCACGACCTCATGATCCTGGTGGCCTCGGTGCGGCACAACGGGCGCTCGCTCCCCGAGATCGCGCGCTCGGAGATCGGGCCTGTCGCCGGCTTCACGGCCGGGGTCGCCGTGCTCTTCATCGTGGTGGTGGCGCTCGCGGGGCTGGGCCTGGTCGTGGTCAACGCGCTGGCCGAAAGCTCGTGGGGCACTTTCACGATCGCGATGACGATCCCGATCGCGATCGTGATGGGCCTCTTCATGTTCAAGTTCAGGCCCGGCTCGATCCGTGGGCCGAGCACGGCGGGCGTGATCGTGCTGATCCTGGCCGTGATCGCCGGTCGCTGGGTGGCCGGCTCGCCGATCGCGGGGTGGTTCCTCTTCGACCATCACCAGCTCACGGTGCTGCTGTGCCTCTACGGTTTCGCGGCCTCGGTGCTGCCGGTGTGGCTGCTGCTGGCGCCCCGCGACTACCTCTCCTCGTACATGAAGCTGGGCACGATCGCGCTTCTCGTCGTGGGCGTGCTCGTGGTGCACCCGGACCTCAAGTTCCCGGCGTTCTCGCAGTTCATCCACGGCGGCGGGCCGATCATTGCGGGCAAGGTGTTCCCGTTCGTCTTCATCACGATCGCGTGCGGGGCGATCTCGGGTTTCCACTCGCTTGTTGCCTCGGGCACCACGCCCAAGATGCTCGACAGGGAGAGCCACGCCCGCTTCATCGGCTACGGTGCGATGCTCATGGAGTGCCTGGTCGGGGTCGTGGCGCTGATCGCGGCGTGCTCGCTCCACCCCGCGGACTATTACGCGATCAACGTCTCGCCCGCGGTGTTCAAGACCCTCGGACTGCAGCCGGTCAACCTCGCCGAGCTCTCGCGAGAGGTGGGGGAGAACATCACCGGTCGCGCCGGGGGGGCCGTCTCGCTCGCGGTCGGGATGGCCCAGATCTTCTCGGCGTTCCCGGGTATGAGGGCGCTGATGAGCTACTGGTACCACTTCGCGATCATGTTCGAGGCGCTCTTCATCCTCACCACGATCGACGCAGGAACGCGCGTCGCGCGTTTCCTGCTGCAAGAGTTCCTGGGCAACTACCACAAGCCGTTCGGCAACCCGTCCTGGCTGCCCGGCAGCGTGGTGACGACCACGGCGATCGTGTTCTCGTGGGGATACTTCATCTACACGGGTTCGATTCGGACCATCTGGCCGTTGTTCGGGACCGCGAACCAGCTCCTCGCCACGGTTGCGCTTTCGATCGCTACCACCTTCCTCGTCAACATGGGTAAGGTTCGCTACACGCCGATCACGGTGCTGCCGATGCTCTTTGTCGCGGTCACAACGCTCACCGCCGGGTTCCTGAACATCACGGACAACTACCTGCCGCTGACCAGGCAGGGACAGGCGTTTCAGGGCTACCTGCAGAGCGGCCTGACCGCGATCATGATGGTGGCGGTTGTCGTCATCCTCATCGATTCAGCCAGACGGTGCGTCGCGACCCTGCGGGGCGAACCGCTGCCGCCGAGAGCGTTCGGTCCGGCCGTCGTGCCCGAGGGCGTCCCCCAGCGCTGCTGCTGAGCCCGGCAGGGGCATCGCAGCGTTTCGCCCCTGACGTACACTTGCGGCATGTGCCTCCAGGCAAGTGCGGTGCGGCCGTACCAGCGTTGGCACTGGGCGGGGGACGAGATCGTCCACGAGCCCGTGATCCCAGCGTCCCGGGTCGTGCCGGGAACGGTGAAGAAGCGCTACCCGATCGACATCCGCGAGTACCTCTCGATCGAAGGAAACGCGGTGATCCGGCAAAGGCTTCGCGGTCTGGTGAGGGGCCTCAAGGGGACGGAAAAGGCTCGCTTTCTCTCGCGGCACCGCGGGGCGTTCGACTTCCGAGCCCGCACGGTCGCGGCGTACGTCGGGGGACTTTCCTACATCCCTGCGGGCCGCGGTTTCGATCACTGGCTGTTCCCCGAGGAGACGCTGGCCAACGGCGGCGGCGACTGCGAGGACCTCGCGTTTCTCCTTGCAGCGCTCCTGGAAGCGAGCGGCGTCAGCTCCTACTGCATCCGGGTCGCCCTCGGCGCGATCATCGACCACAGCGATCCCGCAGACCTTCGGCGGTGGGATCACGCCTGGGTCGTCTACTTCAACGAGGGCGGGGCGTGGGAGATCCTGGAGCCCCTGGCCCTGGTCGCGCCGGCGCGTGCTGCGGCAGCCGCGCCGAACGTGAGAGACCTGGAGTACGTCCCGCACTTCGTCTTCAACCGCCACCATCTATGGCGAGTTCGCTCGCGGGAGACGGCTGCCGCGAGAGCGTTCGCGGAGTACGTCGCGGACCGCAGGTTCTGGGAGGGGTTCGATCCCACCTTCGCCGGGGCGGTGCACGCGGACATCTTCGACGAGGCGCTCGAGGGGATGCCGAGGTCGCAGCTGTTGCGGGTCAAGGCGGCGAGCACGCTGGTGGACGTCAACGTGCTGGGGTACGACCCGCGCGACCACTTCGACTTCGCCTACCTCGACGAGGCGTGGCAGAGAGTCGGCGAAAGGCTGGCCGGCCGTGCCCTTTCCGGTTTCGCGCTCGCCGCGCACGCGATCGGGGATTTCTACGCGCACTCCTTCTACGCGCACTTCGCGGAACGCACGGACCCCACGACTCTCGTGCTCTACGATCCCGCCCACCCTTTGCCGAAGAAGAAGCTGGTGTACGACTTCGCCCCCTTCGCCCCGCTGCCCGGCTGCACCTCATCGGTAGCCGAGGCGGAGTCGACGTGGAAGGGTCGGCTCATCAGCGGACAGTGGTGGCGCTGGTACACGACGTTTCCGCAGGAGCTGGAGCGTGCCGCGGACTTTTCCTCCCGACGCTGCCTGCCCGACCATGACGCGGTGGCGGTGGACGGCCCGGGGCGAAAGCCGGTACATCGCCTGTACACCAACGAGCCGGAGTACCGGGAGCAGTTCGACCTCCGGAAGAAGGCGGCGGTGGAGCACATCCGCGCCGCCTACAAGCGCTGGTCTCATCCTTAGATGTTCCACTGCGTGGCATTCTTTTGCCCCGCGGGCCTGCTTTTTCTTTCTTCACTGCGTGAAGGCTCCTGTTTTGCCGGTGCCGCGGTGGCTAGGGTGCGGCCTTGCGTCTCCCCAGCCGCTGCGGCCGCACACTCCTCCGCCCGCGACCGGAGGGGCGCGATCCGCGCCGGGGCCCCTCGGCGTTCCCATGAGACAGGGCCGCCGTCTCCCCAGCACGGCTCGCGCGTCCGGTGCCCGTGGGCTCCGGAGTGATTTGCCACCCGCGGCACCGGCGGATTGAAAGCCCACCCTCCCGAACAACGTTCTTCTCCTTCCGGGTGGGGGGTATTCAATCCGCCTGGCGGGTGGGGCGGCCATCTCTCCGGAGGCCACGGGGTCCCCAGCGTGCGGACCGGGGTGGGGTCTCGGTGACGCGGTTTCATGCGGACACCGAGGGGCCCCACCCCGGGCCGCGCTGCTGGGTCGTGGCCTCCGGAGTCGAGGCGCGATGCGAGCGGGGGCGAGCAAGCGCCGAGCGGCCAAACACCCGCCGGGCAAATCAGACCTCCATGGAATGGAAATAGAGAATTCCTAACGCAGCGCGTGAAGAAAGCGGTGCCAGCGCGGGAGGTAGTGATTGCCCGGGTCCACCGAGGCGGCGACCGCGGTCACGCGCCCGGGGATGCTGGCCTCCGGCACGAAACCGAAGACCCGGGAGTCTCCGCTCTCGTCGCGGTTGTCGCCCATCACGAAGTATTCACCCGCCGGCACCTGGATCGGGCCGAAGAAGCGCATGGCGGGTACCCCCGGAGTGATCATCACGGGGTGATCGTGGGCGCCCAGCTTCTCGGTCGCCAGGATCCTGGTGCGCCGGCCGTCTGGCGATAGGTAGTCGGCCGCATCCTGCGGCGGCGGCTCGTAGGCCACCGGCACGTCATTGATGAAGAGGCGGTTGTTGCGGAGGACGAGGCGGTCCCCCGGCAGGCCGACGACTCGTTTCACAAGGCGCTTGCCGTCGCTGGGCGAGAACAGCACCACGATGTCACCCCTCTGGGGCGACGCCCAGCGCCACACGCGCCAGGAGGTGAAGGGGACCTTGAGGTCGTATGCCAGCTTGTTGACGACGATTCGCTCGCCCTCCAGGATTGTGGGCTTCATCGAACCCGTCGGTACGTCGTTCCAGTCGGCGACGGCGGAACGGAAGCCTCCGACCACGAGCAGCGCCACGAGCAGCGCTTTTCCCCACTCGTTCCAGAGCCAGCTCAGCCTCTCGTTCCACGTCTTGGCCATGCGACGGTCGGGTCCTCCCCGGGCGCAATGCTACACCGCTTGTACGAGCCGACCCGGCCGGAGGTTGTCCCGCACTCAGGACGAGGCGGAGCGGCTTGGGTCTGCGGAAGTGTCCGCAGCAGCCTGCTTGTGTTCGTTCACTGTTGCGCGCGCCCGAGAGTGCCACGCATGGACCAGGGCCATCTCGACGTCGCCCATTGGGCCGATCGCCGTGTCGGAAGGTAGGTTGTCGCCGTAGAAGATGGCCATCACGTCGCCGCCCACGACCGCCGGCACCACGATGACCTCGCGAGGCACCCGACCTCCCAGCTCCTTGATGAGGTAGTCGTTCCAGAAGGAGTGCGGGAGCAAGCCCCGGTACGTGCCCTTCTTGGACGTCACGTCGGCGAGGATCGACGGGTGATCCCTCGGGATGGCCAGCCTTCGAATGTGCTCCTCGGCCCGGCCTCCCGCAATGTCGATTCCGAACTCGGCCATGCCGGCGAAGCTGTGGCTGCCGGGGATGAAGAGGACGCCGCGTCTCACGCGCGTCGCCGCGCGCCTGAGGAAACCGAGGGTGGCCTCGCCCGTGAGCGTGGGGGAGGAGATGTCGGCCATGACGGCGGAGAGCGAGGTGGCGACCCTGGGCGGCACGAGCGGCTCGCCCCTGCGTAGCGCCGAATCCCAAGGGGAGTGCGGCACGGTAGCCCGCGTGGCCGCCGCGTACTCGTCTCGCCAGCTCCTGGCCTCGTCCACCCTCTTGACGACCTCGAGCACCAGCTGCTCGGTGCTGAACCCGCGCTGCAGGAGGAAGTCCCTGGCGTCCACCTCCGGTTCGCCGCCCTGCGGGATCTCCATGGCCTCGAAGCGAAAGAACCCCGACTGCCACAGGAAGAACTCGGTCATCACTTTCTCGATCTGCTCGCGGATCACCATCTCGAGCGTCTTGCCCGTGAGCGCCCCCATCTCGATGAGGATGGCTCCCAGCCTCCGCTCCTGCTCCGAGGCGTGCTGCGTCTCCAGAGCCTTGACGAGCGTGTCCTCGCTGAGCAGGTTCCTGCAGACCAGGATGTTGCCGAGCGCCTCGCGGGGGGAGTTGGAGGCGGCGTAGATGATCCTGCCGGTGCGGAAGACGATAAGCCCTTCGGCATCCTGGCGGGCGAGGACGAGCTTGCCGGTCTTCTCACCCCACGAGACGAGGTGGAGGAGTTCCGGGATCGAAACCTCGTCCAGCCTTCCCATCCAGCTCACGTCGCGCCTCCCGAAGCCCATAGTCCAACCCAATAACGCTGGCAGGCCCGTCGCATTTCCAGGGTGGGCAATGCGAGACGCTCTTGGGGCGGCGGCAACGCAGCCTAATCCTGGCTCCCGAGAATGGCAAGTCCGGCAGTCTGAGGTTGCTTGTGAAGAATCTCACAAGCAGCCCAAGCCCCTGTCAAAAACCGTGCTTCCGTGATGAAGGCAGGATCGGCTAGGCTTTGGAGGAACCGGAGGTGGGCGATGGGGCCGAGCGTTCGCGGGCTGGCGTGGTGGTGCGTGGCGGGTCTGGCGACCGCGGCTCTCGGGGCCGCGCAACCGGCGGGGCAGGCGCTCAAGGTCGCGCCGGACATCAAGGCGCGGAGGGCCCAGTTCATCGCAGAGACCCTCGACGTGGACACGTCGGGCCTTTCAGCCGCGGATCTCAGGGCCCTGAACCACCTGGTGAAAGCCGCGAAGATCATGGACCAGATCTTTGTCCGCCAGGCGTCGACCGGCAACCCGGCTTTCGCGCCCAGGGTCGCGGCGCTCACCGGCCCGGACGCACAGGCCGCCAAGGACTACTACCGGATCATGGCCGGCCCTTGGGATCGCCTGAAGGAGTTCGAGCCGTTTCTCGGAACCGGGTCCCGTCCGCCGGGTGCGGGTTTCTACCCCGAGGACATGACCAGGGAAGAGTTCGAGAAGCACTTAGCCGTCAACCCGGCAGCCAAGGCGCAGTTCACGTCCACGACGACGGTGATCCGACGGGAGGGGGGCACGCTGGTCGCGGTGCCGTATTCGAAGGAGTACTCGGCGCTCCTCAAGGAAGCTGCCTCAGAGCTGCGGGCGGCGGCCTCGGCGACGAAGAATGCGAGCCTCGAGAAGTTCCTCACGCTGCGTGCGGACGCGTTCCTGTCCGACGACTACTACGCCTCGGACCTCGCCTGGATGGATCTGGACTCGCCGATCGAGGTCGTGATAGGCCCGTATGAGACCTACGAGGACGGGCTGTTCGGGTACAAGGCGGCGTTCGAGGCGTTCGTGTGCGTCGAGCAACCCAAGGACTCGGCAGAGCTTGCGAAGTTCAAGCAGGAGCTCCCATTCCTGGAGAGCCGGCTCCCCATCCCCGACCAGTACAAGAACACGAAGCGCGGCACCGACTCGCCGATCCGCGTGGTCGACGAGGTGATCACCGCAGGCGATGCCCGGCGCGGGGTGCAGACCTTCGCGTTCAACCTTCCCAACGACGAGCGGGTGCGCGAGGCCAAGGGTTCCAAGAATGTGCTGCTGAAGAACATGATGCGCGCCAAGTACGACGGCATCCTGGCGGCGGTCGCGGGGCTCACGCTGCCAGCGAAGGAGCCCACGCACCTGACCTTCGACTCCTTCTTCGACCACACCCTCTTCCACGAGCTTGCCCACGGCCTGGGTCCGGGGCGGATCAAGGTGAACGGCCGCGACACCGAGGTGCGCCTGGAGCTGAAGGAGCTCTACCCGGCGATCGAGGAGGCCAAGGCGGACGTGCTCGGCGTGTACTGCCTCGCGGTGCTCGCCAACAAGGACCTCGTGCCGGTGAGCGTGGTGGACCCGCTCCCCTGGACGTACATAGCCGGCCTCGTCCGGGCTGCTCGCTTCGGGACCACCGACGCACACGGTCTCGGGACCGTCATCCAGGCCAACTATCTGCTCGCTAAGGGCGCAATCGCGGTCACACCGGACGGACGCTTCCGGCCGGTGCTGGAAAAGTTCGCCGGCGGGATCAAGGAGCTCGCCCACGACCTGCTCATGGTCCAGGCGCAGGGATCGTATGCCGGTGCTCAGGAGCTCGTGAAGAAGTACGGCCAGGTCCCCGAGCCGATGGCCAAGCTGCTCGGCGCGCTCAAGGGCATCCCGGTGGACGTTGACCCGTCCTTCGCGGCGGACGCGCAGAAGTAGGGAGGCACCGGTGCCCCCCGAGCGACCCCAGGACCGGGATCGGTCCGACGTTTGAACCTTTGCCACCCGTGCGGTGTCTAATCGGATGTGGAGACGGTCACTGACTTCGCAAGCCGTGACTCGTTCGTCGTCGCCGGGGGCGCCGTGAGCGTCAAAGCCGGCCCCAACGGCGAGCTCGAGCGGGTCCGCGCGGCGCAGGCGGGCGACGTGGCCGCCTTCGAGGTCCTCTACCGCTCCACCGTGAGCCTCGTCCATGCGCTCTGCCTGCGGATGGCCGGGAACGCATTGCTGGCGGAGGAGTTGACCCAGGATGTGTTTGTGCGCGCATGGCAGAAACTCCCCTCCTTCCGCGGCGAGAGCGCCTTCGCTACCTGGCTCACCCGTCTTGCGGTCAACGTCGTGCTCACGGAGCGGCGGAACCGGGGGCGGAGGGACGCACGCTTTTCCTTTTCGGACGACCTGGACTCGTTGGCTCCGTCAGTGCCGGCGGGTCACCCCGGTACGGCGCTGGACCTCGAGAAAGCCATCGCCGGGCTGCCGGACCAGGCGCGTCACGTGTTCGTCCTGCACGACGTGGAAGGGTGGGGGCACGCCGAGATTGCGCGCTTCACCGGGCTCGCCGTCGGAACCTGCAAGTCGCACCTGCACCGCGCGCGGGCCCTGCTGAGGGAGGTGCTGGGGTCATGAACTGCCGCGAAGTACGAGCGCTGCTGGACGAACTGGTAGATGGGACCCTGCAGGGGGAGGCCCGTCGCGCGGTCGAGGGGCACTTGCGAGGCTGTGTCGAATGCCGCGCCTCCGAGGAGGGGCTGCGCGCTCTCCTGGCCAGGGTCGGGGCGCTGCCGCGCAGCATTGCGCCGGCGCGCGACCCCTGGCCTGACATCGCCAGGCGGATCACGACAGGGGAGCTCATTCCGCTCGACTTTGCGGGTCGGAGCCGGCGCTGGTACCCGCTCGCAGCCGCGGCGGCGGCGGCAGCCGTGCTGATCGTCGCGATCTCGCTCGCGACCGCTGTCCTCGTCCGGAGGGAGCGCACATCCCCCGTCGCAGCCGGTCCGGAGCAGCCTGCGGCCGTGGCCGGCGTGACGTTGGCGTCGGTCCAGCTCAGCCAGGCGCAGGCCACCTACGACGCCGCGCGCAGACAGCTCCTGGCGGTCGTCGAGGCCCGGAAAGGTTCGCTCTCCCCCCAAACTCTGGCCGTGGTGGAGGAGAACCTGAAGATCATCGACCGGGCCGTCGGCGAGATGCAGGCGGCCCTGGCCCGCGACCCGGGCAACCGCGAGCTTCCCGCGCTGCTGCTGACCGCGTACCGGCAGGAGATCGACTTCCTGCAGCGCGTGGTCCGCCTGCCCAGCCGCGGGTAGGAACTGGAGGACGACGATGAGAAGGCTCGGAATACTTACGGTGGCTCTGGCGATGGCCGCGTTGCCCGCGCTCGGGCAGCAGCGGGTGGACGAGAAGAAGTCGGCCGCCAAGGACGGGGTGGTGGAGATCCGCAACGTGGCGGGTCTGGTGAGGGTGACGGGGTGGGATCGCGAGGAGGTCGCCGTCACTGGCACACTGGGCAAGGGCACCGAGCGTCTCGAGTTCTCCGCGAGCGGCAACCGGACGCTGGTCAGGGTCGTGATTCCCCATGACTCGCGGCACGTGGAGGACTCGGACCTCGAGATTAGCGTGCCGGTCGGCAGCAGCCTCGAGGTCGAAACGGTGAGCGCCAACATCACCGCGGGCGGCGTCAACGGCGACGTACAGCTCAAGTCGGTCAGCGGAGACGTGGCCCTGGCCGGCAACCCCCGCAAATTCGGCGCCAAGACCGTGAGCGGCAACATCGAGGTCACGGCAGAGAACGCACCGGGACGTGCCAAGTCGGTCAGCGGGATCGTCAGGTTGCGGGGCGTATCCGGTTCCGTCGAGGCTGGCTCGGTGAGCGGCGACATCTCGGTGACGGGCGGCACGGTCTCGAGCGCGGGGCTGGAGACGACATCGGGGAACATCACTTTCGATGCGGGGCTGGCCAAGGACGCACGGGTCGAAGCCAAGTCCATCAGCGGCGAGGTCGAGCTGAGGCTGCCGGCCGGAGTCGCCGCTGACTTTGACGTGACGACCTTCTCGGGGGAGATCAAGAATGAACTGGGCCCGCCCGCGCACCGCACGAGCGAGTACGGTCCCGGCATGGAGCTTTCCTTCACCACCGGTACTGGGGGCGCGCGGATCGTGGCCAAGAGCTTCTCCGGCAGCGTCTACCTGAAGAAGCGCTAGCCTGCATCCTTCTTTTTCACCGCCTGAGGCTTTTGTTTTGCCTGGCGGGTGGGTTGCCTCTCGGCGCTTGCTCGCCCCCGCTCGCTTCGCGCCTAGACTCCGGAGGCCACGACCCAGCAGTGCGGCCCGGGGCGGGGCCCCTCGGTGTCTGCAAACGACAGCGTCCCCGACACCCCGCCCCGGATCGGCACGCTGGGGACCCCGTGGCCTCCGGAGACATGGCCGCCCCACCCGCCAGGCGGATTCTTTTCCCCCCACCCTCCG
>Ga0335070_10004749_pt1 | contig 15913 bp, 14 predicted proteins | sample Lox_Sample_13_FD_206722 | JGI IMG/M metagenome (GOLD analysis project Ga0335070, IMG submission 206722) | Soil microbial communities from Loxahatchee National Wildlife Refuge, Florida, United States - Lox_Sample_1.3 | ecosystem: Environmental > Terrestrial > Soil > Wetlands | place: USA... | reverse complement strand
TACTTCAAAGAGCCGCGCCCGGCGCGTACCACCGTGGGCGTAGCGAAGCTCGTGGGTACGGCGCGCATTGAGATCACCGTCACCGCGAGATAAACGCGTCGCACATTACAATGGAAAAGTGAGTTCGCCCAAATTCTTCGCCCTGCTTCTGCTTGCGCCCTTAATCGCGGCGCAGGACCTCAAAGAATTCGAAAAGCACGTCACTGAGTTCACGCTCGCCAACGGGCTGCATTTCATCGTTCTCGAACGGCACGAGGCGCCGGTGGTCTCCTTCCATACCTACGTCAACGCCGGAGCAGTAGATGATCCGGCAGGCAAAACGGGGCTGGCGCACATGTTCGAGCACATGGCGTTCAAGGGCACCGAGACCATTGGAACCAAAAACTGGCCGGAGGAAAAGAGGGCGCTGGCGGCGATCGAAGACGCTTATGACCGTCTCGAGCAGGAGAAGCGCAAGGGACCACACGCCGATCCCAAGAAGATAGAGGCGCTCGAGGCAGACGTAAAAGCGGCCATCGAAAAAGCGGATTCCTACGTCATTCCGAATCTCTATCCCACTATCATTGAAGAAAACGGTGGAGTCGGGTTGAACGCCGGTACGTCGTACGACTCGACAGAGTATTTTTATAACCTGCCCGCCAACCGGGTCGAGCTATGGTTCAACCTGGAATCAGGGCGCTTTCTGCACCCGGTGTTCCGCGAGTTTTACAAGGAACGCGACGTGGTGATGGAGGAGCGCCGCATGCGCGTGGAATCCAGCCCGCAGGGCCAGCTTTTCGAGGCGTTGCTGGCATCGGCCTTCGAGGCGCATCCCTACCGGCGCCCGCCGAGCGGCTGGTCGAGCGACATCCAGAACCTTCGCGTCGGGGATGCCGAGCGATTCTACCGGACCTATTACGTGCCGGCAAATATCACCGTCGGGATCGTCGGCGATATCGAACCGAAGCAGATCCGGGATCTGGCGGAGAAGTATTTCGGCAGGCTGCCGGCCGGCCCACTGCCGCCGCTGGTCCACACGGTGGAGCCGCAGCAGGATGGCCCGCGAGAGACGCAGATCCAGTCTCCCGCCCAGCCCTTTGATCTGATCGTGTACAAACGCCCGGATCAATACGACAAAGATGATCCGGTGTTTGACGTCATCAGCAGCATTCTGGCGGGCGGCCGGACGGGCATTCTGTACAAAGAAATGGTCCGCGACAAACGGATCTCTTTAGACGCGGAGGCCGATGCGGATGTTCCGGGGTCCAAGTACCCGAATCTGTTCCTGTTCGTTGCGGTCCCTTCCCTGGGGCATACCGTGGCGGAGAACCGGAAGGCGCTGGATGACATCCTGGAGCACTTCAAGAAAGAAAAAGTGGACCCCGAAACCCTGGCGCGCGTAAAGACCAAGACGCGTGCCTCGCTGATTCGGCGGCTGGACAACAACGCGGGCCTGGCGCAATTGTTGACGAGTTATTACGTCAACTACGGCGACTGGCGTAAGCTGTTCACCTCGCTGGATGACATCAATCGGGTGACGGCGGACGATGTACAACGCGTAGCGCGCAAGTATTTCATCACCAACGCACGGACCGAGGCTTTCAATTTTCAGCCGCCGCAGGCTACGGCCGAGCAAGCGCCGGCCCCGTCGGGAGATAAGCAATGAAGAGGATCATCGCCATCGCACTCCTTGCAGCCGGCACAATCGCCGCTCAGCCGGCCGCCCCACCCAAGCCGGCTGCGGCCGTGATTCCTTCGTACAAAGAGCTGAAATATCCGGCGCTCAAACCCATCAAGATTCCCGATGTGACCACCTTCACGCTATCCAACGGGATGAGAGTTTACCTGCTGGAAAACCATGAACTGCCGCTGGTGCGGGGCTCAGCGCTGGTGCGCACAGGCAATCTGTTCGACCCGCCGGACAAGGTGGGGCTCGCCGGGATTACCGGCGCTGTGATGCGCAGCGGCGGCACCAAAGACAAAAGCGGCGATCAGATCGACGAGCAGTTGGAGAATATTGCGGCTTCAGTGGAAAGCTCGATCGACGAGAGCGTCGGGCAGGCGTCGTTCTCCTGCCTGAAGGAGAACACCGACGAGGTTCTCGGCGTGTTTCACGATATTGTGACGGCGCCCGGCTTCCGGCAGGACAAGATCGACCTGGCCAAGACGGAAACGCGCAGCGCGATCTCACGCCGCAATGATGATCCGCACGGCATCGTGGAGCGTGAGTTCGCCGATATCGTGTATGGCAAGGACACGCCGTACGGCTGGCGCGAAGAGTACGCCACGATCGACCGCATCACTCGCGACGATATCGTGCAGTTTTACCAGCACTACTTTTTTCCGGCCAACGTGATGCTGGCGGTGATCGGCGATTTCTCGACAGCCGACATGAAAGCCCGTCTCGAAAAACAATTCGCGCACTGGACCGTGCAGCAACCCCCGGTGCCGCCGTTCCCGCCGGTCAAAAACAAGCCGCAGCCGGGCATCTTTCTCGCCAACAAGGCTGACGTTACGCAGACGTTCCTGGCCATCGGACACCTGGGCAGCGAATTTCGCGATAAAGACTACCCGGCGCTGGAGGTGATGGGCGACATCCTGGGCGGCGGGTTCCAGAGCCGGTTGCTCCAGCGTGTGCGCACCAAGCTGGGCTATGCGTACGAGATCTCGGCGTTCTGGGGCGCGAATTACGACCATCCGGGCCTGTTCCAGATTTCCGGCAGCACCAAATCCGCCAGCACCACCGACACAATCAAGGTGATCGAAGAGGAGGTCGAAAAGATCCGTACCCGTGAGGTGACCGCTGAGGAGCTGGAAAGCGCCAAGCAGACGGTGGCCAACAGTTTCGTATTCGCCTTCGATACCCCGTCAAAGACCCTGAACCGCGTGCTGCGCTACGACTACTATGGCTATCCGCGCGACTTCATCCACCAGTACCAGCACGCAGTTGAGTTGGTCACGCGTCCCGATGTGCTCCGCGTGGCGAGCGAACACATCCAACCCCAGAACCTGACCATTGTGGCAGTGGGAAATCCGCAGGAATTTGGCAAGCCGCTGGCAACGCTCGGGCTGCCTGTCACGTCCATTGATTTGACGATTCCTGAGCCTCCAGGCGCGCCCAAAGCGCAAGCCTCGAAGGCGGATGCCGCAAGCGTGCAGCGCGGCAAAAAGTTGTTGGAGAGGGTGCAACAAGCTGTCGGGGGAGCGGACAAGCTCGCTGCGATTCAGGACGTCACGGAGACCGTCGAGTTAAACATGGCAGCCATGCCCGCCGGTATGAAAGTGAAGCAGACGAATTTGTGGGTCGCGCCCGATTCTTTTCGCCAGGAGAGCCAGCTTCCCTTCGGCAAGGTGGTGGTGTATTCGGACGGAAAGAGCGGATGGATGTCCACCCCGCAGGGCGTGCGGCCGCTTCCCGGGGCCCAGTTGAAACAGGTTCGGGAGGAATTGTTCCGCAATTATTTTCGCCTGCTGCTGAGCGATCGAGAGGCCGACCGGACCGTAATCTCTCCCGAACCCGGCGTGCTCGAAATCAGCGATCAAGCCGGCAATTCGGTAAGGCTGTTTATCGACGATAAGACGGGCCTTCCGGCGAAGGAAGTGTATTCCGCCGAGCAGCCCGTGGGCCCCCCAGGCCCCATGGAGGAGATCTTCGACGAATTCGACCAGGCGGGTGGAATCAAAGCGCCAAAGAAGAGAACTGTGAACCAGAACGGCAAGAAGTACGGCGAGCTGACCGTCGAGGAATATAAATTCAATTCCGGCCTCAAACCCGAAGACCTCAGCAAGAAACCATGAAAACCAGCGGACTTCTGTTCGCGATCGCCATCGCCGTTTTTCCTGCGGGCGCTGAAACGAGTCTCGAACGCGGCAAGCATGTCGTGGACGAAGCAGTCGAGGCGCTGGGCGGCGAGAATTTTCTCCAGATGCAGGACCGCGTCGAAACCGGGCGCGCCTACTCGTTCTATCGTGAACAACTGAACGGGCTATCCATAGCGACAATCTATACGCGTTACCTGACCCGGCCTGAGCCGCCGGTAGCAGGTTTTTTGGGTATCCGCGAGCGCGAGGCATTCGGGAAGAAGCGAGAAAGCGCGGTGCTGTTGGCGGACGGCGAAGGCTACGATATTTCGTTTCGCGGAGCCCGGCCGCTGGCAGACGACCGGCTCGAGCGATTCAAAGAGAGCACGCTTCGCAACGTCCTCTACATTCTGCGTATGCGGCTGGGCGAGCCGGGCCTGATCTGCGAATCCAGGGGCGCGGACGTGGTAGAGAACCAGGCTGTCGACATCGTCGATGTCACCGACGCCGATAACCGCGTCGTAACGGTTTACTTCAGCCACGTTACTCACCTGCCCGTGAAACAGGTGACCAACCGCCGCGACGCGCACACCAAAGAGCTCAACGAGGAAGTCACGCGTTTTGCGAAGTACCGTGACGTCGGCGGCGGAGTGATGTGGCCTTTCGATGTTCAACGAGAGCGCAATGGAGAAAAGATTTTCCAGATGTACGCAGACTCAGTGGTAGTCAACAAAGGCCTTACGGACAATTTATTCACGCTTCCCGCGAGTATGAAGATCTTGAAGAAGGAGAAATAAACAGGCGCGCTGCTATCCCGTGCTCTTCGGAATTTCCATCTCCACCAGCAGGCCCGGCTGCATATTGCGGGCGCGCAGCCTGCCCTTATGCAGTTCCACCGCGCGACGGGCGATGGCCAGTCCCAGCCCTACACCTCCGCTATCCCGGTTGCGGTCCCCTGCGACACGATAGAACGGATCGAAGATGCGGTTGAGCGCTTCTTCGGGGACACCGGGCCCATAGTCGCGGACTTCAATCCGCCCCACGGTTCCGTCCGGCGTGAGATGCACTTCGACCGGCGTTTTCGGCGGCGCGTAACGAATGGCATTGCGAATCACGTTCTCCGCGGCGCGCCGCAGCAGTTCGGCATCGCCCGACACAGTCACCGGGGCCGGCGCGTAGAGTTTGAGCGAAGAGCCGCGAGCCGCCGCCTCGATCGAACAATCGCTGACTATCGCGGCCAGCAGATCGTCCAGGCGCACGGGCTGCGCGCGAAGAGCCTGCGGATCCACCTCGATCCGCGTGGCCTGCAGCAGTTCACCCACCAGAACATTCAAGCGGTCGGATTCCTTTTGGATCCGATCCAGCGCTGCCTCGCGATTCTCTCCCGACCGCGCCAGTTCGATGGCGACATTCAGGCGCGCCAGCGGCGAACGCAGTTCGTGCGAAATATCCAGCAGGAGCCGGCGCTCGGCAGATACCAGGTTTTGGATGCGCCCGGCCATCTGATCGAAGGTGCGGGCAAGCTGGCCGAGTTCGTCGCCGCGCGTTGAGCCGGCACGGGCTGAAAAATCTCCCTGCCCGAACCGCTCGAGCGCGCTCTGAAGCTTGCGCAGCGGCATCGTCAGGTAGCGCGCGAGCAGGTAACAGAGCAACACCACCCCGCTTAGCACGTACAGTTGTTCGGCCGGAAAATTCCCCTGCGCGGTTGTATCTCCGGGAATTGAGAGGATGAACCAATACCGCCCGTTCCCTACCTTGCGCGCCACCACAGAACGATCGCGTGGGAAAAATGGCCGCACGCGGCCGGCGGCGATCAGCTCTGAGCGATCCTCACCCGTCACCAGATCGCGGCCGTTAGCATCAGCCAGCATTGCCTCCGACTGAAAGATCTGCTGCACGCGCGCGAGATCCCAGCGAAGCGCGGCCGCGCCTCCGGTCTCGTATGCCTCCACGGCTTCACGGGCCTGAAACCGGAATGCGCGCGCCATGGGCGCCGGCCGCATTGGGTCGTTATAGTGCCTGATCGCGATGACGCTGAAGCCCACGAAGGCGGCTATCACCGTCGCGAGAAACCAGAGCAGGATCTTGGCGAAGAGCGACCTCACGGTGCCTCGTCCGCCGATTCTTCCGCCGTGCGGAGGAACTGGTATCCCACGCCGCGAATGGTTTTGATCAGCGGCTGTGCGGTTTCCAGTTTCCGGCGCAAATGGCTCACGTGCATGTCAGCGGAGCGGTCAAAGGGCGTCGCTTTGCGGTTGTAGAGGTGTTCCATCAGGTCGTCGCGCGAGACCACTTTGCCCGCGGAGCGCATCAACAGCTCGAGAATGTCGAACTCGAAAGTGGTCAGCTCGACTCTTCTGCCGTTAGCCCACGCTTCTCGCGTCCCCGGATCGATGCGCACGCCGTTGACTTCGAGCGCTGCGTCTTTCGAAGGAGGCCGCTCCAGGCGGCGAAGAATCGCGCGAATGCGCGCCACCAGTTCGCGGGAATTGAACGGCTTCGCCAGATAATCGTCCGCCCCCATTTCGAGTCCGGCAATGCGATCCAGATCTTCGCCGCGAGCGGTGAGCATGAGCACGGGAACGCGGCTTTCGGCGCGCAGCCGGCGCAGGATCTCGAAGCCATCGAGTCCGGGTAACATCACGTCCAGGATCACCAGATCGAACCCCCCGTGCAGGGCGCGATCCAGGCCGCGCAGGCCTTCGTGCTGGCACTCGGTCGAAAAGCCCTCGCGCGACAGCAACTCGTCCAGGAGCGTACAGAGTTCGGCATCATCATCAATCAACAAAATCCGCACCGCTAAAATGTAGCACGCGGCAGGCGGCGCCGAAGGCGGGTTTTACATTCATTTACAGGGTCACCGCGAACCTTGTCCCGTGCGATCCGTTTTATTAATCAGGAGGGATTGAATCCTACATGAAAAGCACACTAACTCGTTTTGCAACTATGGCCGCGGTCGTCGCCGGAATGGCGTTCGCACAGGCCCCGGCGCCATCGAACCCGCCCCAACCGCCGGCGCAGCATCGCCAGTGGAATCGCGGGCAGCAGTTCGAAAGAATGTCCACGCGCCTGAATTTGACCGACGATCAAAAGCAGCAAGCACGGTCGATCTGGCAGGCAGCGCGCGAGTCCTCTCGACCCGTGGCTCAACAGCTCCGGCAGAGCCGGCAGGCTTTGCGGGACGCCGCGAAATCCGGCAAACCGGACGCCGAAATCGATCAGCTTTCCGCCAATGTCGGTAATCTGGCAGGTCAGATAGCCGCCGTTCGCGCCAAGGCGTTCGGTAAATTCTACGCCCTATTGACGCCCGACCAGCGGACCATGGCCGATCAAATGTTCCATCATCCCCGTGCTAAGTTTGTGGGTGGCCATGAGCAGCAAGGAGGAGCCGGGCAGTAACTTCATCCGGCAGGCCTTCGAGTTCCGTTTTGCATTGCGGCGGGCGCGTCGCGATCATTTGCTAGCGCTCGCCGCAACCTGCTTTCTCATCTCACAACCGATATACGCCCAGAAGCGCCGCGAGACCATTCTCCAGTTGCGCGAAGACGTTGCGACCGCGATGGCGCACGTGAGTCTCGAGGAAAAGCAGACTCAAAAGCTGGATCATTGCCGCCAGACGCTGCTTCTCGCCTCGCAACCCGGCCGCACGAGCAGCGGCGGCGCCAAAAAAGATCTGGATGCCGCTGTCAGCGATATTGAGAAACTCTGCCACAAGGGTTTGTTTCTCGAACAGGACCGAAAGGCAGTGGAGGAGGATATTCATCAGTTGCGTGTGATCGAGCGCAATCAACAGGCGCACCGCAATCCTAGGCGCTTACCCTGATGGCTTCGTGATACTCTTCCCTGGATAGTGCCCTCCGAAGAACAAGAGCGCATGGACGCGCTCAGCGAAGCGATCCTGCGTTTGCTCAAGCGCCAGGAACAAACCGAGCGGCGCCTGGCGCGCATCGAAACGGCCCTGGGCATAGTTGATGCAGCCCCCCAGGTGGAACAGCCACGCCAACCGGAAATGCAGGCGCCCGCGCCAGCCGAGCCGCCCGCTGTTCCGCCCCCGACTCAGGCGGTCGAACCAGTTCAGCGCACCGCCGCCGAATCGGACCGTCCCCGCGAGTTCGAAACTCAGGTCGGCCTCACGTGGATCAGCCGCATCGGCGCCGTCACACTGATTTTCGCCGTGGCGTTCATCTTCAAATACGCCGTCGACAATCAATGGATCGGCGAAAGCGGCCGCATCATTCTTGGCATTCTGGCCGGGCTGGCATGTGTCGCGACCGGCGATCGCATCTGGCACCGCGGCCATCGTACCTACGCACAGGCCATCTCCGGACTCGGAATCGCGGTTCTCTATCTTTCTTTCTACGCGTCCTTCGCGTTCTATCACCTGCTGCCGCAAAGCGCACCCTTCGCCCTGATGACTCTCACGACAGCGCTCGCAGGCGCTCTGGCGCTGCGTTACGAAGCGCCCGCCATCGCGGTCCTCGGTCTCATCGGCGGGTATCTGACGCCCGTGCTGCTCTCGACCGGCGAAGACCATCCGGTCATCTTCTTCAGCTATATCTTCCTGCTCGATCTGGGGGCGCTCGCGTTGGCTCGAGTGCGTAAATGGCTGGCTCTCCAGTTTTTGGCCTTCGTGGCTACCGTGTTTCTCTATACCGCCTGGATGACGGAGCACTTTGCACCAGAAAAACAAATCGTGGCCTCGGTGTTTGCGCTCCTTTTTTACACGTTATTCGCGCTGGCAGACCATCCCGCGATCGTCATGACATCGCAGGTGCTGGTCACTGCGGCGCTGGCCGTTATCTGGGACAACAAGCCGCTTCCCTACCTGGCAACCACAACCGCTGTCGCCGCCGCCGGGTTGGTTGCGGCCGACCGGCGAAACCGTCCTGCGCTTGCGCCCGTAGCGCTCGCCGCATACTGGACTCTGTACGCCGTCTGGCATAGTTCATTCTCGGGAAAAGTTCCTATCGGCACGGCCCTCCCCATGCTCACCGTCGGATTCCTGTTTTTCTATGTCTGGCCGCCGTGGCGAGCGCTGGCACGCAAGGCCGAATTACGCACACCGGAATTTCTGGTTTTGTCGCTCAATGCTGTGGCCTACTTTGCGGCCTCGTACAACCTGCTGGTAACCGATAACCGCGCATACCTGGGACTGTTCACCGTGGGCCTCGCCGGGTTGTACCTCGCCATGGGCATCGAGATGTGGCGTCAGTTGCCTGTGGAGAGCCGTGACTCGCGGCCGGTGCTGCTCTCCCTGGGTGTGGCGCTCACGCTGCTTACGCTGGCCGCGCCCATCCAGTTCACCGGTTATCGCATCACCATCGGCTGGGCTGTGGAGGCAGCCGCGCTTACCTGGATTGGCAAACGCGCGCGCAGCGAGCGGCTCATCATTGCGGCGCTGTGCGTTTTCGCCCTTGTTCTGGTTCGCCTTTGGACGATCGACTCGTGGATGTATTTCGACTTGCAGTACGCGACTCTCTGGAACGGCCGGTTCCTCACCTTTCTGATCGCGGCAGCCGCGCTGTGGGGTTCGGCCTACTGGCTCCGTACCGGCGCCCGAGCCCTCGCCGCCTATATCACCGGCCACGTGGTGCTGCTATGGGGGCTCATGCTCGAGGTGATCGGCTGGGCTGGGCGCACGGCTGCGCCCCAAAATGTGGCCAACCTGGAAAGCACGGCCATTTCGATCCTGATGGCCACTTATGCTCTCGTGCTGATCGTGGCGGGCGTCGTGACCCGAACCTTGATCAACCGCGTCCTTGGTCTTGGACTGATCGGGCTGGTGGTCGCGAAACTTTATCTGTACGATGTCTGGCTGCTGGTCCGCATCTATCGCATCGCCGCCTTCGCCGTGCTCGGCGCCCTGCTGCTCATCACGTCTTATCTTTATTCGCGCTACCGAGCGAAAATCGAGGCCTGGTGGAAAGATGATCAAGCGGCTTCTTAGCCTGCTATTGTGTTCCATCCCCGCCATTCAGGCACTCGACACCACGCGCTGGCAGATCGGGGCCGCGATCCAAGTTCCACCGGGCTCGACCGGCATCGCCTCTGTAAAGCTGACCCGCGACATCTACGTGCGGTCACTCGCGGATTTGGCCGATCTGCGCGTCGTGCGCGGCGGCGAGGAAATCCCGTACTTGATCGAGATCCGCACGGGCTCTGTCGAATTCCGGGAGATCGAGCCTGCGGTGATCAACCAGTCTGTGATTCCAGGCCGCGGCCTTCAGTTGACGCTCGATCTTGGCAGCCACCTGAGGCACAGCCGGATCCGAATCTCCACCGCAGAAACCAATTTCCGGCAGAGGGTTCGCATCGAGACCAGTAATGACGAGCGCTCCTGGGCCATCGCGCGCGACGATAGCTATATCTTCGACTTCTCGCACGGCGACCGTCACATGGCGTTGCTCACCGTGGACTATCCGGTCTCCACCATGCGCTATGTGCGCGTTACGGTTTTGGGATGGATGAAAACCAAGGCCGTCCGCCAGGTCTGGTCGGCGTATCGCAACGAGCGTCCGGCTGAGCGAGAGGTGATGGCCACTGTCCAGCCGCAACGCAGTGAAGATCCGCAAATGAAATCGAGCGTCCTGCTGGTGGATTTGAAGCAGTCCGGCATACCGTATGATTGTGTCCGTGTGGAGGCGGGGCCGTCGCACTACTTCCGGGCGGTCGAACTCGAGACCAGCGCCGACGCCAAGGACTGGCGTTTTGTCGCCGGCGGCACGATTTTCCAGACCGAGAGCGATAGCTCCCAAAGCCTGACATTCAGCGAACGCCACGACCAGTATCTGCGCCTGCGAATTTTCAATGGCGATGATCAGCCCGTACCCGTCAACAACATCGCGCTGGAAGATACGCTGCGCCTCCTGAAGTTCCGGCTCGCCGCCGCCGGACCGTTTTATCTTTTCACCGGGAACCCGGAGGCGAAGGCGCCGTCTTACGACCTGGCCGCAGTCGTGGCGCACGAGGCCCCACCACCGGAAGTTCCAGCGGCTCTGCTCGCGCCCTCCGCGAATCCCGGGTACTGCCCCCCGCCGCCACCGGTCAGGCCATGGAGCGAGCGCTACCCGCAGTTGCTCTACGGAACGCTGGCCCTAGCTATCGTGGTAATGGGCTACATCACAGTTCGCTTCTTGCTGAAGGTAAAAAAAGCGTCGGGTTGAGCCTGGCCGTGTGCGGCGTTAACCAACGGCAGACGGCAATGTCTTCATACAGTTCAACCACGGCGCGCAAATTGTCGGTTTGATGTGCCTCCTCTGTTACAATATGTACAATTCCGGAGTTGGGTGCCACAGCTTTAACAACCGGAAACAGTGCCCCACGCGCTATGGATTTTGATCAACTCCATACGTTCCTTGAGATCGTTCGCCTGAAGAGTTTCTCTAAGGCCGCCCAGACGTGTTATCGCACCCAACCGGCCATCAGCGCACAGATCCGCCAGCTCGAACAGGAGTTGAAAACCGAACTGTTTGAGCGGTTCGGCAGCCGCATTTCGCTCACCACCGCGGGAAGAGTGTTCGCCAGCTACGCCGAGCAGATTCTCGAATTGCGGCGCCGCGCGCAGGACGATATTAATGAGCTGGAGCGCTTCCCCAAGGGCGAACTCGTCATTGCGGCCAATGAGGCGACCTGCATTTACGTGCTACCACAGGTTTTCTCGGAGTACAAAAAGCAGTTCCCCGGCGTCCAGTTGCAGGTGGACCGTTCCTACGGAGCGCGCGTCTTGGAAGCCGTCACCGAAAATATTGCGGACTTCGGCCTCACGCAGTTGCCTATCCAGGAAAAACGCGTGCAGGTGGTCGACATTTATCGGGACGAAATCCGCGTGATCGCTCCCGCCCGGCACGCCATCGCCGAAATGGGCTCGGTCACCTGCCATGATCTGGTTCCGTTTCCGCTGCTGCTCCCGACTTCCGGCACCACACGTACACGCCTGAACACGTGGCTCGAGCCGGTGGAAGATCGCATTCATGTTTCAATGGAGCTTGATTCCACGGAAATGATGAAACGCTTTACCATGGCTGGCCTTGGGCTCACGTTCCTGGCGGCGTCAAATTGCCGCGAGGAGGTGGCGGCGGGCAAGCTGCGTGCGGTCCCCATCGCGCCGGAGCCCATGGTGCGGCGTCTGGGCCTGATCTACCGGAAGGACAAGGCGCTGTCTAAAGCCGCTCTGGGATTTATTCAAGTGGTGCTGGAACAATTTGGCGAACCGGCGGTGGAGAATAGAAAAGGACCGCGTGTAGCGGTATAGTGGCAAGGATGGCGATAAGTTGCGCGAATTGCGGCGGCAACCTGGATGGCGCCGCGGGAAATTGCCCCCGCTGTGGGGAACCGGTGGGGCTCCGGCGGATTGCCGGAATGCTGAAGACCTCGACCATTCTCATTTCCGCAGAGAACACCGAAGGCGTCTACCGCTCGGTTGAGGATGTACCAGAGCCGCTGCGCAAGAAACTCCTGCGCTCCACCAACAGCCTCAATTCCAGAACTCTCCTGATTGCTGACCGCCGCGGGCGGCAGGAGATCGTCCGCGCGCTGAAGAAACTGCCCGGCACGTCGCAACGCCGATTGTCCGATGCGCTCGCCGGCAAGATCCCACAACCATCTTTCCCGAAGCCCACCGTTGCACAAACGATCGGGATTCTGCTGGCGGGAGCCGTCGGCCTCGTGGCGTGGTTAATCCTCAGCCACAACTGGTAGGCTTGTCAAGCGCTACACTTTCTTCGCGGCCGGCGCGTTCTCGCGCCCCATCTTTTCGATCTCGTTGAAGTACACTCGCCGCTCCTGGTCCATGCAGAGGTTGGAGAGAATCACGCCGATAGAATCGTTCAGGCCCACTTCGAGATCCGCGCGAGGCCGCTGGCCGTCACGGCAACTGTTGAAGAAGCTCTCCAGCTCGGTATCTACCGGGTTGCGCGTCTCTTCAGGCACCATGACGCCCTTGGTGTAGAGCCAGCGCCGGGCAAACTTCATCTCGCGGTCGAGGAACGACTCCTTCCCGGTGAATTCGTCCCGCTCCGCAATGATGGGCAGGCCCTTCATCACCGCTCCCGCCACCATGGTCGCGCCTGCCTTCCAGTTCTCTTTCACTTCGCCGGCTTTGGTGACCTTAGGCTGCGGCGGCTCCTTGAACCACATGGCGATGGGCATCGCCTTGTCGTCGCCCACCGTGATCTCGACCGCGCCTTCGGTGCCCATGATGCACTCGCCCATCTCCGACCGCGTGGCGTTGAAATAAGGCAGGTGCGCGTTGGTGCTGATCGCGCTGTAGGTGAGTTTTTGATTCTTCGGATATTTGTAGATGAGCTGGATATTGTCGTAAATGTCGCGCCCGTCTTTGCGGACGTCGAGGCCACCCACCCCAATCACGTACTCCGGAGGCGAACCGAACATCCAGTCCGCGACGTCAATCTGGTGCGATGCCAGCTCCGCCGCCAGGCCGCCTGAATATTCGCGGTAGAGCCGCCAGTTGTTCATGCGCTGCTGCTGCGGATCTGGATCGGGCTTCAATACCCAACCGGGATTGCGATGCCATTGCGCATGCACGTGCGTGACATTTCCCAAGACGCCCTTATCGACCATGTCTTTCAGCAACTGGTAATACTGGCTGTAACGGCGCTGCAAGCCGACCTGCAGAATCTGCTTGGGCCGCGAAGTGGCCAGCGGCCGCAAGGCGTGCACTTCTTCCGGCCTGAACACCAGGCTCTTTTCGCAGAACGTGTGTTTGCCGGCTTCCAGGGTGTCCTTGGTGATGGGAAAGTGCAGGAACAGAGGCGTCACCACAAAAACAGCGTCCACGTCGCGCTTGGCCAGCAGCTCCCGGTAATCCTTGAACTTGTCCGGGTTCGTGCCGATGGTGGCGGCGCCTTTGTCCAGATGGTCCTGATTAATATCGCAAACCGCAACGCATCGGCCGTTGTCGATTCCCTTCAAGTGTTTCAGGAGGTACGACCCCCGGCTGCCGGTGCCGATCATGCCGTACTGCACCTGGCTGTTGGCGGCTTTGACGGTCTGAATCGCCGGCGCGCCCTCCAGTTTGCGGGCGGCAGCTAAGACGGTTGCGGCTCCGGCCGCCTTAACCACGTCGCGGCGGGTCAAATCTTTTTCCTGTTCCATGTCCATCCCTTACAAAGTTGCGTTGGAAATCGATTTCAGTCTATCCGGTCCGAAGGGACTTGACAACCTTCCCGATTGGAACGCTGCGCTCTTGATATCTGAGACTTGCGGGCATAGGATGTAGGTACAAAGGACGGGAAATCGGATGAGACTGTCTTTGATGACGCCGCTTCTGGTGGTGACCGCCATCGTTCTGTACGCGCAGCAGACGATGCCGCGGATGACCAGTGTCGAGCCCGACAGCGCCAAAGCGGGCGATATTCTGACTGTCAGCGGGGAGCATTTGGACAAAGGCGAGGTGGTGGAATTGTATTTGACCGATGGCAAAAAGGACACCAAGTGCCAGATTACCGAACAGAGTCCCACCGCCCTCAAATTCAAAGTTTCCGATAAGATCACCGCGGGGCGATTTGCGCTGATGGTCATGACTGGTGGAAAAGATCCCAAGCTGATCGAGCAGCCAGTCAAAGTGAACATCGAATAGCTCGGTCAATGAGCGGTCGCGAAAAGCACGCCTCGCATCCTCGCGCCATCCTTATAATCTGAGTTGCGCTGACACATGAAGCGAAGATCTCTGTTGAAAGCCGCTGCCCTCTCTATGTCTACTTCACTTGCGTCGCCCAATCGGAAGCCCCATGTTGCCGTCATCGGCGCCGGTGCGTTTGGCGGCTGGACGGCTCTTCACCTGCTGCGAAACGGAGCAAAGGTCACTCTGCTGGACGCGTGGGGGCCGGGAAATTCCCGTGCCAGTTCGGGCGGCGAGACACGCATCATCCGCGCCACCTACGGGCCCAAACGTCAGTATGTGGAAATGGCAGTGCGGGCGCTTCAATTGTGGAAGGAAAACGAAAAGCGCTGGAACCGCCGGCTCTTCCACCGCACCGGCATGCTCTGGATGGCCGGCGCCGCTGACGAGTTGGAAAAAGCCTCCCTGCCCCTGCTCCGCGAAGCTGGTGTTGAGTTTGACGAGCTGAGCGCAGCGCAGGCCGCCAGGCGCTTTCCTCAAATCAACTTCGATAACGTCAAGTGGGCCATCTTCGAGAAGGACAGCGGCTTTTTGACCGCGCGGCGCAACTGCCAGACGGTTCTCGAACACTTTCTCGCCGAAGGCGGTGAGTACCGCGAGACCTCGGCAACACCGGGCGCTCTCCAAGGCCGTGAAATGGGCGCGGTGGCGCTGTCCGATGGAAACCGGCTTTCCGCCGATCAATACGTGTTCGCCTGCGGTCCCTGGCTCGGCAAGCTTTTCCCTGACGTCGTCGGCGATTTGATCCGCCCCACGCGCCAAGAGCTCTACTTCTTTGGCGTACCGGCTGGTGATCCACGCTACTCCGAAGGTCAGATGCCCACCTGGATTGACCACGGCCAGGAACACCTGTATTACGGCATCCCCGGCAACGAGTGGCGCGGCTTCAAGGCCGGGGATGATACGCGAGGCCAAAAATTCGATCCGACAACCAGCGACCGCACACCCACGCCCGAAGCCATCCGCAACGTGCGCGACCACGTCGAGTTTCGCTTCCCCGGCCTGAAAGGAGCGCCTCTAGTTGAAGCGCGCGTGTGCCAGTACGAAAATACGCCGGACGAGAATTTCATCCTGGATCGCCATCCCGGTGCCGACAACGCCTGGCTCCTCGGCGGAGGATCAGGTCACGGCTACAAGCATGGCCCGGCTGTGGGCGAGCTAATGGCGGCATTGGTGCTCGGCAAAAAACCGCTCGATCCCTTTTTCGGCCTGGCTCGGCTCAAACAGTCTTAACTGAGCCGCGACTGGAAGGAGCGGTTTGAACGTTCTTCACCCCAACACCACCCGCCGCTTCTCCCCCGCACTCCGATAACACGCGCACGCCATTTCAACCGGCCGCAGCCCATCCAGGGCCGTCACCGGCGGCGCGCCATTCCCCAACACCGCATCCACAAACAGCCGGTCTTCCTCGGCGAAACCCAGCTTCATTTCCGGCGCTACGTCGCGATAATCCTCCGTCCGAGTGGGAGCGTCGAGGCCCGTCCGGTACCGGAT
>Ga0335070_10004748_pt1 | contig 15914 bp, 12 predicted proteins | sample Lox_Sample_13_FD_206722 | JGI IMG/M metagenome (GOLD analysis project Ga0335070, IMG submission 206722) | Soil microbial communities from Loxahatchee National Wildlife Refuge, Florida, United States - Lox_Sample_1.3 | ecosystem: Environmental > Terrestrial > Soil > Wetlands | place: USA... | reverse complement strand
GTGGCGCGGCGACGAAGGAGGCACAAAGTGAAACGACAGAAGGCTGTGAACAGGCGGATATTCTCCCCGATCGTGCTGGCGATTCTTCTTTGCCAGCCTGGACTCATCGTAGGACAGACCGGCTCCTCAACCAGCGGTGGAAAGAGTGTCGCCTCCGCTGGCTCGCTGACTGACCTCCAGATTCAGGACAAGATCAACGGTCTGCTTCGTCAAATGACCCTCGAAGAGAAAGTTGCGCAGTTATCCCAACTGCCCGGTACTCCGATGCCCGATTTCGAGAAGACGGCAAAAAGAACAGCCGAGGAGGTGATCCGCCAATGGGGTGCGGGTTCGGTACTGTGGGTGTCGGATCCCAAAGAAATCAACCGCTTGCAGCGCATCGCCGTCGAGCAATCGCGTCTGCACATCCCGATTCTTTTTGGGCTCGACGTGATCCACGGCTATCACACGATCTTCCCTGCCCCGATCGCGATGGCTTCGTCCTGGGATACAAAGATGGTCGAAGAGGCACAAACCGTAGCAGCGCGGGAGGCGCGAGCCGCTGGCATTCCGTGGACCTTCGGACCAATGCTCGACATCGCCCGCGACGCGCGCTGGGGGCGCATGGTGGAAGGCGCCGGCGAAGATCCTTATCTGGGAGCCGCCATGGCCCGCGCCCAGGTGCTGGGATTCCAGGGGAAGCAGCTCGGCGCGCCCGATCACGTGCTGGCCTGTGTGAAGCATTTCGCGGGTTATGGCGCGGCCGAGGGAGGACGCGACTACGATTCGTCCTACATCCCGGAAGAACAGATGTGGAACGTCTACCTGCCGCCGTTCAAAGCGGCACTCGATGTCGGCGCGGGCAGCGTCATGAGCGCTTACATGGACCTGAACGATGTCCCCGCCAGCGGCAACCGATGGCTCCTCCATGACGTCCTTCGCGACTCGTGGGGCTTCAAAGGCTTCGTCGTCAGCGACGCTTTCGCAGTCGCGAGTCTGGTCACGCACGGCTACGCCCGCGATCCACAGGACGCCGCGCACAAGGCATTCACCGCCGACTTGAACATGGATATGGCCAGCGGAGTCTACCTGAAATATCTGCCGACGGAAGTGCAGCAGGGCCGCATTGCGATGCAGCAAATCGACGACGCCATCCGGCCTATCCTGGAAATGAAGATTCGCCTGGGATTATTCGAACATCCCTACATCGATGAGTCGCGGATCGAAGCGGTTCTGAGCAATCCTGAGCATCCGCAACTGGCGCGCCGAGCCGTGCAGCGATCCGTCATCCTGCTGCGCAATGAGAATTCTCTGTTGCCCCTCGACAAGAACGGCAAGACCATCCATTCCATCGCCGTGATCGGCCCTTTGGCCGATGCCCACGCCGACCTGCTCAGCATGTGGGGCACAAATGTTAAGCCGGGCCCGACGGTCAGCATTCTGCAAGGCATTCGCGACAAAGTCGGCTCTGCGGTTCGCGTCTCGTACGCCCACGGACCGAACATCCGGCGCGACATTCCTTCCGTGTTTGAGGACTTCCACATGGTCGGCATGGAGGAACAGCCCAAGCAAAGCCCACAAGAACGCCGGCGGGCCATGGAGGAAGCAATCGCGCTCGCCCGGCAGAGCGATATCGCTGTGCTTGTGCTCGGTGAAATCAATCTCATGAGCGCGGAAGCCGCTTCGCGCGCATCGCTGAAACTTTCTGGTGGTCAGGAAGAGCTGCTCGAGTCCGTCGTCGCCACCCGCAAGCCCGTCGTGCTGGTGCTGGTGAACGGGCGCCCACTGGAGATTTCTTGGGCTGCCGAGCACGTGCCTGCCATTCTGGAGGCTTGGTATCCCGGCAGCCAGGGAGGCAATGGCATCGCCGACGTGCTCTTTGGCGATGCGAACCCCGCCGGACACTTGCCGGTGAGCTGGCCACGCAGTTCCGCACAGCTTCCGCTCTATTACAGCCACAACCTCACCCAGGCGCCTGAGACTGCGCCCGATTTCAAATCGCGCTATTGGGACATGCCCAGCACGCCTCTTTACCCGTTCGGTTACGGCCTGAGCTACACGAAGTTCGCCTTCGACAACTTGAAAGTGACGCCCGCGGCGCATGTCGGAGGAACGATCGACGTTTCGGTGGACGTCTCTAATACCGGCTCCCATGCCGGCGATGCGGTAGTGCAGCTCTACATTCACGAGCGCGCCGGCAGCGCGTCCCGACCCGTGCGGCAGTTGAAAGGATTTGAGCGCGTGGCGCTGGAACCAGGCGCGAAACGCACGGTCAACTTCAAGCTCGGCAAGGATGAGCTTGAGTACTGGAGCCCGGCGCAGCGGAAATGGGTGGTCGAGCCTGAGCAGTTCGACGTCTGGGTAGGTGGAGACTCAGCCGCCACGCTGCACGGAGAGTTCCGGCTGACAGACTAGGAGAGAACGACACACAAATTACCAATCACAAATTGCTAACTACAAATTCCGCAGGGTTTTCTGCGCCGACAAGTGCGCTCCCGTCAGCAGCAGCATGCCGGACAAGAACGCCCAGAACATCAGGCTGACGGAGATCGCAAAAGGCCCATAGACTTCCCCGAAGTTCAGCCAGGGCAGGGCCAGGATGTAGGCATATTTCAGCAACTCGGACAGCAGTCCCATGATGACCGCCGTGGGCAACACCGCCCGTGGCGCCACTTTCCCATTCGGCAGCAACCAGTAGATCAAAAAGAAAATAGCGATGCTGGCCAGAATCGCACAAATCTTCATCGTGATGAATCCCACGAACCGGATGTACCAGGCGCCATAGCCGTGCAAAGCGGATTTCAAGACGAAGACATTGCCCGCGGTGAAGGCGATCGAAAGCAAGGCCAGCGACCCGCAGGCAAACGTCAGTCCCAGCGCGATCAATTGGTTGCCAACGACGGAGCGGTTATTGCGGAAGCCCCAGATCCGGTTCAACGCCACTTCCAGAGGCAGGAAGACTCCGGTGGAGGTAATCAACAGCATCACGATCGAGAAGATCTGGGCGCGATGGCGGGACTCGACCAGGGCGTTGAGGTTACGGATGACGAAGTCCTGTCCGGCGGGCACGTAATCGCGCAGCAGGCTCACCACCACGTCGTACATCACACGCGAGCGGAAGACGCGGCGGATCAGCGTCATCAGCACCAGCATGAACGGAAAGAAAGAAAGTATGGCGTTGGCCGCTACCGAGAAGGCAAACGTATGTACCTCGGTCCGTAGCAGATAGCGGGCCGTGGAGCGTACCAGCCCCTCAACGGACGGCTTCGGAGGAGCCGCGGCGGCCGTCTCTGGAACCTCGATTGGAGTGATCGAAGACACCGTTTCTCACATCTTATCAGATACTTACAGCCATGCCCGCCAATGCAAGCCGCCTTCCCTATCCTCTCCAGATGCCCAACTTCTGGCTGCAGGTCACGCTTTTTCAGCAACATACCTCTTGCCAACGGCCATGTTCCTGTTATGATTCGTTGCTCGCCAGTCGGGCAACCGTTCGGCGAGTGTAAGCTCGGGTTGACGTTTCTGTGTCAGGTAGTCGGAATCGCGCCATCTTCCTCGGCTCCTCTCTGGTTTTGTCGCGGGCATCTGGGCGGCGGAACCTCGGGGAGCCGTTTCTCTTGGTGTGCGTCCGCCCGCTTTCCGGAGATGCGACCTGATTCTTTCTGTCCTTCTGAGGGGGGCCCGCTCTCGGGCACAACATAAGGGGCTGGAAGAACGAATTCCTAGTCAAGAGGCGAAAGGAGTTTTTCTGTGAGAGAGAAGGGTACTGTGAAGTGGTTCAATGGGGCGAAGGGGTACGGATTCATCCAGCGCTCCACGGGCGAGGATGTTTTCGTGCATTTTTCCGCCATCCAGGAGAACGGGTATCGTACGTTGAACGAGGGCGAGACCGTCGAATTCGATCTGCTCAAAGGACCGAAGGGCTTCCAGGCGGCGAATGTTGTGCGTGCGTAGAATTCTCCAGTCAACCAGTTCGCAAACCCTCTCGGCTCGAACGAGAGGGTTTTTTGTTGGGTACCAAAACCGGAAGGATCCAATAGCTGGGGTTTCAGCTGCCAACCGTCAGCCGTCGGCTGTCCGCCGTCAGCAGATGAGTCTTAAGAGCCAGTCCGCCGGTGGAACCCGGAACTTCTTGCTCAACAGCAACGTAGTTCGAGTCATGCGGCACACGCCGCCAACAACTGCAGTTTTGGTGATCTCATGAAAAAGGCTCGTGGTGTTCGTGGTGTTCGTGGTCTTCTTGTGATTCTCGCGCTGCTTTGTGCCACCGCAGCAAGCTCTCAAACCCAGAAACCCGCGCCGGATGTCACCCCCAAATACCGCAATCCTAGCCTCAGCATTCAGGATCGCGTAGCCGATTTGCTCCCGCGCATGACGCTTGAGGAAAAGGTCGAGCAAATCAGCGGCGGCGGGGAGTCCAAGGTTGAGGTAATCGATCCCACCGGCACGTTCACCTCCCAGCAGGCGCGCGAAATCGTCGGCCGATGGTGGGACCCGGAGCTCACCTTTCCCGCGAAACGGGCTGCCATCCTTCGCAATGGAATCCAGCGCTATTTGCGGGAGAAGAGCCGGCTCGGCATTCCTGCCGTGTTCATGGGAGAAGCGCTCCACGGCTTCATGGAATACGGCAGCACCAGCTTCCCGCAAGCGCTCGGATTGGCCAGCACCTGGGACCCGGACTTAGTCCGTCAGGTCTTCACGGCTGCTGGCGATGAGGCCGGGGCCTCTGGCATGGGACAGGTCTTTACACCTGTTCTCGACCTCGCCCGGGATCCACGTTGGGGACGGACTGAGGAGACCTACGGAGAAGATCCTTATCTCGTCTCGCGTATGGCCGTGGCCGCGGTGACCGGCCTGCAAGGCGACACCTTCAACACTGACCGCCACCACGTCATGGCCACGATGAAGCATTTCGCCGTCCACGGGCAACCCGAAGGAGGCACCAACACCGCGCCCGGCAACTACTCCGAACGCACAATCCGCGAGACATTCCTGGTTCCCTTCCAGGCCGCAGTTCAGGAAGGCAACGTCGGCAGCGTGATGGCCTCCTATAACGAGATTGACGGCATCCCCTCGCACATCAACCACTGGCTGCTGGGAAAAGTCCTGCGCCAGGAGTGGGGGTTCCGGGGTTTTGTCACTTCCGATGGAAACGGCCTGCAGATGCTCACCGACACTCACCTCGTCGCCGCGACCAAAGCCGATGCCGCACGCCTGGCTTTAGCTGCTGGCGTGGACTATGACCTTTCCGATGGCTCCGTCTACCACACGCTGATCGATCAGGTGAAGCGCGGCATCGTTCCGCAGACTGAATTGGATCAAGCCGTCTCGCGCGTGCTGGCCGCGAAGTTCAGGCTCGGGTTGTTTGAGAATCCCTACGTCGACCCCGATTACGCCGAACGCACCACCAACAGTGCGGAGCATCGTCAACTGGCGCTAAAAGCAGCCCAGAAGGCCATCGTTCTGCTCAAGAATGAGAACAACCTCCTGCCGCTTGATCTCAAGAAGCTGAAGACCATCGCCGTGATCGGTCCTAATGCGGAGGGCGTTCACCTGGGCGGCTACAGCCGCTGGCCCGCGCACAGTGTCGGCATCCTGCAAGGCATTCGCGACCGGGTGGGATCAAGCGCCACGGTGCTCTACGCCGAAGGCTGCAAGATCACCGACGCGCCGCCGGATTGGCGTGGCTGGTTTTCAGTCAACACTAAACTGATCGACCCCAAGACCCAAGCGCAGAGCATCCAGGCGGCTGTTGATGTGGCGCGCAAGGCGGATGTCGCCATTCTCGTGGTGGGTGAAAAAGAAAGCACCAACCGCGAAGCTTGGTCCGAAGAACATCTCGGCGACCGGGACTCGCTCGACCTGCTGGGCGCTCAGAACGACCTCGTCAAGGCTGTAGTGGAGACCGGCGTTCCGACCGTGGTGTTGCTGATCAACGGCCGGCCGCTCTCCGTCAACTACATCGCCGAGCATGTGCCGGCCATCCTTGAAGGATGGTACCTCGGCCAGGAAGGCGGGACCGCAGCAGCCAACGTACTGTTCGGCGACGTGAATCCTGGCGGCAAGTTGCCCATCACTTTTCCCCATACGGTCGGCGCTCTGCCCGATTTCTACAACCACAAACCGTCTTCCAACCGGGGCTACGAATTCAGCACACGCCAACCGCTGTTTCCGTTCGGCTACGGGCTAAGCTATACGACCTTCAAGTTCGAGAACCTTCGCGTTGAGCCCCAGCAGATTGGGGTGGGCGGCGCGGCCAAGGCGAGCGTCGATATCACCAACACCGGCACGCGCGAGGGCGACGAAGTCGCACAGATGTACATCCACCAGCGGTTCGCTTCCGTCACCCGGCCGGTCATGGAACTGAAAGGGTTCCAGCGCATCACCATGAAACCGGGTGAGAAAAAGACGGTGGAATTCACCATTACGCCGGACTCGCTGGCCTTGCTCAATGCCGACATGCACAAGGTAGTGGAACCCGGCATTTTTGAGGTCATGGTCGGCCCCAGCTCGAACCAGACAACAACCGTCCCGCTGGCCGTCGTCGGCCCTTATGGCGAGACTGGTATCGCGCCTCCGCCACCCCCGCCGGCAGGTTCCGAATCGGGCGTCGTCAGCACGTTCGACGACCTAAAGGTCTCCGCCAACTACGGATCCTGGACCGCGCTCAGCGATGCCATCTCGGGCGGCAAATCGACTTCCTCTATCGAGGCGGTCGCAGGCGGCGCCAACAACACCAAGGGAGCCCTGCATGTGACTGGCGAGATCATTCCCGGCGCTCCTTTTCCCTGGGCCGGAGCGATTTTCGCGCCGGGGGCATCGCTGGCGGACGTGGCCAACCTTTCCAGCAAGAAGACCATCAGCTTTTGGGCCAAAGGTGATGGGAAGACCTACGTCGTCACTCTCGGAACGGTGAGCCGTCAGAACCAGATGCCGGCCATGCAGTTCTTTGTTGCGGGCCCGGAGTGGAAGCAGTACTCGTTTCCCATCTCCAGTTTCCAGACCGATGGCCACGACGTGACGAATCTGGCCTTCGCCGAGGGCCAGCTACCAGGCAAGTTCGAGTTCGAGATCGACGAAGTGGAGATCAAGTGAGAGCGCTCTTAGCTATTAGCCCTTAGCTTTTAGCTTTCCATTTGAGCGCAGCCCAGATCTGAATTTTGAAGGAACTGTCATCGCGGGAAATCAAGAGCTAAGAGCTAATGGCTAAGAGCTAGATCGTCTTCACATCCAGGCTCTTCCACAAATACCAGCAGGCAATGGACCGGTACGGTGCCCAGGGTTTGGCGATCTTCTCCATCACCTCCGGTTTCGGCCACTTGCGCTTCCTGTAATGCTTCTTGATCGCCGCCTGCACACCGTAGTCGCCGGTAGGCAGAATGTCGGGTCGCCGCAGCGTGAACATGAGGAACATGTGCGCCGTCCACACGCCCACGCCTTTCACCTGCGTTAGGTGCTTGATGACTCCTTCGTCGGGAAGTTCGAGGAGACGCTCGAAGTTGACTAGGCCAGCTTTGGTCCTTTCGGCCAGATCGCGCAGGTAGGCGGTCTTCTGTTTCGAGAGCCCAACGCCGCGCATCTCGGCGTCGGTCAGCTTGAGGATGCCCTCGGGCGTCAGGGGATTCCCGGCCAGGCCGGCGAACCGCTCGAAAATGCTCACCGCCGCTTTTCCGTTCAACTGCTGATACAGGATCGCTTCTGCCAAGCTGTGGAACGTCGGCTCGCCGAACTCCATGCGGCACGGTCCCACACGCTCGATAATCGCCGCCAACACCGGATCGGATCTCTTGAGATGGTTGATCGCCTTGCGCATTTCTGCCTCTCATCCCTGGGGTCGGAGTGTATCACAATAGGCGAATATTTGGCGAATCAATGAAGGCACACCACCTCCCAGAAGGCTGGCTGGGGAGTGGTAGCAGGGCTATACGGCGTTGGCCTGCTTTTCAGCCATGTCGCCGATCACGGGCAATTTGTACATCTGGCCTTGATTCGCCTTCAGCAGCAGGACAATCCACACAATCAAAAGCCCTACACTGAGCGCAAGCCAGAGAATAAAGGCCACGATGTGCCCAAGAATCGGAATAAACGCAAGCACCGCGCTCACGATCATCAGGGCGATCCAAAGGACGACCGCGGCCACGTGCAAGAAGATGTTCTGAAAGGAGTGAAACCGGACAAACCGGTTCTTGTTGTACGGCTCCATCACCAAAAAGAGGATGGCGGGAATGATGGTGATATAGGCCAGCATCCCGGCCACGTTATCGGTGAGCCCACCAGCCGGGGCTGAGGTTCCGGCCGCAGGGGCCGAGGGTGCAGCAGCCTGGGCGCCCGCGCACTTGGGACACGTCCCACCCTCCGCGATCTGGGTTCCGCAATTTGGACAAAAAGCCACAAGGGCCTCCTTGATCAGCGGCGTCGCGCGTGCACGGAAGCGGCCGCAGATGTTCTTGCCGCCCGGAGAAACCGGGCGAGGAGCGAAGTTATCAGAAAGGTCGGCCCGGATGCAATGATGAGCGTTGCCGCCTTTGAAAGAAAGTACTTTACATTACAAAGTATATTCGGTAACCTAGAGACGATGCGAGCAAAGTTCATCCTGCCCGCCCTCACCGAGGCCAAAAGCCCGCTCTTCCGGCCCATCAAGTATTCGCTGTTTCCCCCGCTTGGCCTGGCAACCCTGGCCGCCTATCTGGACCCCGACGATGAGATCACGCTCGCCGACGAGCACGTCGAAACGCTCGAACTCGACGACCGGCCCGACCTTGTGGTGATCCAGGTCTACATCACTTCCGCATACCGCTCCTACAGGATTGCCGATCACTATCGAAAACAGGGGGCATTCGTGGCGCTCGGTGGCCTGCACGTGACGTCGTGCCCTGACGAAGCTGCTCAGCATGCCGACGCCATCTTCCTCGGGCCTGGCGAAGACACCTGGCCACAGTTCCTTCGCGACTTTCGCGCCCGGCATCCCGCCAAGCGCTACCAGTCCAAAACCCGCACTTTGCTGGGCATTCCGCCCATCCGCCGCGACCTGATCAAGCGCCACCTCTACCTCGTGCCGAATTCGATCGTAGTGTCGCGTGGCTGCCCGCACGTGTGCGACTTCTGCTACAAAGAGTCGTTCTTCGCCGGAGGAAGATCTTTCTATACGCAGAGAGTTGACGATGCTCTCGCCGAGATCGAGCGCTTGCCGGGGCGGCATCTCTACTTCCTCGACGACCATCTCTTCGGCAATGCCCGCTTTGCCGAGGCGCTGTTCGACGGCATGCGCGGCATGGGCCGACTGTGGCAGGCAGCCGGGACGGTTAATACGGTGCTCGCGCCTAGGCTTCTTGAAAAGGCCGTCGCTTGCGGGTTGCGCAGCCTATTCGTGGGATTCGAAACGACCAACGCCGCCAACCTTCAAGCGCAGCGCAAGTTCCAGAACCTGCGCCGCGACTATGGCGCAACGGTGCGCCGGCTCCATGACCTGGGCGTGATGATCAACGGGAGTTTTGTCTTCGGCATGGACGAGGACGATGCCACGGTCTTTGACCGCACCGTGGAGTGGGCCGTTACGCAAGGCATCGAAACAGCTACGTTCCACATTCTGACTCCATATCCGGCCACGGCGCTGCACGCGCGCATGCACGCCGCAGGTCGCATTCTGCACGAGAATTGGGACCTGTATGACACGCGTCATTGTGTCTATCGGCCGGCGCGCATGCGGGGATCTGCGCTCGAGGCGGGTTATTGGCGCGCGTACCGAGAGTTCTATACCTGGGGATCGATCCTGCGCGGCAGTTGGGCGAAAGCGGAATGGAGCGGACGATTACGGCACTTCGCCTACGCTGCGGCTTGGAAGAAGTTAGAGCCAATGTGGGACTTCATCATCCGCACCAAACGGGTGGCGCACATGCTTCCGCTGCTGGAAGCCATCCTGGATGGCACAGACAAGCCGCGCCAGCAGGTCGTGGAGCGCTCGGATGCACCTGCCCACCTATCTGTGTTGCCACCACGACCGAGCATTCCCCAGGACGTTCAGACTGAACGGCGGCCTCCCGTGGCATTTGCCGCGGCCGACCTCTTTGACTGAAGACTTCAGCCGGTGCACCTTCCCTGCCCGCCAGCTGCTCTATTTGCCCGGCAATTCCCGCGCACTCTATGATTCCATCTAGACGAACCAAGGACAGGTCGGCGCATCTGGATGCCCCGGAAAGGCACTGATGATCACTGTTGTTTCTGGCTTGCCCCGCTCGGGCACTTCTCTGATGATGCAGATGCTGGCGGCGGGCGGGATGCCCGTGCTCTCGGACGGGGAGCGCAAAGCTGATACCGACAATCCGCGCGGATACTTCGAATGGGAGCGGGTCAAGCAACTCCCAAAAGACCCGGCTTTGATCGCCGAGGCCGAAGGAAGGGTGGTTAAGGTGATCTCGCAGCTCTTGCTTTCGCTGCCCGCCGGCCACGAATACCGCATCATTTTCATGGAGAGGCCACTGGCGGAAGTCATGAGATCACAAGACGAGATGCTGCGCAGGCGCGGAACTTTCGATCCGAAGACAGACTCCACTCCGATCGAGCAGGCTTTCGCGCGCCACCTCCTCGAGGTCGACCAATGGTTCGCCGGCCAACCGCATGTGCACGTCTGCCGGATGCACTACCATCGGCTGCTGCGCGAACCAAAGGCCGCCGCTGAAAACGTCGCTCAATTCCTTGGCATCCCCCTCGACACAGAAGCTATGGCGCGCCAGGTTGACGAGAGCCTCTACCGGAACAGAATCCAACACTAGAAGTTGATCGTGAGCAAAGCGAAGAACCTACATCCTAATTGTGCGACAGCTATGACGCCGCCTTGACCGAGGGCAGTTCGAACCCAATCCTGCGACGCGGGCTCCTCGGCGGCATTGTCAATCTCTTGATGGCGGCAATGATTTCATGAATTGCACTGTCGTGCGTTTCCAAACGATCCTCGAGTTCTTCGATCCGCGCAGCCAGTTGCCGGTTTGCCGCCAGCATCTCCCGCAACCGGACAAAAGCACGCACCACGTGGACGCTCATGGCGACGGCACGTTCCGAGTTCAGCACAGTTGCCGCCATGATCGCTCCATGCTCAGTGAACGCGTAAGGCAGGGAGCGACGGCCGCCGCGGCCAGTTTTTGAGGTTGCAATTTGCAACCTCAAACCTGCAAACTCCCGCGGCGTGAGTTGAAACATGAAGTCCATGGGGAATCGCGCGTGGTTGCGACGCACCTGTTGGTTCAGGCGTTTGACTGGAACTCCATAGAGCTCGGCCAGAGCAGTATCGAGAATGACTTTTTGCCGACGCAAAACCAAGATTCTGGATTCGATCGGGACAACAGCGCCTCGTCGCCGCGGCGGAACTGAGTGACGGGATCGTCCACGATTGGCCATTCCACTCTCTCCAAGCACCCATCGTACTGATCTGTGCCGGCTTGAAGCTGTGATGGCTAGGCATCGGAAATGTGACGAAAAACATCCGTTCCGTCGGACGGTCAACCCGCCAGACGAGTTTGGAAATTTACGTGACGCTCACTTCGGTATACGTGCCGTATACCTGCTTTAGAGCCTCACAGATCTCGCCGATCGTCGCGTAGGCGCGGACCGCATCCACTATGTAGGGCATCGTGTTCCCATCGGAGATGTTGCCGTTGATTCCCGCTGAAGGGGTTTTGGCCGCCGCTCGCTTCAGCACATCAAGCCGGCGCTCGACTTCATCGTTCGAACGCCGGGCGCGCAGATTCTTCAGTTTCGCCGTTTGGGCACGGGCGACCGAATCGCCGATATACAGAATCTCGGGTGTCTGCTCCTCAATGACGAAATCATTCACTCCAACGATGATCTTCTCGCCAGCCTCGACAGCGCGTTGATACTGGTAGCTGGCCTCGGCGATTTCCTTCTGCGGATATCCGCGCTCGATGGCTTTCACCATGCCACCCATCTGGTCGAGCTTCTCGAAGTAGTTGAACGCGCCGTTTTCCATATCGAGCGTCAGCTTTTCGACGAAATAGGAGCCGCCAAGCGGATCAACGGTCTGCGCAACGCCCGACTCGTAAGCGATGATCTGTTGAGTCCGAAGCGCGATACGCGCAGCCTCTTCGGTAGGCAAGGCAAGAGCCTCATCGTAGGCGTCCGTGTGCAGAGATTGCGTGCCACCGAGCACAGCCGCCAGCGCTTGGATAGCCACCCGCGCAATGTTGTTCATCGGCTGCTGTGCGGGCAGGGAAACACCGGCCGTCTGGGTGTGAAAGCGCATCAGCCAGGCGCGCGGGTTCTTCGCGCCGAAGCGGTCTTTCATCAAGCGGTGCCAAATCTTCCGCGCCGCGCGGTACTTGGCGATCTCTTCAAAGAAGTCGTTGTGCGCGTTGAAGAAGAAGCTGAGGCGTGGTCCGAATTCATCGACGTCGAGTCCGCGGCGGCGCGCCCACTCGACGTACTCGACCCCGTCGTAGATCGTGAACGCCAGCTCCTGCAGAGCGGTCGATCCCGCTTCACGAATGTGATAACCGGAGATGGAGATTGTGTTGAAGCGTGGCGTGTATTTCGACCCGAATTCGAAGGTGTCGACGATCAAACGCATGGAGGGCGCCGGCGGATAGATGTATTCCTTTTGCGCGATGTATTCCTTCAGGATGTCGTTCTGAACGGTGCCGGAGATCTTCTTCCAGTCAGCGCCCTGCTTTTCGGCCACGACCAGATACATCGCCCACAGCACTGAGGCCGGGGAGTTGACGGTCATCGAAGTCGTCGTCTTCTCGAGATCGATCCCATCAAACAGAATCTCCATGTCCTCAAGCGAATCAATCGCCACGCCACACTTGCCCACTTCGCCTTCGCTTGCCGGATGATCGGAGTCGTAGCCCATCAGCGTGGGTAAATCGAATGCAACCGAGAGCCCTCCGCCACCGTGTTCGAGCAGATACTTGTAGCGCCGGTTCGTCTCTTCGGGCGAGGCGAAGCCAGAAAACATGCGCATTGTCCAGAGTTTGCCTCGATACCCGGTAGCGTGGATGCCGCGCGTGTAGGGAGGCTCGCCGGGGTAACCGAGATATTGCTCGTAACTCCAGTCGGCTGGCAGATCGGCCTGGGTGTAGAGCTGCCGAATCGGCACGTTCGAAATCGTACTGAAACGTGCGTTGCCGTGCTCGTCGAGGTTCGTTCCGCTGGCGGCGCCGATGGGTTTCTCGGGAGCTTTTTCGAGAGTCGGCGCCAGGGTCCTCTCCGCCCACGCCACTTCAGATGGGGCCGGGTTGCGGCCTTCAAACACGTCCGCGACTGGACTTTCGGCGACGACCGGCTTGCTTGCAGTGGATTTCAGCTTGTTCGCCATGCGGCTCCCCACATTGAATTTGATGATAGAGGAGGCCCCGTAGCGGAACAAGATCACCAACCGACCGAGCGGTTGGCTACGCGGCATAGAATCTCCTCATGACCCCAGCGCCCGTCAAGGCGGTGACCACACTCGAGGTTCTCAATCAGATCGACATTCGGGTTGGGACAATTCTTTCTGTCGACGAGGTCCCGAACTCCGACACCCTGATGCAACTCCGCGTCGATTTCCGCGATCACCAGCGTACGATCGTCGCGGGTATCAAGAAGGAACGCGTCAACCCGGGCGAGATCGAGGGCAGGCAAGCGCTGTTCGTCGTGAACCTGGAGCCGCGCAAGATGCGCGGCGTCGTGTCTGAAGGCATGCTGTTCGATATCGGCTACGCCGATGGCGTTACTCCCGTCTTGGCAGTGCCGGAGAAACCCGTTCCCGATGGCACACGTGCGGGCTAGCGGCTGCTATCCTTGAGGGCGTCTCGGAGGACACTCTGAAAGCGTTTCGGCGTTTGCTGCAGCGCACGCTCGTCTATGGCGCCTACAAGGCGCTCGGCCACTATCCCGACTACTGGTACTGGATCCTGCGCGGCCGGCCTGCCCGTTCGCCTCATCTTCTGAAGCAAAAGGTTGTACGTCAGTACGGCGAGGAATTCCGATTGAAGACGCTGGTCGAGACCGGGACTTACTACGGCGAGATGGTCGCAGCGATGAAGCATCGTTTCGACCGGATCTATTCGATCGAATACGACGAAGGCCTAGCCGAGCGGGTGACGAAGAAATTCGCCCGTTATCCGCACGTCCGTATCTTCTGCGGTGATAGCCGGATCGTCATGCCCGAGGTGCTGGCCCTGCTCAACGGCCCGGCACTTTTCTGGCTCGACGCCGGTTACTACGGCTGGGTCGGAAAGCAAGGCGATCAGCAGCGGCTCTCGGCTGAATTGCAGATGATCCTCAGCCATCCCTATCCGCACATCGTTCTGCTCGACGACGCGCGGTGTCTGACTGGTCAGAACGGAATCCCCACCGTGAATGAAGTGCAGTCTTACATCGAGACGAAGTTCCCGGGACGGCGGGTGGCAGTCGAAGACGACATTCTTCGAATCACTGTGCGTGAATAGCGACGGGAGACGCGGCAAGCCGCGTCTCTATGAGGTTTTCTCTTTGCGCGCCATTTCCCACGCCTTGGCATACTTCCACGACACGTACCCAGCGTGATAGAGGTGCAGCAGCACGCCTTCCCGGCCATCGAGGAACCCGAGCCGGATAAAGTAATTGTAGAAGAACGTCGCCAGCGGACGCACCACGATGCTGAGCAGACTGAAGCGCCGGCGCCCCTTGCCAACCACCATCTTTGCCCCGAGCGACGAGTAGCGGTTCATGTGCTCGAGGTAGTAAGTCAGCGTCGGATAGGTGTAGTGCACCAGCGGATGCCGGAATCGCCCTACCGGTCTCCCACCTTTCAGTTCGAAGCGATCGTGCGGATCAAAGCCGGTGGAGTATCCGGCGCCACGCCGGAAGAGGCGCAATTTTCGATCAGGATAGAAGCCACCGTGACGCATCCATCTTCCGAGGAAAAGATTCTGGCGCGGCATCGAATAGCCGTCGAATCTGGCGCCCCCGGAGAGAACGCCACGGATCTCTTCGGCCAGGCCGGGAGAGACTTCCTCGTCGGCATCCAGGGCGAGAATCCAACCCTGCGTGCAGAGTTCCAGGGCGTAATTTTTCTGCGCGACGTATCCCCGCCAGGGTTCGTGGATGACCCGGGCGCCAAATTCGCGGGCAATGTCGCAGGTGCGGTCCGTCGAGCCGGAATCGACGATAACAATCTCGTCGGCCCAACGAATGCTCGACAAGGTCCGGCCTAGATTGGCTTCTTCGTTACAGGCAACAATGGCGATCGAGAGGCCCATGGACGATATCAAGCAAGCAGGGACAAGCTGAGCCGCACATTATCGCACAAGGAGAATTCGGTAGCGGGCGCGAAACGTCGGCAGGTCGAGCCTGCGCGAAACGAGCTTTCGCTCGTGGTCGCGGGCGACGGCCCGGAAGAATGCAAAGAAAAACTCTGGGCGCAAGGCCCAGCGTTTTCCGGGGCTGACTGCCAACCCCTGACTCCTGAATACTGACCACTATTGCTGCGGCGGCGGATTCACCGGTGTCTGCTGCTCGACGGGCCGTGGCGCGACGTTCGGCACGGTCGGCATCTTCGTGACTTGCCCGCGCTCAGCGTCGGCCATAAGGATTCCCACCCGGTCCAGCGTCGCGCCGATTACACGGTCCAGCTCCACGTGCGATTTCTCATACGTCGACATGGCAGCGACCAGGTTCGACTCGGCTTGAGTCAGGTCGCGCTCTGCCTGTAAGACCAGAGTGGTGGTCGAAGCGCCGAGAGCATATTTCTTCTGCTCGGCATCGAGTGATTGTTTCCCCAGTTCGACGGCTGCTCGCGCCGCTTCCACCGCCGCCCGGTTTTGTTGAACGTTGAACTGCGCACTGCGGACCTCGATGCGAATCTGGTTCTCCAGTTGCTGCAAACCCATCTGCGCCTGCCGGTATTCCAGCTGCGACCGAACCTGGGTCGCTTGCGCCGTACGATTGCGAATTGGAATCGT
>Ga0335070_10004747_pt1 | contig 15916 bp, 14 predicted proteins | sample Lox_Sample_13_FD_206722 | JGI IMG/M metagenome (GOLD analysis project Ga0335070, IMG submission 206722) | Soil microbial communities from Loxahatchee National Wildlife Refuge, Florida, United States - Lox_Sample_1.3 | ecosystem: Environmental > Terrestrial > Soil > Wetlands | place: USA... | reverse complement strand
CGGTTACCGCCCGTAAGGGTGGGTCGGGAGAACTGAGTCTTCGTGCAGGAGTACAGGAAGTTAAGTTGAAGAACGCGTGTCGTGGTTTTCTTGATCCGAGAAAGCAGCAGGTTGCACCTACAAAGAAGCGATGAAGAAGATTACCTAATTGTACGGTTGCCCCTTGAAATCCGCAAAAAGGGCAGGGCCCTTTCTGGTTCTGTCCTTTGGCAGAGTCACGGTACCGTAAATTGTAAAAATTAAGACTTGACCTATCGGACTCTGCAGGACCATCTCCAAACTTCTGCCTTATGAGACTCTGATAGCTGCCTCTGGCGGTATTCTATTAAAACAGGCAAAGGCAATATCACTGCCAATCCTGCCCAGTCTGTCAAGGGGCCCAAAAGAAAGACGAGATACCACGCGTCTTGTTCGCGGCGTCTTTGATTTCTCTTTAAAAGGTGATAAAATTTGAAGAATGTTCTTATCTATCCTGAAGCACATCTGTGGAGTCTCTCTTAAAGGTAAACGGGGTGCCACAAACCAAGTACCACCGATGGTAAAAATAGACAACTACCCTGCTCTCGCGAATATTATCCATAAGATTGCCGCTACAGGTGTTGGCTCCGATGAATGTCTCAAGGTTGGCTGTCTTCCCATGCTCGTTCATTATTACTCTCCCGTACCAGACATTGACGACCTTATGAAAAGGAACCACTGGGGCAAACCGAGTGCAATGGCGGGAATCGATTTGAGGACCGATGAACAAATTGGCCTTCGGAATGGAGCTTGGCCTCAGGCCGGGCGAAACGTGTGCTCTGAAGGTGAAGGACGTCGACCTGTCACAAGGCATGATCCTGATAGAAAGAACGTGGTCAGGAGCAAAGCTCAGATCTACGACGAAGGGTGGTACTCAGGATTGGCTGCCCATGTCAGACGTCGCCGCGGACATCGCTAAACGTCACTGCCAGGGCAAACACCCCGAGGCCTGGCTATTCGTCAACCCTCAGACGAAAGGCCCATTTAGGCGCAAGCGGCTCGGAGAGATATGGAACCAGTACGCCGGAATCCCGGTGAAACATTACGAGGCCTGCCGGCATTCCTTCTGCACTCAGATCGTCGAGTCAGGCGCCTCGATGAATGAGGCAAAGCTCCTTATGCGGCACAAGGACCCGAGGACCACGGAGAAGTATTTCCATGGCCGGGCGGAACGGCTGAGAAGTTTCGTCAATAAGCGTCGGCACCAGGATAACGTCATTCCACTAAAAGGGAACGAAAAGGGAGCGGGTTCTCAGGATAAAAACTGAATGAAGAGGTTGACATCATTAAAGAAATTTGGCGGAGGGAGTAGGATTCGAACCCACGGGGCGCTTGCACGCCCAACGGTTTTCAAGACCGCCGCTTTCGGCCGCTCAGCCATCCCTCCGCAGGTTATATTATAACCTTCAAATTCCAATTTCTAAACTCTAAATCCTAGACAAATTCCAAATTTCAGATGTTGGAGGCTCACTAAACGCTTGCTTCCTCCACTGCCCGATTTTGGTGATTTAATATTCTAGATGTTTCGGGTTGAGACATTCGGATTTGGAATTTGCTTCACCACCGTATGAGACTTGAACCCCACGTAAGGCCACCGCCAAAAGCTGTCAGGAGCACGAGCTTTCCTTTTGTAATGGTCCCGTCCCTTACCGCTTCGTCGAGGGCGATCGGCACTGTCGCAGATGATATGTTTCCGTACTTGTTTATGGTGACGTAGACCTTTTCCATGGGAGTCTTCAGCTTACGCGCAACTCCTTCCATGATTCTTATGTTTGCCTGATGCGGGATGATGAGATCCACATCTTCTATCCTATAGCCGTTGGTCCTTACTGCTTCCATCGCAGCGTCTGCAAAATGGTTCACCGCAGTGCGCAATGAAGTGTTCGCATTTATCATCTTGAGGAAGTGAAGTCCCTTGTCGACGCTCTCATGCGAAATGGGCGTTGTAAGAGAGCCTCCGCCCGGCATAAGCAATTCGCGCCCGTTCTTGCCGTCAGTGTGAATGTGTGTTGAAAGAACCTCAGCCCCCTGGGACGTCTCTGTGAGAATCACCGCGCCAGCCCCGTCGCCCCACAGAATGCAGCTCTCCCGTTCCTTCCAGTTTACTGTCCTGCTCATGATCTCACCGGCACAGACCAGTGCTTTTTTGTTAAAGCCGGCCCTGATAAGAGCTGAGGCCACATGGAGTGAGAAGATAAATCCGGTGCATGCCGCAGTGACGTCAAAGGAAACCGCATTGTCGCAGCCCAGTTTTGCCTCTAGCCAGTTTGCACCCGCGGGACAATGCGTGTCCGGAGTTATCGTGCCGAGCACTATAAGGTCTATGTCGGAGGGCTGAAGTCCGGCAGCCGCTATGGCCCGCTCAGAAGCCACTTTGCAAAGCTCTGAAACACCTGTCCCGGGCTCGGCAATCCGCCTTTCTTTTATGCCCGTTCTCGTGTAGATCCATTCGTCAGAAGTATCCAGAATTTTTTCCAGGTCAAAATTGGTAAGCACCTTTTCCGGAACATACGAACCCGTCCCAACAATACCTAATCGCATTCCTAACCCCTAGTCAGCAGATGGTATCAACAGCTTCAGTAATAGAACAGAAAGCACGCCCTTATGTCAAGGCAAGATCGGTCTGGAAGTGAGTCGGAACAGCCCCGCTACATGACTCTTCGGATGCCCTTACGGGGCCTCAATGCACGATCAGGATTTTGTGTGCCAGAAGATCAATCTGCTTGATAGTGCCGCGTACGACCTTCTCTTCGCCGAAAAGGTTGACCATGCGCAGAGACCCATTCTCAGGCTTAATGCTGATCACGTCCTGAAGCAGCAACACTTCCCTGTCACCTTCGATAACGTATGCTGTAGTCTGACACATTGATGCCTCCGCTCTGGCCTTTGCTCTATCCGGAAGTATAGCACGAGAATCGAGCCGTGTATCTACCTCCGATGGTTGACGGGTCGTCTCCGGCGTACACGACACGGATTCAACCTGGAAAAACAGGATGCTTTGCCATATAATCTTTCCCGGTTGTCGTAATCTCAATGCACCGGTTGTCTAAAGATGGCGACTCGATATTTGAACGTGAGCATCCGCGGAACGACCGACAAGGGAAAATAGCGTTATGACAAGAAGGCAATGGGTAACCCCTCTCGGTTTCGCGATAAGCATTCTGTTTCTTTGCTTGTCACTTAAGGATATAATGCTACGCGATATCATAGAGACATTGAAGCATGCTAACCTCAAGTTCGCCTTCCTTCCTCTCCTGTGTATAGCAGGGGCTGCCAGTGGCGCTTCCTACCGATGGGCGCGAGTCTCCGGCACTGAGGTACGTTTTCGTGAAACGTTTACTGCATTGATGATCGGGCTTTTCGTCAATAACGTGCTGCCGGCGCGCATAGGGGAACTGGCGCGCGGGTATGTATTGTCCAGGAAAAAAGGCTTCACCTTCACCTATGCCTTTTCGACTGTCCTCGTCGACCGGTTCTTCGATCTTACCGGGCTTCTGTTCCTCACGTTCCTCTTCTTCCCCAAGCGGGAGCTGCCGCCCAGAATATCTCAGGGGATATCCCTGATCATCGGCCTTGCCGTTGTGTGCGTCATCGGCATTCTGGTGCTGAGCAGAGAGGGCGTCGCAACTCACCTGTCTTCTAGGCTGATGAAGATAGAGAAATCCTTTCTCACCAGATTTGCCAAGACAATTCTGGGTATACAGGAAAACCTGAAGCGCATCACGTCGCCCCTTCTCATACTCCTTTTTGCCGTTATCTCCTTCAGCACCTGGTTCTGCATGAGCCTCGCTCTCTACATGGTCATTCTGGCGCTCAATGTTTCGGTGCCATTCGTCTACGTGCCGTTTGTCTGCGCGCTGCTCAACATGGGCATCACGATCCCCTCTTCGCCCGGGTATATAGGTCTGTATCAGTTCCTGCTGGTCTATCTCCTTTCGCTTTTTGGCGTGCCTAAATACGAAGCGTTTGCGGTATCCCTGCTCTATCATGCATCGTGGTATATTCCCTACACCATACTCGGCTTCATCCTGCTGATGAGAGAACACCTGAAGCTGCGCGACATACGAAGGCTCAACGAACCGGCGAATTAAGAGTGGCCTCTTTCCCGATGGCGGGAGAACCCTCCTCACCGAGCATGTTTCTCAGCCGGTACGCTTTCGCCATCGATTCCTCAGATCGCTCCTTGTCTCCTGCCAATCCGTAAAGTTGTGCCAGGCCTAAAAGAACGTGCACACGAAGAGGATGAAGCGGCGCGTACTTCTTCAGAACAGTGTTGCTGGCCTCAAGGATCTCTGTAGCCTCCCTCCTCCGTCCTTGCATTGCACAGAGCCGAGCCAGTGCGAAGCGATATTCCTGGTGATAGGGGTACTGCTTGATTACTTTCTGAAGGTAGGCCTGCGCGGTGTCCGGCCTCCCGGTACTGGCATAAAAGCTTGCTAGGTTAACATACAGAGGCCCGTCCAGGCTGTTAAGAGCCAGGGCCTTCAGATAATTCTTCTCTGCGATCTCTAAGAGCTTCCCATCTTTCATGCCGGACGCGAAGTAGGTGTCGCTAAGCAACTGAGCTGTATCAGCAGCGAAGGCCGATACCGAATATCCGAAATAGGTCGACGCAAACAGATAGCGGAGCGTCTTCACCATATCTCCTTTCTGAAGCGCTGCGTTTGCCCTGTCAAGAAGGATGAAACCGCAGATCGGAAAGAGATTAACCAGGGAAAAGTAAAGCGCCAGAAACAGTGGGAGAGCCTGCGCCGGCTTTCCCCTGATACGAAGAAGGCTCGCCTCTCTGCCCTTTTCCTGCATGACAGCCGCACAGAGCAGATAGAAGAGCACTTGAAATGTCGGGGGAGGAAAATTGTATTCCACCACGTTATGAAAAAGAAAGGAGATAAGGGCAACCTTCAATAGAAAAAAGGAGCGAGCCGGATTGGCAAGAACAACGGCAAGGAAACAGAGGAAGAGCACCAAACCCACGATCCCCAGCTCAGCAAGGATATTCAGATAGAGACTATGCGCGTGTACGGAAGGATCGACTACGTACGGGTTGGAGACAGAACTCATCGCGCCCAGGAATGAATTGAGACCGTAACCAAGAATAGGGGCTTGTCCAATAACCTCAAATGTAACCTTAAGAAGGTGCGCTCTCTGGAGTATTCCGGTGGGCCGTTTCTCCAGCATACCGATCGTATCCTTCACCGTGAAGGTATTCTTTGCCTCTGAAAAAAGGAGAAAAGCGAAGAACCCCACAAGGAATATGAGTAGCAATGTCTTAACAGAGGCCTTGTCCCTGTCCCGGTACAAGAAGACTCCCATCACTACAAAGGCGAGAATCATCGTCCCAACTCCGGTTCTTGATGCGGATATAAAATTGGCAAACACAAGCAGCATACCCGCGGCCGCATAGATATGTTTCCGGTACTTTGCATAGAGGTACAGGGAAACAGGCACGAGAGGCGTGAGAAAGCCCGAGAAAGGATTCGGGTTGTAAAACAAACCGTGAGGCAGGAGGTTTACCTGCCTGAGGGCTTCGCTGAAACCGACGCTACAGCCGCCGATCAGTATTGTCTTCAGCAACAACAAGTCCCATCCCGAAGAGTTCCTCAAAACGACATAGAAGAGAGAACCTGCCACGAGAGAGCTGGAAAAGAGGATAGCTCCCCACTTGTCACCGGCATACAACACGGAGACAACGCCCCAACAGACAAATAGGAGACACAAACCTTCATCTTTTCTGATCTGAATCTCCGTCCCCACGAAGAAGAAAAGAAGTACAGTCAAGAAGAAAAAGAGCGTGATACCCCATTGAGGGCTCAGGTACCCTCCGAGCACCGAGGTAAACAGCACGATCAGAACGAGCATGACCTGCTTCATTTCTCTCTTTTCACAATGAGAAGGCAAGAAAGGATCAGGCCGATGGCGGTTGCCACGAGGCCGGCATAAAAAGAGGTCGGTACATATCGGAACAAAACGGTGTGCTGACCGGGTGGCAGCTTCACAGCCCGGAATGCCAGGTTTGCCCGCAAGATTTCCGTTCGCTGACCATCTACGTATGCTCTCCATCCCGGATAGTAGGCGTCGCTTACATACAGGAATGCGCCCTGATCGGTTGTGCACTTCAAGACAAGATTATTCGGCTCATACCTGACCAACTCAACCTTGCCTTGCGTCGAGACGGGCAGACCCATTTGCGCTTCTTTACTCAAGACGATCAGTTCGCGCCTCAAATCTATCGTTCGATCCGCCAGCGCCTCTATCATACTCTTTTCATCGGGTACGCGGCAGACCTTTGAAAAAAGCAGGAAGCGGCCGGGGTACTCATTGTACTCATAGAAATAGAGAGGCACATCGATTATGTTTATGCTTTTCAGCATTCTAAAATGGGCCCCGTCCAGCTTCGTAATGCTGACCACGTACCGTATGCCTGCGATGTCAAAAAATCGCTCCGCCTCTTCTATGGAGGAAAGAATCTTCATCCAGTTTATGAACAGGTCATACTGCGCTATCCTGAGTACTTCGGACCCTTCAACCGTATAGAGCCGTGACAAAGGGGCGTAGGCAGAACTCATGGAAGCCTTATCCTTGGGAAAACGGTTATACGTATTGTGTGTCTTCGGAGTCACAAAATACCTGTCCATCCGTCCTTTCTCAACGATCTCACTCGCAAACTCATGGGGTTGCATATAGAGGTCCCACTGAAGGCTGTTGTAAAACCCGTAGTTGGCGAGGAAGAGATCAAGCGCCAGAATAGCCACCATGAAGAGCATGACCGGGCTCTTGCGGCGGACCCGCCGGTAAACAAGCAGCAAGACACAGAAGAGAAAGGCAAAGAAACAGAACCTTCTGATATCGTGAATGTTCACATCTATGAGGTTATAAGCCTCAGGCTTGAAGCCGACGCTGTCAAAGAAATTCACGATCCGTTCCTTAAGCAGAACGGTTGACGACCACGCCAACGCGAAAAGGAACCCGAGATAGAAAAAGACATGGATGGCTCCGTGGATGCGCCTGTTTCCCTCCGCAATGCCGCTACGCAATTTGTCAAATCCAAGCCCCGAAGTAACAGAGATGATGAAGAAGAACAGGAACAGAAATTTGACGGGGTACCTCACACTGTTAAACGGCGGTATGCGATAGAGCAGTCTGTAGAGAGGTGTATTACCGCCCAGCGCAAAAACAAGGGAAAGGACAAGAAGGAGCGCGAGCAACCATCGTTTCTTACCGGTTGTCAAGAAATAGAATGTCGAAAGGCAGAAGGGCACGATCCCAAGATAGATCGTCTTGAGCCATGACTGGTTCTGCCAGTACTTCTGATCGTTCATCACGTTGCCAAAAAGATCCGGCACGAAAAACTGAATGGAGTCCCGCCAGGCCAGGGACCAGACGCTCGACTCGAAGTATGTGAGTCCACCCCGGCGTATGCTGTAACTCTTTAGCTCGTAAAAAGGCAGTATCTGCACAGCAGAGAGCAACAGGAAAAGAGAGAAAATGATGACGAGCGAGCGCATCCGCGTGTAGAAGCGAACGGGTTGGCCAATCAGGGAAGGCACAAAGAATGTGATGATAAAGAGCGTGAGGACACTCATCATGAAAATCTCGGGAGCGCCCGAGAGAAACTGCAGGAGAAGAAAGAACGAAACAAATACAGCGTAGCGAATGCGCCCGGTTTCGAAGTGTTTGAGGAAGAAAAGAAGGACGAACGGAAACCAGGAGACGGCAAACAGATGCGGCAGCAGATTATGAACCGACAGCAGGTAACCGGACAGCATGAAGATGAGCGCCCCGACAAAGGCCCCTTCTTCGGATGACTTCATGTGAACAAGAAACAGGTAGACCCCTATGGCCGCCAGCAGGAAGTGAAGGATAATCAGCCAGTTCCAAACAACGGGAAAAGGCAGGAACAGATAAAAAACGTGGGGAGGATAGAGCACACCGGGCTGCAGCGCCGCCAGAAGCGGGATGCCGGAATACTGATAAGGGTTCCAGAAGGGGAAGGTGCCATGCTTGAGAAGGTCCACCCAGAGGACTTTAGGCGGAATAAAGAAGGCAGAGAGGTCCCTCTCGATAAAGATCAGACGGCAGGACAGGACGCGATCAAAATAGACAAGTAGAAGGCCAAGCAAAATACAAAAATAGAACGCCCTGACAAGAGGTTTTCTCTCAAGCAGTTTCATTGTGACCACAACACCTACTGGTGAAGGTTTTGCTTCCTGAGTGTTCTCAGGCTTGCAAGAACCGAGCCCCTACACGATACATCTTTATATGCAGCCTTTTCAAGGTTCTGCGCACGGCTCAGCCTTCTGATCGCAAAGGACCTGAGAGAGAGGACAACCGGTTACGTGAAAAGAATATTGATTGTTGGACCCGCGGGAGGGAGTGCTTCTCTATGCTCTGCTATCAGGCGGAACGGGTGGCCTCTGCCGCCCTTTCCGCCCGTGCTTTCCAAATACGCCGCGCGTTATCACCACATGGTATACTGGGTACCGGCAATCGAGCCGTTTGTGGGAGCGGGTGCGGTATTCAGGTAAATCCCTACGTACTGGGTCGGTGGAATAGCATAGGTGGTAGCCGCCCCGTTACCCAGGGTGAACCCGTAGACCGAGGCGCCGACGGTGAGAGTCATGTTGGTTCCGTTGGCATCCACCGTAGTTTGCCAGTTACCGCCTTTCATTTCCATGCTGTAGAGGATTTCATTAAAACCGAATGTGGTCGTCTGCTGCGAAATGACCCTGTTTCCCCAGAGGATGGTGTTGGCGCCTCTCATGCCTCCGAGAATCCCCCTCACCGTTGCGTTGACCGCGTCCTGCCTCATATCAAGGTACCTCGGTATCGCAACAGCCGCTAAAATACCAAGAATGATGATGATGATGATTAATTCAATCAACGTAAAGCCTTTTCCGTTCCTCCGAAGATTCATCCAGATTCCTCCTTCTAGGATAGTTTTATAGCAATTCTCCCTGCTTTATTTATCGCAAGATTCCCAAGTAACTTAAGCCCTTGGGTTGCCCACATTGCCTTGACTTTCCCCTTAGCAAATTCGATACCATGATTGCGGCCCGTCCGCCTTCTCTTCTTTCTTTAACCACCACCGTGCTTCATTGCCTCCATCATTCCCCACCAAGGCAGAAATACTGCAAGTGCAATAAAGAGCACCATTCCCCCCAGGAATGTGATCAAAATCGGCTCGATCCACGATGACAAACGTGCCAGTGAATAACTCACCTCGCTGTCGTAGTGCGCCGACACCTCTCTCAGCATCTCCTCCAGCGACCCCGTATCCTCTCCGGTTGCAATAAGGTGCAGCACGAGGGGCGGAAAAATGCCGCTGTCTTTCATCGGCCTGGCAATGCCTCTGCCCTTCTCTATCTTCTGACTTATCTCAACTATTTTTCTCATAATCACAAGATTGCCCACTGTCCGGGCCACTATCTCCAGGGCGGTAACAATCGGCACTCCGGCGCGGATGAGGTTTTCCTGGACATAGGCAAACCTGCTCATGCAAATCTTGAGAAGAATGGCGCCCACAATAGGAAGCTTGAGCATAAGGTGATCTCTCATGAGCTTCCCTTGCTCGGTCCGTGTGTATACGTAGCCCGCAATGCAGATACCGACAACGCCTCCCAGGAGATATACACCGTATGCCTGGACCAGTTCGTTCAGCCCGAGCAGAATACGCGTGGGCAGGGGGAGCTTCATGGTCGATCCCTTGAAGAGAAGAGCGAACTTCGGTATGACGAATGTCACGAGTATGCCAAAGGCTATGATGATAGCACCCACCACCATAGCTGGATATCGCATGGCTGATTTGAAGGTTTCTCTCGTCTTCATCTGGAATTCGAGAAGCTGCGCCAGCCTTTCGAGCACTTCATCAAGCACGCCGCCTGTCTCGCCCGCCTTCACCATGCTGACGTACAGGTCCGAAAAAACTTCGCCATGCCCATCGAGCGCTTCGGAGAAACTCTCACCACGGTCAAGATCCTGCCAGACCTTCTTGATGACTTTTTTGAGTTTGCGGCTGTTCGTCTGTTCTTCAAGGGCCTTGAGCCCGGAAATGAGCGGCACACCCGCCTTTATCACCGTCCTCAGCTGGCGCGTGAAGAATATAATATCATCAAGCTTGACCCTGTCCAGCTTCGTCAGGAAGTCTTCGAAAGAAGCGCGGCTCATGCCTTTCTTTTCCGAAACAGATACCGGAAAAAGGCCCATGCTGTCGAGGTGTGCTGACACAGTCCGATGATTGTCCGCATCCATCGTACCGGCTACCAGGGAACCTCTTTCGTCACGGGCTTTATAGGCAAAAACCGCCATGTGCTTAGTCCAGCTGTGTTGTATTAAGAGCCTCTTCGAGCGTGGTCACCCCGAGAAGCGCCTTCTTAATAGCATCTTCACGCATTTCCTTCATGCCCATTTCCATGGCCTTCTTCTTAAGCACCTCTGTCGAGACCTTGTCCACGACCAATTCGCGGATCTCGTCATCCATGACAAGCAGTTCGAACACGCCGGTGCGTCCCCGGAATCCTGTGTTCCGGCAGACAGGACACCCCCTGCCCCGGTAAAGGGGCACACTCTCGTGCACGTCTATGCTCTCAAGTACTGCCGGTGGCGGCATGTAGGCTTCCTTGCAGTCCTCACAGATCTTCCGTAACAGACGCTGCCCCATGACGCACGACACAGACGAGGCGACAAGGAAGGGCTCAATACCCATTTCAACGAGGCGCGTTAACGCACCGGCCGCGTCGTTTGTGTGGAACGTTGAAAGAACGACATGGCCTGTCAGAGATGCGTGGATGGCGATGGTTGCCGTCTCCTTATCCCTGATCTCGCCGACCATGATGATGTCCGGGTCCTGGCGAAGCATCGACCTCAACCCCGACTCAAAGGTCAGGCCGGCTTTCACGTTGACCTGTGCCTGTGCAACATAATCGATGGTGTACTCCACCGGATCCTCTATGGTGATGATATTCTTCTCGACTGAATGGATGTGGTTCAGGATCGCGTAGAGCGTTGTCGTCTTGCCGCTGCCGGTGGGACCCGTGGAGAGCACAAAACCATACGCACGTCCCAGCACCTTTCTAAGCCTCTCCTCATCCTCCATCAAAAGTCCCAGCTTATCGATGCCATACAGGGCCGCGCTCTTGTCAAGAAGCCTCAGCACCGCCTTTTCTCCCCACATAGTCGGGTACGTGGAAACCCTGACTCCCACCTCTTTTGTTATGTCAAACCTGCCGTCCTGCGGAATCCTTGTCTTGGCAATATCCATTCCTCCCATGATCTTGATCCTCGAAATAATCGGGAGGAGCATCTTTTTCTGAGGGGCCTGCATTTCACGGAGTCTGCCGTCGACACGCATGCGGATTCTCATGATGTCTTCAGAGGGTTCAATATGGATGTCGCTCGCGTTGTCGGCCAGGGCCTGCGCGAGGAGACTGTTGACGAATTTTATAACCGGCTCGTCTTCACCCACTTCCACAGGAGATTTTTCCTCTTCCTCCTCATCGTCGTCCGGCGAAAGAGCTTCCCTCTCTTTGATGATGTCAAGAGTCTCCTCCACGAGACTCTTTATGCCGTAATGACGTTCAAGGGCCCATTTCATCTCACTCCTGGTCACTATACAGGGCGAGACTTCCATGCGCAGGAAGCGTGCCACTTCATCCAGGGCGTTTATGTCCAGCGGGTCAACCATCGCGAGACGGAGCACACTGAAATTTCTCTCAAAGGGAATTACCATGTGGTTCTTGGCTATGTTCTCAGGAACTAACCTGACCGTATCTTCGGAAAGGTTTGCATCAAAAAGATTCACAATGGGAATACCGAGCTGCTTGCTTACGGTCTCCATGATCTCTTTTTCCGAAAGAAGCCCCATCCTGATAAGCACATTACCGAGCTTCTCGCCGTGTTTTCTCTGTTCAGCGAGAGCCTTGTGCAGCTCTTCATCTTTTAGCTTCCTGGCTTCGACAAGGATTTCACCAAGCCGTTTTTTCACTAAGGTCGGCATGAGCTGCGTCAGGCTCCTTCTTTCGTTTGTCTTTTAAACATTTGACTATGATCGGCTGTGTGGCTCGAGTAGTGATTTTTCACGCCTGCAGGCGCGAAAATAAATCTCCGGGGGCTTCTGTTGCCCTGCGCAATACCCCGATCAATGGCTTGTTTCAGACTTGCTCTGCTCAAGAAATGTCAACCTTTCCACAATCCTTCTTCTATCTTCTTTCGGCGACGAGACCTGAAGATACTGCCTGTAGTACTTTGCGGCTTCGTCGTACTGGCCAAGCTCATCCTTGATCAAGGCTGCCGACAGGTAGAGTTGATCCACCCGGAACCCTCTTCTCAGCGGCGCATCGATAACACTGTTTGCCTCTTCCAGCCTTTTCTCGGCACGCAGCAACGCTGCGAGATTCAGATAGGGCTCCACTCCCTGGGGGGCTACTTCGATGGCTTTCCTGAAGTATTCCTCGGCCATCCTTCTGTCTCCCTCGCGCAAGGCTATAATTCCCAGATTGTTGTATGCCTTGGCGTAATCCTTGCGGTACTCAAGGATTCTGCGGAAGTACGTCGCGGCTTCCTTTGTATTCCCTTCACTCATCGCCATAACACCCAGGTTGTTCAAGGCTTCGATGTTATGCGGTTCATCGGTAAGGACTGCAAGATAGAGTTTCTTGGCTTCCTCGATATTTCCCCTCTCCGCAGCGAGAACAGCGCTATTATAGTTGGCGACGGCACGTTCATTTGTGGTCCGTTTGACCACCACCGTCGACTCCTGCGCCTGCACGGGCGCGGGCTTGGCCTCCTGCCCTTTTTCAGTTGTTCGCTCAAGTTTCTGCGGTCTGGCCTCTGCCTGTTTCTTTGACTCTTGCGGAATCGCGTCTATGCCCGGTGCCGGAGCTTTCCGTGATGCCTTCTTTTCCGACAGCGCTGCCCCTGCATCGTCAGGCTTCACGGTGTCCCGATTAGTCGCGGCAGCAAATTTTGTGAACTCCTCTTTACGGGAAACTTCCTGAGATTTTGCAGCCGGAGTCTCAGGAACGGCCTTGGCTGCGGTAACCGGTGGAGGAGGGGGCGGAGGTACTTCCTTCTGGCGCGCTAGATGAGGTCCTCCGGGGGACTGCATTCTGTAAAGGCTCGGCAGGAATACGACAAAAAGTATCGCACAGACAACAGCACCTACGATCACATAAAAAGCAGTTCTGGACCTATTCGGTCGCCTTTCTTCGTTACCTGTGTCACGGTAGACCGGCCTTTTTCTTTCTTCCTGCGCTTTCTTGAGGGCATCAAGGATGACGCTCATACAGGATCCTTTGCATAAACGACTTTCGGGGTAAGGAAAATCACCAGCTCTGTTCGATCAGTCGTCCTCGACCAGCTCCTGAAGGGCCACCCTATGAAGGGCACGCTGCTGATACCCTGGATGCCGGTGCTGGTCTCATTCTTCGTTTCCTGAATGAGCCCGCCCAGGACGATCATTTCACCCTCTTTCACTCGCACCGCCGTGTCAACTTCCCGCACGTTGAGCACGGGCACGGTGTTGCCCGTTGTCTTGTCAACGGTTACCAGGCCCGTGTCCTGCGTGAGCATAGGATGTATATTCATGACAATATTGCCCAGCTCATCCACGTATGGCACCACATCCAGTATCAGCCCGATCGTGATATATCGTATCGTCGTCGAGTATGTAGGAACGCCGTTAGCGGTAATGGTGCTCGTTGTCTCGAAGACAGCCCGGTCGGTAGCGACCTTTATCACGGCCCGCTGGTTGTTCAGCGTGCTTATCTTCGGATTGGACACGGTGTTCACTTTACCCTGCTGCTTCAAGAGATCGATGAACGTCGCATCGAGACCTCTTCCGTCTGTCGCGAGAAGATGCTTACTCGACACCAGCAGACGCGAAAACATTCCCGACGTCGACGCAGAGGCCGTTGGATCAATCAACTGCTGCCGGTAATTGAAACCGACGCCATTCAGCTGCGCGTTGATGAGGTTCCAGTTGACACCTTCACGAGTCTGACCGGTTAACTCTACCTCGACTACTCTCGCTTCTATCATGACCTGCCGCTGGATAGATTCATCCATGGACTTGAGGAACGCGGCAATCTGCTTAAGGTTACCGGGGTAGTCGCTCACTGAAATGAGGCCAGCCTGCTTGTTAAACGTCATCTTGCCGTCGGGGGAAAGCATATTCTTGACTGCTTGTTCGAAGCCCAGCCACGGGTCCATGTCCGACCGGGTTCTCATGTTAACGCCCACGACCAGCTGCCCTGACCGCTGGGTTCCCGAAGAGCCCGTCACTATGCTGTCGGTCAATTTCGAAAAAGCCGCATAGTTGACCTGAAAAACCCTTGTCTCTATCTTCGGTTTTGACACATAGATCGTGTTCTCATCGATGCTGTAAACGTACTTGAGAGGTTCGAGGATGTAATCGAGAGCCTTAGCCATGGTGACATTCTTGAGATCAACGGTGCACGAACCTTTTACGTCCGGTTCCATGACGACATTGTAGCTGGACTGCTTCGCGACCCCCCTCAAGACGTCTTTCAAATCCGCCTCACGCAAAGAAAAGGAAAAGAGTTCTTTCGGGCCCTCTACCCCCATTTTCTTTTCCTTCTCAACCTGGGGAATTACGGGACTGGGAATGTCAACCGGCTGGACGAGCTTCGGCGCCTCCTTTGGCGGCTCTACATGAGCGCACGCAAAGCAAAACAAAAAAGTCGCAACAACAATACCAATCCTGGCCATTGTGTCTCCTCCGTGAATCGACATCTGCGTATCCTTACCGAGGCTCCTTAAGGGCTATAACCCGCTTGGATCCGTCCTGGATGAGCGTCACCGTATCTCTGCCGATCTCAAGGACGCGCTCGCCCGCAATAATGTCGCCCTTTCCTACGATCTCGTTGTCGATGATAGCTACTCTTCCTCGTGTTCCTCCCATGATGGCGAGAAGCTTCAAGGGCACTCGTTCTTTTTCCGCTTTCTTCTCGGTCAATAAAAACGAAGGAAGCGTAAAGGGGTCCCTCTCCCACTGGAGAGCCTCCTGCATTGCATGGAGGCGTGACTCTTTAGGCCGAGACTCAGGTTGAGGAACTGTTAGTTTCGGAGGCTCAAGGGGGGCGGCTATCGACTCCATCCTATTCCTTCCGCGTGAGAGAAAGAGTGTACAAAGAATAACAAAGAGAACAATCATGAAGACTACAAGCAGACGCTTATTGGCTTTCAATGGCGGCCCTCTCTTTCCATGCTTTGAATTCGACCTCGAACCTGCCTGCTATTATTGGGTACTCTTTCTCATTGTAGGAAATTGTGCCTTTCATGATCTTGCGATAGGCCCTCGATGAGCTCACCTGCTCGAGAAATTTGCCCATTTCCAGGAAGCGGCCTTTAAGGCCGACCTCGAATGACGGATAGGTGAGGATCGTCTTAGGCTGCATGTCAAGCGTCTTGAACATGCCGCTGAATTTATCCAGCACCAGACCGTTCTTGCGTGCGCCACCCGCTACCTCGTAGATAAACGCGGGGAAGTTGTCGAAAAGAGGGATCTGCCCCCTGTACTCTTTCAGCGACGCCTTGATCCCATCTTCCTTTCTCTTCATCTCGGTCAGCGCCTTGATATCCGATTCGACCCTCTGGGTCTGCTGTTTCGCTTCCTTCAGCTCGACCTGTTTATTGTTGATCTCTGTCTTCATCGGCATGTACCAGGCAAAAAACCAGAGAACCGCCCCTAATATGGGCGCTGCTATCCACACGTAGAGGGCTTTAAATCTCATAAGGCACGCTCTTCGCGGTGATCTGAAATTCCATGACCGGTTTTCCCTTCATCTCTTTGACATCCCTGCTGACCACTGTCACGTTATTCACGACGTTCGATTTCTCGAGATCGATCATGAGCCGAAGGAGCGTTGCCTCCATGGTCTCC
>Ga0335070_10004746_pt1 | contig 15916 bp, 14 predicted proteins | sample Lox_Sample_13_FD_206722 | JGI IMG/M metagenome (GOLD analysis project Ga0335070, IMG submission 206722) | Soil microbial communities from Loxahatchee National Wildlife Refuge, Florida, United States - Lox_Sample_1.3 | ecosystem: Environmental > Terrestrial > Soil > Wetlands | place: USA... | reverse complement strand
GTCTTCATCATAGAGATACTTGAGAATCTTAGCCACTATGCCCTTGATGGCGTTGACGTCGTACTGGAAGGCATAGAAGGTCTTGCCGAAGAACTCGTAGATGCCACGCTCGGTGTGGGCATAGTCCGCCGCCACGGTGGCCAGTACGTGAGTCCTCATTATCCTTTCAACTGCGAGCCTGGACCAGATGCGTTCAGGCTTCGCGAGAATGTAGCTTTCCAGCAGGTAATCTGCTTCATCGTTGGTTTTGGCTACGAGTATGGCTTCGCCTGTTTTGTCGTATTTTGGTCTTCCAGCCCTGCCGGCCATCTGCTTGTACTCCAACACGCTGATTGGGTAGTAGCCGTAGCCTGCTTCGTATCGCCGGTAGTCTTGTATGACGACCGTTCTGGCCGGCAGGTTTACGCCGAAGGCTAACGTCGGTGTTGCTGTCATAACCTTGATTCTTCCCTGTCTGAACGCGTCCTCTATCAGCTTTCGGTGGCCCCCGCCTAGGCCGGCGTGATGAAAGGCGGTGCCGCACTTTACCAGTTCGGCAAGCGACTCGCCGAGCGATGTTCTTTCTCCAACGGCCAAGATTCGGTTTGCATCGTGCTCCAATGATCGCTTGGCAGGCTTAGACAGGACCGCCCCGATTTCGCCAGCAATTCTCTTAGCCAGAACGGCCGCGTTTTTCCGTGTTGAAGCGAAAACCAAGGCCTGGCCTCCCGTCTTAACAGTGTTCAAAACTAGGTTCAAGGTTGGATCGCGCGTTTTCTTCTCTATCTTGCGGGCATCTCCGTCCCTGTACTGGATTTCTTCATGAAGTAGGACCCCTTCCCTGAGGGCAACGGGGCGCCACTCCGTCGTAACGTAACCTGCTTTGAGCCACTGGGCGATCTCGTCCACGTTGTTTATCGTTGCGCTCAAGGCTAAAATCTGCACATCAGGATTCGTGAGCATCAGTCTCGCCAAAACCACTTCGAGCGTCGGTCCGCGCTCAGCCTCATTTAACAAGTGAACCTCATCCGCAACTACGAGGGAAATTTCATCCATCCACTTGGCCCTGTGCCTCAGGAGCGAGTCGGCTTTCTCATTCGTGGTAATTATGACGTCGAACCTCTCCAACCAAGCATCCGTGCTATCGAAGTCTCCTGTGCTTATTCCAACTCTTATCTTTCTTCCACTCTTCTTCGTTATCGACATGTACTTCTTGAATTCTTCAAATTTCTCGTTCGCCAAGGCTCTCAGAGGCGTCAGGTAAACTGCCTTTCCGTTTCTTTCCAGTATCTGTTTTAAGGCACAAAACTCCGCCACTAAAGTTTTACCGGAAGCGGTTGGACTGGCTAGGACAAGGTTTTTTCCTTCAAGAGCTCCCGCCTTTATGGCCTCCTCCTGCGGCGGATAGAGCTCAACGATTCTAGATTTGATTGTCAATTCTTTGACGGCTTCTGGTATTGATAGTTCCGCTATTTTCACTTGACCGCGCCCGTCTCTTCCTTTACAGCAGGTTTAGCACGGAGGTCATTTAAAGCGTTGCGCAAGCTCGAATTTGGTTTTTGATGGGTTAGATTTTTCTATTAGAGAGCACGAATAGTGAGACTGAAGAAAGCGATTTGCGCCGAGGGAGTTAGTCTATGATGATTGAAAACGTGAAAGAGCTGTTGAAAGCGCATGAAGGGTTAGAATGTGACGTTTACTTAGACGCTGAAAATTCGAGCAGGGTTCCTGATGAGGTGGTCAAGGCGATGCTTCCATATTTTAGTCAGCGTGCATACGGAAACCCGACGCTGACTCACAAGCCCGGTTGGGAAGCCTTCGAAACAATAATGGAATCAGCAAAGAAGATTGCCTCCTTCGCAGGGTGCAAAACGCTCGAAGAAATCAACTTCACACCTGGAGAAACTGAAGCAAACAACTTGGCATTCCTTGGAACTGCACCTTCAATGAGAGATAGGGGCAAGAAGATTGTGATTTCGGCGATTGAGCCGATTAACGTGTTGAACGTTGCGGAAATGCTCCAGAAAAGCGGGTTCACGTTGACGAAAATTCCCGTAGACGACGAAGGCTTCATAAACCTTGAGAGGTTGGAGGAAGCAGTAGACAAGGAAACAGTTCTTGTAAGCTTGTCGACAGTAAACCACGAGATTGGAACGATACAGTCGATAAAGGAAGCCGTAAAAATAGTTAAGGACAAAAACCCTGCGACAGTTTTTCACACAGATGCCTCAGACGCGTACGGAAGGATTCCCTTCAACGTGCAAGACCTTAACGTAGACTTGGCAACGCTCAGTAGCTACAAGATATCAGGGCCTCGCGGAATAGGCGCCTTGTACGTGAAAGAACGCGTGAACGTTGAGAAAATCTTGGAAGGCCAGATAGGAACGCAGAGGCTCTGGCCCGGCGTTGAAAACACTCCGTTAATCGTCGGGTTCACAAAGGCATCTGAGCTGGCTTTTGGAAACTTTGAGGAAGGAACGAATCGCGTGCGAAATCTTCGGGACAAATTGACCGAAGGAATTTCGAACAGAGTGTCTGATGTGCTACTCAACGGACCGAAAGGACAGAAGAGGGTTCCTGACAACGCCAACATGAGTTTCTTGAGATGCGAGGGAGAAGCGTTAACGATAGAGTTAAGCCTGAGCGGCGTCTACGTTTCGAGCGGAAGCGCGTGTTCGAGAAGACTGTTGCAACCGAGCCACGTTCTTGTTGCCATAGGCAGAAAGTTTGACCAAGCACACGGCAGCATATTGATGAAAGTCACTACGTATCACACCGAAGAGGAGATAAACTGCGCTTTGGATGTTATTCCACGAGCCGTTGAGAGGATAAGAGGAATAACTGGTTCCACAGGAGCCGAATAGTATGTCACGTGCACCTTTACCTTACAATCCCAAGATACTTGAACTGTTCAAGAACCCTAAAAACCTAGGAAAAATGGAAGACGCCACTGTCGTTTCAGTTGCAGGAAACCCGATGTGCGGAGACATGATAACCTTCTACCTGAAAATCAACGATCAAGACGTTATCGAAAAAGCATCCTTCGAGAGCTACGGTTGCGCAGCAAACATAGCCACATCAAGCATAGTCACAGAAATGATCAAGGGAATGAAACTCGAAGACGCTTGGAAAATCTCCTACAAAAGCGTGACTGAAGCGGTGGGTGGACTCCCCAGCGTCAAGTTTCACTGTGGCATACTGGCTGTCGGAGCACTCAAGAGGGCCATAAGAAAATACTATGAGAAAAAAGTCTCTCCGGACTGGTTGCAGAAGGAGCCGAGCTTTGAAGAGAAGCAGGCGTTGGAAGAGGAAGAACTAGCAAGAATGCTTTCTAAGAGAATGAAGGCGACAGAGGAAAAATAGTGTTAGATCCCCACAAGATTCGGGAAGATTTTCCCATCCTCAAACGAAAGGTGAACGACAACCCGCTCATCTATTTCGACAACGCGGCAACCTCGCAAAAACCGAAACAAGTCATCGACGCCATTAGGGATTACTACGAGAACCACAATGCAAACGTTCACAGAGCCGTCTACACGCTTTCCCAGGAAGCCACGGAACTCTACGAGAATGCACATGAAGAAGTCGCGAGGTTCATAAACGCAAAAGGGATGGAAGAGACAATTTTTGTGCGAGGAACGACGGAAGCGATAAACCTCGTGGCCTACGCTTGGGGGCTTCACAACCTCAAGAGAGGCGACGAAATCATCGTGTCGCTGATGGAGCATCACAGCAACATAGTTCCCTGGGAAATAATCTCTGGAATCACCAAGGCAACCGTGAAATACGGTAAAGTCAACAACGACGGAACCTTAGACTATGAATCCTTTGAAAATCTGATATCACCAAAGACCAAGATGGTCTCTCTCTCTCACGTGTCAAACGTTACCGGCATCGTGAATGACGTAAAAAAGGTGATAAGAGTCGCTCATGAAAATGGCGCTTTGGCCCTCATTGATGGAGCTCAGTCTGTTCCACATATGCCCGTGAACGTCAAAGAGTTGGACGCTGACTTTCTTGCTTTTTCGGGTCATAAAATGCTGGGTCCCACTGGAATAGGCGTGCTCTACGGTAAGAAGGATATTCTTGAAAGCATGCAACCGTTCCACGGTGGAGGAGAGATGATACGAGAAGTCTCGTTCAACCCCAAAACAAAGCGCTGCTCGATCTCCTGGAACGTCCTACCCTGGAAGTTCGAGGCTGGAACACCAAACGTCTGCGGCGGCGTGGGCTTGATGGAAGCCGTTAGGTACCTGAAGCGAATAGGCATGGAGAACGTGAAAGCCCATGAGTGCATGCTTGCAAACTACGCTCTTCCCCACATGAAAAGCTGCGAGAAAGTCAAAATCTTTGGAACGCAAGACACGTCCGTCAAGTGCGGAATAGTCCCCTTTGGAATCGACGGACTTAGCTCTCATGATGTTGCCCTGTTTCTTGACAATTACGGCATAATGGTGAGAAGCGGATTCCACTGCGCCCAACCATTACATGAGGTGTTCAAACTGAGCTCAACCGCGAGAGCTAGCTTCTACATTTACAACACGCGCGAAGAGATTGACAGGTTCTCTGAAGTCTTGAAGGAGATTGGCCAGTTCTAATGGTCGCAATAGAGGATTACGTGGCAAGAACTGACGGCACATGCGGCAAAGAACAGGACGTTATCGTGATGTTCAAGTTCGACAAGAAAGACGAGGCCGTTAAGAAGATTCTGGCAAAGGCCACCCTTAAGAAATCCATTGCAGGGATCGTTTTCGAATTGACCTTTGGAAAATTCTCTTTCAGACTGTACGGAAGCGGCAAAGCCATCTTCCGCGATTTGAAAAACAAAGAAGAATTGAACGGCCTTCTGTCCGAGCTTTTGTCTTAATATCTTCATTTATTCGTGAACACAAAGCCGATCATTTCCGCGCATCATCCTGCCAGCCAGAATGATAAAGCAACGTGCCCTCAGGATTGGAAAAATAGAGACGTGTTCTCTACTTCGCCCTGAATACTTTCAGAATAAACTTCGGTAGCCCTCTGGCTTCTTTGTCGATGGTCAGCGCGTGCCTATTGTTTACGTATAATTCATCTCGTGCGCCTTGTTCTTCGCACGATCTTCGCCCTTTTTGCTCTGCGAAAAGTGCAGTCGCTTTGTCTAGGTGATTTCTTCTTTCATTTTTTGTAGTGCTGCTCGTATCCCTAACGGTTTGTTGGTAAGTGTGTGCTCGGCTTTTTCTACGTTTAGTGATGAGTCTCTGGGTCTTTTGGCGACCCATTTGATTTGTTCTGATTTTACAGGTGTTATATACTTTGGGTCGAGGTTGAAGGTTTCAGCGAGGTGTTGAGCAAATTCGTATCTGCTTAGGCGTGTTGCCCCCGCCAAGTGAAAAGTTCCAGTTTTTCTTTTTTCCAGTGCTTCTATTATCATTTCTGCCATGCTAACATTCAGTGTCGGTGAATTCCACTGGTTGATTATGATTTTCGCTTCCTCCTTTTTTCTCAGCTTGTCTAGGACCCACAGCGCGAAGTTGACTTTTCCAGTTGCGGGTGTTGAGCCATAGATGACGCTTCCTCGGGCGATGCAGTAATCGTCCAAGGCTCGAACAGCCTCTTCGCCCTTCAGCTTTGTAAGACCATAATAGTTCATTGGCGTAGGGTTGTCTGTTTCTCTATAAGTTCCTTTTTCTCCGTCGAAAACGTAGTCTGTGGACACGTAGACAAGAAAATAGCCATACTCCTTACACAATCGCGTGAGGTTTGAAGTTGCTTCAACGTTTGTTTTCCAAGCAAGTTCTTTTTCCTGTTCGCATTTGTCTACGTCTGTTAATGCGGCTGAATGTATTATTGCTACGGGGTTTGTCTTGTCGAGTGCATGCTGTTCAGCTTTTGGGTCAAGAATGTCGAGTTCTACCGGAATTCCGTAGATGGGTTTGTGTTGGCTGTAAGCGGCGTAGACTTCATGGTTTTTTCTGAGGGCTATCTGGCAGAGTTTTGTGCCGAGTAGACCGCCTGCGCCGGTGATTAGGAGCTTCACTTGGGTTCACTTTTTCTTCCAGGGTGTTGAACTTAGGATTTGTTCTGTGGCAAGCAGTTTCCACCATGACTCGTTGCGGACGTACCAGTCGACGGTTTCTTTCAGTGCTTTTTCGAATGAGTGTTTGGGTTTCCAGCCGAGTTCTGATTGGATCCTTGAAGAATCTAGGCTGTACCGTACGTCGTGTCCAGGCCTGTCCTCGACGAAGGTTATCAGATCCTGGTCTTTGTCCAGGTGTTTCAGGATTTTCTTGACGATTTCGATGTTGGACACTTCGTTGCCTGCTGCCACATTGTAGGTTTGTCCCGCTTGTCCTTTGTTTAGGACGAGGTCAATGGCTTCGCAGTGGTCTTGCACGTACATCCAGTCCCTGATGTTCCTCCCCGTTCCGTACACTGGAATTTTCAAGTTCTTTAGGGCTCTGATAATCGTTTTAGGTATGAGTTTTTCTGGAAGCTGGTAAGGGCCATAGTTGTTTGTGCATCTTGTGATTGACGCGTTCAGCCCGTAGGTTTTGAAGTACGCGTGCACGAACATGTCGGCTGCCGCTTTTGAGGCGGAGTAGGGGTTAGACGGTTTGGGAGTGTCGTTTTCGTTGAAGGATCCTTCAGGGATTTCGCCATATACCTCGTCGGTCGACACTTGAACGAGTCTCGCTTGACCGTTGTGTTTTCTTATGGTTTCCAAAAGAGTAAAGGTTCCGACTGTGTTGTTCTGTAGAAACTCGTTTGGGTCGGCTATACTTCTGTCAACATGGGTTTCAGCGGCAAAATTCACGAGGGCATCTGCTCCCTTGACTAGGCTAACGAGAAGTTTTGAGTCTCGGGTGTCGCCTTTTACAAACCTGTATCGTTTCTCTTTTTCAAGATCCTTGAGATTGGAAGGGTTGGCGCCTATGCCTATTTTGTCCACGTTTGTTACTTCTGCGTCTTGATGGGTTTTTGTTGCGAAGCGGCAGAAGTTACTTCCTATGAAGCCAAGTCCGCCTGTGACGAGGATTTTCATGCTTCTTCACTTGTACGGTGGTTGGTTCCAGTCCCAAGGTTTTCCTGTTCTCGCGTCATCTTTCTTGCCGTTTATCAGTTTTGGGATTATTTTCGGGTCGTTCCACGGTCTTCTCTCTTCGTCTGGCCTTTGATAATCGTAGAGGTTGGTAGTGAAATAGATGAGAAAGGCTAGTTCGTTGCCCACGGCCTTGAACCCATGCCAATAGTGGCCGGGCATTCTCAACACCTGAAGATCCAGTCCTGTTGAGATTACTTCGTCGAGTTCTTCTGTTTCTTCATCGTAGGCGCATATTTTCAAGGTTCCCTTCAGGGCTATGAAGTAGTCGACTTGTCCGCGCCTGTGTCGGTGCCACGCTCGAATCATGCCAGGGTAGGTTGTGGAGAAGTTTGTCTGTACAGGCCGGTCTTGGCCTAAGAGGTCTTTCCAGTCTTGCCGCATGATTTCGGTGAAGCAACCTCTCTCGTCACAGGCGCGTTTCAAGGATTTGATGAGTATTCCTTTCAGCATGCTTTCTCACTTCAGAGTTCTATGCAGGTTCTTTCTCCGAGGACGAATTTTTTACCGTGTGGTTTGGACTTGTTGCTTGTCATTTCCGAGTGGGGGCCGATTATGCTGTCCGTTATTCTCTCGTCCACGTCTATGGTACAGTTGTCCATTATGATGCTGTTTTCTATTTCGCCCTTCTTTATGGTGCAGTCGTTTCCTATACTCGTGTAGGGACCTATGTACACGTGTGGTTCGATGACGGTGTTCTGCCCTATTACCACTGGGCCTCTGACGAGAGCGCCCTCTTTTATGGTTGAACCTTTAGCGGTGTCGACTCTGCCTTGGACGGAAGCACGATTTTCGATTTTGCCTCGGGTTTCTGGTTTGAGCTCGTCGAGGACGAGGCGGTTAGCTTCAAGGATGTCTTCAGGCGTCCCCGTGTCTTTCCACCAGCCTTGGACAATCTGGTAGCCCACGTTGTGCCCAAGCTCGAGAAGAAGTTGAATAGCGTCTGTTATCTCAAGTTCACCTCTTGCTGATGGTTTGAGTTTTTCTATCATCTTAAAGATTACGGGTTGGAAGAAATAGATACCCGTCAAGGCGCAGTTGCTAGGGGGTTCCTTGGGTTTTTCTACAAGCTTCACAAGTTTTCCTTTTTTATCGATTTCGGCAACACCGAATCGCTGGGGATTCTCCACCTGAGAAAGGAGTACCATCGCATCGTAGTCTGAGCCTCTAAACTTGCCGACGAAGGTCCGTATTCCGCCCTTCAACAGGTTGTCTCCGAGATAGACGATGAAAGGCTGATTCTTCACGTAGTCTTTGCACAGGTTTACGGCGTGGGCTATTCCCTTCGGCTCGTCCTGTTGGATGTAGTGAAGTTTTACGCCGAATTTTTTGCCGTCGCCGTAATATTCTTTCACTTTTTCGGGGAAAATGTTTCCAAGGACTATGGCGATTTCAGTTATGCCAGAGGCCTTTAGGTCTTCAAGCACATATTGAGAGTTGGGCTTGTTTGCGATTGGGATCAGCTGCTTTGGACCTGTGTGAGTTAACGGTCTAAGTTTGGTCCCGAAACCGCCGTGAAGAATAACGCCTTTCATTGTTATCCTGCTTCGTTTTCTTGCCATGAAAAGGTTGCTGCAATTCATATTTAAAGACGACTACTAACGCTCACTAGGCCGTACCTAGACATTGTTGACGCAATGAAGAAACCGGAAAGACGGATGAAAGTGCGGTCTATGACAAGTGTCTATTAGGCTAGTCATTGCCCGCACAACTGGTCTATTATTGTCGTCTCTTCTTGTTAGCTGGAGAGGCGCACGCCAGCATCGCTATGAATACTATCAGCTAGACAAGAAAAATGTCTGGACTTTTTGAGTGAGGAAAAGAAGGTTATGGGTAGTGTTGTCCGTAGTGCTGAGCCAGAATAACAAGGTCTGAGAGGCTGACTTTGCCGTCGCCATCTATGTCAGCATTCGGGTTCCAGTTAGAAGCACTGGGCGTGGAGCCGTAGGCCTTTGCAAGGAGGACCAAGTCTTGTAGGTTGACGTTGCCGTCGCCGTTGATGTCGCCTGGAATTGACGCGTTTTGGAGATGTAATAGGATTTGTTGGTTTACTTGTTTGATGGTGGACCACCAGTCTGGATGAGCATAGAATCCAGGACCATAAATGTCACCGCTAAGTCTTTTCCAACAGTACCATTGATAGACTAACATGTTCTTTTGGATACAAAAGTTTGCCTGTGCGCTCCAAGCATTGTGAAGATCAGAACCACCTTCGCCACTGCAATCGAAAATGGGACCTATCGTGTAATAAGGATATGCATAAGCGTCGTTGTACTTGTTGTACATGTTCTGCAACCATTGCACGCCAGAGGGATCTGACCAGTTTGGGGCTCCCTGCGAAGTCCAGTACATGTCACTGCATAAGCTGACCAGACTTTTGCCCTTGAGTTGGCCTGAATTTAGACAGTCATAGAATCCATAGTTTGTGTAGTAATCTCTGCCGATGTTAAAGTTCTGTCTTACAAAATCGTCGAAAGCAACTGGGTCTGCTGGTTCTCGGTAGGTCCCAGCACCATTGTACCAGTCGTCAAAGTAGAGACCAACTAGGTTAGAGTAGTTCTTGTAACAGTTCGCTAATGCTTGAAGATGGCCAGCTAATGCAGACGAAATTGACGTCCATGCTTGGTTCTCGGAAACTAAAATGACATACAATCCATATTGCTGACAAATTTGTAGAAGAGTTGTGGTAGTGTAGAGACCAGGATCGTCGTCATGTGCTGCTTGGTCAAGTGGATAATCCAGGTACAAGACCGTAGTGAACCCCAGACATTTGAGAGTTATCATGTCAGACTGTACCTGAGCAAAAATTGTTTGATTTCCAGAATCGCTATAAGTCACATCAATCCATGCCATAATAAGAGGATGGGTTTTGTATGAAATTTCAATGGCGTAAGAATTTCTAAAGAAACTATGGGTCTGATTTACGAAACCCTGATTGAATACGACAAACAACATTGCAAGCAAAAGCAACAAACCGATTCTTCTATTCATCCTTTCCCAAACTCCAATATCGACTCAGTCCAATTAAAGAGTTCTTGAACTATCATCCGTCACCATCGCGTGCGCCAGTGAAGATAAGAAGTCAATTATGCCTATTAACGCTACGAGTAGAGCCTCAATCTCATCTTCGTTCTGCTTATCCAGTTGTAGATTGGAATAAGCGGGTATTTTACGGACTGCGGAAGAGCATCCTTAAAGTCCTTTTGAAGGCCCAGCTTCGTTGCAAATTTGCCCTTGTTTGTTAAGGGCACGTAATAGCGTGTTAGGGTTAGCTTTTCAAATCCGTTGCTACGTTTGAAGCTGTCGAGTGATGGATGGTTCCCAATTCTGCCATACATCATCCATTCTACATGCTTGTCAGCGCAAACTTCGATCGCTTTTGCAACAAGAGCGTTGTTGACTGCCTTATCTCGGTGTTTCTGCATCGAGAGTATCTGAGATATGATGGTGATGTTTTCGCCATGGACAAGTTGTATGAAGCCGACGAGCTCATCTTGGAAATAAGCTCCAACGTAGGTGCAGTTCTGCATTAAACGTAGGCTTTCTCTCACTTCTTGCAGTGAAACACCGTAGTGCGGAAAACCTCTGTCTTGTCTTATGGGCGTCTCGTTGTAGATTTTCCATATCCCGTCGGCCAGCTTTTCGTCAGGTTCTGCCACAAGCATCCTTATCCCACTTTTCTCCGCCTTTCGGATCACGTTGCGCGTTTTCTTGCTTATGCTGTTCCACCACTCATCGTAACTCTTCAGATGAAACAGCGCAATATTATCTTCGGACTTGGCCCAAGATTTCTGAGGGCGCTGTATTTTGCAGCACCACTTCCTTTCAAGGAACTCAAAAACGTCCGCCCCTCTTTCGCCGAGTTTTTGGAGCAGCTCTGAAGTTGGAACCACACTTCTTTCGTACTCTCTCTGATCTCTGGCTATCTTGAGCGAGAATTTCTTGCGGATGGCCAGAGAATCGAGTTCACTGTCAACGGCTAGAATCGTCTTGAAGGCATCGTAGAATGGACCTCTGTGGTTCAGTTTTCCTCGCTGAAAAAGCCATATTGGATGGAAGTATATTACACAGCCTTTTTCGATGTAGTCTTGAGCCATTCTTTGAGCTTGTTCAGACGGAGTTGTAAAACAAAGACTATCTAACCCTACTGTAGGGAACTGGTGGAAGGACTGCAGAGGAAACCTTTCTGGGATTCTTGGTGCCGAACTCTGCCATCTCTTCCACATGGCTCGCGCAAACAGCCTTGCCGTTCCGTGAATCGTGTAATACCGTAGTTTTTTGCCCGTGAGAGCCTCCAAACTCTTCAATTCATTGGATGGGCTGTTGACCACATGAAGGGCAACTTCGTTTTTCTCATTGTCCAACAATACCAACAGTTCTTTGTCAGGAACAGTTTTCGGCGTGAAGAACCAGTAAGCTTTGACATTCCTTGGCGATTCATTGATCATTCTTGCAACTATCTTGGAGTTTTTCAAGTATTCTTTGCTCGTTCTAATCCCCAGGGCTGCGAAGAGGAAACTCCTGAGTCTTGATGGATAAGGGTAATCTACGTCGATTCTCAGTGTTATCAATGGTTTTTGCATCTGCATTAGTTGAGACTATGGCTTCGATATATATGCGATTTGCTGCTTCTCTTAACCGCAGGAGTTCAGAGCATCTTAAATGATCATCCATAGAGCGCAAACTCAAGCGTCCGGATTCGGTCTCTTTTGCGCTTCCGAATAGTGCAGTTGACAGAGTCTTGGGTTTTTTCGTTTTTTTGAAGATGTGAAAAAACGTTGATATAACTGCATTATTAGGTATAGACTGACACTGTAGCGGGTGTTGATGATTACTTGAAGGTTGCCATGATTAACGACTGTGCTTTTGTTGGCGAAACCCTACTCAAATACTTGCCTGTTGACATCGAAAGAGAACACATCAAGCGTAGCAGAGGCCTGTGGAGCAAGACTTTTGGCATAGCCTACAAGGTTTTTCGAGCCAAAGCGGACGTGTACCACGCACACTATCTTCTTCAAGACTGTTACATCGCGAATCGACTAGGAAAGAAACCCTTGATTGGTCACGCACATGGCAGCGACTTGAGATCAAGTTTGAAGCACAAGGTTTGGGGGCGAGTTGTGCGACACAACTTAAAAACATGTAACAAAGTGCTTGTGAGTACCCCGGATGTTCTGAGTCAAGCCAAGATATTTAGGAAGGACGCAGAGTACCTGCCAAACCCAGTTGACAAACAGTTATTCTATCCCAAGCCGAATGCACCGCACGGTGAAAAGACAAGAGTGTTAATCGCGAGCGATTCCAACTGGGTCGTCAAGGGGACAGATATAGCCGTCAAAGCCTTAGCGAAGATCAGAGATAACGTTGACGTCAGCATCATATCAACGGGTGTCGATTTTGAAAAGACTCTCGCCTTAGCTCGCTCGCTTGACTTGCCGTTGAGAATTCTTCAGAAGAAGCCCCACAGCAAATTGAATGAATACTATTGGAACGCTGATGTTGTCATTGACAGGTTCACGCTGGGATCTATGGGAATGGTTTCGTTAGAGGCAATAGCCTGCGGTAGGCCTGTGCTAGTCTATGTCTCCTCAGAATATCCGGAGTACAAAGACTTTCCGTTGAAAGACTTGAAGGACGAAGAGGAGATTGCAAGTCTAATCAAAAGTATGCCAGCAAAGTTGTCGGAACTGGAATATGCCTACGTTGAAAAGAGGCACGTGCCAGAAGTTGTGGTGCCTGCACTGTTGAAGGTATACAAAGAATGCGTTGAGGAGCTCCGTTGATGCCTTTTGAGCATGGGCTTGTTTCCATCGTTGTTCCTGTTCACAATAAGGAAAAGGCAACAATTTGTGCTGAGCATGTCAGAAAACAGACTTATCCCAGCATTGAGTTGATATTAGTCGACTTTAAGGGGTTCCCAGCTGAGAAGAGAAACTACGGCTACAAAAAGAGCAAAGGAGAGTATGTTCTCTTCTTGGATGAAGATTCTTACTTGAGTCCTTCTGCAATATCTGCGAGTGTGGCAGAGTTCGGGCAAGGGTTTGATGTGGTGGGCATTCCGGCTTTCAAAGCGGAACCTAAAAGTTACTTAGCTAAATGCATATCGGTAACGAGGCTGGGTGGAGGTGAATTGAAGTTCTTCAGGCGAAGTGTTTTGCAGGATGTCGGTTTATTCCGCACAGAGTATGCTTTAGGCGACGACTTGGACCTGTTTGCTCGAATTTTCAGAAAGGGATACCGTTTGGGCATGGTTGACCCTAAAAGAGGTTACATGATTCATGACGAAACCAACCAGTTTGGCAGCGTCTTGAGGAAAACTCTCTTCGCAAGAAAACCCTACAAGAACTTGCAAAAAGAATATGGGCAAACTCTAGATGCACTTACGCAAAAGCCTACTGAACGAAAAAGAATTTTAGAGATATTGTTGAAAGAACCGATTCTGATTCCAGGGGTTTCACTTGTTATGTTTGTTCTTTTCTTCATTAGACGGATACCCTGAGCGTTTCTGTATGTCTTGATGTGTCTGGAATTCTTACGAAACAGCGTTCGGAGAAGTTCTCCTGCGCCAAGTCTTCTACGGTCACTGCCCATGTTTTTTCGTTAATGCCAACCAGTTTTCCGGAGAAATGCTTTTGAAACAATGCTCTAAGGTCATGGTTGAAGCAGTGTGATTTGAGAGGAACTGTGGAATTGCAGGTTTCGGTGGTGATGATGGCCTTTTTAGTCACCCTACTTATTTCTTTCACTGCGTTTTCTATTTTGCCTGTTGGTATGTGCATTAGGACGTATCGGGTCATTGCGCAATCGAACGTCTTGTCTGGAAGAGGTATCTTGCTCGTTATGTCCGCGCATACATATCCTTTCAAACCGTATTTGTTCAAAACCTTCTTCGAGAAATCTAATGGCGTATAATTGGGAAGGGTTCTAAATTCCGCTCTTCCACATCCTATTTCTAAAACATTGTTGCAATCTAGCTTCTTCATAATCTCGAGCGTGATTTTAGAAACATGATCAAATGCCGCTCGATTGATGGAGCGATCGAACTATCGGTTGAGTTGTATTCCCCATCTCGTATCCCAATACCGTTTTTGATCGCTGTACCCCACAGATTTGAGGTACAAACGCTTCAGCTTATCGTAAAGCTCTATCATGTTCACACCAAACTCGAATACATCAATGCCAAGCCAAACGGACAGTCTTCATTTTCAAATTCAGAGTCCGATTGAATTCGTGTATCAAGACTTAAGAGTTATTAGGATTATGAATTCAGAGTATGTATCGAAGATAAACTCGTTGTCGACCACACTAAATCATGGTTCGATGACGATTGAAACGTTAATGGCTTAAGTTAGAGGCAAGCTTGATTTTGTAATGCACGTTCACAAAGCAATGCGAAAAATCGTCAACTGTGAACAACCCCGTTTCTCTTCGAAACAGCGCTTGGACCTGCCTTCACTAAGTTAGACTTAGAAATGTTCTCGACTGAGATTCACGAACTGAGGGACTGTATGCTGCTGTTGCGCGTGCTCAGTGTTTCTTCAGAGAATTTGCAATTTCAGAGACTATAAGTTCTTGGTCTTTTTTCGCCATCGAGTGACACATGGGCAGTGCAAGCAGGTTTCTGTACAGTTTTTCTGATCTGTCCAATTTCCCCATCATGCGCCCTTCCTTGTAACTGGGTTGAAGGTGCAAGGCATACGTTCCAATCTGTGTTTCGATATTCCTCTTTCTCAGGTCTTCAATGATTTTGTCCCTTGTGCCTTCCTTCTCGACATACACAGCATAGGTCTGGTAGGTGTGTTTGACATTCTTTCTTCTGGTGGGAGGTTTCAGCATATCGACTTCGGCGACCAGCTTGTCGTAGTAGGCGGCCAGTTCGATTCTTCTGTTTATTATTGAATCTACTTTTTTCATCTGTTCCACTCCGATGGACGCCAAGACATTGCTCATCTTGCAGTTAGTTCCCACTTGCGTGAATACGATTTCTCCATTCCTTGTTTCCATGCCGAACATTCTCAGTCTTTGAAGTCTCTCTGCGAGCGCGGGATCATCTGTGACAGTCATCCCACCCTCGCCGGTTGTAATCACTTTTCTCGGATGGAAGCTGAAACACGTGATGTCGGCCATCGTTCCGGTCTTCTTGCTGTCATATTCAGCTCCGAGGCTGCAGGCTGCGTCCTCTATGACAGAGAGGCCATACTCGTCTTTCAACGCGCTTATCAATTTCATGTCTAACGGGTTCCCGCCCCAAGAGACTGCGATTACGCACTTGGTTTTTTTGCTGATAGCTTTCTTTATCTCTTGAAAGTCTACGTTGCGAGAGGACGTATCCACGTCAACAAGGACCGGGGTTGCCCCTATCCATGCTACAACGTTTCCAGTTGCCGGGTGGGTGAAGTCCGGTACGATTACTTCGTCGCTTGCACCAATGCGCAACGCTCTTAGGGCTAACTCCAACGCTGTCGTGCAGGACGTTGCCGCAAAAGCATATTTCGCCCCGACATATTTCCTGACGATTTCCTCGAATTCTCTTGTTTTTTCTCCTTCTGTGAGCCATCCCGACCGGAGAACCTGTTTCACAGCTTCAATTTCTTCTTCGCCAATGACGGGCTCGATTAGTTTGATTTTCTTTTCAGGCATATACATTGCCAGCTTTCTTGTGTTTAGTATCGGAAGGTTTTCCTATTTAAGGAGAAAACGTTTTTAACATTATTGCTTCTGATACATGCGGAGAGTAAAGACCATGCCGAAGAATAAAGTCGTAGTTACTGGAGGCGCAGGTTTCATCGGTTCTCACCTTTGCCACAAACTGGTTGATTTGGGATACGATGTTGTGGTTCTGGACAACTTGACCAGAGG
>Ga0335070_10004745_pt1 | contig 15924 bp, 16 predicted proteins | sample Lox_Sample_13_FD_206722 | JGI IMG/M metagenome (GOLD analysis project Ga0335070, IMG submission 206722) | Soil microbial communities from Loxahatchee National Wildlife Refuge, Florida, United States - Lox_Sample_1.3 | ecosystem: Environmental > Terrestrial > Soil > Wetlands | place: USA... | reverse complement strand
CTTCCCGCAAGCCCACGCCATGTGGTTCCGCGGTGAGGAGGAGATCGCCGTCTGGGCCACCCTTGAGGACACGCTTAAGAACTACCGCATCGATCCGGACCGCATCTACCTGACGGGCCTGTCGATGGGAGGATTCGCCGCCTGGGAGTTGGCCACGGCCAGACCCGACGTCTTCGCCGCGATCGTGCCGATCTGCGGAGCCGGGCCGCTGGGGTACATGTCCAATCTGGTGAACATGCCCATCTGGGCATTCCACGGCGCCATTGATGCCAATGTGCCCGTGGCCCGCTCGCGGGAATTGATCGACGAGCTGAAGAAGCTGGGCGCCAAGCCGCACTATACGGAATTCCCCGACGTCGCCCACGAGTCCTGGAACAAAGCGTACGCCACGTCGGAATTGTGGCGCTGGCTATTGAAACAGCGCCGGCAGCCGCCGCCGCGGGTCATCGACTACCTCATGCCCGGTCCTCAGGCGGAGGTGTGGTGGCTGGCCGTCCAGGCCGACCCAGCGGCCAAGTCGCCGCCGCACGTCCGCGCCGAGATCACGGAGGACGGACACCTGACCATCGTCAGCACCGGCATCATCGCCTGGATGGTGTTGCCGGGCCCCGAGCCCCTCCAGCCGGGCAGTCAAATCGACGTAACCTGGAACGGCCGACCGATCTTCAAAGGTGAATTCCAAGGCGGCTTCGGTGTCAAGCCGGAAGCCACCAGCCAGCCGACCAGCGAACCCGCCAGCCAGGCAACCGAGCAGTGATGCACCCGCGTGTGCCTCTCATGATCCTGCTCACCTGCCTTCTGCCACCGCTCCCCAGGAAGTCAAAGTCTGTGTCAGACCGCCCCCCTTCGCCGTGTATCTGAGGTAGAGAGGGTCGGATGGCGACTCGAATGCCGACAGAATTTGGTAGAGGGCGGTACGATGAATTCCTCAATGAGGATTCTCAAGAACGCGGCGATGTGGACGATCGCGTTGGTGCTGGTGGCCGGCAGTCTGAGCTTGGTCAGTGGTTGCGACATCAACGTACAAGGGACAATCACGGGGAACGAGTTGGACATGAAAGTCGACGCGGCGGGCTGCGGCCTGAACGTCAACCTGGCTGTCTCCGACATGCCGCTCGTGGAAGTGCACAACTACGTCCAATGACGGGCTGTCTACGCTGGGACTACAACGGCAGCTCCAGCCCCTCTTTGGCCACATGAAAACCGCGCGAGGTTACCTCGCGCGCCACCGCGCCGGCAGTGTCCAGCACCGGGTTCGAGTGGTTCAGGTGCGTGAAGTAGACTTCCAGGCGCCGCGAACGAGCGAGCGGTTCCAGCAAATCCATCGAGTCTCTCATGAGCGGGTGCCCGATCGAGGCGACGCCCCGGCCGGGCAGCTCGTCGTTTGAATAAAAAGTACCGTCCACGAGCAATATATCAACGGACTCCTGCTCGATGACTTCGACAAGCGACGGCGTCCAATTCCGCCATGGCTCCGTGTCCGGGACATAAAACACCGCGTGCCCCTCCCTGGTGGCCGGCTGGTCCGGTGCTCGCGCCCGGCGTATGACATAGCCCACCGTATCAGAGTACTCGTCCCGATGCGGCACCTGGATCGGCTTCACTGAAACGTGGTCCCGGCCGCCATCAAAAGGCAGCGCCACAGGTGTGCCCGGCGCCGCCTCCTGGAGCCGGATGTTTTCACGCCGGACCAACTGGCTCCAAGGGCCGTTGGTGCGCAGGAACTCCGCCAGGCGCGGCGTGCAGTAAACGGGCAGGTCCTTGGTGTTCATGGCCTCGAAGCCGAAGAATGCCAGCCCCAGATAGTGGCCGATGTGGGCGTGGGTGAGGAAAACACCGTCGATGAGGTCCCGTCCGGCCGTTGTGGAGGAGGCCTCGCGGACGTCGCTCAGTAATTGGAACTGTTCGCGAATGTCCGGTGATACGTCGATGAGATAGACCCGCTGCCTGCCTGCCTCGCCCGGCAGCAGTATGGCCACGCTGGCGACATAACGCCGAGATTTCGCATCGTGCCTGGCTTTCTCACAGTGCTCGCACCAGCACCCGGCGTGCGGCAACCCGCCGTCCTGAACCGTGCCTAGCACACGCAACCGCGGCTCACGTATCGCGGCGGGGTGGACGACGGAACCGCAGCCGACCAGAAACGCGACCAGCAGGAAACCAGGCGACACCAGCGACAGCAGTTTCCAGAGTTCAATCATTGGACTTTCACCAGCTGGAAAACAGCCATGGTAACACCGACCACGCCTTGCCGTGAACTGCGCCGGTCCGATGACACTTACAGCCCGATCCCGTCAAGAATGGCCGTTGTGCCCGGCAGGACGCCCTGCTTGGCGCGAATCTCCGCGGGCGTCATCCAGAGAATTGCGGCGATCTCGGCAGGAGTGGCGGTCGGTTCGTTGGAGGGGATGGTCGCGGACCAGCAGTGCAGCACCAGCCGTCCGCCATGCTTGGTCTGCGTCATGAGGTACTCGCCGGGCAGCACCTCGACATTGAGCTCCTCTCGCATCTCGCGGACCAAGGCCTCGACTTGGGTCTCGCCTTTTTCGATGTGTCCCCCTGGGAAGCACCATGTCAGCGGCGCCCGGACGCCTTCGGCCCGCTGGATCATCAGCAACCGGTCGCCCCGGCGGATGATCCCGAGAATCCCCACCACGGGGTTGTCGGGCGTGACGCGCGAAAGTCTCTTCTCTGACATCCGGTTCTCCGCTTGCTCGGGAGACTATATCGCGCATCCGGCCGCACGCCGAGGCCGACCCGCATGGGCATCGCCAGGTCCTTCACGTCGTCCTCGTCCGGCGGGGCCGGCTATAAACGGGACTCCTTTTTCCAATGGCCCTCGTCCGGCATCCCAGTTATCTTATCCGGCAAATCCACAGGCTTGCCGCCTGCGTGATCGGTTCCATTCCGTTTTGGAGACACACGCATGACACCGACCTCCCTTCCCCTGGCAATGAGCCTCGGCAGCGGCATCGTGATTGCCGTCATCATCGTGCTGGCCCTCATCGTGATCGGGATTTACAACGGCCTGGTCCGCAAGAGGATGGAGGTCCGCGCCGCTTGGTCGCAGATCGACGTGCAGCTCAAGCGCCGACACGACCTCATCCCCAACCTGGTCGAGACGGTCAGGGGCTACGCCGGGCACGAGAAAGAGACGCTCCAGCGGGTCATCAACGCCCGCAGCGCCGCCGTCAGCGCCACCGGCCCGGCCCAGAGTGCCGCCGCCGAGAACATGCTCACAGGAGCGCTGCGGCAGTTGCTCGCCTTGTCGGAGGCCTACCCCGATCTGAAGGCCAATCAGAACTTCATGCAGTTGTCCGAGGAGCTGACCACCACCGAGAACAAGATCAGCTTCGCCCGACAGCACTACAACAATTGCGTGGGTGACTACAACCAGGCTATTCAGGTCTTCCCCGCCGTCATCGTGGCCGGCCAGCTCGGCTTCAAGCCGGAAGAGTTCTACGAGCTGGAGGACCAGAAGGACAAGGAAGCGCCGCAAGTCAAGTTTTCATAGCCGCCGGTCCTGGGCAGGTGCGCAAGAGTGGGCCTGGTCAGTCACGCCGACGCCATCGCCGGCCTCGCCGCCGCCGAATGACGCTGGTGTTCCTCGAACCAGCGGATCGCCGCGGGGATGCCCTCTTCGTAGCTGATGGCGGATTTCCAGCCCAGTTCGCGCCGGGCCTTGTCCGCGGAAAAGAAGGTGTGGCGCCCCATGAGCCACACCGCGTAGCGGGTGATCATCGGCGGCTTTTTCAGCTTGAAGAGGTGACCCACGCATTCCAGCGTGAAGGCAGCCTGGTAGGCCACCTTGAAAGGCACGCATCGGGTGACCGGCTTGGCCCCGATGGCGTTGGCGACCATGTTGAAGTATTGCCGCTGGGTCAGCTCCCCGTCGTTGCTGCAATTGTACGCCTGGCCGACGGCCTGGGGGTTGTCCGCCGCCAGGATGCAGGCCTCAGCGACATTGGCTGCATGCACCACGTTCAGGCGATTGTTCCCGTCGCCCAGCAGCTTCGCCTTCCCGTCGCGGACCATGGCCACCAGCCGCGCGATCGTCGCCCGGTCGCGCGGGCCGTACAGCCAGCTCGGCCGGATCACCGTGAACTTGACCTTGCTCCCGGCCGCCTGACGGGCGTTCAGCTCCTTCTCCACCATGACCTTGGCCCGCGTGTAATAGGACCAGCGGTGGACCTTCACGCCGAGCGGAGCCGTTTCGTCGATCACCAGCCCCGGCTCATTGCGATGGCCGTAGACGCTGATGCTGCTGATGTGAATGAAACGCGGCACGCCGCACTGCTCGGCCGCGTCGAAAACGTTGTGCGTGCCGTCCACCGTGACCTTGAGAAAATCCTCCCAAGGCCCCCAGTCGCCGACCCGCGCGGCCGCGTGATAGATGCACTGCACGCCTTCGCAGGCCCGGCGGACGGCCGGCAGATCGTTCAGATCGCCCCGCACCATCTCCACCCCCTGCGTCTGGAGCCAGCGGACATCCGCCCCGGATCGAACCAGCACCCGGACCGGGCGGTCTCGCCGGCGGAGTTGCTCTACGATGTGGCTGCCGAGCAATCCTGTCGCACCCGTCACCAGATTCATCGAGGGCTGACTCCTTGCGTACCGTGTGAGGGTGAAACCGTAGATGCTGGCGGCCGGATCGTCAAGGGGACGCCCCCGCAACGCGATTATTCGCGGCTCAGGCCACGGATTGCGCACGCTGGAGATTGAAAGAGCGCCGCAAGCGTGACGGCATCTCGCTGCGGCGGCGATCGTCGCGAACCGATCTGTGGGCGCGGCGCCTGACCGACTACTCGAAGCGGAGCATGATCGGCCGCGCATCGTCGCGGTCCGCCAGGTTCGCCACCATGCTCGCGTAGCTGTCGATGATCGACTGATTCTCGGCGAGTCCCAAGGCGGCCAGCGCGGATCGAATGGCGGACTCGTCCGGCCCTTCCACCTCGACAAAGAGACCCAGTCGAGGCATTTCATCCAGCTCGATGCGGCATGCCCCGAGGCGCCAGCTTTCACGCCGTTTCTCGAAGATGATCCGCTCCGTGTAGCCCAACGCGCGAAGGACGCCGGCCATGGCGGCCGCGTCGCCGACGGTGAGCTCGATCTCTTCGCGACGCTTGAACGCGCCGGGTGTGCGGGCTCCCTTGAAGGTCAACGTAGCGCCGTGATCCTGACCCTCCACGGTGACCGTGGAGCGCACGCGCAGTCCGCAGCCGGCCCGTTGCAGTGACCGGTCTGGTAGATCAAAAAGGGTGTTCGTCTCCGCGACCTTGCTGATAAAGACCGCCCCCGCGCTGCGCATCTTCTCTCGCAGCCCCGCATGCGAACTGACCCTGACCTTGCACTCCAATTCGATAGGCATCCCAATCTGATCCGTCGCAACTCGCCCCGCCAAGAAAGCCACTGTTCAAAAAACCGCCCGCTGCAGCGACAGGACGGCGAGGCTCCCGTCGAGGGACGGCGAGGCTCCCGCCGAGGGACGGCGAGGCTCCCGCCGAGCCGTTTTCGGTCAAGCCCTGGAAGGGCGACAGTCAATAGCCGCGGGCGTCAGCCCTCGGAGAACAACGCCCAACCACACCCAAGCCCTGAAAGGGCGACAGTCAATAGCCGCGGGCGTGAGCCCTCGGAGAACAACGCCCAACCACACTCAAGCCCTGAAAGGGCGACAGTCAATAGCCGAGGGCGTGAGCCCTCGGAGAACAACGCCCGACCACACTCAAGCCCTGGAAGGGCGACAGTCAATAGCCGCGGGCGTGAGCCCTCGGAGAACAACGCCCAACCACACCCAAGCCCTGAAAGGGCGACAGATGCCGCTGCTCGTGCGAGAATCCTTTCTCACACGCACCTCCATGGCAATCCCTTCCCATGTACTCCAGCGCCCGCCTCGGTCATCATCCGAAACGGCGAGCATCTACCCACACGAACTCACTTCTTGATAACGAAATTCATCAGCCTCCCCGGAACGTACACCTCTCTGGCGATCGTCGCCCCGGCGATCTTCTCCGTCACCTTGGCGTCTGCCGCGGCGGCCTGCCGAACGACATCCTGCGACGCGTCCTTCGGCACCCTGATCCGCCCGACCAGCTTGCCGTTCACCTGCACCGGAATCTCGATTTCCTGGTCGATCACCAGCGCCGGGTCAAAAACCGGCCAGGGCTCATGCGCCAAGCTGTTCTTCCACTCTTTGCCCCGCAGCCGCTGCCACAACTCTTCGGCCAGGTGCGGCGCGAATGGCGACAATATCAGGACGAACCGCTCGGCCTGACTCTTATGAATGCCCTTGGCCCGATAGGCCTCGTTGACGAACTCCATCATCGCCGAGATCGCGGTGTTGAATGCCATCCGCTCGATGTCATCGCTGACTTTCTTGATGGTCTTGTGCAGAGCACGCTCCAGTAATTCGTTCACCGGCCCGGTCCTGACCGTCTCCGCCGGCGGCCCCGGCCCGTCGCCGGCGATCAGCCGCCAGGTCCGCTGCAGGAATCGGAAAACGCCCGGCACGTCGCGCGGGTTCCACGGTTTGCTGGCATCCAGCGGCCCCATGAACATCTCGTAGAGCCGCAGCGTATCGGCGCCGTACTCCTCAACCACCTCGTCGGGGTTGATGACGTTCTTCATGCTCTTGGACATCTTCTCGACGGCGCCTTCCAGCTTCTCACCGTCGGACCTGCGGCAGGCGGCATCGTCCCGGAACTCGATCTCATCGTAGCCGATGTACACCCCCCGGCTGTCGCGATAGGCGTACGCGCGGATCATCCCCTGGTTGAACAGCTTGTGGAACGGCTCCGGCGTCGAGACGTAGCCGAGGTCGTACAGCACCTTGTGCCAGAATCGGGCGTACAGCAGGTGCAGCACGGCGTGCTCCGCGCCGCCGAGATACAGATCGATACCGCCGATCTGAGGTTTCCCGGCGGAGGCCTTGGAGCTCATCCAGTATCGTTCCGCCGCCTCGCCGCAGAACCGCCCGCTGCACTTGGGGTCGATGAATCGCAGATAGTACCAGCACGAGCCGGCCCATTGCGGCATGGTGTTCAGCTCGCGGCGATAGGTCTTGCCGCCGCGCTGCACTGTCACCCAGGACTTGGCCCGGCCCAGCGGCGGTTGCGGCAGCGCGTCGCTGCCCTCCTCGGACGGCGCCGGACGGTAATCGTCCACCGGCGGCAACTCCAGCGGCAGCTCGGATTCGTCCAGGGCGACCAACTCCCCGTCCGGTCCGTGCAGGATCGGGAACGGCTCGCCCCAGTAACGCTGCCGGCTGAAAAGCCAGTCGCGGAGCTTATAGTTGACCATCTTCCGGCCGCGGCCCATCTGCTCCAGCCAGGCGGTGATCTTCTCCTTGAATTCCGCCGTCGGCATTCCGTTGAACCGTTCGGAGTTGATCGCTTTGCCCTCGCCGGTATAGGCCTCGACAAACAGCCCCGGATTGGCGATGTACGTCGGTCCGCCGACCTGCCGCATCCAGCCCGCGTCGCCGTCAAGGATCGCGTGGAAGTCCTGCCCGGTGACGCCTCGCAGCGTGCCCGCCGCCGCTGTCGCCGATTGCAGCAACGCCTCCGCGGTCTTCCCTTGTCCATGTCGGCGGGCATACGCCTGGTCCAGCCCCCGGGTGATAAGCTGCTGATGCAGCCAGTCATCCGGCGGCATCACTACGGCGATGATCGGTATGTCGAAGAGCTTGGCGAACTCGAAGTCCCGCGTGTCATGTGCCGGCACAGCCATGATCGCCCCCGTGCCGTAGGTCATCAGCACATAGTCCGCCACCCAGATCGGAATCCGTCCGCGCAGGTCGCCCTGCGGCCAGACCGGGTTCCACGCGTAAGCCCCGATGAAGACGCCGGTCTTCTCCTTCGACTCAGCCGTCCGGGCCAGATCCGATCGCTGCGCCGCCGCCTGGCAATACTTTTCGACCTCCGCCTTCTGTGCCGCGGTGGTCAGCTTGGCGACCAGCGGATGCTCCGGCGCCAGCACCATGTACGTCGCGCCGAAGAGCGTGTCTGGCCTGGTTGTGTAAACTTCCAGAATGTCGTCCGTGCCGTCGACCTTGAAAGCGACCTGCGCTCCCTCGCTGCGGCCGATCCAGTTCCGCTGCATCAGCTTCACCGACTCAGGCCAGTCCAGGGTCTCCAGGTCGTCCGCCAGCCGGTCGGCGTACTTGGTGATCCGCAGCATCCACTGACGCAACGGCCGTCGAAAGACGGGGTGATTCCCGCGATCGCTCCGCCCCTCGTTGGTCACCTCCTCGTTCGCCAGCACCGTGCCGAGGGCGGGGCACCAGTTCACCGGCACCTCATCGAGATAGGCCAGCCGCTGCGAGTCGACGTACTGCCGGACGGCCTTATCGCCCTTCGCCTTTACGTCCGGCGGTATGGGCAGCTCGCTGATCGGCCGGGCCTTGTCGGCCGCGTCGTCGTACCAGCTGTTGAACATCTTGAGAAAGATCCACTGCGTCCAGCGGTAGTAATCCGGGTCGGTCGTGGCGAACTCACGGTCCCAGTCGTAGCCGAATCCCAGCGACTTGAGCTGCCGCTTGAATGTGGCGATGTTCCGCTTCGTGGTCAGGGCCGGGTGCTCGCCGGTATCGACGGCGTGCTGCTCCGCCGGCAGGCCGAACGCATCCCACCCCATCGGGTGCAGGACATTGAAACCTCGCATCCGCCGATATCGCGACATGATGTCCGTCGCGGTGTAGCCCTCGGGGTGGCCGACATGCAGGCCTGCTCCGCTGGGATAAGGAAACATGTCAAGCACGTAGAATTTCGGCTTGCTCGGATCGAACCCGGGCTGACCGGGGTTCGGCTGCCGGAACGTCTTGTGTTCGTCCCAGTAGGCCTGCCATTTATCTCGAAGCTGCTTCGGCGCGTAATCTTCGCTCATATGACGATGATCCTAGATCCTGTTCCGGCCAATGGTCCGGCACACGCTCGCCCGGCCGGCCGGTCATTGCTCCGTCGATCCCCTCGCACGCAGGCGCTGCCAGTGAAGCCGCTAGTCTATTGTCTTACGAAGCCGGCCGCACGGGATTGAGGCATCGGCCGCCTGCATGGGAAACCTGCTGAGACCTTCTCTAAACGCGGGCGCTGCCTGGATCTGTATCGGGAGCCTGCTGCCGCAGCCCTCCTCCTCGCTAACCGTGCGGCCGACAGCCATCCAGTAAAGGCCAGCCGAGGCGAACAGCTACAGTCCCTCTAGCACGGCGAGCCTTGTTCAGTCCCGTCATCGCTGGCTTAACTTCCTTGTAGGCAACGCCTTACGATCCGGAACCCACCCGGGGCTCTAGGAATGCTGTTTCAACCATGCAACCGCCAGGCATAAACGGAACCTGCCACCAGGTTCGGCATGTAGCGCCTGTTGATCCGTAACCCATTTACGGAAATAATGTTACGGCTGCCTACGCCGCGTGCCCTCTCTGCCGTGCCAGGGGCACAACGTTTGCTCACCTCCTCGGCGCTCCTGCCGGCCATACTGTGGCGGGGAAGCAAAGGGGGGCGCGTCGTTGACGACGCCGTACAGCCGCCCGAATCGAGGGGGATCAGGTGGCAAACCAGTGAGAGTGAGGGTGGAGCGCAATGGACGAGAACACATTCCAACAGAAGCTCGCCGAGCTTGTCCAGGAAATCGGAGCACTACCGGCGAATGAAAGAGCCAAGCTGGAGGCACTCGCCGAACAGACCAAGGAGCGGCACCGCAAGCTCAAGCAGACCGTCACCAGCCTTCAGGACTCGATCGACTACCTGCGGCTTTCGATCAAGTACCTGCTTTTCGATCTCGAGGCCACCCGCCGGGAAAACAACTATCTTCGCAAGATGTTGGAGGAGGAGCCCGGTACCTGACCGCCTGGCCCGGATAGCGAGCCCCGATCATCCGGGGCTCGCCAGGCAGTTCCGCTTGTTCCCAGCCGAATCACAAAGGGGATGTGATTCGATATGCCGCCGGCTTTCGGGGGGAGGACGGCGGTTAGAAATGGGATCGAATCCGAGATGAGTACACTCGACCCGCTCTCGGGCGTTGTACGAGTCTCGGAGGGGAAGGAGAGAAACGCAGGGAAACCTGCGTTTCTCTTTTTGCGCGCGTTGCAAAGAACGCTGGCGCGAGCCCTGTTCAAAACCCGCTGCAAAAAAGCGGTGCCATACCGGGAGGGCGAGGCTCCCGCCGAGCCGTGCTAATCCAAAACCCTGCTCCTGCATCCATGTCCCGGACGGACCTCTGAGAACATCCCGGCCTTTGACGACTGTGTCCGCGTGCCGATCCTGCCCTTCCCTGAATCCCGTCGGGACAACGGTGCCCTGCCTCAAGCCGTACTCAAGCAACCGCTTCACCATCCACTATTGAACACACGACAAACAAGGTAGACTCTGAGCGGAGCATTTGCGCTCCAGAGCCTTTCGCACGCCACGGCAGGAGCATAGAACCATGTTCAAGACCATCTCACTGGCGGCGTTGGTCGCGGTGTCCGCGATGCTGCTGTTTGGATGCGGCACATGTCCGCTGGCCCAGTATGACACGAACGGCGACGGGAGTTTCACCCAGGATGACAACTACGACGTCAACGCGTTTTCAGCCACCTTCACGTCGGTCGCCGGCGATCCCGTGATGATGCTGACCTGCTCGTCATATTTGCAGAGGCTGTATCCATTCGCCGGCGGCGAGTGGTAGTAAATGTTTACGGTCGGACGGAGAGAGCACATTCTCCCATGTTACTTCAGGACCGGCCGGCCTGCGCATATGCCGCGCGGTCGACAGTGGGAGGAAATTGCCATCCGCCGATGAATGAGTATACTGGTGCCCGGACAACCGTTGGCCCCCCGGCGTACAACACGGATGGAAGCCGGCGGCCGACTGCCGCGGAACGTTGAAAGTCCCCCATGCATTCAGACATCCTTGCGATGATTGATACGGATCGTCTTGTCCACAACTATCGGGCTGTCCGCGCCTGCTGCCAGCCGAACGTCATGCTGTGCGCCATGCTCAAGGGCGATGCCTACGGCCATGCCATCGCCATCGTAGCCCCTGTGTTGCAGGCCGCCGGCGCCGAGTTCGCCGCCGTCGCCACCCTCCAGGAGGCCGTCGATCTGCGTCTGGCAGGCTGGCAGCGGTCAATCCTCGTGCTCGGCAACCCCCTCGCCGTGGCCGACCCCCGGGAGCGCCGGGAACGCGTCCGCGCCATCATCAAGTACAAGCCCGCGCTCACCATCGCCGATCGGGAAGCCCTCGCCACCCTGGCGAAGATCGACCTTGAGTCATGCGTCGATGTCCACATCAAAGTGGACACCGGCATGGGCCGCATCGGCTGCCTGCCCAATGAGGCCGCCGACCTCGTCAAAGCGGTGATGGCGACCCCAAGCCTCCGGTTGACGGGGATTTACTCGCATTTCGCCACCGCCGACATACAGAATCACGACTTGGCCGCCAGCCAGCTCGCTACCTTCAACAACGTCTTGGCTGATCTCGGCGGCCTGCTGCCCCCCGGCATCGTCCGCCACATGGCCAACAGCGCGGCGACGATTTCGATGCCTGAAGCTCACTTCGACATGGTGCGGCCCGGTCTGGCCTTGTACGGCCACCCGCCGGCTGAGCACCTGTTTGGCAGGATCGACCTCAAACCGATCATGCGGCTCGTCTCACACCTGACCACGGTCAAGGATCTCCCCGTCGGCCACTGCGTGGGATACGGCCAGACCTTCACCACCAAACGACGGACGCGGCTGGGCATCGTGCCCATCGGCTACTGCGACGGCTATGTGCGGGCCTTGTCCAACGCCTCGGTGGTGACCACGCCGGTGGGCGACGCGCCGGTAATCGGACGTGTCAGCATGGATCAACTGGCTCTGGATCTTACCGATCTTGAACCGCTTGAGCCGGGGCACGAGATCACCCTGATCGACGATGCCCTGGATCGCCCCAATTCCGTCTGGGCCATCGCCAGACGCCTGGAGACCATCCCCTATGAGGTGCTGTGTCTTCTGGGTCAACGAATCCAACGCCTCGCCACCGGCAGTTTCTGCGCCGCCGGAGAAGTAGGCCGAGAACTCATAGCTAAACCGCAACTCCATACCCAACCGATGTGTAAGACGCGTTAGGGAATTCATCCCAGGCCGCCCACTTTCCGGCATGCAACACGCGGGGGCGAGGACGGAAAAACGGCTTGAAATGTTTCCCTCAAGGGTACGGTCTGTCCCAACTAGCCGGACGGACCCGCCGGGGCGGAACGGATTTCTCACCTGGCAGGTGCTTTTGGAGACGCTCGGTATCCTCGCGGCCACACTCCGAAGGAGAATTCGATGAAGCGGCGTCGACCGAAATCCTGGCTCCTTTTCGCCAAGCGATGGGCGCCTTTCCTCGCTGGCGGGCTGGCCCTGCAAGTCAACCTGTCCGGCTGTGATCCCGAGGTGCGGAATACGGCGTTGACCGGCATTGAGACGGCTCTGACGACGCTGACCTCAGCCGTCATCAACGCGTTCTTCCTCTCGCTGCAATCCACGGAAAGCAGCTCGACCACGCAGCCGGTGGTCCAGGCGGTCTTCGAAAACTTGCACCGCTGGCTCGCATAGGCGATCAAGAGTCGGTAGCATGTCCCGGTCGCGGCCATGACGCGGGATTGGGTCACCGTGCATGAGTGCATCGAGCGCCGCTGCCGGCCCCGATCTGCAAGTGGGAGACTTGTCTTGAAAACCACCCGGCGCCCCTGGAAGCTCGTCGCCCTTGGCAAGTTGTTACCGGTCCTCTTCCTCTACCAGGCGGTCGGCTGCCTGCCCGACGGCGCCTTCAAGGAAGTCACAGCCGAGAACATACTCTTGACGACGGCGGTAATCGTCCAAACGGTTACCGCCCAGTTCTTCAACACCCTGTTCGGAGTCGCTTGATTCCGGAGTTCATTGACGACGGAGACGCCGGCCATGCCACGATCGGCTGAACGCAGCAAGTTGCTCGTCTTCTGGCGGAGTCGGATGTGGAAACCGGTGATTCTGACGCTGGCCGCGCTGCCGCTCTTTCAGGTAACGGGCTGCTTTCCCGACATCCTCGGCGCCCTGAACTTCGAGCTCCAGGCGCTGGTCAACACCACAGTGCTGACGGCGGCGAACACGATCATCCAGAATGTGCTCCGGCTGTGAGCCGGCCACGGCTTGGCGGACAACTGCATCCAGCCGTCCTCAAACGTTCTCAACGAACAGAGTCCCCTTGGAACGGACGCCCCGGACGTGTGCCCGGAGGGCCTCGGCAACCTCTGCGGGGGCCTGGATGGATTCCAGCGTGATATCCGGATCGGTGTTGTCCGTCCCGATCACCTCGACGTCTCCCGTGTTGACGATGCGGTCGATGATGCCCTGACGCAGCCTGACGTCGTCCACCCGAACCAGTTCCAACTGGTCGGTCACGCGGGTAATGATGCCCTTGTGGATGAAGAGCCGTTGCGTGGTGAGGCGATATCGCAGGCTCAAAACCTGCAGGGCCTCCCGGATGAAGATGGCCACCGCCGCCCCCGCTGCCAGCAGCAGAATGGCCCACCTCACAGAATCGTTGTTCGACCAGCGATAAGTGGCGATGATGCAGATGAGGCTGATGGCCGCCCACAGCACCCACAGGCCCCAGTAGGATCGCCACGCCGGACGCCCCTCCCACACCTGTTTCTCAAATTTCGGGTCGCGATAGATGTCAGGACCCCTTTCGCCCGGACCGGCCTTCGATGTGGCCGCCTGAAGAACCTCCGCCGAGGTTGCGCCGGCGCCGCCGGCCTCAGCGGTCGCGCCGCATAATTTGCAGAACTTGCTGTCGGCATCAATAACGGCGTTGCAGCGGGGGCAGTTCATGACACTGGCTCCTGGAAACGTGACGGCAGGGATTGTACCCCGGCGCGATACCGCCGCAACCAACGTAGCAGCCCGCGCCCTCGCGCGGCCGCCGAAGACCGAGAAATCTCCGCCCCGCGCGGAAAAAATCGTCCCTTTGCTGCGCAGAACCGCCCGCTCATCGAACGTCGGAACGATCGCGAACCAGGGCGAAGCCGGTTATGCTTCGGACCGATCGGCGACGAGGTCAATCGCCGCCAGGGAGACATGTATGGTGAAGATACTCGCCTTGCAGGGCAGTCCGCGACCCAATGGCAACACTCACGCCGTCCTGGAAATCGTGCTGGCTGCAGCCAGGAAAGCCGGGGCCCGGACGGAAACCGTGCAGCTCTCACATTTGAAGAACATCTCGGGCTGCCTGGAGTGCTTCGCATGTCAAAAGGAAAAAGACAAGCCCGGCTGCGTCGTCAAGGATGCAATGCAGTCGGTCATCGACAAGGCAATGAAAGCCGATGTGGTCGTCTGGGCCACGCCGGTCTTTTGCTGGTCGCCTGCTTGGCCCCTCAAGATCGCCATGGACCGTTTCTTCTGCACATTCAAGTTCAGCAAGGATGGCAAGCTCAAGAGCCTCCTCCAGGGGCACAAGATGGCGGCGGTCATCACCGCGGGCGGCGATGAGAACGACGGCGCTGATCTGATAACGGAGACCTGCAGGCGGATCGCCAGGTTCAGCAGGGCCAGGTGGCTGGGCGCCCTGGTGGCCGCGAACGCCGGTACTCCCAACAGCCTCTCGGCCGACAAGAAACTCACCACCCGCGCCCGGGCCTTCGGCAGCCGCCTGGCCAAAAGCGCGAATTAGCTCACTGCGTGGATTTGAGAAATGCGACGCCTGCGCCTCCCTCGGGGTTGGCATAGGGAAGTATCTTCCAGCCGAAGAACTCGGGGTCCCGCCCGGAGGCAACCGAGTGCCCGACGACCAGACCGAGCACGCCGCCCATGACCACGTCTGAGAAATAGTGGTTTCGATCGTCCAGCCGCTCCATCGCGACCAATGTCGCCAACCCGTACATGGGGATGCCGACGACGTGCCCATAGGCCTCGTCCATCACGCTCGCGATGCAGAAGCTGCTGGAAGTATGACCCGACGGCCACGTGCCCCACGAACCATTGGGCGCCCGATCCCAACTGGCCGCCTGACCCACATACGTCGTGAGGCCGTTGATGATCAGGGCACTGGCCAGCGTCTTGCTCACGTTGTAGGTCTTGTCGTCCTGCAACTGCTCGCCGAGGGCATACCACGCCCCGGCGATCGCGAAGTGCGTGCCGGGATTACCGTAGGCATCAAAGAAGTTGCGCCAGCCCTCCGAAAAAGTGTGATGGCCCGGGCGGTAATGGTCCTCAATAGTGTCGTCAGGCCCCGACTCCTTGACCGCCATCGAACCGCCCACGCCCGCCGCGAGGATGGCCACGCTAACCGGATTGGTATAGACGCGCTTGGTGTCATGCCACAAGTCGTGTGGGATGTCCTGCACATCGCGCTTCACGTTCTCCCAGAAAGTCGGCAGGGGCGGCTTGTGCAGATACTTCTCCGCCCGCTCGTCCTCGCCCGCCGAGACTTCAGTCCCGCCCTCACTCTCCTGGGCGTAACCTTCCGGGGCCAGATCGCCCAGCGTCGGCACGGCATCCGACGCGATCTCGCCGCGCGCACCCGACACTACGCCCGAGCCCGAAATACCGCGATTGGCCATGACCAGGCCGCGCCCCTGGCTCCGAGTCCCCGCCTCGGAGGCCCGATCGCCCGAGGTCATCGCCGCAAGTCGGGCCTGCTCGATTCCGTTCAGGCGCTCACTGAGCCTCACCTCGTCTTGCGGCCGGCCCTGGAACGATGACTGACATCCGACGACCCAGATCAGAATGGCGAATGCTGAAATGGTCTTGCTCATGGTGGTCTGCCCTGCTCTCCTGTCGCTGACGGGCGGACGTGTTCGAGTGGGTCCGTCCACGGGGCGGAGTCTAGACTCTGTATCGGGCGTTGTCACGCTCAATCTGAGCACTTACGCGTCGGCATCTATCCCTTTAGCGGTCCTTTGCCGTCCCCGGACCTGGCCGGGAGAACGGCGGATTGTACGACGTG
>Ga0335070_10004743_pt1 | contig 15925 bp, 14 predicted proteins | sample Lox_Sample_13_FD_206722 | JGI IMG/M metagenome (GOLD analysis project Ga0335070, IMG submission 206722) | Soil microbial communities from Loxahatchee National Wildlife Refuge, Florida, United States - Lox_Sample_1.3 | ecosystem: Environmental > Terrestrial > Soil > Wetlands | place: USA... | reverse complement strand
TTCAAGGATCGTTCCAAAAGGAAGCAGCTTCGCATTTTGAAGACGACGGTGCTGCTCATAAAAGAGCCTCCAGACCCGATTGAGAAAACGGGCTGACCCATCCACCCCTTGGTCGTTCCAATCGAGGTCTTTTTCGGGCGGAGAGGCGAAGAGGCAAAACATCCTGGCTGTATCGGCACCATATTTCTCGATCAGATATTCAGGATCCACGACGTTTCTCTTGGACTTGGACATCTTCTCAAGCCTTCCGATAGAAATCTGCTCCCCACACTTCCGACAATGAATCGTCTCTCCTCGTCCCTCCGCCTCCCCCGGAAAGAGATAACCATCTTTGGGGCACTCGTACACCTCTTTGCAAACCATCCCCTGGGTCAGAAGGTTCGTAAAGGGCTCATCCACACTGACCCATCCCATCTCTTTTAAAACACGGGTGAAAAATCGGGAATAGAGAAGGTGGAGGATTGCGTGTTCGATTCCTCCGATGTATTGATCTACAGGCATCCAGTAATCCACCCGCTTCTTGTCTAAGGGCCCCCTATCATAATCAGCGCATGCAAACCGGTCGAAATACCAGGAGGATTCCACGAAGGTATCCATCGTGTCGGTCTCCCTTCGGCCCGGTCCACCACACTTGGGGCATTGAGTCTCCACAAACTCTTTCAACCCCGCCAGAGGCGACTCGCCCGTCCCTGTAATCTCCACATTGAAGGGAAGCACGACAGGAAGATCTTTTTCAGGAACGGGTACCGTCCCACATCGGTCACAGTAAATAATCGGGATAGGTGTTCCCCAATAGCGTTGTCTGGAAATACCCCAGTCTCTTAATCGGTAACTAATTCTACCTCCACCGAGTCCCTTCTCATCAAGATCCCGTGCGATTCTCTCCCTGGCATTGACGCTATCCATTCCGTTAAATGGACCGGAGTTGACCAAAAAGCCCTCTCCTTCATAGGCCTCCATCATGGTGCGAGCATCTAACGCTTGGTCTTCCGGTTGGACGACCACAATTAAGGGAAGTCCGAATTTCTTCGCAAATTCAAAGTCCCTCTGGTCATGGGTAGGCACAGCCATGACCGCCCCTGTTCCATACTCCATCAGAACAAAATTGGCCACGAAAATAGGCATTCTGGCCTCGGTCATCGGATTGAAGCAATAGGCTCCCGTGAAAACCCCTTCTTTTTCTGCCGTCTCAGCCGTCCTCTTTGTTTTTTCCTGCCGTCTCATCCTCTCGACGAATTCTCGTACGGCTTGCTCCTGGCCAGTCCCTTTTGACAGGCTCATGACCAGGGGGTGCTCGGGTGCCAGACTCATGAATGTCGCACCAAAAACCGTATCCTGTCGTGTCGTGAAGACTTTAATGACCTCCTTCGAATTCTCCAAAGGGAAATGAATTTCGGCGCCGATTGACTTTCCAATCCAGTTGTGTTGCATGGTAAGGACGCGCTCAGGCCATCCGGGAAGTTTATCGCACCATTCCAAAAGTTCTTCTGCGTAGGCCGTAATCTTGAAGAACCATTGATCCAGCTCTTTCTGTATGACACCCGGATCATCGGCATGGGACCGCCAGCATGTCCCGTCGCTCATCACCTGCTCATTCGCCAAAACAGTCTTGCAGGTTTCGCACCAATTGACAGAGGACCTCTTCTTATAGGCCAGTCCTCTCTCATACATCCTTACGAAAAAAAGCTGCTCCCATTTGTAATACGAAACATCACAGGTGGCGAATTCCCGATCCCAGTCATAACTGAAGCCCATCCGCTTCAATTGGTCCCTCATCGTATCAATGTTTTCGTAAGTCCATTTACCGGGATGAACTCCATGTTCAATGGCAGCATTTTCCGCAGGCAATCCAAAGGCATCCCAACCCATCGGGTGAAGGACATTAAAGCCTTTCATCCTTTTATATCGAGCCACCACATCCCCGATGGAGTAATTCCTGACATGGCCCATATGGATCTTGCCCGAGGGATAGGGGAACATCTCGAGGAGATAATACTTCTCTTTCTTGGGATCTTCTGTCACCTTAAAGAGGTTCTGACCTTCCCAGATCTTCTGCCACTTCTCTTCAATCTCTTTCGGGTGATAACGCTCGTCCATGCCATGCCTTGTCAATATTCGTGTCCGACATCCGTGTCACGTGCCTGCAAATCTCTATATGTAATTCCGTAACGACAAAAGGGGACAGGCTACTTTTTCTGCTCATACTTCCCCTTTACCCCGCTGATCGAAAAAGCTTTTCGCTAAAATCCGTCACCTCATTAAAAAGTTGCCTGTCCCCTTTTTAAACCGGACACGGACAGGGTCTTTACCCTCTCATCATCCTTCGGATGCGGAGTCTTAGGGCGTTGAGCCGGATGAACCCTTCCGCATCCTTCTGATTATAAACGGCATCCTTCTCGAAAGTAGCAAATGCCCCGTGATAGAGAGATTTTTCGGATTTCCTGCCAACCACGGTACAGTTCCCTTTGTACAGCTTCAGGCGGACGGTTCCAGTCACATCCTTCTGAGTCTCATCGATCGCTTTCTTCAAAATCTCCATCTCCGGTGAAAACCAGTATCCATAATAGATCAACTCCGAGACCTTAGGGATCAAGCTGTCCCGAAAATGCATGACTTCCCTGTCCATGGTGATCGATTCTATGGCTCGATGGGCGATATGAAGGATTGTTCCTCCGGGAGTTTCATAGACTCCTCTTGATTTCATTCCGACATAACGATTCTCCACCATATCGACCCGGCCGATTCCATTTCGACCTCCGAGCTCATTCAACCGGGATAACAGTGCCGCTGCAGAAAGAGACGCTCCGTCAATCCGTTTCGGAACCCCATCTTCAAAATCGATTTCAATATGGGTTGGCCGGTCGGGTGCCTTCTCGGGAGAAACGGAGAGAATAAACATATTCTCAGGAGCCTCAGACCAGGGATCCTCCAGAATTCCTCCTTCAAAGCTGATATGAAGAAGATTTCGGTCGGAGGAATAAGGCTTTTCCTTTGTCACCGGAACGGGGATCCGGTTCTCCCGGGCGTAGGCGATCAACTCCTCTCTCGACTTGAACTGCCATTCTCTCCAAGGAGAGATCACCCGGATGTAGGGATTAAGCGCGTAGTAGGTCAATTCAAATCGGACCTGATCATTCCCCTTCCCTGTGGATCCGTGGGCCACGGCGTCGGCCCCCTCCAATTGGGCTATCTCAACCTGCCTTTTGGCAATTAAAGGCCGGGCGATGGAAGTACCAAGAAGATAAGTTCCTTCATAGATGGCATTGGCTTTTATTGCGGGAAAGACATACTCTCGAACGAACTCCTCTCTGAGATCCTCGATGTAGACCTTACTGGCGCCCGTGGCTCTCGCCTTTTCTTCCAGGTGATCCAATTCTTCCGCCTGTCCGATACCCGCGGTGAAGGCAATCACCTCGCAGGCATACTGGTTTTTTAACCATTTTAAAATGATAGAGGTGTCCAGGCCCCCGGAATAAGCCAGGACCACCTTTTTAACACTACCATTCATGACATCCTCCCCGTATCGCAAATGCGCAAAGCGCATACCACACAGCGTCTGAAATCCCAAATCACAAATTCCAAAATCCAAACAAATTCCAATTAAGCAATGTCCAAATAACCCAAGCTGCCCCTCACCCTTTCCCTCTCCCCTCAGGGGAGAGGGAGACGGTGCTTGTCTTTCTAAGCAAGTCGAGATTCCAATAGCCAAGAAGCTTTTGTTTGGAATTTAGGTGATTGGCACTTATTTGTTATTTGTCGCTTGGAATTTGGTGCTTTCATGCGGCTATCCCCTATGCTCCATGCGCTATGCCGGCAAAGACCTCATCCAGTGCCTTGACGACCCGGTCCACTTCTTCCTGAGTGATAATCAGTGGGGGAAGAAACCGGAGCACATTCCCCATGGTGCAGTTGATGAGAATCTTTTTCTTCAACATCTCCTTCACAATAGAACTGCCATCCGTTTTCAGTTCGATGCCGAGGATCAAACCTTTCCCTCGAACCTCTTTAACAAAAGGAAATTTTCCTTTGATCTCATCAAGGCGAGAGAGAAAGTAGTCTCCTACCTTTTGGCAATTTTCCAATATTCCCTCTTCTAACATCGTTGTCAAGGCTGCCACACCGGCTGCCGTGGCCAAAGGATTTCCTCCAAACGTGGAGGCATGATCACCCGGTTTGAAGCTCTCCTCGATCCCCTTCCTGATCAATAGAGCTCCGATGGGCACCCCTCCTGCCAACGATTTCGCAAGCGTGAGCATGTCGGGTTCAACCCCGTCATGCTCATAAGCAAAAAGTTTGCCGGTCCTGCCCATCCCCACCTGCACCTCATCAAAGATGAGGAGGACTCCTTTCTCATCGCAGATCTCCCGGAGGGCTTTCAGGTACCCTTCTGACGGACAATTCACTCCCCCTTCTCCTTGAATGGGTTCCAGCATGACCGCACAGGTTTTCGAATCGACGCTATTTTTCACTGCCCGGAGATCGTTGAACGGGATATACTTAAACCCGGGCATCAGAGGTTCATAACCTTTATGGAACTTCTCTTGACCCGTCGCGGTCAGGGTAGCCAGGGTCCGGCCATGGAAGGATCGTTCCATGGTGATGATCTCGTATCGAGCCTTACCCATCTTCTCCTTTGCATATTTGCGGGCTAATTTGAACGCTCCCTCGTTGGCTTCAGCCCCACTATTGCAGAAGAAAACTTTATCGGCAAAAGAGTGCTTACAAAGAAGCGAGGCAAGTTGAATCTGGGGCTCGATATAATAGAGGTTCGAGACGTGGATCAGTTTTTCTGCCTGATCTTGAATGGCTCTGATGACTTTTGGGTGGCAGTGGCCTAAGCTGCATACCCCCAGGCCTGAAACAAAATCAAGGTATTCCTCTCCCTCCAAATCCCAAACCCGACTGCCCTTCCCTCTGACCAGCAAAAGGGGATAGCGCGTATAGGTATGGGCCACATATTTTTCCGACAACAACATCAGGGTTTGAGAATCCATGAGATCGTCTCCTGGTCTCATCGTCTCGTAGTCTTGTAGTGGCTAACTAACTATTTGTGTCCCGACGCCGACATCCGTAAAAATTTCCAACAGGATGGCATGCTCCACTCTCCCGTCAATGATGTGGGTTTTGGCCACTCCTTTTTCTAAGGCATGGAGGCAGCAAGTTACCTTTGGAATCATTCCAGATGAGATGACCTTTCGAGTAATGAATCGCTTTGCTTGTTTGGCATGAAGCGTGGGAATCAGCTGATGCCTTCCATCCTTCACTCCCTCGACGTCGGTAAGTAAAATCAATTTTTCCGCTTTCAACGCAGAAGCAATCTCTCCGGCCACCAGATCCGCGTTGATATTATACGTCTCCCCTTCTTCTCCCACCCCCACCGGCGCAATGACTGGGATGAAATTCTCCTTTTCCAAGGCCTCGATCACTCCTGGGTTGATCGTCTTTACTTTCCCTACCATTCCGATATCAATGACCTCGGGCCTCCCACCCTTCCCCGGCCCCCTCGTGAGTTTCAATTTTTTAGCGGTGATGAGACTTCCGTCTTTTCCACTCAATCCAACGGCTTTCCCTCCCTGTTGGTTAATCAGCGCCACAATCTCTTTATTTACCTTCCCGACGAGGACCATTTCTACCACATCCATCGTCTCTCCGTCCGTTACCCTCATCCCTTGTATGAATTGGGACTTTTTACCCATCTTGGCCAACATTTCACCGATCTGAGGCCCTCCGCCATGGACGACAACAGGATGGATACCGATGTATTTCAAGAGGACGAGGTCGAGGGCAAAGCTCCGTTTCATCCCCTCTTCTTCCATCGCACTTCCGCCATACTTGATCACGACGGTTTTGTCCTGGAATCGCTGAATATAAGGAAGGGCTTCCACCAGGACCTTGGCTTTATTAATCGAGTTTTGCATGCTTCTATCCTCGTGATTCGTGCCTGCACGCCGAAGTGCCAGCGTTTTAGCACGTAGGCGTGAATCGTGACTCGTGTCCTAAACGGGACACGAACCACGGACACGTGACACGTGTTTACAAAATATACCGACTCAGGTCTTCATCCTCCACGAAGCCTTTCAACTTCTCGCGAACATATTTTGCATCGATCACCATGCTTTTTCCGGACATCTCAGGGGCATCGAATGAAATCTCATCCAGTAATTTTTCCATCATGGTATACAGCCGCCTGGCTCCGATGTTCTCCGTTCTCTCATTAATTAACGCAGCCATCTCGGCAATTTCTGCAATGCCATCCTCTGTAAATTTCACCTTGACACTCTCCGTTTCCATCAGGGCGGTGTATTGTTTGATCAGGGCGTTTTCTGGCTCGGTGAGGATTCGCACCAGATCCGCCCTGCCCAGAGAATCCAATTCCACACGGATCGGAAACCGGCCCTGAAGTTCGGGAATAAGATCAGACGGTTTGGAGACATGGAAGGCTCCGGCAGCGACGAATAAAATATGGTCTGTCCTGACCATCCCGTATTTCGTCGTCACCGTTGTCCCTTCCACAATCGGCAGGATATCCCTCTGAACGCCTTCGCGAGAGACGTCCGGGCCGAAGGTCGATTCCCTCCCTGCAATCTTATCAATTTCGTCAAGGAAGATGATCCCTGATTGTTCAACACGCCCAACCGCCTGTTTGATCACGGAGTCCATGTCGATCAGTTTATAGGCCTCCTCCTGGGAGAGGGTGGTGAGTGCCTCCGGAACCTTCACCTTTCTCTGCTTCTTCTTTTTCGGGAAGAGGCTCCCGAACATGTCCTTGATGTTGACATCCATCTCTTCCAATCCGGAAGCAGAAAAGATCTCGACGATAGGAAGGTTTCGATCCACCACCTCCACCTCCACATACTTCTCGTCGAGCTTCCCTGCCTTCAGCAACTTTCGCAGTTTCTCGCGAGTGGCTTGCTGATCTTCGGCTTCCTTCTGCGCCCCCTTCCTAGAGGAGGGGAGAAGCAGATCCAAGAGCCTCTCTTCAGCCATCTCATCCGCTCTCTGCTGGACCTTGCGCGACTCTTCTGCTTTCATCATATTGACGGCCAGCTCCGTGATATCCCGGATCATCGACTCTACGTCCCGGCCGACATAACCCACTTCTGTGAATTTTGACGCCTCGATCTTTAGAAAAGGAGCCTGGGCTAATTTCGCCAGTCTTCGGGCGATTTCTGTCTTGCCGACCCCCGTGGGACCAATCATGATGATATTCTTGGGAGCGATCTCGTCTCGGAGAGGCTCCGGAACCTGTTGACGCCTCCAGCGGTTTCTCAGTGCAATGGCTACCGCTCTCTTCGCGTCCCTCTGCCCGACGATGTATTTGTCCAGTTCCGAGACGATCTCACGGGGCGTGAAGGTCTTCATCACAATTCCTCCACGATGATTTGGTCATTGGTATAAATGCAGATAGAGGCAGCGATCTTCATGGCTTCGACAGCGATGGCCTTTGCATCCAAGTTTGAAAACTCGGTCAATGCCTTCGCAGCGGCATGAGCATAAGGACCACCACTTCCAATGGCTGTCACCCCGTCATCGGGCTCAATCACATCCCCATTCCCTGAAATGACGAGCGTGTGTTCGGAGTCGGCGACAATGAGCAAAGCCTCGAGCCTCCGGAGAATCCGATCCGTTCGCCAATCCTTGGCCAACTCTACAGCCGCCCTGAGCAGATTTCCGCTGAACTGGTCGAGTTTTTCCTCAAACTTTGCAAAAAGAGTGAAAGCATCCGCCGTGGCCCCTGCAAAACCAGCGAGAACCTTATCATGGTAAATCCTTCGAACCTTCCTGGCGGTATGCTTCATGATGGTGTGTTCAAGAGACACCTGGCCGTCCCCTGCCATGACCAGCTTCCCTTTGTGTCGGACGGATAACACTGTGGTCCCTCGCATCTTTTGAATCATCCTCTCTTTAGGTAAGGTCGCGGCTACGAAGCCCGTATCGTGGGAAAACCTAACGTTTAAAGGTGACGGCGCTCGTATCGAATCCCGAAGCTTGATGCTGGATACTCGAGTTTCAAGTTTCGAAAGACCGGCCTCCATACGAGCTTCGACAACGGTAACCTTTAAGGATTTTATACACTCGAACCTAACCAACTGACGACACGGGCATCCCGACCATTGCCGTGAATCGAAGCTCTTGTTTCCTTGACAATCCCAATTCCAGAGGGGGCTTCATCTACCCTATTCTCCCTTCCCTTGCCGATGTCGGTTCTTGAAACTTCTGGGGTGAGCCTTGTCATAGACCTCCATCAACTTTCCCGTGCTGATGTGGGTATATCTCTGGGTTGTCGAGAGGCTCGAATGCCCTAACATCTCCTGAATCTCTCGAATATCGGCCCCTGCATCGAGGAGATGCGTCGCAAACGTGTGGCGAAGACTGTGGGGGCTGACTTTCCGGAAAATGCCCGAATGTCTCGTATACCTCTTCATCAGTCTTCCCACGCTGCGGGCCGTTAATCTTCCTCCTAACGAGTTGACGAAAATGGGCTCGTCTCCCTTTAACACTGCTCGTTCTTCCAGATAAGCCCCCAATGCCTCGATTGCCTTCATCCCAACCGGAACGATACGTTCTTTCCTTCCCTTTCCCATCACCCTCACGATGCCCAGGTCGAGGTCTAATTGACTCGAATTTAATCCCACCAATTCACTCACACGCAATCCGCTGGAATAGAGGAGTTCTAAAATAGCGCGATCTCTTAACCCTTTCTCTTTTGATCCTTCCGAAGATTTTTCAGAAACACTTTTGGGTGATTCCATCAACCGGAAGGCTTCGTCCACCGTGAGAGTGGCGGGAAGGGTCTTCTCCACCTTCGGAGTTGAGACGCCCTTGGCCGGGTTAGAAGGAATCACCTCCTCCCTGACCAAATATTTAAAAAAAGAACGCAGCGCGGAAATCTTCCTCGCGATAGAACTCTTTCGATTTTTTCTATGGAGGAAGCTCAAATATTTCCGAATGGCTATCCGATCCACTTTTTCTATCTCTGCGTCTCCCGTAGGACCGAGAACCATTCCCGAACTCTTCAAAAAATCCTGAAACCCTTCCAAATCCCTCCGATAACATCGGCAGGTGTGAGGTGAAGCGTTCTTCTCAACAGATAGATAATGGATAAATTGATCGATGAAACCACGTTTTTCAACATATCGAGAAGCCATTCATCCCCTCATTTGTCATTACCTCAAACATAACGTAAGTTATGAAAATATTACCAAATTTTTATTTTATAACACAATCGTGAAATTTATCAATATTTTTCTCATTGACATTCACTAAGCTTCTCATATACACTTCAAATTATAATATTCATTTTAAGAAAAGGAGGTGATAAGAATGGCAGAACCGAGAGTCGCGAGGGTTACCGAAATTATTGCAGGTTCTCCAAAAGGTTTTGAGGAGGCCATTAAGGTCGGTTTCGCGAGAGCGACGAAGACCTTAAGGGGTATCACTGGAATGCGTGTGGCCGAAATGCGTGTGGCAGTGGAGAATTCTAAGATTATTGAATACCGGATCAGGCTGGAAATCATCTTCGTCCTCGAAACATAGCCACTTGCGCCTGACATAGAAAAGGGGACAGGCTACTTTTTAAGAGACCGGGGGCTTCCCTCAGAAATATTAGTAATGCTACGACAGAGAGAAAAAGGGAAGTTGGTCGAAAAAGTAGCCTGTCCCCTTTCTTACTCCTTGATTACTTTCAGTAATTCTTCCCTGCTTACGACTGCGGTTCCAACCTTTCCCACTACAATCCCCGCCGCATAGTTCGCTAAGCTCGCTGCATCCTTAACAGTCACATGAGGCCCTGTCCCTAAAGCAAGAGCCATCGTTCCAATGACCGTATCTCCGGCACCGGTCACATCATAGACCTCCTTAGCGACCGTGGGGACACGATAAGGTTTTTGATGAGGCTCGAATATGGCCATTCCCTTTTCTCCTTGGGTGATGACCAAAGCGTTGCACTTCAGCCTTTTCAACAAGCTTCTGCCAATTTTCTCCACCGAGAATTGATCGGTGACAGGGATCCTTGATGCTTCACTCGCTTCGTTGGTGTTCGGAGTAATCACGGTGGCTCCTTTAAAAAGGAAAAAATTTTTAACCTTAGGGTCAACCATGATCAACTTCTTGGATTGCTTCGCCCTATTAATAATGGTTTGAATCAGCTTTCTCGTCAATAAACCTTTCCCATAATCAGAAAAAACGATCCCGTCGAAATCTTCCATCTTTTCCGTCAAAAAATGCGAAAGATTTCCGAAAGTAGAGGTCTCGGGATGATCGGTCGTCTCCCGATCAACCCGGACCAATTGCTGGTAATGCGGATGGTGAGCAATGATCCTTGTCTTTACCGTCGTCTGTCTTCCGGGCTCAAAGAATATTCCCTCCGTTTGGATTCCTTTTCCGAAGATTCGCTCGTAAAGTTTCCGCCCATTTTCGTCGTCACCCACGATGCCACAGAGCGATACAATTCCTCCAAGAGAACGGATATTATGAGCAACATTTGCGGCTCCCCCAAGGTTAAAGTCCTCTGCTTCCGCAATGATGACAGGAACGGGGGCCTCCGGGGATATCCGGGAGACTCTCCCAAAGATGGACCGATCCATCATAATATCACCCACGACTAAGAGTTTGACCCTCTGAAAACTTTTCAAAATGGACTCCAGCTTCTTCCGCTGTCTCATCCTGATCATCTTATCTGTCCTTTAAGACTTTTTTCGTCTCTGAAAAAAAATCAACCGTCTTTTTCAACCCGATCTCGACCCCAACCTTTGGTTCATAATTTATAATTTCTTTTCCCTTGCGGATGTCGGCCAGGGAGTGCTTCACATCTCCTATCCGAGGTTCTTCATAAAGAGGAGATACTCTCGACCCAAGAATTTCTTTCAGAATATTCAATAATTGATTCAGTGAGATTCGTTTTCCGCAGGCGATGTTAATGGCCTCTCCATGGACGTGTTCTGCGGACATTGCGAGAAGATTGGCTTGAACGACATTCTCGATATACGTAAAATCTCGAGACTGCTCTCCATCTCCGAAGATAACCGGGGGACGCCCTTTAACCAGGGCATCGATAAACTTGGGGATGACGGCGGAGTAAAGGGAGTTCGGGTCCTGTTTTGGTCCAAAAATATTGAAATACCTCAGGGAGATGGTTTCGAGGCCGTAGAGCTGGTAAAAAAGCCGGCAATATTCTTCTCCGACGTATTTTTGCAAGGCATACGGGGAGAGAGGATTGGAGGGCATTTCCTCGTGCTTGGGCAATGTAGGAGTATCACCATAAACGGAAGAAGAGGAAGCATAGATGACTCTTTTGACCCCTTTCTCCCTGGCGGCAAGAAGAATATTCAGAGTCCCTCCCGCATTGACCGCATTTGATGTTTCCGGGTCCTCCACAGAACGTTGGACCGATGGCAGGGCGCCCTGATGAAATACATATTCCATCCCCTCCGCCGTCTGTTGACAGGTCCGGAGGTGACGAATGTCTCCTTCGATAATCTCCAGGGAAGGATAGGCTCTATCAAAAATCAGGTTCTCTCTCTTGCCGGTTGAAAAATCGTCGAGGACCCGAACAAAGTGTCCCCTTTTGAGCAACTCCCCCGTCAGGTTTGACCCGATAAACCCCGCTCCTCCAGTGACTAAAACCTTTGACATCTTCTTTTTCTCCATACCTTCTTTTTTAAGTCCTTTTTTAACAAAACCGTTTCCCTTTATCAAGCAAAAACGAGAAATGAAGGATTTGAAGAAAGGAGTGATTCCCCTATAAACGTTCTAAGAAGATCACTCCCTCTCTATTCTCTTCGAAATTGACAAAGAAGAGGGTTATTTCTTCCTTTCGATCAAATCTTTAACCAGGTCTGCCGTTATCTTTACGGCATTTTCATTCCAATGAGTGTCATTGGTATGATAAAGCAACACCCCTTTTCGAAAGGCATCTTCGAAAGGTTTTTGTGTATCCACCGTTTCGATTCCCAAATTTTTTAACGTGGATATCAGCTGTTCCAAAAAAACCGGTCTTTCCGTATGTAACGACTCATGATAAATGTTTTCTTTCTCAGGGATAGGCAAAAATATAAAACGGATTCCTTTGCTCTTCAACAATTCATCATAACCCTTGATCACTTGAACGGTTTTGTCGAATTTGTCCTGTGGGACATCTTTATTGGCATCCGCTCCTTGAAGAAAAAAAACAGGACCGTACTTTGAAGAAACACTGTTGGAAGCAATCGCTTCGGAATGAGAAGATCCTATTCTCCTCAGACTCGCGCGCAAATACTGAAGCATATTCGCTTTATAGATACGGTCGAGGTATACCCCTAAGCATTGAATGAAGCGACTTTCACTGATCTGATTTCTCAATCTATACCCAATTTCCCTTATCTGAGTTCTTAACCTTGATGATATTTTCTTAGAAGTGTCCTTAACCGGAGGCAAATAAAATATAAACCTCTCGACACTCGAAATGATCACGATATCGGGTGGGTACTTCTTAAACCTCCTTTCTTTTAAGAATGTATCTAAGCTGGCAGGGGATATAGGGTAGACACTCACCTTTAACTTTTTCTCCAAGACTTCGGAAAGGATGTCTTCTTGCGTTAAACCACTGCCGGCAATATTCGAGTCACCGATGATGACCACCTCATGTTTGTTTCGATTTGTATTCTGTTTCCGGTATCCATATCGGTCCGTAAACCACTTTACTTTCCTCTTATAAGTAAATTTTGAATGGTGCGCCAGATCTCCTTCTTCGATCTTTGTGATTTCCATATTTGGATAGAATTCTCCTGGCAAAATATGACGAAACTTTCCTATGACAACCGCTTCCCAAACCCTAAATGTAAAGAAATCGATAGGTAAAATAAATAATTCAACGCATATCGCAAAAAAGAATGGTAATAAAAATAAGGTGGATTTGACCAGAAGTTTTCGCATCTTATATGTTTAAAATTGAAAATAGATGAATTGTTTTGATCCAAAATTACCGAATAATAAAATCGCCACTAGAAAGAAATAATAGACCGGCCACCGAACCCAAACCGGCTTTTCAGAAAATCGACCAATGACATTCCCGTGCTGCTCCATGAGGTGGACGGATAACAAAATACCGATGGAGATGAGAGAGACGACCAATTCAAATTTCAACGGTCCCCAAAATGGGACTTTCTCCAATGTCTCGACGGTGAAGGCCCTTCCCCATCCGGCAAACAAACTGGAAATGATATTAAAAGCACCTGATATCTTGTCGGCCCTAAAAAATATCCAGGCAAAGCAAACCAATGAAAAGGTTACCAAGATCTTAAGATAGCTGTGGAGTTTCGGTACTCGATCCAAACCGATCGTCCGAACAAGATGGTCTCTCACGCTTCGTGTAAGGATCGAAAAAATGAGATAAAATCCATGCAATCCCCCCCAGACCAAAAAGGTCCAATTGGCCCCATGCCAAAAACCACAGATCAGCATCACCACGAATAGATTCAGATACCATCGTGGAACGGAAACACGATTCCCACCCGTCGGGATATAGAGATAATCTCTAAACCATGACGAAAGAGAAATGTGCCACCTTCTCCAAAATTCGGCGATGGATTTGGAAAAATAGGGACGGTTAAAATTCTCCATTGTCTTATATCCCATCACTTGCGCCGCCCCAATGGCGATATCGGAATAGCCTGAAAAATCACAATAAATTTGAAGGGCGAAGAAGAAGGTTGCCAGGAAGAGAGGGAGACCCTGATAATGATTCGGATGGTTATAGATAGAATCGACTAAGACGGCTAAATTGTCCGCAATCACCATTTTTTGAAAGAATCCCCAGAGCATCAATCTTAACCCCCCCGTCACCCTTTGATAATCAAAATCAAACTTTTCGTATAACTGGGGTAAGAATCTCGTTGCCCTTTCAATGGGTCCGGCCAGTAATTGAGGGAAAAATGCAACATAGAGGGCAAAAAATCCTAAATGCTTCTCCGGTGTCTTGTCCCCTCGATAAACATCAATGGCATAACTCAAATTTTTAAATGTGTAGAATGAAATACCGATGGGTAAAAGAAAATTTAGTGCAGGAATCTCATAAAACAGATTGTAATGTCCGAAGATGGCTCTCAAGGACTCATTGAAAAAATTGTAATACTTAAATACGAATAAAAAGCCGAGGTTGAAGAATAGACTGAGAATTAGAATTTTTTTTCTTTTGGATTTTATTCCAATTTTGCCCATTCGGATGCCGGCATAATAGGTGATTAGGGTTGTCATGACAATTAAGATGACATATGCTGGCTTCCACGAAATATAGAAATAGTAACTTGCGCAAAGAAGCAATATCCACCGGAAACGATAAGGGATGGCAAAGTAGATCACCGTCACAATGATGAAGAAAAATAGAAATTGGAGGGAATTAAATAGCATGATCTCTTTACTTCAATTTAATTATGCCTTAAGGATCTCAACCAATTACGAGGAGACAGTATCAGAAGGGAGGTAGCGTCGCTTAAGCTCTTTGAACTCCAATTCCAGAAGGGCGTGCCGTTGTGCCAGCTCTTTACTCCGGTCTGTTAATTTTGACACCACGACAGAAAAATGGAGGACGATGACGAGTAGAAATAAAAAGGCGACCACCACCACGGCTGACAAATAAAAGAGGCCGGTAATCCGGGTAATAAATTGCGAAAGAAAAAACTGGGGCCAAAAACTGAATAGCAATGTGACCCCTCCAGTAAAAAGCCACAAGATGGAATATTCCTCGCGGAGTCTCCCCTTTCTAATCAATTCAAAGGTACCCACCAGTAGAATGAAGCTCAGCAATCCAATAATGATTTGAAACTTGATCAACATGTTTCTTCCTCCCTTTCCTTGAGCGGTCTATTTTTGGGGTGAGGCGTTTCTCTCTCTGCACGTTTCCGAAGGCGCCAGAACGTTTGAAAGCGCAAAGGGCCGGGCGTCAACCTCGTCATCCACTTGTGTAAGGTAATTAGCCAGGCTGTCATCCGTGGGCCAGTCGGCCAAGACCATCGACGCAGGAAAAAGGTCCCATAGGAGGGCCAAAACATCGTATGGTCGTAGTCGAATTCTTCGACCTTTAGAACGCGAAGAGACTCGATCACCCGGCGAAGATGGGCCGGGCTTGTATTGAGAATTCCGCTCTCCGCCGGGCGAAGATAGGCCATGAGCCGTGCGTATAGGCTCCAAGGATTCGCTTCCACGAGAACTAATCCCCCCCCGGGTTTGAGAACACGCGTCATCTCTTTAAGGACCAAAGGAATCTGACCTCGGGGCAAATGATGCAGGAGACCCATGCAGGTGACACGATCGAAGGTTTGGTTTGGAAATGGAAGGGCATCCGCGCTCGCCACAGCCAAGATTCGGTCCAGATGGTTCTGACCTCTACGGACCAATACCTCCGATAGGTCGATACCAAAATAATCAGCCCCTTCGGCATACCGCGCCGCCTCCCCTAGACCACAACCCACGTCAAGAATTCGCTTGGCACCGGCAAACATTCTTCGGTAACGCCCCTTCTCAAGTTCAGCCATGTAGCCGCAGCCAAAGCGCCATTTTAACAGGGCAACATCACGCTCTGCAAAATGGCTGAAGCGTTCCTTTGATGCCAGTGCTTGATCAGACACTTCACTCCGTGACTTCATATCTTAAACAGCCTTCCGAATCGTAAGTCTCGCTGAGAGGGGGACCAAGCAATAAATATGGAATACCACTTTCCTATCTCATCCTTCTCATATGTTCACTGAAAAAACACCCCGAAGAACATCCTGGACACTCTAATTGAGAACAGGTCTCTTTTTGAAGCAGTCCACGAAAATGGCTAAAAGTACCTTGACCATGTAGTAAATGGATCTAAGCTTCGTAATAGATGACTCGCCAGAATATCGCTGGTTAATTTTTACAGGGATCTCTTTCATCTTCAATCTACACTGGTGAAGCAGAACCATGG
>Ga0335070_10004742_pt1 | contig 15926 bp, 10 predicted proteins | sample Lox_Sample_13_FD_206722 | JGI IMG/M metagenome (GOLD analysis project Ga0335070, IMG submission 206722) | Soil microbial communities from Loxahatchee National Wildlife Refuge, Florida, United States - Lox_Sample_1.3 | ecosystem: Environmental > Terrestrial > Soil > Wetlands | place: USA... | reverse complement strand
GGGTCCCGCATTGCCTGCAACGCGCTCTGCCATGCCCTGAAAGGTAATGTCCGGGACCCCGGCGGGCCACAGCTATTCGCCGTCCGGGGCTCAAAAGAGCTTACTGCTCGTTCCCCCAGGTGACGGTCAGCTTGTCACCCTGGTCGGCCGCCCGCTGGCTTGCGGCCGTTCCTGTTGCAATGGAATCCGCATACCTCGCCGCAAAATCGGGCGCGGTTGCCTTGACCCTTGCCAGGAAATCCGCTGCCCGCGTCGCATCACCTCGGCCGCCGTAGATCCGTGCCGCCAGAAGGTTGAGGAGCGGCGACTTCGGGTTGACCGCCAGCCCTTTGTTTACCAGGGCAAGGGCGCCGTCAGTATCCCCCGCAAGCAGCCTGATATTCGCGACATTGATATAGGGGGAGACAAGGGAGGGGTCGCTTGCCATCACGGCCCGGAACGCTGCTTCGGCGTCTGTCATGTCGCCGAACATCCCGTGAAGGATGCCTACGCGGATTCGAAGGAGGCTCGCCTGCCGGCCGGACTGTCCGGCGAGCTGAGCGGTCATCTGTGAGATCCGAGACGTGTACAGGGCGGCCGTGAAGCCGGCCAGGGAGGAGGAGTACAGCTTCTGCACCGCCGCGGGCGAGGGATCGACGATTGTGACCGCGCTCGGCGGAAGGGGGAGGGCCGGCCACGAGCCTCTCATCTCGGCAAGGGGCAGAAACTCGAACGGCCCGCCGGCGCGGTATTTCCTCACGAGCTCCGAGGCCGCGATCCACGCCTCGAGGAATCCCTGTCGGAGAACCGTGGTTTCCACGGGGATCCAGACGCTTCCATGGAGGATCACCTCGAGGGACTGCGTGGAGAAAAGCGGGGCGTTCTCGCCCGGCTCGCCGGTGTCGAAGGCGAGAAAGATATGACCGGGAGTCGTCAGGACAGCGGTGCGGATGCCCACCGACTCGAACAGCGACGCGAGGAGCGCCGTCGTGTCGCTGCAATCTCCGCCACGGTTGGCCAAGGTCGCGCGAGGGAAATGCACTGTGTCGATCACCTGGGAGTTTCCGAGCACCTTGGATATGGGAGTTTCGGGATTGGGTACATAGCTCATCCCGTATGCGCCCAGCGCATCGCAGATGTGCATCGCGTGAAAGATCCTGCGGGAAATCTGCATAGTACGAGCCGAATCTCCGATATCCAGCACGCGGCGGGCAAAGCCGCTCACGGTTTCCTCGTTGGGCGTGATGTAGGCCGCGATCTTGCGCGTGTCGTCCCACGTCAGGGCAGTGTTGCGGTTCATCGTCGCGCTCACGACTCTGCTCGTCGTTTTCTCGATTCCGTTGACCGAGCATGTTGCATCGATTCTCACCTGGACGACCGTGTCCTCCTGGAGGTCGAGCACGGACGGCTGGAGCTTCAGGACGATATCGAGGGAAGCCTGGGCTGCCGGGTCGAGCCGGGGCAGCACTTTCGACTCGGAGGGGAAATCCATGAATCGCGGGATGAAAGCGCTTACCCGGACGTTCTGCACCGCGGTGGAAAGGGGATTGCTGACTGTCACGGTCCCTGCCGGGTGCGCCAGGTAGAACTGCATGAGGGCGGGAAAAAGGCTCGAAATCTTCACGTCCTGGACCACGAGCGGCGCCTGCTGCTCGGGGGTCGGCCCCCCTGTTTCGAAGATCTTCTTCAATTGCTCCATCGAAGCCCGGGCCTCGCGATCGCCGGGGCTTCTGCTCAGGATCTGCTCGTAGGTCTGCACGGCCTGCATGTACGAGAGACGAGCGGACTCCGGACCCACTGCTTCAAGGGTCTCCCGCGCTTTTCGGTCGAGGTCCGCTGCAACGCGTTTCAGGTCAGCGACTTCCAGTGCGCGAAGACGCGTCTGCGCTGTCTGGTTTCCGGGATCCGCATCCAGGACTCTCTGCCAGGAGGCTCTGGCCATCAGTGAGGAGCCCGCTGTCTCGTAAAGGCCCGCGATCTCAGAGAGAGTGGGAGCTTCATCCGCATTCGGGCTCTGCCGAAGCGCGACAAGCTTTTCCTCCATCGCGTTGCGGATTCCTTTCTGGGTGCAATACGCGGTGTCCAGGAGCCTGACGATGCGTCGCCCCATTGTGTCGGCCAGGTACACCAGGCCGTGGTTCCAGTCAGCGACCAGGGAGCCGCTCGCCGGAAGCTTCTCCACGTCCAGGCCGGCGAGCGATTCGAGTTTCCACACCAGGCTGCCGTCCCGGGAGAACTTCAGCAGTTGTCCCGGCGAGAGAACGATAAAGCTGCCGTCGGGCCCGATGGTCATGGCAAGAGGCGTGAGCTGCCTGGCAGGGTCGACGAGCGGGAGCACGTAATCCACGAGCTTGCCCTCGACGGAATAGATGCGAAAGGCCCGCAGCACGGAGTCGTAGACCCAGACCGTCGAGTCGGGGCCGACTCCCACGAAGCCGATGTACTCGGTCGGGTTGGCGAAAAGGGGAAAATCGAGCCTTTTCTTGCCCGTGATCTTCACGGCTTTTCGCCCGGCGGAATCGACCACCAGCACCCCCCCGTCAGGCAGAGCGGCAAAGGGCGCGGTGGCGAGCTCGATGCCGGTCTGGACCTTGCGCGGAGCAGCGGCATCAGGGTCGATGCGATAGAGGTTGCTTCCCTGCGCCGGCTTCAGGAGCACGGTGCCCCCTGGGGTAACCGAAACGCCCAGCGCGTAGCTCACAACGCCGCCATCACCGAGGCTCTTTCCCGGCTCGGCGACGACCCGAAGGGAATGGTCCAGCTCGACGCAGCCGGTACCCAGCGCGGCAAGAACGTCCCCTCCGGGTCCGGCGGCAAGCGACCAGGGATACGCATATTGGGAGATGAGCGCTGCGGGAAGCTCATCGATCACCTGGGGAGGTTGCGAGGAAGCCTGCCAGGCTTCCTTCACAGAGCCCCAAAGCAGGAAAACCGCGTGCGCAAACAGCGAAGGCAGCTCAGGGGTCGGCTGTCCGAGCCACGGGTAGGCGGCCGATTCCTTGCCGTCGGAAAGGCGCTTGACCCGGATGACCATGCTCGGACTTTCGCTGCGCAGGCTGGCGATCAGCGACAGAGAATACTCGAATGTGCCGCCGGCCTCCTGCCGGGCAATCTCGATTCGATCCGCATACAACCTGTTGGTCACTCCCGCCAGGGTGTCGATCAGGTCAGCGACCCGCCCCTTTGCCTCTTGCGTGGCGGGATCCACCAGCGGCGCTTCGACCCGGATCCTCTCGACCAAAGCCGCCTGCGCGCCTGCCGCGCACAGCAAAAGGAGGAGCAAAACTGTCAGTCTGCGCATCGAGCCCTCCATTCGGTGTGCGCTCGCGCGGCCTCCACGCCGTCCCCGGTGCGCACAACCGCGTGGTTCAGCCGGGGTCGATCTGTGCCGTCGCGCTGCGTGCGCACGACGACGCTTCCCCCGTGTGTCGTCTCAGAGAGGAAATCGATTGACAGATCAGAGACCATGCTGCCCTCGAGAAGCTCGGGGCCGGCGCTTTCCACGACCCATTCCACGTAGCGGCTGTTCCTCACATGCCGGTTTGCATCCAGGTCCCCAAAGCGCACCGTCATGGGAGACTCGCTGTCGACGCGCGTGGGCCCGGGCAGCCTTCCCATGTCCACGCCCAAAGCCTTCGGGAGAGAATCCGTGCCGGGAGGGTCGAAGACGGACTGAACGCGCACGGGACGAAGACTGTCCAGCTTGAGTGCCAGCCAGGCGCTTGCAGCGCTGGCGATGGTCGACCCCTGAGCGTCGCTCACCGTGAAATCCCGCAGCGCGAAGAGTTTGTCCGTCCCGGTCGGCCACGTTCGCACCATGATCTTTTCCCCGAGGGCGGGGTACCGCTGAACGCGCAGACGCAGCCGCGAGAGAATCCAGGCGAGCCCGCGGGGGCGAAGGTGCTCCGGCGCCACCCCCAGCAGCTGAGTGTGCAGACCGGCCGTCTCCTGCAGGAAATCCCACAAACCGCGCACGGAGAGTGTGCCGTGAGCATCCGTGTCGAAAAGGTAGACGGTAAAAGTAGCTTCGGCGATGAGCTCAGAGGCCACGTCTCGCCGCCTGCGGCTGCGGTCCGCGGTACGGGAGTACCCGTTCGGCGAGTACGCCGTAAAGTTTCACGCGTTGAGGGTAGCCGCGCGAGCATGATAAGGTCAATGCGCGCCGGCGCCGACATTCTAGAAGCTTCTCATGAGCATCAGATGGAAGATTTTCCTCATCGTGCTCCCCCTCATCGTAGCGACTCTCGGCCTCACGGGAGGCTCGTCGTTCTTCTCCACCCGCAACGGAATCACCCGGATCGCCAAGGATTTCCTTGGTTTCAAGGCACAGGAGCTCCGTAAGCAGGCGGAGAGCCAGTGGTCGCTCCTCGTGCAGAACAACCTCACGGGCCAGGCCGACATGGTGGCGGCCACACAAGCCGCCGTGGAAGGGTACGCGAGCAGCATCATCACGAGCTCCTCCGAATTGATCCTTGCCGTCGGGCCGGACGGCAGGGTGGCCATGAGCACGTCCCCCGTTGCTCTCTCCGACGCGGAGAAGGCAGTCCTTGCCGGCCTGGCGCGGTCCAGGACTGCGGACCTCCTGCCGAACATACGTATCGGGGGAAAGGACCGGGTGGCCAAGGGCTTCTGGTTCGACCCCTTCACATGGTACATCCTGACCACCGAGGACCGAGCCGCCTTCTACAGCCTGGTGAACGAGATTACCGTTCGCAGCGCCGCGATTCTTGCCGGCGCGATCGTCGTCGGAGTCATCCTGGTTCTTCTTTTTGCCGGCTACCTTACCCGGCCGCTCACTCGCGTGGCCTCGACCATGAGATCCATCATCTCGACGAACGACCTCTCGCAGAGAGTTCTTGTCGAGTACCACGACGAGATCGGACAGCTCGCCCAGACCTTCAACCTCATGGTCGGCGAGCTGGAGAAGGCGTACCGACAGATCAAGAAGTTCGCCTTCGACGCGGTGCTCGCCCAGAAGCGCGAGGAGAAGGTGAAGAACATCTTCCAGCTCTACGTGCCCAAGGAAGTGATCGACAAGGTCCTGGGGAATCCGGAAGCGATGCTGGTGGGCGAGGACAGGATCCTTGGCGTTCTTTTCTCTGACATCAGGAGCTTTACCACGATATCCGAGAAGATGACGCCGGAAGACATGGTCAGCATGCTCAACCGATACTTCAAGGTCATGGTGGATATTATCCTTGCCCGCGACGGAACCGCGGACAAGTATATCGGAGATGCCATCATGGCTTTCTTCGGGGCCCCGATCAAGCATCCCGACGACGGCATGCGGGCGGTCATGGCGGGCCTGGAGATGGTGGAGGCGCTGCCCCGGTTCAACGCGGACCAGGAGAAACGCGGCAACCCGATTTTTGCTATCGGCGTCGGCATCCACTACGGGGTCGTGACTGTAGGCAACATGGGCATGGACAAGAAGATGAACTACACGGTCATCGGGGACACGGTCAACCTCGCTTCGCGCCTGGAGGGGCTCACGAAGCACTACCACCAGCAGCTCATCTTTTCAGAGAGCCTCTACTCCAAGGTCAAGGACGTGATGCCCTGCCGGCTGCTCGACAAGGTTGCCGTCAAGGGAAGGAAGAGCGGCATACGGATTTACACGGCCTCGAGGACTCCCAGCCGCGCGCAAAAGGAAGCCTGGGATCTGCACAACTCGGCCATGGAGGAGTATTACGCGCGGAACTTCACGCGTGCGCACGCCCTGTTCCGGGACGTCCAGGGCATTCTCCCCGGTGACGAGCCCTCCCAGGAGCTCCTCCAGCGCACGCAGAGGTTCGCACGCACTCCGCCTCCGCCTTCCTGGAACGGCGTTGAGACGATGACGGAGAAGTAGGCCGGGAATGACAAAGGGGAAGCACGGCGTGCTCGGCCTGCTGGAAAGGGCCGAGAAGCTCAGGACCTCCCTCGGGCCGCCGGACGACGGGCGGGACGAGTTCTCATTCGATCCAGGGTCCGGTATCTCCCGCGAAGACCAGAAGGATATCCTCAAGGAAATCGAGAATGTTGGAACTCAAAACCGCATCGCCGTAAGGCCCGAAGCATTTGCCGTCAAGGCGGCAAAGCGGGGGATTCTCTTCCCTGTCCTCGTGAACCTCGCCGCCATTGTCGCCCTGGCCGGCGGGCTCGGGTTTCTCTACTTCTACTTCCAGAGGGGGGAAACGCAGCTTGCGCAGAGCGAGACCGCAACGATCACCGCCGAAGGCAAGCTCATCGAAGAGGTGAAGAAGGAATCCGAGGCGCGGCTCCAGGAGAAGAACCAGCAGATCAACCAGATCCAGGACAGGCTCGCCGCGATCGACCGCCAGAGGCAGGACCTTCAGTCGAACATGGACGCGAAGGTCCGCGAGAGGGAGAACCAGCTCAGGACCGCTCTCACGGCGGAGCTGGACGCGGAGAAGGCCAGGCTGCAGAATCAGGGCCTCTCGGAGCAGGAAATCAACCGCCGCCTTTCCGCCCTCGAGACGCGGAAGAATGCCGAGTCCGCCAGTCAGCTTGCTGCGTTTCGCGCGCAGGCTGAAGCGGACCGGCAGAAATCGGACGAGAACTTGAAGAGCCTCCGGGCCGAGTTCAACGCGAATCTCGCGCAGGCCAACCAGGAACGTCTGCAGGTCGTCAGCGAATCGAAAAAACGCGAAGCCGATCTCCAGGCCCAGCTCGAGCAGAAGACAAAGGAGGCCGAGACCGCGCAGGCGCGCTCGGAGCAGGCGCTCACCGCGTTGCAGTCGCAGAAACAGCAGGAGGACCTGGTCTCGGGACAGCTGGTGGGGCTGTACTCGGTAGTCAAGGAGAATATCTCCGGCAAGGATTACCCGAAGGCTCTCACGAGCCTCCAGGCGATCCGGGACTACGTCAGTCGCCCGGACATCGCCGTACTTCCGGCAGTGCAGCAGAGACGCGATGTCGACCTCTTCGTGGTCGATTCCCTCAGCAGCTTCGTGCAGGGGCAGCTTTCCCCGGCCAAAGTGGACACGAGCTCGCTCGTCGCGGCCGCGGGCCAGATCTCCGAGGTGCGAGCAGCTGTCTCCCAGGCTGATGCGCAGGCGCGCGCGGGGAACATCGCCGAGGCGGAGAAGCTTTACGACAAAGCGCTGTCGGTGATTCCCGAAATCGCGAAGAGCTACGCCTACTTCACGACGAAAGTGCGTGACACGGAAAACGCACGGCAGGAAGTTCTCCGTTCGGGGCTTGCGCGCGCCGAGGCGGCTTTTGAAGCCGGTCGCTACCCGCAGATGCTCGCTGCCTACAAGGATGCTCTCAGCTATCTCCCGGAGACCTCGGCGCGGCTGGACAGGACGCTCTCGAATATCGCAACAGCAGGCTCCGAGCAGGCAAAGTCGAAGGGCGTGGCGGAGCAGGCCCGGGCGGCTGCACCCCTGCTCTCACAGGGAGACGCGGCGCTTGCGCAGGGCAGGCCAGCCGACGCGCTTTCCCGATACCTGACAATCCTCCGGCGTTACCCGCAGAGCCCGCAGGCAGACTTCGCGGTACAAGGCATCACAAATGCTTCGACAGCCCTCGGCGATCGGGCTGACGCGCGGATCTCTGCCCGGGAGAAAGACCTCCAAGCTCAGGTTGCGTCGCTCCAGAAGCAGGTGGCCGATCTCTCGAGGACGGCAGCCGATGCGGCCCGGCAGACGACGGCTTCCCCGAATCAGCAGTCGGGCCAGGGAGGATCTCCCCAGGAGCTTGCGGCGCTTCGCGCCCGGCTTTCTGCGCTGGCGAACGGCTACCGGGCGTACACGTCGAGGGAAGACCCCCTGCTCGAAGCGAGGGGCGAGAGCGGCCTCGTGGACGCGAAGGCGTACCTGGACAGGTTCCTCGGCTCGCAGCCAGTCGAAGAGACTTTTCCCGGCTTGTACGAGCGGATCCGGCGATACGACCAGGGGTTCCTCGCCGCCGGCAGGACGAATGCCATTCAGGAGGTGCTGGACGTCGTCATCGAGATGTCCAAACAGAAGTCACCCGACGCCCGCTCGAAGTTCCTCTCCGAGCAGCTCACGGCCTACAGTAAAGACAGGGACATGACGGACCTCGTGAAGGGACTCCAGACGCTGATGAAATGAGCCGCGGCTGTCTTCTGACACGCCCGCGAGGGATCTCGCCCGGACTTCGCGACAGCGTCTCCTTGCCATGTCCTCGGTGATTGACTACACTCGGGGACAGACCATATGTCGTCGCAGGATCTTCTTTCGCTCCTGCGCAGCTTCGCCCTGCGCGCCAGGACCTCGACCGTCGACCTGCGCCAGTTCATCGCATCGCTTCCCAGGGGCCAGATGACTCCCTCAGAAATGGGCGCCGCGCTGACCGAGCTCGCAAAAAAGGGCCAGGTGCGGCTCGCAGCGTCCGAGGGGAAGATACAGGCGGTCTCGTTGCCGGACTTCGCGGAGATGGCCCTCCTGGAGGAGTACCGGAAGCTTGCAGTCGACCCCGAGAGACCTTTTCCCGGTCCTGAAAGCCTGCCGTCGAATATGCCATCGGAGGGACTGGCAAAGGTCGACGTCAAAAGCGGCTTCGCACAATTGCTGGACGAAGATGAGAGTCAGCACAAGGGTATCGTGCAGGTGGAGTTTCCCGACGGCGTGCGGCCGCTCGTGGTGCCCCGGGAGGTCATCGGAGTGGAGCTCATCGAAGTGGCCGCCTCCAAGATATCGCGATACCTGCAGGATCCCAAGAATGCGACGTACGCGGACAGCAAGCTGGGCGCTGCGCTGCGGGGCAACGAGCTGGTCCTGCGCCAGGCCCTGGAAGACGCCGCAACCCGGCCGCGCAAGGCGGCCTCTCTCATTCTGGCTCCCAGCGATTTCCAGTTCCGGTTCTGGACCAACCTGACCAGCGTTCTGCTCCAGGATGCCCGGGCGAAGGTGGTGAAGAACGATCAGGATCACGGCCTTTGCCAGTCCTCGTTCATCGTCTCCTACACCGTTTTCCATATGAAAGGGGCATCGCAAAGGGACCAGGAGAAGGCCGCTGATCTGAAGAGGTTGGACATGGCGGTGCACAAGGCGCCGTTCGCGTTCGGCTATCAGGACTTCTACGACATGAAGGACGAGAAAGGCGTCACCTTTGCCGGCAAACACTCGCGGGACTTCATCCACGCGTTTCTCAGGGAAAAGACGCAGCGCTCGGGAGACGAGAGTCTCCCGTACCTCGTGCGGGTTCACGCGGCGATCCAGAACAAGGATTACTTCATCCAGCGCGACAACCTGGTGGCGGTTTTCCTGCAGAAGGCGACGGAAGCTTCCGACGAGCTGCGCACCCGCTACCTGGATGAATGGGCGGCCGCGCTGAAGGAAGACGACGTCTACCCCTCGGCTGCGCGAAACGACCCGGCATTCCAGCGCGACGTCGAAGTGCGCGTCAAAGAGGGGTTTCCCCTGCTCGCGGCCCTTGCCAACGGGCCTGTCCTCTACCTTGCGGCTGAGCTGCCGGGGACCTCGGCAACCGCCCGGGAGGAGCTGGCGAAGTGCTTTTCCGTGGAAAGCATCCTGCGGCCGTTCGACGAGCTTCTCGGGCTGTCGCGTGCGCGACTGCTGAAGGACGTCCGCCTGTATCTGCCTTTCTGGCAGACCATGCCGATCGTGAGCGGCCTCGTGCGTTTCTTTCGACGTCTCGCGAGGGGCAGAAAGAGCGCCAGCAGTGCGGGACCCGCCCCGTCGCCTGCAGCGAGCGCACGCGTGGTCGCCGGCGAGCCTGCGGCCCCAGCCGAGGAAAAGACTGCCGGCGGCGTGAAATCAAAAGGGCAGAAGACCAACCTCATTCAGTACAAGAGGAGCATCCAGTCGCTCATCGCACATTATGTTCCTTCCGGCAAAACAATCGACGCTACCCTGGCGGAGCTGGCGGAAAAGTGGAATCCGTTGTACGACTCGGGGGCAAAGAAGAACCTCGTGGAAGACGTGAATGCCCTGGTGCGGGATTTCATCCGTCCCATCCGGCGGTCCTTTCTCCTCCAGCCGCCCGACATCAAGAGAATCCACGCCCTGGCAGAACAGCTCTCCACGAGCAAGAGCCTGGCGAAGATCAAGAAGCGTGAGATACTGATGAACTACATCGAGCTGTACATGGTCCGCAGTCTCGAGGTGAAGTCGCTCTAGCCCATGGTCAACACTCCCTACGACTTCGACCGCGTCATCGACAGGCGCGGAACGAGCTCCCTCAAGTGGGACTACGGCAGGAAGTTCACCGGCAGGGACGCGCTTCTGCCCCTGTGGGTTGCGGATATGGATTTCGAGGCTCCGCCGGAGATCCGCGCGGCGCTTGCCCGCAGGGCTCAGCATGGGATCTATGGATACACGCTGGAGCCGGAGTCCTTGTTCGAGGCGGCGCAGCTATGGCTGCAGGGGCGTCACGGCTGGTCGGTCCGGCGCGATTGGATGCTGTCCTCCCCGGGGGTCATTCCCTGTCTCTCCGCTGCCATTCTTGCCCTCACCGAGCCGGGTGAGGGCATCATCATCCAGCCTCCCGTCTATCACCCCTTCGCGACGCGCATTACCGCCAACGGACGGCGAGTCGTTGAGAACCCGCTGCGACTGACCGGCGACCGATGGGAGATCGATTTCGAGGACCTCCCGCGGAGGATGGACCAGCGCACCCGGATGCTGATTCTCTGCAGCCCGCACAATCCCGTGAGCCGGGTCTGGTCGCGGGAGGATCTGGAGCGGCTCGTGGATCTCTGTGTTTCGAGAAATGTCATCATCGTCTCTGACGAAATTCACTGCGATCTCGTGATGTCCGGCTTTCGACACATCCCCGTGGCGTCTCTTTCCGATGAAGCCTCGCGCAGAGTTGTGACTCTCGTGGCCGCGACCAAGACCTTCAACCTTGCCGGACTCGGAGGATCCCTGGCCATCGTCGCCGACTCCGGGATGCGGCGCCGGCTGGACGCAGCGCAGCGCGCCATATTTACGGGCGCATGCAATGCATTTGCCGCAGCCGCATCGGAGGCCGCGTGGCGGAGCGGGAGACGCTGGCTCGACGAGCTTCTGGCATACGTGGAGGAGAACTACCGCTTCACCGTGTCATTTCTGGCCCGGCGGCTCCCCGCTGTGCGCGCCTTTCCCCTTGAAGGCACGTACCTGGCGCTCCTGGACATGCGGGCCTTGGGGCTCTCCGACGATGAGCTGACGGACAGGCTGCAGCGCGAGGGAGGAGTGTGGCTGGATGAAGGTCGCAGGTTCGGCAGCGGCGGGCAGGGGCTGGAGCGGTTGAACCTTGCCTGTCCCCGCGCCATCCTCAGCGACGGCCTCGAGCGCGTTGCCCTCGCGCTTGCCCCTTCGGCGCGCGCGGCTCGTCGCGGGGGGTGAGAAAGATCGGCGGCACAAGGGTCCAGACCGCCAGGGCAACAGCTCCGTGCCAGGGCTCATAGTAGGGAGGCCGCACGAAACGAAACGGGCCGGCGCCTATCGCATACACCCAGACCACGAAAGACATCGTGGAGACAAAAAGCTGGGCCTGGGAGCGAACGCCGGAGGCCTGGCTCAGGTAGATTGGCGTGAGGGCCACCAGCAGGAGCATGACCACGATGTGGGGAAGGGGCCTGGCCGGCATGACTCCCTGGATGAAAATGAAAACCGCGATGACCTCACTGGGGATGAGCTTCAGGAGAACTTGGAGAAAGGAGTTTTCCCCTTCGATGGATCTGCCCATGGTTTTCCCTTCCTTCTGAAGAAACGCTTGCCGAACGGGCCCGACCCATTCTCTCGTACGAGTCGAGCGCGCGTCAACGGGTTCGGTGCCAGACCCCCGTGCATTCCGGCACGATCACTTCGCCGCCTTCCAGAAGCTCGTACTCGACCATGCGGCCGAAGAACAGCTCCACGAGTCGCCGGGCCTCTGTCAGGCTGGAGAAGCGATAATCGGTTCGGACCCAGCGGGAAGCGAACCCGAGCTGCCTTTCCAGAAACCCATAGAACACGGGGAGGACGGACCCTGGCGGTTCCGGCATCCGAGTGCCCGTGCCCAGAGTCTCGACGATGACGAGCGTGCCGTCGGGCTTCAGGAGCCTCATGCTCTCGGCAAGAAGCGCTTCAGCGGCAATCCGCCACGCCCCTTCCGCCAGAGACACCGTGTGACCAAAGCTCCACCCTTCGATGACCACCTCCGCGGTGCCGTCCGGAAGCGGGACAGCCCTGTTGTCCGCGAGCCCGAATGTTACATTGGTCAATCCGCCTTCCCTCGCGTTTGCGGCAGCCTGATCGAGCATGTGCTGAGATCGGTCGAACGCAAGCACTCGTGCGCCCAACCGAGCCAGGATCAGGGTCAAGCGGCCGGTGCCCGCGCCCAGCTCCACGACGGTACGGCCGTTGAAGTTTGCTGCCTCGACGAGCGCCCCTGGCAGATTTCCCTTCCAGTCTTCGTGGGAGACCAGCTCGTGGTAGTCCTCAGCATGCCTCCCGAAGATCAGCTCGAAATGGGGATCGGTCTTCTCAGCTTCCAGCATCTCAGACTCCTTTCAGTCGGGCAGGTTTCCCGGCGAGGGTGTACAACCTGCATGCCGGCCCGGGGGGCAGCTCGCCAGGATAGTGCGTCACGACGATGGCCGGCGCGGGGTGAAGGGACAGGAAGCGCAGCACCATCGCCCAGAGGCTCCTTCTCGCCTCGGCATGCAGGCCGCTGAACGGCTCGTCCATCAGAATGGCATCCGGAGACCCGGCAAAGCAACGGGCAAGGGCGGCGCGCTTCCTCATGCCTCCCGAGAGCTCCTCCGGCTTCCGTGTTTCCGCTCCTCCGAGCCCGGCTTCGGTCAGTAAGGCTCCCGCAATCGCGTGCGCTTCGCTCCGCGAATGGCCGGCATAGAGAAGGGGCAGGGCCGCGTTATCGAGTATGGTTCGCCATGGCAGGAGCCTGTCGTCCTGGAAAACGAATCCCAGCCGGGAGGGCGCGCTTGCCGAACCCGCCGACGGACGGAGGAGGCCGGCCGCTATCTTGATTAATGTCGTCTTTCCAACCCCGGAGTCGCCGGTGATGACGGCGACGCGTCCCGCTGGCACGGACAGGTTGACTCCCTCGATGAGTGCCTCGGTCCGGTGCCAGGAAAAACCGACTCCCCGCAGCACGATCCGGGAAGGCACGGCCGTCGAAACAGCCCGAATGGCAGCCACGGGCGCCGAGGGCCGCGGGGGAAGAGCATGCGCGCGGTCAAGCAGCCTGCGGACGGGACGCAGGAGAAGCGAGATCCGCGGAAGGAGAAAGGTGAAGGCCAGGATCATCAGGATGAGGACGATCGCCCAGGCGAAGAGACTGCGTATCCTCATCGACATGTACGCGGACTGGATCTGGAACCCGATTCCGTCGGCAGCGCCGAAGTACTCGGCAGTCACCGATGCCTTGACTGCCAGAACAAGCCCGGCCTTCAGTGATGCGCCAAGGAATGGCCGAAGGTGCGGCAGGATGAGCTCCCGCAGGCGCGGGCGAAATCCTGGGGCGAATACGGCAAGCATTTCCCCGTAGATCCGGGGCAGGGTGGTCATCCCTTCTCCCGTTGTCACAGCGACGAGCGGGAAAGTGATCAGGGCGATGACAGTGATGGCCGGCAGGTGGCCGATGCCCATGAGAGCAACAAGGGGAATGGCCCAGAGCAGCGGCGGCATGCCCTGAAAGAACTGGACAATCGGACGGAAGAATGCTCCCAGCTCCGGCCGGCTGCCAGCGGCGATTCCGACAATCAGGCCGACCGCAAAGCCAGCGCAGAAGCCTGAGACAACCCGTCCCAGGGTGATTGCGATCTGAGACCACGGAAAGCTCCGAGAGAGAAGCACCGCCGTGTCAGCCAAAGAGGTCCAGGGTGCGGGGACAAGGTATGAGCCGGCCATGAGGCTGGCGGCGGCCCACGCGAGAAACACGGCAGCTACGCCGGCGGCTGCCGGGAGATGAGCCGCGACACCTCGCCGTGCGAGCATCGTCTCCGCGCGAGCCATTTTTTACGGCACGAGGAAGAACTGCGCGTCCAGGCTGCGTTCCTGGCCCGGAAGATACGGGGCGACCTGTCGGTAATACTCCAGCACGCGGGACTGGTTCTCTCCGAGGTCAGGCACTTCGAGGTACGTCCGGCGGGTCGCCTCTGCCAGGATGTCCGGCTCCAATCCGAGGCTTGGCGAGTACTTGCGGGCTGCCTCCTCGGGATCTCTGGAGATCTCCCGGCTGGATTCGCGCCAGGCCTCCACCAGAGTGACGAGGAGAGGCCGGTGAGCTGATGCAAAACGCTCAGTCGCAAAAAGGCTGACCTGCGGCGATCTGCCGTCGCCTCCATTCACCGCGGCCCACGCCCGGGAGTATTCCGCCAGCCGGAGAAGGCCGTTCTTCCTCACGACTTCACTGGCAACGGGTTCGGGGAGAGGAGCCGCGTCGATTTGGCCTGCAAGAAGACGCGAGACGCTTTGCGCAAAAGGCCCATAGCTTATCGAAACGTCGTTCTCGAGATCGACTCCCGCGCGCGCAAGAAGCGCTCTGGTCTGGAAGTCCAGCGGCGAGCCGGGGAATGGAAGGGCAAGCCTCTTTCCCCGCAGGTCTGCGAACGTTCTGATGGCGGGGTCACGGCCCACCAGCGAAGCAAGGGCCCACACCCCCGTGTCGATCATCACGATGGGGCTTCCATCCAGCCTGTTCTCCCACCCCTGGCTCGTGCCGCTGAGCAGCAGGTCAGCGTCCCCGCGCAGAAGAAGGGCAAGAGCCTGGGCGTGGTTTGCGAACATCCGGACCTCGATGTCAGCGCCTGCCAGAGGGTGCTCCCCGGCAATCCGCAGGAAAGGAAGAGCCGCTGTTGTCTGTGGGACCAGCACCCTGACGCGTTCCACGTCACGGACTGCCGAGTGCCCGATTGTGACGGAAACGAGCAACGCTGCACAGAGGAAGACCACGACACGTCCGCCGGGCGCTCGAAGGGGACTTCGACCGGAGGAAGAGCTCATATCGGGCGCAGAGTATTCCATTTGGATTGGCACGGCAAGCGGGAAGCCTGTATAGTGACCGTGAGAGCATCAATGAAGGTGGTGATTATCGGCACGAGCGGCCATATCGACCTCGCCCTGGAGGTCCGCGACAGGCTGCCCCAGGTGAGCTTCGTGGGGATCGCTCCGGGTTCGGCTGACGAGGACGCGCGGGACTTCTTCGTGGACAGGCTGGAAAAATCCCTCATCCCTTTCTACGACGACTACCACACTATGCTCGACCGCGAGAAGCCGGACGTTGCCGTCGTTGCCCCTTTCTTTTTTCTCCAGTCCGCCGTGGCCTGCGACTGCATGGCGCGGGGGATCCACGTGTTCGTGGAAAAGCCCATGGCGGTCTCTGCCGATCAGCTTGACCGGCTTCGCCGCCAGCACGACCAGGCCAATGTGGCCCTGTGTCCCATGCTCGAGTCCCGCTACCGACCCGAGTTCCACGCCGCGTGGCGCGCCGTGCGTGACGGGCTGGTGGGCGAGCCTCTCCTGATCACGGCCCAGAAATCCTACAAGCTCGGAGTCCGGCATCCCATGTACACGCATCGCGCAACGTATGGCGGCACCATCCCCTGGGTGGCCATCCACGCAATCGACTGGATCCAATGGCTTAGCGGCAGCACGATCAGCGCACTTTCCGCACACCAGACCTCGCGCGGCAATTGCGGGCACGGGGAGCTGGAAAGCTCGGGGGCCTGCTTGTTTCAACTGTCGAACTCCGGCACGGCGATCGTCGGCTTCGACTACTTCCGGCCCCGCTCCTCGCCGACCCACGGGGAAGACCGGGTGCGGGTTGCCGGGGAGAAGGGCATCATCGAGATCGCTGCCGGCGAGGCGGTCCTGTGGACCCACTCTGCAGCGGGTTGCCCGCTCTCGAAGGAAGAGCCCCGGTCGCTCTTTCAGGAGTTCATCCGGCACATCGAGAAGGGCGTGCCGATGAGAATGACGGCGGATGAGGCTTTTGCGCTGAGCGAGCTGAGCCTTCGTGCCTGCGAG
>Ga0335070_10004741_pt1 | contig 15932 bp, 14 predicted proteins | sample Lox_Sample_13_FD_206722 | JGI IMG/M metagenome (GOLD analysis project Ga0335070, IMG submission 206722) | Soil microbial communities from Loxahatchee National Wildlife Refuge, Florida, United States - Lox_Sample_1.3 | ecosystem: Environmental > Terrestrial > Soil > Wetlands | place: USA... | reverse complement strand
GGTCCGCGGCGGGGCCGAGCTCTCCGACGAGGGGGCGGCTGCTTCCGCCATCGCGGAGCTGCCCCTGGAGGACCGCAAGGGGATCCTCGCGGAGAAGAAGAGGGCCATCGCGAAGGCGGCCGCCGCTCTCTGTGAGGACGGGGAGACCATCATCATCGACGGCGGATCCACCACCTATCACATGGTGGAGTTCCTGCGGGACCGCCCGATCCGGCTCATCACGAACTCCTTCGCCATCGCCGCGGCGCTGGTTCCCGGCTCGCGCTGTACGCTGATCCTCAACGGCGGCATCGTGAACATGGAGTCCCAGCTCGTTCTGGACCCGTTCGGCGGCGACGTGTTCGGCAACTACTCCGCGTCCAAGCTGTTCATGGGGGTCTACGGGATCGACGACACGGGCGCCACAAACACCGACTCCTTGCTCATCAAGACCGAGCGGGCGATGATCGAACGGGCGAAGGACCTGGTGGTTCTTGCGGACTCCTCCAAGCTCGACCGGCGCGGCAGCCTCTTCCTCTGCGGATTCGACAGGATCAAGGTGATCATCACGGACAGCGGGATCAGCCAGGAGCATCGTGACATGCTGGGCTCACGCGGCGTGCGGCTCGTCATTGCCTGAGCGCCGCTTCAGCCTTTCGACTCAGCCTTTCCACGATGACCGGCCCGGCTTTGCGTCTCAAAAGCGGCAGGATCCCGAAGGAACCGATGAAGAACACGAAAGCGGCGGCGGCCCCCACGGTCTGGCGGGCGGCAGCGAACCCGAGGGCTGAGGCGACCCACGAGCCCGCGGCATAACCGGCAAGAAGAAAGCCCAGCGGGAGGAGGAAGAGCAGGAGAGCCGCGGACAGCGGCGAGGCTCCCCGGGTCTCCATCTTCACGACGTCTCCGGGGGCGACGCCGACGCGATCCACCGCGCGCGCCACGAGCGAGGCGCCGTCATCAGCGAACATGCAGCCGGGGCACTGCGCGCACTGCTCCGTGCGCTCGATGCGCACGCGCGCCGTGCCCTGCCCGGCTTCTAGGACGACGCCTGTCTCTTCCACGATTCCGAGATCTCCGCCTCCGGCTCGTTCACCTGGGAATCCAGCATCCGGTCGCCTTCAAAGACGAAGTACCCCATGAACCCCCTGCCTTCCAGGAGCATGGGCAGCCACAGCGCGTCATCAGCCCACATCTTCTCGTACGGGATGTTCTCCAGCGGGGTCCAGATCGGCGCAGCCTCGTGCGTCTCACACAGCTCGCCGCGGTACCCGCTGGCCGTGAAGACGCTCCCGTGGAGGGCATAGCCGTCGGTGAACTGGAAGTACAGCTCGCCCGCCTGGCGCACGCCGGTGGGCGTGACGCACAGCTCCTCCTGCACCTCCCGGACGGCACCCTGCATTGCGGTCTCCCCGGGGTCGATACGGCCTCCGGGTCCGTTGATCTTGCCGGCTCCCAGCCCGGTCTTCTTGTGGATGAGCAGGATGTGGCCGTCCTGGAGAACGAAAAGGAGAGTGGCTCGCTCCGTGGGCTTCCAGGTCTCCCAGTCGATCTCGCCGACCCGGCGGGGCACTGAATCCATCGCAAAAAGGTACATTTTCGTCGTTTTCAGATCAACCGGAAGATTCTTCTTTTTCCTTGCATCCGTTTCCGGGCGGACGTATAATGCCCTCGATGAATTTCATTCATCACTGAAGGGGACTGTGAGAAGCAGGGACCTCCCGATGGAGGATGAAGGGCTCTCAAAGAGAGCAACCCTGACACGAGCCTCTCACATCCCCTTCCCTTTTGTCCGAGCCCCGTCATCCAAATCCTGTCAATGAAAGATTTCTCGTGCAATCTTCGGGATTTCACTCGGTGAAAACACGCGCAGCCCGGTAAGCGCCTGTGTCACCGCGCACACCGCCGCCGCGGCGAGAAACACGTTTCTCAGGAGGGCATCTTCGAACCCGCGGAGCACCAGTCGGGAGCCGAGGAACGCGGCCGAGGCAGCAGCGGCCAGGACGACGGCCCCGCCGGCAACGAGAGCTGCCTTCCCGAGAGCGGATACGCCGGTGAAAAACCGAATGACCTCCGCGGGCCCCAGCCTGTCTACGGCCTTCCACCCGAGCAGGACCGCCAGGAGAATGGAAATGGCGACAGCGAAACCGGACCGCAGCCGGGGAGCGGCACTCGACACCAGGAGGAGAAGGGCCATGACCACCAGGAGATCGAGGGAAGGGGCCAGGAGGGATGCGGCAGGGGCGGCCCCCGAGAAGCCCGGAAGATCGATGAGAACGTCGAAGATCAGCGCTCCTGCCAGGAGCCGGAGCGCCAGGCGTCCTCTCACGGAAGCGCGCTAGGGCCGATCGCGCGAGGCGCGATTTCCGGCAGACGTGTTCATCGGGAGAGGACGTCCCATCGCCGGACGATCTCCTAGATGACCTTCAGGTAGATGACCTTCGCGTCCCCCGGCGCGTAGAAGTCATCCAGCACGGCCACGGCCGAGTACCCCCGCGCAACGTAGAACGCCCGCGTGGGCTCGTAGAGCTGTCGCATGGAGGTCTCGATGTACACCCTCGTTCCCCCCAGGGCGCGGATTGCGCGCTCGCTGGCTTCCAGGAGGTGGGTGCCCAGGCCCTTGCCGCGCGCCTCCCCGGCGACGCAGATCCAGTACAGGTCGTAGCTCGTCCTGGTGCACGCGATGGGGCCGTAGCTCGTGTAGCCCACCGTGCGGCCCTCATCCTCCGCGAACAGGAAGTGGTAGCCGCAGCGGGGGCCCTTGACGAGCCTGTCCTCCACGAGCTCCACGGCCGTCTCCACCTCCTCGGGGTAGAAGAAACCGGTGGACTCGGTGATGGCGCGGACGTTGCGGAGATCCGCCTCGTCCACCGTGGTGCGAAGGGTGATCAGCTGGCTGCCCATGCGATTGGCTCCTCTTTCGGGACACGCGCGTCGGCGAGAATCCGACGGACGACCTCTTCCCGTGACAATCCCGCCTGCCCGGCCGCGGCCATGAAGCCGGCATCCGGTGAAATGCAGGGGTTCGCGTTGACTTCCAGGACCCAGGGGCGTCCGTCCTCATCCACGCGGAAGTCCACCCGGGCGTATCCCCGCAGGCCGAAAAGCTTCCAGCACGCGCGGGCAATGCCGCACATCCCGTCCAGGAGCAACGCGTCCGCCCGGGGAAAATCGAAGCGCCGCGGGGTGCTCCGGTACTCGAACGACTCTTCGTCCCACTTGGCGCGGTACCCGACGATCCGCGGCTTGCCCCGGGGGTAGTCCACGAACCGGATCTCCGCGGGCGGCAGGACCTGGGGCTCGGCGGAGCCGGCGCCTCCCAGGAGGGCGAGGTTGAACTCCCGGCCGTCGATGTAGCGCTCAACGAACAGGTGAGCAGGGCTCTCCCGCCGGCTTCGACGGCTGATCTCCGCGGCGAGCTCTGCCGGGGTGCGAACGATGGAGCTGTCCTCCAGGCCGACGGAGGCGTGCTCCCAGACCGACTTCACGATCCCGGGGAGCTCGAAAGCGGCCAGCCCGTCCGCGGCCTCCCCGGCAGCGAACGGCGGCGTGTCGATCCCGGCCGCTGCAAGCAGTCTCTTTCCCACAAGCTTGTGCGACGTCAGGATGATCGCCTCGGCAGGAGCCCCTGTGTAGGGGATCCCGAGGCTCTCCAGGAGGCTCGGCGCGAGGTGAATGAGGTTTCCCTTTCCCTCGATCGTTTCGGCAAGGTTGAACGCGGCAAGCGGCTGAACGGAGCGCAGCACCGCGGCGCTCACGCCGAGGTCCAGGGAGAGGGGCACGTCCGTGGTGTCGTAGCCGAGCGCCTGCAGGGCGCTGCGCACCGCGTCGAGCTGGACAAGGACATCCTGCTCGTCCGGAGGGGAGTCGGAGTCCACCCTTCCGTAGACGAGCGCGATGGTTCGTTGGCCCATGTCAGGAGGTCGCCGCGCCGGCGGCCGGCGCGGCGGAAACGGCTTTCATGAAAGGCCCGCAGGCGGCTCCTGGATGGCCTGGCCGCCGCTGGCGGGGCGCCGGCCGAGAGGATCCGGATAGCGGAACAGGAGGCCCTGGTAGTTGCGCAGCACGATGTCATCCCCGTCCCGGCCCGCGACGTACTCCGGAAGGAGCGGGATCTTCCCCCCGCCCTGCGGTGCGTCGATCACGTAGCTGGGCACCGCGTATCCCGTGGTGTGGCCGCGCAGGCCCTGGATCATCTCCAGCCCGCGCGAGACCGGCGTGCGGAAGTGAGAGGAGCCGACGATGGGGTCGCACTGGTACAGGTAGTACGGCTTCACCCGTGCCTTCAGCAGGCCGTGCATCAGGCGCTTCATCGTGTCCACGGTGTCGTTGATGCCGGCAAGGAGGACGGTCTGGCTCCCCAGGGGTATCCCCGCGTCAGCAAGCCGGGCGCACGCCTCCACGGTCTCGGGGGTGAGCTCATCCGGATGGGTGAAATGGATGCTCATCCACAGGGGATGGCAGCGCTTGAGAATGCGCGTGAGGGCGGGGGTGATCCTCTGGGGGATCACCGCCGGCGCCTTGGTTCCGATGCGGAGAAACTCCACGTGGGGAATCCGGCGCAGCCGGCTGAGGAGCCAGTCCAGCTTCTCATCTGAGAGCGTGAGCGGGTCCCCGCCGGAAAGAAGAACGTCCCGGACCCCGGGATGGGCCTCGATGTAGGAGATTGCCTGCTCCCACTGGGAATGGAAGAAGATGCTGTTGGCCACCGGGTTCTCCACGATGCGCGAGCGGGTGCAGTAGCGGCAGTTGGACGCGCACGTGTTGGCCACCAGGAAGAGCACCCGGTCGGGATAGCGGTGCACGATGCACGGCACCGGGCTGTCCCGGTCCTCCCCGAGGGGATCCTCCGCCTCCCCGGCGGTGTGGAGGAACTCATCCGTGACGGGAATCATGGTCCGACGCAGCGGCTGCTCGGGATTCTCCGGGTCGATGAGGCTGAGGTAGTACGGCGTCACGGCGAAGGGAAGGGAGCCTGTCCTGCGCGTGATGGCCGTGCGCTCGTCATCCGAGAGCCGGATGATGCTCTCCAGCGCCTCCAGCGACCTCACGCGGTTCCTCATCTGCCAGCGCCAGTCCGCCCATTCCGCGCCCGCGGCGAACGGGAAAAACCGCGCGCGGAACTGCTCGGATCGGGCCGACGCGGGGAACCTCGGCGTCTGTGCAACTGGTCTTTTAAATGTCTTCTGGTAGGACTTGAAAGGCGGGATCGTAGTCCGGATGCCGGCAAGCCCGGCGAGCTCCTGGACTACGGGCTGGGTACCTGGAGGTTCTGCCTCCTCAGTGCTGAGCACCCTGGTTTCCATCTCTGTCAGAACTCCTTCACGTCAAGCTGGGAAAAGGCAACGCCCTTTCCCTGGGGGTACGGGAAACCTCTGTTACCTGTCACGGTTTTGAATCCACGCGCGGCCGGTTGGTCCCCTCCCCCGAGTCGTCATCGCAATGCATACACCATCAAAAAAAACAATGCAAGCTTTTTCAGGGCCGCGGAGCTTTTTTTCCACCGGCCCGGGCCGTTTCTCCCTCACTTCCGTCAAGTAGTGTATCGGCGCGCGGCCGCAAAATCTGATATGATCGGCTCGTGCCTGCCCGCTCCTCACGCCCTGCGACTCATCCCACGGCCGTCTCCGAGCGCGCCATCCTTGTCGGCGTGGAGCGCAAGGGCGCCTCGGAGAGCTGGACCATCACCGACTCTCTGGAAGAGCTGCGCCGGCTCGCCGACACCGCCGGCCTGGAAGTCGCCGGTCGCACGTGGCAGAAGCTCGCCCGCCCCGATCCCTCCACGTGGGTCGGCTCGGGCAAAGTGCGGGAGATCCGCGAGCTCGCGGCCGCGGATGCCGCCCGCGTGGTGCTCTTCGACGACGAGCTTTCCCCCGGCCAGCAGCGCAATCTGGAGAAGGAACTGGGAGACGGCGTTCGGGTGATCGACCGCACGCGGCTCATCCTGGACATCTTCAGCCAGCACGCCCGGACCCGGGAGGGCAAGCTCCAGGTGGAGCTGGCCCAGTACCAGTACCTTCTCCCCCGGCTGGCCGGGATGAGAGGAATCCTCTCCCAGCAGGTCGGCGGGAGCGGGGCCGGCCCGGTCGGGCTTCGGGGGCCCGGCGAGACCCAGCTCGAGCTGGACCGCCGGCAGGCGCGCCGTCGCATCGAGGTCCTCCGACGCGGGCTGGAAGAGGTCCGCGTGCAGAGACACCAGCACCGCAGGCAGCGCGGCCGGGCTGGCCTGCCGCTCGTGGCGCTGGTCGGGTACACGAACGCCGGAAAGAGCTCCCTGCTGAATGCTTTGACTGGTGCCGGGGTGCTCGTCCAGGACCGCCTCTTTGCCACGCTGGATCCGACCACCCGCCGTCTTTCCCTGCCCGGCGGCCGGGAAGCGCTTCTCACGGACACCGTCGGATTCATCCGCAAGCTTCCGCATGAGCTCGTTGCGGCTTTCCGGGCGACCCTGGAAGGCATCGAAGAGGCGGTTCTCATCCTCCACGTCGTGGACGGCTCTCATCCGCACGCCTCCGAGCAGGTCTCCGCCGTGGAGAAGGTTCTGGCCGGCCTCGACGTGGCTGCCACGCCGGTGCTTGTCGCCTGGAACAAGATGGACCTGGCGCCGGACCGCCCCCTGCCCCGGCTTCCAGGCCCCGCGGCACGGGAGGTGGCGGGGATCAGCGCAAAGACCGGACACGGTCTCCCGGACCTTCTGCGGCGTATCGAGCGCGTGCTGGCCGAAAGCCTGACCGAGATCCGGGTCACCATTCCGTACGACCGATACGACCTCGTGAGCCTCATCTACGAGCAGGGCACCGTGCTGTCCAAGGAGGATGCCCAGCGGGGCTCGCGGATCAGGGCGCTGGTGCCGGAAGCGCTGCGCGAGAGGCTCGAAGGACTGTCAAAAGAACAGAAGCACCGCGGAGACGAACGTGAGAGCCTGCATCGAAATCGAGAACGCCCTTTCCGGGATCCCGCGCGCGGCGAAGATCCCCAGGGCAGCGCCGGTGAGGACGGCCGCTGAGAGCACGGCGTCAAAGCCGAGAGACGGGGGCGTGATCAGCCCCAGGCCCACGCTGAAAGGCACCTTGATCCAGTTCACGATCGCGAAGAACCACGCGCCCGTGCCGATGAACTCCTCCTTGGGCAGCCTCATGGCCAGGAGGTAGACCATCATGACGGGGCCCGCGGCGTTGGCCAGCATGGTCGTGGCGCCGGCGAGGACCCCGGCAATCGCGGCGAACCACCACGAGGACGGGACGGCGGCCTTCCCCCGGGTGGCCAGGTCCCGCCAGATGCCCACCCCCAGCATGGCGATCACGACGATGCCGATCAGGGGCCTGAGCTGGTGGTCATCGATCCGCCCCAGGGCGAAGAAGCCGATGACGACTCCGGCCACGGCCCAGGGGATGAGACGCACGAGGTGGCGCCAGACGGCGTGGCGCCGATACCAGAACACGGCCACGAAGTCCCCGACGATGAGGAGCGGGAGCAGCGCGCCGGTGGACACGCGCGCGGGAAGCACGAGGGCGAACATCGGCACAAAGATGATTCCCAGCCCGGGGATCCCGGTCTTGCTGAGGCCGACGATGAACGCGGCGCTGGCGGCGAGGACCCACCGGCCCGCGGACAGGGCGTAGATGCCGGTCACGCGGAGGCCCCGCGTGCCTTCTGCTCGTACTCCGTGTACGTGGTGAACGCATCCCCCGAGACCGTTTCCTTGGACGGATCCACGAACACCACGCAGTTTCGCGTCTTCTTGGCCTGGTACAGCGCGCGATCGCTGCGCTCCACCGCCTTGCCGATCTCCGCGACGGAGGTCACGTCAGCGACGCCGATGGAGAGCGTGCCGCAGGGCTCCCCGTGGGACTGCTCGATCTCCCGCACGTCACGCATCACGTCGCGCGCGCGAACCCCCTGCTCCTGCGCGTGGCGCAGCCTCTCCGCAAGGATGATCCCCGTGTGGAGGTCGGACGGCACCACAACGAGCAGCTCCTCCCCGCCGTAGCGGATGGCGAGGTCGCCGTCCCGGATGTTGTCCAGGAGAACCCCGGCCGTTGATTTCAACACATCGTCCCCCCTCGGATGTCCCAGCTCGTCGTTGACCCACTTGAAGTGGTCGATGTCGATCATGAGGAACGTCAGCGGCTTGTGCTGCGCCCGCAGCCTCGCGAGCTGCTTGGGCAGCTCGTTGAGGAAGTAGTCCTTGTTCTTCAGCCCGGTGAGCGCGTCCGCGTGCTGCCCGGGGAACTCCTCCAGGAGGGCAGCCTGCAGCGTCTCCGCCCCGTTCCTGCCCCGCTCACCCCGCTCCCGCAGCCAGCGCTCCCGATCTTCCGACGTGGCGATCACGACCCCGGAGGTCATCTTCGCCGCGAAGCTTTTCGGATCATTGAGGATGTAGTCGTAAAGCTCCGCGATGCCGCGAAAAACGTCGACGAAGGCTATCTGCGCCTTCTGCGGAATGTCAAGCACGGACTCCCGGTAGCGGGCTTCCGCCCAGCGGCGGATCTGGCGCGTGACGGGGCGGTAGTCCGGAGAGGAGGTCTGGGAGCGCGCGATGAAGTCCACGAGCCGGCCCCGGGCCAGGTCCGCCGCGATCTTGCGGCGGACCGGGTCCTCCGCGCTCAAGAGACCCTGGTTCACGACTCTTCCGACGTCCGCGGCCATCTCGGCCAGCCGGGCAGCCAGCTCGTAGAGCTTCGGCCCCTCGTAGGGGTCGGTGTCGGTGACAACGTGGCCGAAGTCCCGCACGGCCCGGTTGCGCAGGCGGTTGATCCGCTCCTCGATGTTCCGCGCGCGCTGGCTTTCGCGGAAGATCTTCACGAACTGGGGGTCCCCTTCGACCTCACGGGCGTACTCCCGGATCTCGTCCAGGTACGGCTCGAACAGGCGCGTGGAGACCGCCTCCCACATGCCGCGCAGCGCAATGAGCTCGCCGGCGAGCGTCTCCCGGCCCAGCACCGTCTCCAGGGCGTACGGTTCCAGGGACGTGAGCAGATCGTCGAGGATCGCGTGGAGCACCATGATGAGGCCCATCGCGTCCACGGAGGAGACCCGCTCCAGGTCCTCCAGGCGCGCCTTGAAAAGCGCCGTGCGGCGGAAGACCCGGTTGGCAAAAAAGGGGAGGACGAATTCGCCCTGTTCCATTCTGTCGATGCCGGACTCCGGGAACAACGCCATGAGCGTGGAGAGGATGCCCTCGAACCGGTTGGAAAGCTGCTCCAGCTTCTCCTGCTCCAGGCGCTCCAGCTCGCGGGCGCGCTGCTCCTGGAGTGCCCGCTCCCGCTGGGCGCGCATCTTCTCCTGCCAGCCCCGCCACGTGAGGACCTGGTCCTCCCGCAGGCCCAGAAACGCCAGGACGCGCGCCCGCTTCTCCGGACTCGCCTCTTCCTCCGGGTAGAACGATGCGATCATCTTGAGGAGCGCCGGGTACAGCTCGTGGCCATAGATGGCGAGGTTCTGGTAGGCGGCACGGAACAGGGACTCCGCGTCGGCGATCTCCGCGGCGGACTCCTCCCCCGGGTGCAGGGACGCGTTCGCCGCGCGCACCACGTCGAACAGCAGCTCCAGCTTGTCGCGCTCCACAGCCTCCGTCACCGCGATGAGGCGGCAGCCGTCCTTGACCACGCGGGCCAGCTCCGCCACGCGCGCGCGGCCGCCGGTCTCGTACCGGGCGGCCAGGTACTCCAGGCTCCTGGAGAGCATCTCCTGCGGCTGCGTGAACTCACCGAAGAATTCCAGCGCGAACGGCTCGCGCGCGCGCACGCCCCGGGCCACGGCCTCCGTCTCCGCCTTCGCGGCAGCCTGGTCGGAGTCGGGGTCGTCCGTCCCGCTTCCCAGGAGCCTGCGCGCGGAGTCGCGCAGCGCGTCCAGGTCGTCGATGAACGACAGGCCCCAGGGGCTGCGATTCACGTAGCCGCGCCGCTCCGCGAGCAGCCGCAGGAGCGCCCGGCTCGCGTAGTCCGCGCGGGAAGGATCGAAAACGCTCCAGAAGTCGTCGATGCGCTCAGCCAGCCGCGTGATCAGGAATCCGTTTCGATACGCGTAGCGGTTGATGCGCCGGCGCAGCCAGGCGGGAACATCGGGCAGCCAATCGATGGCGCGCTTGCCGAGCTGGGCGTCGATCGCCGCGCCGGGAGGCAGCGGTCCCGACGGCTGCGGTTCCGCCTGCGGGCCGTTCGGCGGTTGAATGCGCGCGTGGGCCGGCCGGGACACGGGCGGCTCCGCCCGCCGCTCCTTCGGCTCCGGTAGAGCCTTCACGCGCTCCAGCTGAGCGTTGGTTCTCTTGCGCGCCTCCTCTTCCCCGTATCCCCGGCCCCGAAGATCGCGGTGGACGCGTTCGATCTGCTCCCGGCTGACGCCCTGCTTGATGAGATTCTCGTAGAGGCTTGGTCTATCCTTCTCCGAAGCCGCCATGGGACGTCTCGCTCCACCTCTTCAACAAGTATAGCCACCGAAGGGGGTGAAGTCGATTCGCGACGGCATGAGGCGCCGGTTTTTCTCCGTCAGCCGCTGATACGCTGCGCGGCAGCTCTCAGCTCGTCCACCCGGCCGGAGAATGCATACAGCGTCGATTTCCAGGTGACACGCCGCCGCTCACGCGGCCCGGCGGCAGGAGAGACGCACGAGAACTCCCCGAACCCCTGTCCGGGTGCGAACCGGCATTCCACCAGCGGACAGGCGCCGTCCGTCTCGGCCGGCTTCTCGAACTCCTTGACGATGAGGTGGCCGCGCCCCCCTTCCCGCTCTTCGATGCACAGGATCTTCGCCGGCGCCTGCGCCGGGGCCAGCTCGATGCGCACCGGCTTCTCTCCGCGAAGCGCGACGGCCGCTTGGGGTAGCAGCACCTCGGCCCCGGCCCTGACCTGCGTGATGTTCCACAGGCACGCGCCGGGAGGGATCTCACCGGATGCTTCGAGCTGGGCTTCTTCCACGTAGCCGGCCTGGCGGAGCCACTGCGTCTGCCAATGCTCGGATATCTCCCCGTCCGCGAGGGGGCGGATCCTGCGCACCACGCGGAAGCGCATGCGCATATCCGATGCCCACGCCCGTGCCTCTCCCCGGTTTTCCATCACGAACATTCCCTTCTCGGGAAGCTCGGCGTAGCGGCCGGGATCGATGGCCGGGGCAACCGCCCCCCGCGGGAAGAACTCCCTTTCGGGCCCGAGCCACAACCGGTCCCCGCCCGGGTTCAGCCAGTCATCGTCCTTGGCGCCGATCTGGAGGAGCCGCAGGAAATCCGGATTCTCCCACAGCACGTTCTCCGCGCGCCAATGCGGCCAGACGCCCAGGACGCGGCCGTATTCCGGCAGGATGAGCAGCGCGCCGTCCGCGCCGGACTCCATCACCGACGTGCGGATTCCCAGCCTGTTCAGGCTGACGACGATCTCCTCCAGGCTCACGCGTCGGTCTCCCCGCAGCCTTCAGGCGCGCACGTCATGGGACATCACGAACAGGGTCGTCCGTTCCTCCCAACCGGCCTTCTCCCAGAAGCGCTTCCCCGCGGGATTGTCACGGGCTACGAAGAGGTGGCACTTGCGCACCCCCGCGCCGGCCAGGGCGGCGAGGGACCGGTCGACGAGCGCCCGGCCGATTCCCTGCCCTCTCGCGGAACGGGCGACGGCCAGGTGGTAGAGAAAGCCTCGGCGGCCGTCGCAGCTGGCCAGGACGGCGCCCAGGAGCTCCGGTGACCCGGCTCCAGCGCCGGCCGCGGACGCCGGCACCGCGACAAAGCTCAGTCCCGGGTTGTGCTCCAGGAACACGGCAATGTTCTCCCGGGAGTCCGCTGCGCTCAGGCCGATGCCCTCGCTCGACTCCCAGAGCTCGTACGCCTTTTCGTAGTCCTCGATGCGGAAATCCCTCAGCTGATACGTCATGCTCATCGACCTACCGTACCATTTTCATGGTACTTTGTTGTGAGGAGAAACCCATGTCCCTGAGCCCGAGATGGTGGACGGAAGCGCGGCAGATCGCGGGAGACCGGGTCCTGAGCGGTCACGACACGCTGGAGCCGTACGGCCATGACGAGTTCCCCGTGGATTCCTTCCACGCGGCGCCGGAGGCCGTCGTGAAACCGGTGGATGAGAAGGAGACCGCGGAGATCGTCAGGCTCTGCCGACAGGAGAAGGTGCCCCTGACGGTCCGCGGCGGAGGCACCGGGCTCGCCGCGGGCTGCGTCCCGTGTCCGGGGGGAATCGTCCTTTCCATGGAGCTCATGAACCGCGTCATCGACGCTGATCCTGCCAATCGCACCATCACGGTTCAGGCCGGCATGACGCTGGGCCGTCTGTACGAAGAGGTCGAGCGCATGTCGCTGTGGTTCCCGCCCCATCCCGGTGCTGACGGGGCGTTCGTCGGCGGCGCTGCGGCGGCAAACGCGGGCGGCGCGCGCGCGGTGAAGTACGGCACGGTCAGGCGGTTCGTGCTGGGACTCCAGGTCGTGCTCGCCAGCGGAGACATGGTCGAGCTGGGCGGGAAATTCATCAAGTCGAGCACCGGCTACGATCTCCTGGACCTGATGATGGGCTCCGAGGGCACTCTGGGAGTGATCACGCGCGTCACCCTGGGGCTCCTGCCGCGGGTGGGATCCGTGCAGACCCTCGTGGCGCCTTTCCCGGCCGTGGAGGCTGCAATCGGCGCCGTGCCGGCCATGTTCGCCCGGGGGATCATCCCGTGCGCCGTGGAGTTCGTCGGACACTCCGTCATCCGCTGCGCGGAGCGCCTCCTGTCGAAGGCGTGGCCGACGCATGCCGGGACCGCCTCCCTCATGATCATCCTGGACGGCAGGAGTGAGGAGGACACAACGTCCCAGGCGGAAGCTGTCGGGGAGGTCCTGGAATCCGCCGGTGCCCTGGACGTTCTCCTCACGGATAACCGGGAGAGACAGGCGGAGATCATGGATATCCGCAGCAACCTCTACGAGGCTATCCGTCCGGCCACCGTCGAGATGTTCGACATCTGCGTTCCGCGCTCCGAGATCGCCGGCCACGTCGTCTTTGTCCATGAACTGGAGGAGCGCCTGGGCATCTCCATCCCCACCTACGGGCATGCGGCGGACGGGAACGTGCACAGCCACTGCGTGCGGGGCATCCTGGAGGATGGGGTGTTCGGTCCGGACGTCCCTGGCTGGCGGCGGAAAGTGGATGACGTGCGGGAGGCGATCTACGACGATGTCGTGCTGCGCAAGGGCGTCATCTCCGGCGAGCACGGCATCGGCCTTGCCAAGAAGAAGTACCTGGGCCGCAACCTCAGCCCGGCCCACCTTGCGGCCCTGCGCTCGATCAAGAAGGCCCTGGATCCGGACGCCATCCTGAACCCGGGGAAGATTTTCGAGGTGGACGGACGGGGCGGCGGAAAGGCCGCGTCATGAGCGGCGCTGACCGCCTGCGCTCTCTCCCCAAGGTGGAGCTCCACCGGCACCTCGACGGGAGCGTGCGCCTGCAGACCATCTGGGACATCGCCCGAAGTCATGGGATCGACATCGGCGCCCGCTCCGTGGAGGAGCTGAGACAGGCCGCTGTCATCCGGCAGCCCGTGGAGTCCCTGGAAGCGGCGCTCGCCTGCTTCGCCACCCAGCAGAAGGTCCTGGACTCCTTCGAGACGCTCAGCAGGGTCACCCTGGAGAACATCGAGGACGCCTGGAGGGATGGGGTCAAGCTCGTGGAGCTTCGGTTCGCCCCGGCGTTCATCGCGGAGGGGAAAGACCTCTCCAATGATGAGATCATTGGCGGAGTCCTGGACGGCGTGGTGAAGGGCATGGCGAAGTGGCCCATCGAGGTCGGGCTCATCGGGATTCTTCCGCGCGGACTGCCGCTTGCGGCCAGCGAACGCGCCGCGCGCGACCTTGCGCGCTGGAAGACAAGCGGCCGGCCCGCTGCCGCGCGGATCTGCGGCTTCGACCTCGCGGCGCAGGAGCGCGGTGTGGACCCTCTCCCGTTTGTTCCCCTGGTGGATATGGCCCGGGAGGCGGGCATGGGAATCACCGTCCACAGCGGTGAGGACACGGACGCGGCGCATGTCGAGCGAACGCTGGACCTGTTCCGGCCGGGGCGAATCGGCCACGGGATCCAGGCGTGGGGAACCGACCGCGTCGTTCAGCGGCTGCGGGAGGAGGACGTCCTGCTGGAGCTCTGCCCGACCTCCAACTGGCTCACGCGCGCGGTGCCGGACCTGGGAGCGCACCCGCTTCCCCGGTTCTACCGCGCGGGGGTTCCTCTCTCCATCAACTCCGACGACCCCAACCTCATGGGCATCGATCTCGTGAACGAGTACGAGATCTGCGCGCGTCAGTACGGGCTGGATGAGGAGGATTTCCAGGCGATCAATCTCGCCGCCCTGAGCCACTCCTTCCTGCCGCCGGAGGTCGTCGGCGCGGTGAAGGAGGCGTTCTTCACTCCGCGCGGGCGGTCCCCGTCGCGTACGCCATGAGCCGGTGCTCTTCCATGTCCGAGCGGCCAAGGATGCCGGTGACGCTGCCTTCGTGCATGACGACCGCGCGATCCGCCATGGCAATGACCTCCGGGAGCTCGGAGGAGATGAGGGCCACGGCAATGCCTTCCCGGGCCAGGCTGCGGATGAGCTCGTAGATCTCGGACTTCGCCCCGACGTCGATGCCGTGCGTGGGCTCGTCCAGGATGAGGACCTTGGGCCGCAGGGCCAGCCACCGGGCCAGGACGGTCTTCTGCTGGTTGCCGCCGGAGAGGTTGCGGACCGGGTCCGCGGAGGACCGGATCTTGATGGCGAGGCTGGACACGAAGGACCGCACGACCTCTGCGATGCGCCGGTGGTCGATGGCCACGCCGCGCTTCATGGACGGCAGTCCCGCCATGGCGATGTTGAACCAGATGGGCTGGTCCATGAACAGGGAGAGCTTCTTGCGGTCCTCGGGGACCATGGCAAGCCCCGCGGCGATGGCTTCCGACGGCTCGGAAAAGCTCACCGCCCGGCCGTCCAGGACGACCTCCCCGGACCGCCGGCGGTCCGCGCCGAAGATGGCGCGCCACGTCTCGCTGCGGCCCGCGCCCACCAGCCCGGCAAAGCAGAGGATCTCCCCCTTGCGCAGATCAAAGGAAACGTCGCTGAAGCCGGTTCCGCTGAGACCGTGGACGCTGAGGACGACGTCACCCTTCGCGTGGTGCGGGATGTACTCCCGCGTCAGCTCGCGCCCGACCATCATGCGGATGACGGAGTCCACCGTCGCGGCCGCGGCATCCACGGTCCCCACGTAGGCGCCGTCACGCAGCACGGTGATGCGGTCCGCGATCCGCAGCACCTCCTCGATCTTGTGGGAGACATAGACAATAGAGACGCCCCGGGCCTTGAGGGACTCGATGACGGAGAACAGGCGGGCCGTTTCCGTCTCGCTGAGGGAGGAGTTCGGCTCGTCCATGATGATGAGATCCGCCCGGATGGAGAGCGCCTTGGCGATCTCGATGAGCTGGCGCTGGGAGATGCTGAGCCGGCTCATGAAAAGGCGGGGATTGATGTCCAGGCCCACGCCGGCAAGCGCCTCCCGCGTCGCCGTTTCCAGCTCCTTCCACAAGACCCGCCCGCCGCGCGTGGGCATCCGTCCCATGAAGACGTTCTCGATCACGTTGAGGGTCGGCAGGACGGACAGCTCCTGGTGAATGATGGCGATCCCCGCGGCAATGGATTCCCGCGGGGAGGTGAAGGACACGTCGACGCCCTTGAACGTCGTGCGCCCGGAGTCGCGGAGGATGATCCCGGCAAGGATCTTCATAAGGGTGGACTTGCCGGCGCCGTTCTCCCCGACCACGGCGTGGACTTCCCCCCGGCGGACCTGGAGGCTCACGTTCCGCAGGGCGTGCAGCCCGCCAAAGCTCTTGGAGAGTCCCTGCACCTGGAGCATCACGTCAGTCGCGTCCATGCCGTCTCCGCTTTCTTCACCGCCGCAGGCGGGGCCGCTTCTCCCCCGCGGGAGGCGGCATCCGCCGCCTCCCGAAAGGGAATCG
>Ga0335070_10004740_pt1 | contig 15933 bp, 27 predicted proteins | sample Lox_Sample_13_FD_206722 | JGI IMG/M metagenome (GOLD analysis project Ga0335070, IMG submission 206722) | Soil microbial communities from Loxahatchee National Wildlife Refuge, Florida, United States - Lox_Sample_1.3 | ecosystem: Environmental > Terrestrial > Soil > Wetlands | place: USA... | reverse complement strand
GGCGGGTTGATTTGTCGCGATGGCGGGCACCGATTCGGCGCGCGACTGGGCCCTATAGATCGAAAGGCCAATGATTCCCAATATCCCTGGAAGGGCGACGAAGAGAATCAGCAACGTGACGATGAGCGAAACCACCCCAAAAAAGACGTAGTAAAAAACGCCGTGCCTCGGTTGAGCCGTCACGAACACCCGACGGTTAATGAAGAGCGGATATTGCGGTGGCAGCGGTGGCGGAGTCGCTATGGTTAAAACTGTATCGGCGCCGCAATGGGGGCATTTAGCCGACTCCCCAACATGCTCTGTTTCGAATTCGAGATGCCCTCCGCAGGCGGTGCAATTGCACTTGGAGATCATGGGAGTTCCCCCGGGTTACTGTGGCTTGTTTTCGTTTTTTGTGTGCCAATCGACGCGAGGAGCTTGTGCAGGGCCAGGGTTTGGCTCCGGATTTGCATCGGCTTTCTTGGCCTTTGCGACGTGGGTGACCTGGAACTTCATTGGAATAACTAGGCGGTCGCTTTCCTCGATGGCCTCAATGGCCGCCTCGATGGCGAGCTGGGCTAGCGTATGCTTCTTCTGCTTTACTTGCTCTGCGCATTTCCTTAATCGCTCGTCCAGTTCTCGGGATATTCGGAGAGAAAGAGGAACGTTTTTTTCTTTCACACGTGCACGATTCAACAAAATGTAGCGAAATGCAATATTTTTGTTGACTGCTCGTGTGAATTTACTACAATGCGATCAAGATGAGGACAACGAAAGCAGCGAGTAAGAGGGAAGTTTCTATCCCTCTACAGGTTAGGGTTGCGGGAAGTACCCGCGAAAAAATGAAGGCTATCGCCGCCAAAAACGGGCTCAGCCTCAATGACGTCGCCACGATGTGCCTGGTTTCCGGCCTGGTAAGGGTCGAAACGAAGCTGGACGAGATTAATAATCCCGGGCCCGAAGCCGCGGCCGCCTAAAAACCCCATTTCACTCCATGAACGCAACCGCAAACCCGTGTACCGGCGTCGTCGAGCCCGCGTCCCTATTACCGTCCAGCGCGATCATCTATTTCCCCCAGGCTGCAACCAGGATGGATTGCGAGCGTTGGCTTCTGGCCCGTAATCAGCCGATCCACGAATCCGCGCTCCGTTGGGCGAGTCAGCACGCCAGATTTGTCTATTGGACTGGGATCTTAGAGGTTTTGAGAGAAAGGGGGCTTGCCGCGTGAAAACCTCCCAGCTCGAAGATTTTGCGCGCCGTGGCATGATCTCCCAAAGGGCGGTCGACCGCGCGCTCAAAAAAGCCAACGCCCGAAACGACTCCTTTGAATACATCACCCCCGACTCAGTCACAGTGGGGCAGATGGTCTGGCTTGTCACCGATGCCAGGCGGGAATTTCGCGTCCAGGGCATCCAGTACTGCGATGGCCGCCAGCACATGATCTTCCTTGCTCCGGGCGAGGAACAATCTGATTCGCCGTCCCCGACCTGGACCAGGGTCCATATCGGTCAATTGCTGGTCCGCAAGATTTCCGGCGCCGCAAAACCAGCCTCATCCAGCTTATTGGCCGGGCGGGAAGAGATGGCCTCCTTCGGCGCCGGATCTAAATTTCCGATCCGAGGGGAGAAATCCCAATCGGTAGCTGGCAACGACCCTGGCCAGGCAAAGCGAGCGTTGCGCGGAGGCGTTCCCTCCGCTGGACAATCAGCCAGTGAAGGGCTCTCGGGCGAGCCTATCGGATCGGAAATATTTCCCGACAGAGGCCCGCTCTTCATCAACCGCCGGGCCGTGCGCGCCTGGCTCCTCGATCACGGCCACCAAAAAGTCACTCCGCACACGCTGCGCAAAATCAATTACACGGTCGCCCTGTATCTCAGGAACCTCCAAGGATACAACCTATGATCCGGATCCTGGAAGTGCTGGGCCTGGTGGCCGTAATCATCCTGTTTTTCTCCAGCCTGGCCGCGTGCATTTGCGCGGCCTATGTCTGCGCGTGCGTGCGCGAGGACGAAGAATCCAACCCCAAATCCCCATGAGCTCGGAAAATTTGCAAATTTGCAACGCCCTCGAGGCAGTGCCAGTCGATGAAGTGGCCGCGACCCTCGAGGACCTCGAAAAGATCGAAAGACACGCCTGGTATCGGCGCCGTATCACCCGAGTTGCCTTCCTGGAAGCCGATCTCGAATGGCGCCGTGCCTACCAAACGATGAAGAATTTCACGGGAGGCGGCCAGTGAGCTGCGAGGCTTTCCTGGCTACCGGGGACGAGCAGTCGCTCATGAATTTCGGCTGGGCGGTTGGTGCAGTCGCGAATCTGATCACGGTCAAGGGCCAGACTGCCTTCTTCACGGTTTTTTCTGAGAATGTAGAGACCTTGTTCCGCGCGGCGGTGTCTCATGATGTCACCCTTCAGCAACGGCTGATTCAGCCTGGAGGAAAATGCGAATGGCACACGATCCGCCAGGGCCCGATGGCGCCGTGGACCCCGGAACCCGAGGCGAAACCCGCGGGGACAAATCCAAGCTGACCATTCACCTCGCTTCAATCCGTGAACCCGTCGCTCAACCTTTACCTCACGCCGGCCGAGCTGGCGCGATTGTACAAGGTATCGCGTCGGACGGTGAAGCGGTGGAATGCGCACGGCGATATTCGATTTCTGAAAGTCGGCCAATCGGTGCGCTATGCGCTCGATGCCGTGCTTGAGTTTGAGCTCCGGCACACCATCGCTTCGCGGTGGGGCACGGACAGTCAGCAGGTGCAACAACAGCGCGCTCGCCTGGAATGGCTGGCGCTAGAACTCACCAAACAACGACAGGCAGCCGCATGAGAACGATTCCCCTGGGTCATTTCAACCGCAACGCCGAACTCACTATGATTGCGGTGTGCGCTCACTTCGGGCTCAGGCCCACCGACATCACTGGCCCCTCGAGGCGCTGGAGTGTGGTCTGGCCGCGCTGGGTATTCATCCATCTCGTGAAGCAAAGCACCGGCTGCAGCACTAACGAATTGGGCGAGCGGCTTAACCGCGACCATACCACGATTATTTACAGCCTCTCCGCGCTGCGCAACCTGGTGGACACGGATCGGCGCGCGGCCGAAGAATTCGCGAGGGTGGAGGCCAAGGTGCGGGCGATTACCAACGATATCTACGGTCGCGAAGATGCCCAAATGCCGCTGCCGCTCTTCGCCGTGGCCTGAGAGCAATGCATCCGGAAGATTCAAAAATTGCACGTCGGCGCGATCAAGACCGAGAGCGGAGTCGTCGTCGTCGAAGAGAGGATCCTCTGTATCGCGAGCGCGAGCGCGAGCGAAAACGCCGTCGCAGGAAGGATTCCGTGTATCGCGAGCGGGAGAGGCGGCAGGAGCGCGAGAGGTATCCAAGTCGCTATAGAGACCCCGCATATGCCGAGAAGAAGCGGCAACAAAGTCGCGAGTGGACGCGTCTCCACCCCGAAAGGGCAGGCCAGAATGGCATTCGCTGGCGTCGAAAAAACCGCGATTACCTCAACGAGTACTGGCGCGATTACCGCCAGCGCCGCGGAAAGGATCCCGTGTATCGCGAGCAGATAAACCGTCGGAGGCGCGAGTATCTGCGTTCCCATCCAAAGCAGCTCGAAAGAAGACGATGGGATTATATTCGCTGGCGTCGCGAGAACGCTGAATATGACCGGGAGAGAAGTCTGAGATGGCAAAAGAATAATACCGAAAAGGTTCGTGATTATCGAGTCCGAAGATTGATAAGCGGCAAGTCCAAAATTTCTCCGGCCGAGTGGCCGGAAGAGTTAGTAAACACCTGGAAATCATACCTCCAATTGAAACGCATATGGCTGCAAACAACATCCAAAACATCCAAGAGTTAAGGTCCGTCCTGTTAGAAGAAATCGACGCCTTGAGGCGAGATCCACGCCGTGCAAATCAAGCCAAGGAAATCATCAACGCCGCCGGCAAGGCGCTGGTCTCCGCGAAAGTGGAAATGGAGTACTCCATGCTCAAGGGCCAGGAGCCGGACATTCCGTTCATGGGCAAGACCAGCGGGATCGCGCTCAAGTCCAACGCGCGGCTGCTCTCGCAGGGTTAAATCCTTTCAACCCAAATGAGCACACAAACCAAAGCCAAATGCCGCGTCTGCGGCTGCACCGAAGACCACGCTTGCCCCGGAGGCTGCTCCTGGGTTGAACCCGACCTCTGCTCCCGGTGCCTGATTAACCAGGCCGAAAAGGAGATCATGCTTATTGGCTCGCGCCGAATGTCTCTTTCCTTTAGCGGCGTGCAGGCCTTCCAAACCCTTTCGGCGCTCCAACTGGCTCTGCGGCATCCCGGCATGCCGGTAAACATCCAGAAGCTCATTGTGGAGCAGATTGGGCCTATCCTGCAGCAGTTTGTAAGCGTGGGGCCGGCCACCGCCAAGCTGGCGCGACTGGGTTGGCATCCGGAAGCCGACGAGCCGGTCGAGGCTGAGCCGGAACCGGAGCGGAGAATCATTTTGCCCGGGGAGTAAATCCTATGAAAAGAATGACCCAGGATGAATTCTTGGCCGAAGCGAAACGGCGGTTTGGGGACAACGTCCGAGACTGGAAGTTCGTTTGCCCGATGTGCGGCACCGTCCAGAGCGTGCAACAGCTGATGGATGCGGTAATTGCCGCGGGTGGCAAAAAGGAGGATGTTCACGGCTATATCGGCTTCTCTTGCATTGGCCGGTTTACGGGCCAGAGCGACGCCAGTATCTCAGCCAAGAATAGAGGTTATAAGTGGGATAAGGGCTGCAATTGGACCCTTGGTGGGCTCTTGCAATTCCACAACCTCGAGGTCTTGCTTCCCGACGGCTATCACAGGCCCACATTTGAATTGGCGGATCCGGAAACAAAAAGGGGCTCCGGAGCCGCAAAGCTCGGGAACCCGGGATAAACTCCATGAACCCTCCCACCGTAGCAGAAAGCGCAGCTAATGCCAATCCCGCATCAGCGGGGTCATTGTGGAAAACCGCGCGTATCTACCGCCGCAAGTTTCGCCACTTCGACTTCAAGGAGGTCCAGGTGCGCATCCTGGATGTGATTCTCTTTTATTCGCTCGAGCGGGATCGGTTTGAGGCCTTTATCCCGGCGGACAGCATTTTGGCTAAGCTTTGCCGCCTGGATGGCGGCGATGTGTCGCGTCATTTAAAGTATTTGGAGGGAGCCAAGGTAATCGAGCGGGTACAAAAGGGGTTTGCGCTCCTGGATCCAGCCGGCTGGCGGGTCCCGGATCGGTTGACCATTTCACAGGATTTGCGGGAGATCGAGGAATGGCTGGAGATCGCTGATCCGGACCAGCCGGAATTGATTCCCGAACCGCCAGGGCTGGATGCAGCCTTGCGGAAAGTATTTGTCGAGCAGGTCGCGTCGAGTCAGGTCGAGTCAGGTCAAGTCAGTGTCGAAATCGAGTCAGTGCCACAGTCAAACGGTCCGGGCAGGGGCTCCGCAGTGTCGATCGAGCGCGCTGCACCAGATAGCCAGGTTGGATATGAGCCAACGATTCAAGGCGACTCTGGGGTGCAGGAAACCTGCTTGGCAAGCGGAGTCCAGCCCGGGGCCGGGCAGGGGGACTTGTTAAATAAACAAGTCGGGGAAGTTGGTAAATTACCAAGTCCCACAAAAACAGTTGGTAAATTACCAAGTCGAGGCCCAAAAGTTGGTAATTTACCAACTCCGCCGGCGCCGCACATTACGCGCGCGCGTTTCGATCCGGATCGATTAATCGATTCGAGAAAGAATTGTACTCGATTCGATCTGGATCGAGATCAATCAGGGCAAGTTGGTAAATCACCAACTTTTCGGGACGAGGTCGCTGGCCGGCTCTGGCGCCGGATTGGCGAGCACGAGCAGCTGGGGCCATCCGGGCCGATGTGGCGGATGGCGATCCAATCGATTCCCGACCAGTTGAACGAGCTCCTGGGCGCCATCGACGACATGGAGCGCTGTGGGCAACCCCGGCGCAACCCATCAGGATGGCTCAACTCCAGCGCCAGAAATGAACTCCGCATCCAAGGAATACTCCCATGAACACAACCCCAACTCAGTCAGTTACAACTACGCCAGGGAGAAGCGATTGTATCGCGACCTATTCAAAACCTTCGATGATTACTGCCGGCAGAGGTGGTCAATGGGATCCCGGAGAGCCCAGCAGCTTTGCAGGGCTGGTGAAATAGTTGTGGAATTGGCGGAGGCAAACTGCGGCCAGCTTCCAATCACTGAAAGCCAGGTTAGACCCCTGGTTTCCTTGAGTCCGGAAGACCGCGTCAGAGCATGGAACGAGGTGCTAAGCCGTGGCGTCGCGATCACCGCCGAAAAAGTATCCGAGATTGCTAAAAGTATGAGGCGCGCCAAAACCCATGGCGCCTACAACCCAAATAAGGAGGCATTGGATACCGAAGAGGCTAAGCAGTCCAGGCGAGCCCAAACCATTTCCGACGCAGCGGACAAAGCCTTGATTTCGCTGCAGATCCTTCGCGCATTCCTGGAGGGTCACGATTTGCACGACTGCGGGAGCGGGCCGGCCACCCAATGAAGTCGGACCGACTGAACATCCGGCCGCCCCTGTCGGGCAAACGCTCCCTGGAATTCTCAACAACAAACAAAACGAAACCCATGAATAAAAAAATCAAAACCTCAGAGATGAAAGAGCAAGAACAGTCCCAGCCAGCCACGGGAATTCTGGCTTCACCGCTGCCTCTGCCCATTGTCTGCCATCACCCTTATCGTATCGGCGGTTTGTACTTCATCCGCACGGTGACGCATCATCACACGGGTCAATTAGTTGAGGTCACGGGGCAGGAGTTAGTCCTCGAGCGCGCGGCTTGGATTGCTGATGACGGGCGATTCACCCAGGCCTTGGAGAAAGGGGAGTTCAGCGAAGTTGAAATGTTTCCGGTTGGATCGCGGGTCATTATCGGCCGCGGCAGCGTGATCGATGCCGTCGAAATCCAACACCTGCCGACCTCGCAAAAGTAAAAACCATGAATGCCGCCATTGCATTTGAGGGCTACCTCGCTTCGTGGTCGTGGTCGTGGTCGAGGTCGCGGTCGGCGTCGTGGTCGAGGTCGCGGTCGGCGTCGTGGTCGAGGTCGTGGTCGAGGTCGCGGTCGTGGTCGGGGTCGTGGTCGAGGTCGCGGTCGGGGTCGGGGTCGGGGTCGTGGTCGCGGTCGGGGTCGGGGTCGTGGTAATTTATGAATGACGATTATGGAATACGACAGACACCCTGGACTTTGCTCAGTAATTCTCAACACCAAAAATGAAAACCGTGACGATTCCTTGCTACGGATGGAACCCAAGAACTCGCGCCCGCGTAGCGTCGCGGCACCGATGGGATGGATGTATCTGCAAATTCTGCGGACGCTTTAAAGATCAGTGCCGAACAGAAGTGACCAAACCCAAATCAAACTCAGATCCTTCGCAGCGCGCCGGTGGCCCATAGGAGTTCGGCCACGGAGTGGGTTCGGGTTTTCCGGAAGGTGCGCTCGGAAGCGCGTTTCACGCCGTAGACCGATCGACCCATTTTCTGGGCGACCTCTTTCATCGTCAACCCTCTTGCCCGGAGTTGAATCACCTCAGTTTCCAGTCGCGTCAGGGACATTAGCTTTTGGTTCTAGGGTTGCCAACAAGCCCGTCTCAAAAACGAGCAATCTGGCCATTTGTAACACAATTTGCCGTTGAACTGCAAGGTGGCCAACCGGCCATCCCCGTCAGGCCATCTTCTCCAAAGCGCTGCAAGCCAGCAAAATAGCTGGCCATGCAGACCTTTAAACCGGCCGGCGAAGAGCTAAAAGAGTTGCAGCTGGCCGCCTCCATCCTCGAACAAGCCAACACCAGGCTGGGCCTGGCCAAGAAAGAGGTCGAATCATGCAAAGCCAAGCTGACTGATTGGCTGGCCACTCAGCGCAAGATCGTGCTCGATGCCTTGCCGATTGGCGAAATGGTGATGATTGAGGGCGTTGTCTTGATCGAAATAGGCAAGATGAGCAAGTTCGACGAGAAAGCCTTCCTATTGGCCAATCCGGCGGAACACCAGGCATTCAAGCGCGACATGAAGGTCACCAAGTTCAAGCCGATCGTGTGAGCTATCGGCTTTGGCTCGCATTAGGGTGCGGGGTAGGGGGTATGGCAAGGAATCTATTAGACGGTCGCCAAAAGCAGGGTGCCATGCACTGCCCGATTTTCCTGTGAAAAAATCCAAAAAATCGTTTCAGTTTCAAGCCAAACCGCCTGCAGGCAAGAAATGCGAAAAACCTAAGGATTCCGCAAAACCTCAGAATTCCGATTCCGATTCCGCCCAAATTTCCGCTGAAGCGCTTTGTGCGCTCACCGGTCTCACTGATCGCCGGCATCGGCAGATCGCGAAGCTCGGTTATTTTCCCCCTCCGCTTGATGGCCAGTATCAGCAGGACCTGGCGCTGCAAGGTTTGTTTCGTTATTACCGCGAGCTCGGCGATGTGCGCCGCAAGAAGCGCGATGAGATCGACGCCGAGAAGCTCCGGAAGCTAAAGCGCGAGAACGATGAAGGCGATGGCCGCCTGGCCGACAAGGAGAAGCTCGCAGAAGCCGTGGGCCCGCTCCTCACTTCGTTCCGGGATCTGAGTTACCAGAAGCTCGAGAACGAAATCCCGATGGCCATGGCCGGCATGGATGTGCCCCAGGCGCGCATCATCGGCCGGCGCTATGCCGACGAGCTGCTCCGCAAGCTGCAGGACATTTTCCGGGCATGGAAGCTTTAGGCCAGGTCCTCTGCGGGTTTGTCGAGCCCCGGAGCAACGAGGCGAGCTTTGAATATGCCGCCAAAAACATCGAACTTTTTCCCCCGATCACCCGGACCGGCTACTTCGACGTTTCGCTCTCGCGCCATTTCATCGCGATTTTCGAGGCCCTCGACGATGAGCGGACGCGGGAGGTGAATGTGCTAAAGCCCGTGCGCGGCGGCGGGTCACTCATCGGCGACATCCATCTGGCCGCGGTGCTGCCCAGCGACCGGCGACCGGGCCCCTACATGAACGTTTTCCAGACCGACGCGGATGCGAAAATGCATTTCTCTGATCGCATTGAGCGTATCCTGCAGGGGAACGCCTGCACGCGCGCGCTCTTGCCGCCCAAATACGAGTGGTCGGAGATACGGCTCTTGAACGGGCACACGCTCTACACCGGAGGCCCGGCTCTCTCCAACCTGCAGAGTAAGGGTGTGCGTTATCTCCGGGAGGATGAGTGCTGGATCTATCCCTCCGGGCGTATGACCGAGGCGGAGGCGCGCGTGGGCGATTACCTCAAGATGGAGATGAGCAAGATCCTTCGCATCTCCCAGGCCGGGCCCCAGCCAGGCGTCGAACTGGATCACTGCGAATGGAACCGGGCCGTCCACCGCGCGGCGATTCACGAATGGGAGGCGCAATGTCCGCACTGCCAGAAGTTTTACGACCCGGTTTTCTCCGGCACCAGGCCCGATGGCTCCTTTTGGGGCATCACCTGGGACCATCACCGCACGCCCTCGGGCGATTGGGACCTGGCCAAGTGCTGTCCCACGATCCGCTTTGAGTGTGAGCACTGCGGCCAGCCGGTGCTCGATACGCCGCGGACTAAAGCCGAGTGGAACCGGACCGGACGGTACCGCGTCGCCGGCGATGAGAACCGTCGCCGGAAGACTTTCCACTGGGAGAGCATCATTGATTTCCCGTGGGATGAGTTGGTCACGCTTTGGCTGGAGGCCTGCAACGCGGAGAAGCGGGGAGACCTGGGCGACAAGGTGAAGTTCTTCCAGAAGCGGCGGGCGATCTTCAAGGATGAGGAATCAATCTTGAAGGGCGGACTCAACCTGACCAGGTCAGCCTACCTGGTTGATTCGCCATGGCCCGAAGAGCGGGCCCGTTTCATGATGATCGACCGGCAAGAGGAGGATCTCTTCTGGTGGTCGGTCCGGGCCTTCTCAAACGAGCGCAGCCGACGGCTTGGATTTGGCAAGGCTTACGGCTTTGCCGCGCTCGAGAAGATTCGGGCAGACCACAAGGTTGAACCAAACCACACGTTCTGCGATTCGGGCTATCTTCCCAAGGGCGACCATGGTGTTTATCTGGCCTGTGTGCAGTACGGCTGGATCGCGGTGAAGGGGGACAAGGACTATTTCTTCGTTCACCGCCAGAAAAACAAACGCGCGGTGATGAGGAGTTATGCGCCGCTCAGCTGGGCCGATCCCGAGAGCGGCACAGTCGCCCAGGGCCGGCGCAATTGCCCCCTGATACGGTTCAGCAAGCCGGTGATGAACTCCAAGGTCCAGGAGCTCATTGACGCCGGGCTATGGGAAGAGCCACTCACCGGCACCGATCCCGAAATGGACAAAGAGTACAGCGCGCAAATGTCCTCTCGCGTTAAGAAGACCGAGTACAACGCCAGGACCGGGGAAACCAAAGTATTCTGGAAGGAGTCCAAGAACGATCATGCGCGCGACCTGGCCAACCAGGCGGTACTGGGCGCCATCCTGCAGGAGCTGCTCCCCGATCCCGCGAGTGAGCGGCTTTCCAAGTCCGAGGAAGAAAAAGAGAAGGAACCCGCATGATTACCCACTGTGATCCCGCCGAGCTCCCCGAGGCCTCGCTCAACGACCATCCAGCCGACCGCCTGGTCGAGGCCTTTTGCCCGCGGTGCAACGCGAGCGTGAATGCCACCTGCCCGGAATGTTCGGGCCACGTGGAGGCTGTGGGCTCCGACCCCGGCGCCGCGGGTGTGTCGAGCTATACCCGGCTCGAGTTCTATCGCCGGCTCATCCTCCTCGTTCAGAATTCGCGCAATTCCAAATTTACCCTCGGCTGCTATCTCATCGCGACCGGGGACGCTTTCGCGGACGGCATCAGTATGACGGAATACGCCCGGACCTGGTCGGTGAAGAAGGCCACGGTCTCCAAACACTGCCGGCTCATCTGCCGGTACCTCGGGATCCCGCCGTCCCAATACATGCGCCGCGAAGAAACCGCCCGAAAATTCCGCCTGGCCAACAGGCGGCCAACCAAAATGAAAGGATAAGAGAGATGCACTATCGAAACGGAAGAGTTGCCCAAGAGGGAGACCAGGTCGTTGACCTTCAGAGCGGTCACTCTGGAATCTTGTATGCCATACAGCACTCAGAGAGCTGCAACGGACGCCTAGCCTCCAAAACACCAGGTGACCCCTATGTCACGGTCGGGCACTGCGTCCACATAGACGACGTGTGCGTGGCGTTCTCTTCGGTACCGCCGAAGACCTGACCCATGGAAATCCTTGATAAATTCCGCCACGACAAAAAAGGGAGAAAGATTGGCCGCCTGGCGGTTGGCGTTGAGTTCCGATTTTCTTCCGGACGATCCTATCAGGTCACCCAATCCGGGGCCCTGATCCGAGTCGACCGCAAACCATGGAATAACAAAGCCGAGCGCAAGCGGTACATCCGGGCCAGGCGCGCCGCCCGGGAATCCATGGAGGCCCTATGAGCGAATTGGTTTCCCACCAGGAGATCGAGCTCGAATTGTCTTCGGCTGGGGCTCAATTCACGCCGGTTGAGCTTCGGCTGCCGGAGAACCTGGCCAAGGAAGACTGGGCTCACCTGGGACGCAAGCTCGCTCGAGCCGACCAGGTAATGCGCTGGTGGCTGGGTGATTGGGCGGCTTTCGGGGTCCGGAAGTACGGGCAGCTTAAGGAATTTGCTGAGCTCAACGGCATCGATTACGGCACGCTCCGGAACCTGGCCTGGGTCTGCCAGTCGGTTGAATTGTCACGCCGGCGTGACAATCTTGACTTTGGCAAGCATGCGGAGGTCGCCCAGCTCCCGCCCAAGGAACAAGCCAAGTGGCTCGACAAAATCGCCTCCGAAGGCCTCCCGCGCGCCGAGATCCGCCGGCAGCTCCGCCAGGCGGCCGGCGAAAGGAATGCCCTGGATAGCGACGGGCCCACGACACGGTTCATTTCCCGGGCCTGTGACGACCTGATCCACTGGATTAAGACCAGACCGGCGGGATTCTGGTCAGAGGAGCGCAAAACGGCCTGGAAAACACGCCTTGAGCCCCTGGTCCGCTTTTGGGAGTCGCTCTGAAGAGCTGTTGACCTAGTCGCCATGGCAGAATGGCGATTAACTACTTCATTGGCTGGAGCCAGGAGGACCTGGAGGCCGAGCTGCGCGTCGCCCAGGAGGATTTAGCGGCCGGCAAGGCCACTTCGCGCGCCGGGGCAGGGGAGAGCAACACCGAGAGCCGCATCGAGAAAACGATCGAGGATCGGATCCGGTTGATTTTCCGCGCGCTCAACGCCCTGGACCCGGACACCTACCCGATTGACCAGATTACCCCCAGTTCGGTTGTGCAGGTGACCTTCGGCACGCCCGATCCTGTCATTCCGGCCTGATTGCCATGGCCAAGACCGACGTCATCAGCGAGGCCATCACCGAAGGGGAGCGCCCGGGCGGGTTCAGCGCGGCCGCGGCGCCCTATCGCATCATCGATCGGCGGAGCTCCTACGGCTACAACAACACCCTCATCGAGGCGGCGACCCAGTCGGAGGATCGCAAGACGATCACCCTGGTCGACTATGACCTCCACCGCACAGTCAGCGTTATCGGCCGGCGGACTTTGCTCAGCCTTGCTAGAACGATGTTTTGGAGAATTCCCGCGCTCCAAGCCGCCATCCTCGAGCAAGCCCACCTGGCTGTATCCCCTTTCACCCCGGTTTTCATGGGCCCCAACGAGAAATGGGGGCGCCAGGCCCGGGACTGGCTCGACGGCTTCCATGCGGTCATGGATTGCGCCGGCTGGCCTTACAATTACGAGTCATACTGTGAGCTCCTGATTATCTCGAGCATCGTCGACGGCGACATTTTCACCCTGCTCACCCGTGACAGCCTGGGCAACCCGCGCGTCCAGATGATCCAATCGCACCGGATTGGCAGCCGCTACCAGACCGGCGGCAGCGCCAAGGTGCGCTACCAGGGAAACCAGCTCTTCATCGACGACAAACTCATCGATACGAACCTGCCCCAGGGTTTCCCGCAGTCGGTCGAATGGGAAGCGACCCTGATTGACGGCGTGATTCTGGATGATCTGAGCCGGCCGATCGCTTACCGCGTGTATGACGACCCGGTGGTCTCGGCCAATTACCAGGATATCTCCGCACGCAACCTCTTCCCTGCGTTCCTGCCGATGATACCGGGCCAGGTGCGGTCCTACTCGATGCTTTCAAGCTCGGTCTTTGACTGGCAGGACGTCCGGGAGTTCCGGCGCTTCGAAATGCTGGCTCAAAAGACTTTCGCCAGCAAAACCATCGTCGAGCAAAACGAATCCGGTGAAGCCGATGCTGCCAAGGCCATTGTGAGCCGGCCGGCGAGCTTCGACGCTTCCGGAAACAAGACCGGCTTGGACGCCATTAAGCTGGATGGGGGCGCCTACACCTATTTCAAGGCCGGGACCAGTTCGAAGCTCGAGGCTTTCAACTGGGGCGACCGGCCCGGCCGCGGGACCCAAGATTTCCTGGATTCCACTGTGCGGGACGCCATGCGCGGCACTGAGTGGGATGCCTTTTTCTCTCTCGATCCGCAGCAGGTGGGAGGAGCTCCTTTGCGCGTCATTGTCGACCGGGTAAATCGGACGCTTAAAAAGCGCCGGCGCCTGGCCGGCATGAATGTGATGCGCGTCGACACCTATGCGCTCGCCACCGCCATCCAGAATGGCGACCTGCCTTTTGACCCAAATTGGTTCCGGTGGACCTACCGGGCCCAGCCCGATGTGACCGCCGATCGCCGCTACGATTCCCAGACCGACGAAATGGAGTACCGTTTGGGCTGGATGAGCCTCGAGGATGTGGAGGCGCGGCGCCAGGGCGACTGGATGCAGAAGCGGGAGCAGATCGAGACCGAAGTCCGGGACAAATACACGCGGGCTAAACGCATCGCCGAGGAATTTGGGATCAGCATCCAGGAAGCGGCCATGCAGCTGGGTATGACCGGGACCTCGAGCTTCCAGGTGAAGGAGACCGGGAACGAAGACGATTCCGGCGCGCCCGAGACGCCGGCGCCGGCCGCGCCGCCCAAGCCCGCGAAATCTAAGGCATGAAACAGTACCCCAACGCCATCAAGAAGCTCTTTTACGAGCCGCTCCTCATCACCCAGGCCCGCCATGCCGCGATTTGCCGCGTGCTCGAGGCCCGCATGGCCGGTCAGATGCCCAACCCCGTCGATGATGACGATGAAGACGAGGACGAAGAGGATGGCGATTACGAGTTTAACGGCCGCGACATGATTATCCGCGTGCACGGGGTCTTAGTTGGTCACGCTTCGGATATCCCCATGTCTTCCTGCGGTTGTGGTCTCGACCAGGTCAGTGAGAAAATCGACTTCGCGCTGGGGAAGCGAAAGGTCCAAAACATCATCTTTGATTTCAATACGCCCGGGGGATCGGTCACCGGAATCCCCGAGCTCGGCCGGAAGATCGCCGGCATCGCAAGCAAGGCCACGATCGCTTTCTGCGACTCGGAATGCTGCTCCGGAGGCTTATGGCTGGCCGCCCAGTGCCAGCAGTTCCTGGCTACGACCAGCGCCAGCATTGGATCCATCGGCGTGTGGACCGCCTATACCGACCTTTCCCGCCAGATGGCCATGCAGGGTGAAAGCGTGCAGGCGATAAGCGCCGGCAAGTACAAGCTGATGGGCGCCTATTGGAAGCCACTCTCTGATGAAGAGAAGAAAATGCTCCAGGATGACGTGGACAAAATCTACGGGCAGTTCAAGGAGGCGGTGAACACCCGGCGCCAGGTCGACGACGAATTCATGCAAGGGCAGATTTTCGACGGCGAAACCGCGCGCGAAGTCGGCATCGTCGACGAGCTGGTCGAGGGCCTGCAGGAGATTCTTTCCGGGGATTAGGGAAACGTTGACGCCATTCCAGTCCCAGAATGGCTTTTAAATTTCTCTCGATTGGGAAGGCAAACGCCCGAGTTGATGAACTGGAGGAACAGGTCGCGACCCTGACCAGGGAACGCGATGAGGCGCGCACGGCGCTGGAATCCAATTCAGCCGACGTCACCAAACAGGCCGAGCAGCTCCAGGGCGAGCTCGCGGCCGCCAACAAGCAAATCTCCGTCCTCACCGAGCAATTGGCTGGCGCCAATAAATCGGCCCAGGCCCAAGCCGCTGAAATTGAAGATCTCAGAGGCCAGTTGGCCTCGCAGGCCACCGAAGTGCCAATCAAGGTCGCTCGCCAGGTGCAGGAGCAGCAGGCCCAACTGGGCCAGCCCGCCGTCCCGGCCGTTCCGGCCGCGGCCGCCAAGCCGGAGGCCAAGAACCTCAAAGGAGTCGCCCGCGTGCGCGCGGCCGCCAAGGCCGATCTCGATGCCGCGGGATACGTGCCCAAGATCTGATGCCCCCAACTTTTTTGATCAACCAACTCCCTGAATCCTTATGGCAACCGATGCTTTTTTAACACTCCTCGACATCACCAAAATGAATGGCACCGACCAGGCGGTCGGCATCATCGAAGAAGTGCGCACGTTCGCGCCCGAGGCCAATGTCTTTGGCGGCCGCCCGATTCGCGGCACAACCTACAAGGGCCTGGTCCGCACGGCGCTCCCCACTGGTCCCGGATTCCGCGCGGCCAATACCGGCTCCGCTGTGGTCGTCTCCAAGTGGGACCAGCGAATCAACCAGACCTTTTTCCTGGATGGCCAGATGCGCGTCGACGAGATGGTGCTGGACGCCTCTGAATTCGGCGCTGATTGGGTGCTGGCTAACGAGGCCATGGGTATCGCCAAGCAGAAGCTGATTGCACTCGGCACACAGTTCTACTACGGCAACCCTTCCAAAACCGACCTGGGTTTCCCGGGCCTGACCTATCTTTACGACCCGGCGACGATGGAAGTGACCGCCAATGCGGTGGGCTCTCTCGGGGCAACGACCTCGAGCGCCTGGCTCGTCGTCAACGAACCGGATT
>Ga0335070_10004739_pt1 | contig 15934 bp, 17 predicted proteins | sample Lox_Sample_13_FD_206722 | JGI IMG/M metagenome (GOLD analysis project Ga0335070, IMG submission 206722) | Soil microbial communities from Loxahatchee National Wildlife Refuge, Florida, United States - Lox_Sample_1.3 | ecosystem: Environmental > Terrestrial > Soil > Wetlands | place: USA... | reverse complement strand
CTATCCCCCTCATGTGGCTGTTCTGGGGGTTCTTCATGTCGTTTCCGGCGTGGTTGGTGATTCTCGAGTTCTTCGTCGTCAACCTCTGGAGCGCTTTCCAGCCGTCCAGCGCGGCGGGCGGGTTGGCCTTCGTGGCGCACGTCGGAGGATTTGTGGCTGGCCTGGTTCTCCTGCCTCGGCTGCGCATGCGGGAACCCGTCGACTACGACGCGTGGGATCGTTGGCTCGGGCCGCGCCGTCGCTGACCCGCACGGTGACAGCGGCCCGCGACGGAGGGAAGATCGCACGTCGACACAGACAGAGGGAGGCAACGGTGGCAACGGACATCAGAATCATCCACGCGCACGATTTCATCAGAGCGACCCCTGAAGGGCGCCTCGATCTCGAAGTATCCAAGAAACTCCTGGCAGAGATCGCGACCGCCGCGCTCCCTTTGACTGGCTACGAGATACTCTTGGACACTCGGCGGGCACACGTAGCAATGTCGGTAACCGACCTCTGGTACCTGGCGACCGACTTCTGGTATGTAGCCGCCGAACTCGTCAACGCTCGTGGCCGCTTCCCGGGGAAAACGGCTGTCCTCTGTCCACTTGAGGAATTTGATCACGCGAGCTTCTTCGCGCTCTGCGCCCAAAACCAAGGTCTTCATGTCAGGGCATTCACCTCCTTCGAAGATGCCATCGAATGGCTGATCACGAATGAGACCTGACGTCCCGCGGGCGGTCGAAACCATCGCGGCGCCTGCCGGGCAAGGCTCCGCCCTCCTTCGCCCGTCTCCAACCATCACCTTGCTCACCCTCGGCCTGCCGCCAAGCCTCAACCGCGGCGCCAAGGGCTCTTGACCGAGCGTCACACGGCGCTACCATGGCCCAAGTTGAGAATGAAAACCTTTCTCTTAGGGTGCGAACTAACGAAGAAGGAGGTGGACATGTACAAAATCATCCTGGTCCCACTCGACGGCTCCGAGCGTGCTGAGGCGATCCTGCCGCACGTGGAAGAACTGGCGCACCGCTTCGAGGCTCGGGTTCTCCTCCTCCAAGTGGTGGAGCCAATTCCTGTCGCCGCCGACGTTGCGGGAGTCACTCCGCTGGTCGATCTGCAAATTGCCGAGCAATTGAAGAAGGATGCCAAGTCCTATCTTGCGAGGTTGCAACGGAGATTCCACAAGAAAGGCATCGCGGCTGAGGCCCGGGTCGCCTTTGGTCCGGCCGTATCGACAATACTGGATCTTGCCAAGCGTGAGTGCGTGGACCTGATCGCAATGGCCAGTCACGGACGGAGTGGCTTGGAGCGCGTGTTCTACGGCAGTGTCGCCGCCGGCGTCTTGCATGGAGTGGAGTGTTCCTTGCTGCTCGTTCGTTCGAGAACTGCTGAGTGAGAGGAAGCAGATCGCGCGATCGAGACACCGCGATGTTTCGAGGTCGGGAATAACCCGCGGAGCCGATCTGGACGTCGACGGGGCGAACCGCGAGGTGTTGGCGTGGCCCCGAAGACGTCGGCGGGTTCACGAGTGGACGTGCGGCGGGTAGGGCTGAGCGATGAAGCCGGCGCAGGGACGCACGATCACGGTCGTCGAGCACGGGCCGTACCTCGTCTGTGGCGGCGTCCCGCTGGCAAACCAGCACATCGTCTCCAACGCGCATGGGGAGTCGATCGAGTGGCGGGAGGGTGAAGCGATTGCACACCCCAGGGAGTACGCCCTGTGCCGGTGCGGTCGCTCAGAGAAGAAGCCTTTCTGCGACGGGACACACGAGAAGGTTGTGTTCGGCGGGACGGAAACCGCCAGCCGCATGCCATTTGAGAACCAGACTAGAGAATTCGAGGGACCCGAAATGGTGCTCGAAGACGCGGAGTATCTGTGCGCGCTCGCACGCTTCTGCGACCCGCACGGCCAGGTCTGGCACCTCGTGGCGAGAACCGATCAACCGCACGCGCGACAACCGGTCGAGCACGAGGCCGGCCACTGCCCGGCCGGGCGGCTGGTTGCCAGGGACCGGCCGACGGGTGACGCGGGCGGACCGCACTTCGAGCCCTCGATCGGCCTCGTGAAGGACACAGCGAGGGAGATTAGCGGTCCGATATGGGTGCGTGGCGGAATTCCGATCGTGGGCGCCGACGGCGGCGCCTACGAGGTCCGGAATCGCGTGACCCTCTGTCGGTGCGGCGTGTCGCGCAACAAGCCGTTCTGCGATGGCACCCACGTACCCTTCCGCTTTAACAATCGCGAGTAAGCGAGGTTCGCTGGCCGTCCTCGAAAGACTCGGCCCGCGGCGCCCGATTTCCGGTGGTCCCATCCCCATCTGACCGGTGAGAGTCGTGCCTGCAAGTAGTTGATAATGCACGCGATGCTGGAGATGGCGAGGTCGTCTGTTCCGGGCTTGCGCCCGCCGATCAGCGGGAGTACCTTCCACCCAGACAAGTTAAGAGGTTCCCCGTTCAGGTTCATGACGAAAGGAGGCGTGGCAATGCCCGGTTCCATCGACGTAATGATCGTTCGAGCCACAACGGAGATGATTCACAACTGGGGATGGTTCCTGGCTTTCGGCATCGTCTTGCTTCTACTTGGCATCGCCGCCGTCGTTCGATCCGTGGCCGCCACGGTGGTCTCCATGGTCTTCTTCGGATGGCTGCTCGTGTTCGCAGGGATCATCGAGTTGATTGATGCCTTCATGGTCGGGCACTGGGCAGGGTTCTTCCTGCACCTGCTGGTTGCGGTGCTCTTCGGGATCACCGGCATACTCATGGCGACGAGGCCGGCCATCAGCGCCGAGGTCGCGACCCTCCTGATGTCGATGTTCTTTCTCCTGGCGGGTCTGTATCAACTGATTGCCTCGCTATGGGCGCACCTGCCGGGCTGGGGTTGGGGGGCGCTCAACGGCGTCGTCACGTTGGCCATGGGCGGGATCGTCCTGGCCCAGTGGCCGGTGTCGGGCTTGTGGGCGATTGGCCTGTTCGTTGGCGTCGATCTGATCTTTCGTGGCTGGGCGTGGGTGGCGTTGGCCCTGGACCTCCGGAAGATGTAAGCCGTTCGGAGATGGGTCGTAGAGCAATCCGGCGAACACCTCCATCTGGTGTTCGGTCCGTTGCCGGTGACGCCGTCGCCGGGCGGAGCTATGGATAGGCACGTCAGAGGCCTTCGGCCAACAGGCAACACGCCCCGAGGCGCCTTAAGGAATATCCGTCTCCAGTTCCCATCCCGGGAATGGTCGCTATTCCAGTAAGGAACCGCTCGCCATTCCGGCGCTCAGGCGGAATTCCCGGTTGGCTACCGGGCCAGGCTCAATCCGTGCGCGTCCACGATCTTTCGAGAGAGATTGGACGCCGCAGGCACCGATGGTGTCAACGACTTGGACGTCAACGCTTCACCTGGCGGGGATCCCGCGCCGCTCCCCCACCCACCCGGCGCTACAGACCCCCGCACACCCAGCTCGCGCCGGCAAAGCCGGCCGCTCGATCGGCGCGCGCTCTAGGACGCGCTCGACAGGGTTCCCGGGTGCGCTGCCGTCATTTCCCACGACTACTGGTTCCTCGACCGCATCGCCACCCATGTCCTCGCGTTCGAGAGCGAGAGCAAGGTCACGTTCTTCGACGGCGCCGCGCGGATGGGTGGGCGCGACGCGGGCTGCAAGGGGGGCAACCAGAGCAGCGGGTGGAGGCCGGAGGCTGCCCGATGCGGCGGACGACGCGAACGTGGTGCTCCCGCAACTTCTCCGAGTACGAGGACTCGCGCAAGCAGCAACTCGGCGACGCCGCCACGAGGCCACACAGGATCACGTATCGGAACCTGACGAGGTAGCTCTCCCCTTCTGGCGCCCTCGGCAGCCGCGAAGTGAGCCGCCCGCTCGACGCTCTGGCCCGGCGCGTCCTACCGTGACATCATCCGCTTCTCTTCTACGCCACGTCTCGGGAGTGAGTCGTGGCGGCTGCCAATCGCGCTATCGACTTGACCATCTATCACGCGCGCCAGCCCCAAACGACGCCGCTGTTCGGGCTCGTCCAATCGCACTACGCGGACCTGCGCGAAGCCTGGGAGGAGCGCTGCGAGCCGCGATGCGGATCCTGGCAACGCGCCAGCGAGAACGCCGTGGGCGTCAGGATTGAGCGCCGCCCCCAACACCGGCTTGACATTGGATGAAAGGAGAAGACGTATCATCCATTCAACTCTTCTTTCGGTGCGAGCGCCATGGGATCGCGCACAGGCATTACTAGTTCATGCCACCGCTTGAACGCCTCATCTGCGACGTGACGCCACGCACGTCCCGTCGTGCCCATGACCAGTAGTTCCATGACTGCGCGTCCCTCATCCTGCTGGTTCTTGAATCGGTTGTTACTGAGAGGAGTTGCCTTGCTCACCTCGGCTGAGGATACCCCCGCTCGAGGCACCGTCTAGGTGCCCCGAGGGCGGCTGACGGTTGGCCGACTGGAGGACAAGAGAGGTGAGTACAGCCCGTGTGACAGACCGCCGAGATGAGAACGGGGCCGGGGAACATGGCTCCCTGGCCCCGAGGGTGGCTGCCGGTGTCAGCATCGCCCCGCCACCGGAAGAGTCAATTGTTTGGCGGCTAGTCTCAGCCACTGCCGAGTTCGCGGCAGTGGCTGAGGTGTTCGACAGCCCGCATGAGACATTCACCCGGTAAGGCCCTTTAGATCGCCGCCGCTTCTTTGACGAGCTCCCAAGCCTTGCTCAGCTTGTCCATACGTGCTTTGTGATCGGCACGGGTCTTGGCGACGCGCGCTTCCAGCTTCGTCTTCATCTCACCCTTCGCCTTTGCCACTTGTTCCTCGATCGATTTGATTCTGGCTTCGTCTTCGCGCTTGGACGCAGCGAGCCACTCCTTCAGCTGATCGCGCCGATGCTGCAGCCGCTTCTGGGTGGCATCGATCTTGGCCTGGAGCTTCGCTTTGGCTTCCCCAACGGCTTTCGCCTGCTCCGCTTTCAGCGCGGCGAGCTCGGCTTTGTCGGCAGCGATATCTCGCTCGAACTGGGCGTCAACGAATTCATCGCGCGTGCGTCGGACCACAGCTCCCCCGAGGGCAGCGACGCGGGTGTCCAGCGGAGTGACCCACTCTTCATCGACGTGGCCGACGACCGCCGTCTTGCCAGGCACGAGGTGCTGCGAGACCTCATCGACGAAGTCGCTGCCCACCCCAACCTGCGCCAGATCGTACAGCGACCCGGCGAAGGTCCCGGTGGCTGCGCCGACCGCAAGCCCCACCGGGCCTCCGAGGAGCCCGATGAGACTCCCTGTGGCCAACCCGACGAAAGTTCCGAGGGGGCCCTCTTCATCGGCTTGCTTGACGCTGATCTTACCGTTCACGTCCTTGGCAACGACAGCGGCTTCGTACAGCGTGATGCTGCCTTCGGCGTGGAGGTCCTTGAGAGCTTTGAGGCCCTCGTAGGCTTTGGTCTCGTTGTCGAACACTGCCACGATCATCTTGTCCATGACTTTCTCCTTCGTGTGTTCGTGGTCACAGACCACGGTGGTATGGACGATTGCGAGTTGATTCGACTCCGCCTGGTCGCCCGCGCAGCCGGAGCATGTTTTTCGGTGATCTAGTCCACCCGCTATCGCTCATGGCAACTTGCTTGCAAGGCGCCGTGCGCCGAGGGAAAGCATCAACCGAGAAACGCCGCTGAACAGGATGCTGATGCCCACGAGCGTGCCGAGGACCCATCCGGTGTTGGATGGCCACGTCCTCCAGATCAAGATCGCGAGGACAAGCGTGATGATTCCATCCACCACTAGCCAACCCGAACCGGGCATCGGCCGGAGCTTGAACGACAAAACGAATTCCAGAATCGCTTCCAAACACAGGTAAATCGCCAGCGCGAACGTCAGAGCTACCATACTGACGAGGGGATGCATCAACACGTAGCCGCCGGCGACGATATAGACAACACCGACGAGCATTTCCCAGACAACGCCTCCGGCACTCCCCGTGTGCCAGGCGAAGACCAGATGCGCTGCCCCGCTGAGAATCAGCAGCCAACCGACCCAAAGGGTGACAGCAATGCTGGCGATCGGTGGCACGACGATGGCCAGAACACCTGCGATGATCATCACCACGCTGAGCGCGATTGACCATCCCAAGGAACTTTTCACAACTGATGCCGGTGAAGTAGACGTACCGCTCATTTCATCCTCCCAGGTCCGTGCAAGGCCTCGCGACGCCTCTGCGTCTGTTTCAAGCCGGAGCCCATCTTCGGCTTGGTCGTTGCACATCTTCATCGGTCCTTTCCTCCTCCTCTCACGCCCCCTCGAACAGGGGCAAGGGTTTGCGCTCTGCTTCCTTTGCAGCCCGGAATCAGAACGCGCCGCGGCTTGCTTCGAGGTTTCTCCTCTTCGTCCTTCACGGCGCGGCCGGCAATGCGCAGCCACACCCGTAGGCCGAGCGGGCACCGACGCAGCCGGACTCCCGCCTTGCTCAGGCGCGCCAGGTACTCCGCCCCAGCGCGATCGGCGCGGACCACTCCATCGAGGTCGAGCGCGACTTCCCGGCCCGTGGCGCGAGCGCTCTCCACCAACGGCTGTAAGGTGGATAGCGTTGCTTCCATCAGTTGGCCGCTGAGGCGCAGCACCAGCGGTTCGCTGGGGTTTGTCGAAGGGTCCTGGTCGGTGTCGATCCGGAACATGCCATGCTCCTCAGGCCGGGAGCAGAGCACGTTGCGTGCCAGCTTTGTAGGCTTTATTTTTCAGTGACTTGCGGAATCCTCACGAAATTTCGTGTCCCGAATTCTCGAGACTTCACGACGATTCGTGATCTCGCGACCTCCGCTTGTCGATTCCCAGGCGGCGGATCTTCGATTCCAGGGTAGTGGCTGGGAGGCCCAGGCGGACGGCGGCGCCCCGCGGTCCCGACACCCGGCCCCCACTGGCGGCCAGCGCCTCCTCGATCTGGCGCCGCTCGTGGCGACGGAGCGCGTCCGCCAGGGGCAGCGCCGCGACGTCCCGGGTCACGGGAGCCCGCCCGCCCGCTGCGCCGGGGAGGAGCGACGGGTCGACCCACAGGGTGTCCGCCTCGCTGAGGATCGCCGCCCGCTCCACCACGTTCTGCAGCTCGCGCACGTTGCCCGGCCAGGGGTAGGCCTGCAGGCGCTCCATGGACTCCCGTTCGACCGCGCGGAAGCGCTTGCCCAGACGCGGGCCGAGGCGGGCGGCAAAGTACTCCACCAGTACCGGGATGTCCTCCGCGCGTTCGCGCAGCGCCGGCACGTGGATCGGGAACACCGCCAGGCGGTAGTAGAGGTCGCTGCGGAAGCGCCCCGCAGCCACGTCCGCGGCCAGATCCCGGTTGGTGGCGGCGATCACCCGCACGTCCACGGCCAGCGTCTGGCTGCCGCCCACCCTCTGCAACTCCCCTTCCTGGAGGACCCGCAGCAGCGCAACCTGCACTTCGGGCGGCAGATCGCCCGCCTCGTCGAGGAACAACGTGCCACCGTTGGCCAACTCGAAGCGCCCGAGGCGGCGCGTCGTCGCGCCGGTGAACGCGCCCTTCTCGTGGCCGAAGAGCTCCGAGGCGATGAGGTTGGCCGGCAGCGCCGCGCAGTTGACAACAACCAAGGCATGATCGGCGCGATGCGAACGGCGGTGGAGGGCGCGCGCGACCAACTCCTTTCCGGTCCCCGTCTCGCCCGAGATCAACACCGTGGCGTCCGTGGCCGCCACCTTGTTGACCTGCCCTAGCAGCCTGCGCAGCAAGCGCGAGCCGCCGACAATCTCATCCTGGAAGTTGCGCTCTTCGAGCTCCTCGCGCAGCAGCAGCTTCTCCTTCTGGAGCCGATTCGTGAGGCGCGCGATCTCGGCGAAAGCCAGAGCGTTGGCCACCGCGGCGGCGACCGGGCCAGACACCGTCATCAGAAGGTCCGCCTCCCTTTCGCCGAACGCCCCGGGGACGGTGCACCCGAAAACAAGAGAGCCGATAAAGCGATCGCGCACCACGAGCGGAACGCATACGAAGGAACGCACGCCGAAGTCGAAGAGACGGGCGTCGCCAGCGAAGCGCTGCTCCTTCGCCAGGTCCTGGCAGACGTAGGGTCGGCGGGTTGCCCCGACGTGCTCGACGGCCGAGCCGGCCAGGGGCATGGGCTCGACGACGGGGGGCAGGCTCAGCTCTGCCGCCGACCGAGCCAGGGGGTGAGCACCCAGGTCGGCAAACGAGTCCGTTTCCGGCCGCGGGGTCCCCTTGGCGTACAACGCGTGGGTAATCACCTGTCCCTCGCTCACCTCCGACGCGCCGATGCCGTCGATGTCTACAAACCCTTCGAGTGCCCGGGCCACGGCCTCGAGCACGGTGGTAAGCTCCAGGCTCTCGTTGGCCGCCTGGGAGACGGAGAGGAGTAGCCGGTAGCGGTCTTCGGAGCTCAACCGGCTGAGGTCGGAGGGAACCATGGTGTGAATTCTAGGCCAACCCCGTCACGATCACCTGAGGGGCCTCGCCGGCAAGGAGCGTCGTCACCAGCCTCAGCTTGTCGAGCAGTTTGGCTTTGTTCATCCGCTCACTCGCTACCTCTGTGGCTTGGTGCCAAACCAGGCCGCATTGCCCTTTCCTGAGTGGCCGGGAATTGTCTGGGCAGACCTCGATGGGGTAGCCATTGCTGCCCTGCCCGTCGACAGCATGGCGCCGCCGGTCAACGGCGTAGGCATCACCGCACCAGCGCTTCTCGTGCGCCGGTTGCGGGCGCCGAGGTCGCGGCCATCCTGGAGCGCATCGGCGGCCAGAGCGGCTCGGCCTGCGTGATCGCCGATGTCAGCGGGACGCTCGGCACCCTGATCGGCGCCGACCGGATGAACATGAAGAAGATCGCCGGCCTCGGAGCACCAGTCGCGTCGATCTGCGGCACCGGGACCCTCGACGGTGTGTTCCTGACCGGAGTGATCGCCGCTCTCCTGGCGTCCTCCTGACGGCGGAAACGAGGCCAGGACCGCTTCCCACGGGGATGAAGCACTCTTGACACGCACGATTCGCCGTCTAGCATAGTCCTGCCAGCAGTCCTTTAGCCGCAAGAAGGGAGGGCGACCGGTGGTCGGGCCATGCGGGACTACACGTTCGACAGGGTGAGCTTCAAGCGCCTGAGGGAGATCGGGCGCGTTCTTTCCAAGTACGGGCTGGGGGAGATCGCCGAAAAGCTGCGGCTGCCGAAGAGGCTTCACGTCAGGGTGGGGACGACCCCACCTTCGCTCGGGGAGAAGATCAAGGCCATCCTCCAGGAGCTCGGCCCGACCTATGTCAAACTCGGACAGGCCTTGAGCTGCCATCCCGACGTCCTCAGCCCGGACATCATCCGGGAGCTGGCGAAGCTGCAGGAAAGGGCCGACCCGTTCCCCTTTGCCCAGGTGGAGAGGACGATCGCCAGGACGCTCAAGAAACCCGTGAAGGAGGCGTTCCCGGAATTCGAGTCCGTTCCCTTTGCGGCCGCGTCCCTGTCCCAGGTCCATCAAGCCCGCCTGCCCTCGGGGGAAAAGGTGGCGGTCAAGGTCCAGCGGCCGGGCCTCGAAGAGACCATCCGGGGCGACCTGGACCTGATGTACGCCCTAGCCCGGGTTCTGGAAAAGCGTGTGCCCGATCTCGGCGGAGGCGACCTGACGCGCCTGGTATCCGAGTTCGAGCGGTCGATCGAGAAAGAGATCGATTTCCGACTGGAAGCGGACAACTACGAGCGGTTCCGGAAGAACTCCGCCGGCGACCCCGGAGTCCACTTCCCGAGGGTCTACCGGGAGTTCTCGGGCCGGGACGTCCTGACCCTCGAGTACATCCACGGGGCCAAGATCGATTCCGTGCTCCGCAGCGACACGACGCACGACCGGCACCTGGTCGCGCAGCGGGGGGCCAACGCGGTCCTCAAGCAGATCTTCGAGGACGGCTTCTTCCACGGGGATCCCCACAAGGGCAACTTCGTCATCATGAAGCACGACGTCGTCTGCTTCCTCGACGCGGGCATGGTCGGCGTCCTCGCCCCGGAGGCGCGCGAGCTGCTCGACCGGATCCTGGTCGGTGTCGCCAACTGCGATGTTCCGGCTCTTGTTTCCGTCATCTGGAACGAGGGCATGGTCCCCGAGGACGCCGACCTGAGGGAGTTCCAGGAGGATCTCGACGATCTCTTCGACCGCTACTACGGAGCCGATCTCGAGCACATCGATATTGCGGCCGGCCTTACCCAGTTCCTCGGACTGATCCGGAAGCACCGGGTCCGGATGCCCGCGGATTTCATTCTGCTCATCCGTTGCCTCATCATCGTCGAGGGGATCGGCCGGCAGCTCGAGCCGGATTTCAACCCCGCCCGGAGCGTCCAGCCGTACGCCCAGAAGGCCCTGGAGAGGAAGTTCGAACCGAAGGAGATCATCAAGGACATCGGTGAGTTCTTCCAGAAGAACGTCTGGATGATGAAGTCGTTCCCGGGCGACCTGATGCAGTTCCTGCACAGGGTCGTGAGAGGGAAGGCCGAATGGAAGATCTACCATCGGGGCCTCGAGGAGCTCAACCTGGGGATCACGAAGGCCAGCAGCCGTCTCGCCGGAGGGGTCCTAGTGACCGGTGTCATCATCGCCTCCGCACTCATCATCCGGAGCAACCTGCCGCCACTCATCGGGGGCTTCTCCCTACTCGGAGTCCTCGGCTATGTTGGTTCGCTCGTCTTTGCCGTCGTCATGTTCGCCAGGATCTCCAGGGACATCAGATAGGCTTCTCCTCAGCCTGCCGTCCTCTTCGCCGCGAGGCAACAGCCGCCCGGGACACGTCCCGGACCCGACGATCATGGCGATGGCCTTGACCTGACTGGTACGTTGCCTCCGGGCCAGCTTGCCTAGCGGGTCGGCTTTGTTCATCATCGTGGGGTGCCAACGTCGTGCAGCTCATCCCGCGTGCCGCTGGACCGCGGCGTTGGGCGGCAGCCCAGGGGTACAGCTACGCGACCACAGTCGAGAACAACCACCACAGTTCGTCGCTTCGTGGCGACGAGAACGTCGCTTGCAGGTTGCCCGCGCTTCGCCGTGCCTGCCGGCCGAGCCGTCCGTGGGTGCGCTCCCGATCGATGACACCGAGCCCTAGTCCCGACGACCCGAAATCCGCAGAGGCCGCGCCCGGCGCAGCAGGCGGCACTGCCAGGCGGCTTGGCTGGGTCACCGGTGTGCTCCTCCTGGGCGCCGTCGTGCTCGTGGTGACGCACCTGGGCGAGGAGCGCGAACTCGTGCGGCTCGTTCATCAGGCCCAGCCGCTCTGGCTTCTTGCCGCCGTGGCGCTCCAGGCCCTCACGTACGTCTGCGCCGCGGCGGTCTGGCAGCGCGCGCTCGTGTACCGTGGCGTCGCTACACGGCTGCAGCCGCTCGTGCCCCTCGGCCTCGTCAAGCTGTTCACGGACCAGGTCGTACCCTCTGCGGGAGTGAGCGGGACGCTGCTCGTCGTGCGGGGTCTCGAGCGACGGCGCGTGTCACGGTCGGACGCGGTCGCGGCGATCCTGACCGACCTCGCGGGCTACTATATCGCCTGCCTGCTGGCGACGCTGGCGGCTCTCGCGGTGCTCTGGCGCCACGGGACTCTCAGCCTCGCGACCTTGCTCCCCGCCGCCGCGGTCTGCGTTCTGGTGCTCGGGCTCCCCTTGGCGATATTCGGACTCCGCCGGCAGACCGCCCGGCACCCGCCGCGCTGGCTCGAGCGCTTGCCGGGTGCCCGCGACGTGGCAGCCGTGCTCCGCGAGGCCCCGGCCGGGACCCTCTTCGGGCCGCGCCTTCTCGCGGAGACGGTGCTCCTGCAGCTCGCGATCTTCGTGCTCGATGCCCTCACCTTGGCTGCGACGCTCCGCGCGGTCGCGAGCCCCCTCGGTTTCTGGCCCGTCTTCGCGAGCTTCGTGATGGCGGCCCTCGTGAGCACGCTCGCGTGGGTACCGGGGGGCGTGGGGACCTTCGATGGCGCGTGCGTCGCGCTGCTCCATCTTCATGGAGTCTCCGTCGAGGCCGCTCTGGCGGCGACGCTGCTCCTTCGCGGGCTCACCTTCTGGCTGCCCATGATTCCCGGATTTCCGCTGGCGCGGCGAGAGGCAGCGCCATCTCCGCCTCAAAGCGGCCATTCCTGAGAAGGAGGCCGTGGCAGAGTCGCATCGGTCGGGTTCAGCCGTCGCCGCTCAACGCACGTTCTGGAGCGAGCCGCCCGAGCGGCTACTCGGGCAGTTGAAGTCGCGCCCGGCTGGCCTCTCGACACCTGAGGCTCGCGAGCGATTTCGCCTCCGCGGTCCGAGTTCGCAGACGCGGTCGTCGCGCATCGCTCGCCCGCGGTTCTCGCCCGCCAATGGATCCGCAAAAACTGCCGTGTATGACGGTTTCACGGTTACCCCCGATGAGCATCTCCGACTTTCGCGACTGCCGCCGCCAACCGCCCGCGCTCGGCCTCGAACTCCCCTTCCTTCTGTCGGAGCCAAATCACTATCTCACCCTCTCTGACGCGTCGCCGGCCAGACCGCTCGCTCGACGGCATCGACGAACCAGGTGGCGCCATCGACCTTCACCTTGCCGCCCGGTGCGCGCTCCAGCATCGCCTGCGCGGCCTCGGAGCCGCGGGACACGATCCCTTTCTCGAGGTTGGCCTCGTACGGTCTCAGGACGACCATCGCGGGCAGCGCGCCGCCCCTGTCGGGGACGAGCCAGACCCGCGTGCCGACCCGCCCCTTGGAGGCGTCGATCTTCGACGGGTCGATCACACGAAACTTCGCGAGGTTGGCTCGCAGCTTGGAGGGCTTCGGCGAGAGGAGCTCCTGCCGGGTGCGCGCCGCATGGTAGTCGAGGTTCTCGGAGAGGTCGCCGTGCGCCCTCACCTCCCGAATCGCGCGGCGCGTTTTGGGGATATCCTTGCCGAGGAGCTTCTTGAGCCCCTTCTGCAGGCGCGTGACCGCGGCGCCGAGCGCCGGCATGATGTCCGCCTCGGCGGTCTGCCGCAGCTCCGGGAAGCGCGCGGTCATAACCGGCACGCTCGCTCCCGCCGCGGGGTCCGTACCACCGTCACGGATGACCCGCCGCTGGTAACGTCAGGCCGGCGGTCCGAACCCCAGCTCGCAGCCGAGGCCAACGAGGACGCTGCCCCGGCGGGGGACGCCCGGCGCCAGCCTGAGAAAGCTGTACCCGCTGAGCGCCTCCACGAGGAACCACTCCCGGAACGCCTTCCGGCGGAAGACGACGCGCCCGCCATACTCGGCGAGCCCCAACGTGCTGGTGACGCCGCGGATGAAGAGCTGGTAGGCCAGGGCGCGCGCGCCCCCGAGGTTGCGGTAGAGCACGAGCGCGCTGCGCCAGTCGAGGCCCCGCGTGTCCTCCGAAACCGTTCCGATGTTGGCCCAGCGCAGGAGCATTCTCTCGTTGATGATGTGGTCGTAGTCGGCGCTCGAGGTGAACCCGACACCCACGTGGGCGCGCCAGAACGCGACCTGGCTCAAGTGCCACAGGTTGCGTCCGTCGACGAGGTACGTGGAGTTGTAGACCGCCTGGGCGAACAGCGCCCTGCCGCCGACGCCGAGACGAAAGCGGAGGCGCCCGCTGTCCGTCCCCGGCAATGCGTAGCCGAGCCCGCCGAGCCACTTCTCCTGGCTTTCGAGGTTGATGAACTGGGACGAAAGCCCGAACGCCTCCCGGCGCGCGCGCACGGAGTCGTTGACGTGGCTCCGCTCGAAGAAGAGGTGGAACTTCGAGTCGGGCTGGAACCGGAAGTTGCCGTCGAAGCCGAACGGCACCTTGGTCCCCTCAAGCTCCGAGTGCTGCACCGAGAGCGTGACCCGCCCCGTCAGATCCTGCGGCGACTCTAGGGTGCCGAGCTTGTGAGGCCACGCGTCGAGCCAGATCGCCGCGTTGCACAGCGTCTCGTACAGAACCTGCCGGGTTGCAACCAGCACGTCTGGGGCGGGCCACGACCCCGCGCGGCACGGGCGCAGGGTTCTCTCGGCGGCGATCGGGGTCGGGGTCGGCGTCCCCGCCGCGGCGGGAGCCGGCGCACCGCCCGGAGCGGGTGTCCCGCCGGAGGTCACGTCGGGCGTGGGCGTCGGAGAAGGAGGCGCGGACCGACAGACCCCCAGCACCGCTCCGCCCGGCCAGAGCGCGATTCCGGCGGCAAGAATGCTGGACGGAAACCCTGCGCGGCGCATCGATGCGGGCATCCTAACATCGCGCCGGCGCGCGTTCCGGCACGAAGCGCCCTCGCCCACCCGATCTGCGAAGTCCAAAACGTGAATGTGGGGGCGGGGCTTGCCCACGCCCTCGCCACGCGCCGCCCCGAACCCCGGTCCCGGCGGGTGCACTCTCCGCACTACGAAGCAGGGCGAACCGAACAAGGTCATCCACTCGATGGTGGGCGTGGGGAATGTCCACGGCGCCAAGCAGGTGCTCAAGGACATCTGCCTCGGCTGCTTCTACGGCGCCAAGATCGGCGTCTTCGGCCTCAACGGCTCGGGGAAGCTTACGCGACCGTCAGACCAAGTTCCGGGTTTCACACGCTCGGCAGGTTGCGGCTTTCGCTGACCCACTTGCCGCTGCCACGGCCAGATTGGCACGAGTGGGATGTTCGACGTCCCTTGAGCCCTCTGATATCCTTACAACCTCATGGTTTGCTCGAAACCGGCAGGCTTTGGGCGTTCAGCATGAGCCGAGCGAGTACCGCGCCGACATCAGCCACAAGCGCTGCAGGGTACTGGAGACTCGATCCCACGGCCGACGGCGTGGCCCTCCGGCTCTCTGGGTCCTGGCGCATGCGGGACCGCCTGCCCTCGCCTGGGGATGTCCAGGCCGCGCTCGCGAGCGCGACATCGCACCGCCGTCTCGCCTTCGATGCGCGCGAGATCAGCGCGTGGGATACGGGCCTCCTCATCTTCGTGCGGGGCGTGCTCGACGCCGCGCGACCGCTCGGCTTCGCGGTGGATCGCTCGGGCCTTCCGGACGGTGTCCGCAAGCTCCTCGACCTGGCCTTGGCGGTGCCCGAGCGCGAAAGCAGGCGTGGCGGCGCGCCTCTGTCGCTCCTAGCCCGTGTGGGCCAGGGTGCGCTGTCCACGCTCGCGGGGGCGCGCGAGATGATCACCTTCGTCGGTGAGGCGACGATTGCCCTCGGTCACGCCGCGGTCGGGCGCGCGCGGTTCCGCCGCGCCGATCTCATGCTCAACATCCAGGAAGCGGGGGCGAACGCGCTCGGGATCGTCTCGCTCATCAGTTTCCTGATCGGTCTCATCCTGGCGTTCGTCGGTGCGATCCAGCTCCGCCGGGTTGGAGCCCAGCTCTACATCGCCGACGTCGTGGCCATCGGCATGGCACGGGAGATGGGGGCCATGATGGTGGCGATCATCATGGCCGGACGGACCGGTGCGGCCTACGCAGCGCACCTCGGAACCATGCGCGTCAACGAGGAGATCGACGCACTCACCGTCACGGGCATCTCCCCGCTTGACTTTCTCGTCCTCCCGCGCATGCTGGGGCTCATCCTCATGATGCCGCTTCTTACCGTGTATGCGAACCTGATCGGTATCCTCGGGGGCGGCCTGGTCAGCGTGGGGATGTTCAAGGTCGGCGCCTTGCCCTACTGGACCCGCACGTGGAATGCCGTGGGCATCGAGGACTTCGCGGCTGGTCTGATCAAGAGCGCGGTCTTCGGCGTGCTGATCGCCATCGCCGGGTGCTTCCGCGGCATGCGGTGCGGGCGCAGCTCCGATGCCGTGGGACTTGCCACCACTTCGGCAGTAGTGACAGGCATCGTCTTCATCATCGTGTCCGACGCCATCCTGACAGTGATCTATGAGGCCATCGGCTTCTAGCGGGCCGCCGCCACGCATCCGCGTCGTGAACCTGACGATGGCGTACGACGATTTCGTCATCCAGCGCGACCTTACCTTCAACGTAGCGCGCGGCGAGATCTTCGCGGTCATGGGTGGCAGCGGCTGCGGGAAGAGCACCCTCCTGCGGCACATGATCGGGCT
>Ga0335070_10004738_pt1 | contig 15936 bp, 14 predicted proteins | sample Lox_Sample_13_FD_206722 | JGI IMG/M metagenome (GOLD analysis project Ga0335070, IMG submission 206722) | Soil microbial communities from Loxahatchee National Wildlife Refuge, Florida, United States - Lox_Sample_1.3 | ecosystem: Environmental > Terrestrial > Soil > Wetlands | place: USA... | reverse complement strand
AAAATTTAAGATTTCATTACCCACAGCGCGAAGCGATCTGGTCAGGCTGGAAGAAATGGGAAAAATAAAGGCAATTAAAGATGGAATAAGGTTCATTTATGTGTATAACGGATAAGAGTAAGAAATGGACTTAGCGGGATCTATCTCTTCCAGGTCTTGCTAAGATAGACCGGTGAGATAACGGTCCACCTGCAATCGCAGGGATAAAATGAGTGGAAAGGAATTATCAAATATTGAATCTGAAATAAAAGTTCAATTCTCTTTCTGAATTGGGGAATAAGTTCAGGATGTGTGCACTCCATTTCTTCAAAATCCGCTGGAATTTATCGTCCCATAGAAGCTTAATCATTCAACTCGTTAAAAAGATCGCGTACGGAACCGGATCTCACATTGATTCTCATGAGGATCCTATAATCCTGTTTATAGAGGAAAGGTTCTCAACAGATTCCGCAGGATCGGATGAAAATTCAAGAACATAATTGTGACTATCACCCTCGAAAATGTACACCTGTGAATCACAATGTTACCAGATGATTCAATCATAGAAAGACAATAACGTTTCTGCACGCCCATCAGTTTCCTCTCATATGAACCTCTCCCTGTACGGTTACCTCTTTCCTCACCAGGTATAATCCATATATCGCCAAAATGCCACCAATTGCCAGATCCCATAAAATTGTGCCGATTGAACCGGTTTGTACTTCAAAGCCACCGCTGATAAATGCATTATAGTTGATCAGGGTGTGGATGCCGATCAGGGGCCAGATGGTACCTGTACGGATACGAAGCGCTGCAAAACATACACCGATTCCCATCGCGAATAATGTTGCTGCAATGGCGAAGTTTGGATCCCATATACCACTGACCGCTTTTAACAAGTATGGCAGTCCGAAAAGAAGAGCTGACAGAAGGACCGCCTTGTGTATCCCCACAGGTAAGAGTGATTCCAGGAGAAGGCCACGGAAAAATAGCTCCTCGGCAAATCCTATCAGTATTGCGAGAGCAATGAGAGAGATTTGCGTATATCCGGTAAGATTGATCGAATAGCCGGAATAGATGACTAATAGTAACAGAATTAGCGGAATGTAGAGGGGAATGTCCTTTAGGGATCCGGAATTCCAAAATCCAATTCTCTTCCACCACCCGAAGGACGTCAGCAACCCGGCACCGATCGTGAGAATGGTCACATCGGCAATGACTTGTTGGCTGTAAACTGAAAGGTGTAATGCTACCCGGATTTCTATTGTGATCGTGAGGAGGATCAGGAGGATCATCCAGATAAGAAACGGGGTTAAAAAAGGATTTCGGACGAAATATGCGTTAAAATTCAATTATTTTCCCCGATAGATACCGTGGCATGGTTTGAAGATCATCTCTCTCGGACAGGATAGAATTTCTTGAGAAATGGAAAAGGATCAGACACTCTGCCATTCCATCCCTTGTTGACTACCTGGGATAATCTCCTTCTCCCTCCCCCTCCTGGTAAACAACCTGGGCAGGTGTCGACACCGGAGTGTACAAAACCCAGGAATCGCCTTCAGTTCCCGTGCGGATAGAGATTGTCACCTTGATCCTGTTCCCGTAGAGGTTCAGGTGATAATTTCCCGGCGCCCTGATAACCATGTGCTTGTCCACGTCGTTACTATATATCAATCCATACCCATCCTCTGCGATTATTTTGTTCGTGCTGTTATCCCGGATAGTCAGCCTGAAGAAACAATCATTTGGATTATCGCTCCCTGGATCGACATGGAAATCAACAATGAATGGAGCACGAGTTATATTGGCCAGCAATCCTGCATTACTGTACTCCAAATCGTAGGTGTTATGATAAATTTCCTGGCTGGGGTAATATCCGGATACCCTTATGGGGGGATCATTTAAGGAATAATTCCGCGGGGGGTTAATATTCAAGGCATCAGATGGAGGGATCGGTACTGCGTCTTTAACAAATCCCCCGTTATTACCACTCGTCACAACCGGTGTGGGTACTGTAGGTGGGGCTGTAAACGATTCAGGGTTATTCGGAGGTTGTAAAAATCCCCCGTTTCCCGGAGTAGGGGTTGTTCCCCCGCTTTGCACAGCGGTGCCGGTATCGTCCTTTGCACCGATTTCTACGCAGCCACTCAAAGAAATCGCAAGGATGACAACGACGACCAGAACGATCACGCGGGTCACAAATCGGCGATAATTTGTTTTTTTCATACTATTCAGGTCCTGGCTGAGAAAGCCTATCCAAATCTGAATCGATGATTCTTTTTCCGGAACCGGATGATCCAATTCCGGAATGAGATTTTCTATTCGATCCGGATATTAACATCATGGTAACCAGAACTTATAGATCATATTCGAAATAAGCCTCATCCAAATGAATTTGCCTTAGCCGATCCCGCCGGGAAGGCCTGAGAACTCCTCTGCTGCCACGGGGGTGGAGATAACGGTGATACCTTAAAGTCAGCTGTTTCACGGATAGTCTCCTGTGAGAAGGGTATGCAGTACTACAATGCATCGACTGTTCCTGGAAGTCTGATAATATCTATGCAAACATCTGATGATATGTATTACGATTTGATGTACAAAAGCTATTTTAATTGTAATTATACAAAAAATTATTTTACAAAGTCATATAATTATATAATAACGTAAGCATTTAAAAGATAGTTAACATAGGGATTACCATGCAGAAATGTGGAATGCTCCTTATTGGCCATGGTAGCAGACTTCCTTTTAATAAAGACCTGGTAGAATCGACGGGTAGGATCATCGCAGACCGGCACCCCGAGTATATCGTGAAATGTGCATTTATGGAAATGAGTACACCAAGTATCGGGCAATCTCTCGATGAATTCAGGCACGAAAAAATCGATATATTAATCGTTGTCCCCCTCTTCCTTGCAAAGGGCATTCATATAATTAACGATATACTAGATATGCTCGGGCTACCGGTGGGAACAAAGAAAGGGTCATTTCTCCTGAACGGGAAAACCATTCCCATGGTATACGCCGATCCGATCGGCTCCGCCCCCTTGCTTGCTGACCTGATGGTGCAAAATGCAAAGAATGCATTGGAGTTAGTCTGATCGGGCATGGACCCTCGTTGGGCATATTCACACCATGAGACCGGGATCCATGTTAATAACAGAATTCAATCTAGCCAACAATCCTGCCTTCTTTCATGACAATAATCCTGTCGGCACAGGCATGCGCAAGGTCGAGATCATGGGTGATCATAACCATGGTGGTATGCTGCCCGTTGATATTCACGATGCAGTCCATGAGCCTTGCGAGGTTTTCGGTGTCCTGCCCGGTAGTCGGTTCGTCAAAAATAAGGATTTCCGGTTCGGTAACGATGATGGAAGCGAAGGCGAGCCGCTGACGTTCACCCCGGGAGAGGGTATTAGGGTCACGATCTCCAAAGTCCGGCAACCCGGTCATATCCATCACCCTCCCCACTTTCTCCGCAACCTGCCGGGAATTCCCAGTATTCTGGTGAAGGCCGCAGGCAATCTCTTTGTCTACCCGATCCATCACGATCTGATCGTCCGGGTTCTGAAATAAATACCCGATTTTCGTACTTGTTCCCGGGACCTGGTCTTTTTGGAGAACTGGAATCTTCACCGTGCCAATGTCGGGTTTTAACATACCTTTCATGAGCATCCCCAGGGTGGATTTTCCTGATCCGTTTTCACCCGTAATTGCGACAAATTCAGAGGTTATGATCTCAAGCGAAACGCCGTTTACCGCCGGTGTCCCATCAGGGTAATGGTAGTGCACATCATCGAGGATAATCGCAGGTTTCGGACTACCATTGATAATTGAGTGTCCCGGTTTTGGTTTCCGGGAAGGGTAGGCAACACCGGATCTGGCCTGGCCGAACTCATCAGGTACCAGGTCATGGGTGATTTTTCCTTCATTCATGAAAAGCAGGCGGTCTGCATACGGCAGAACGGTTTTCAATTTGTGCTCTATCAGGATAATTGTCTTCCCTTCTTTTTTATGGAGGTACCGGATTGTGTCAAATACTTCCTGTGTACCGGAAGGATCAAGGTCCGCAGTTGGTTCGTCAAAGACCAGTATATCAGGACTTAACGCATAAATACCGGCAATCGCAGTCCTTTGTTTCTGGCCCCCGGAAAGCCGGTGTATAGGACGTTTTCTGCAGGATTGAAGCCCGGCCAGGGATAGTGCGTCTTCGACCTTCGGTATCATGTCCTCGCGTGACATCCCGATATTTTCCGGACCGAATGCCACATCCTCTTCGACCGTCATGGCAAAAATCTGGTTGTCAGGGTTCTGGAACACAATTCCAACCTCTCCTGCAAGGTCCCGGACTTCAAAGTTATGCGTGTTCCTGTTGTTGACCCGCACTTCGCCCTCCATCGAACCGTGGAGCATGTGGGGTATGATCCCGTTGAAACTCAGGCACAGTGTTGACTTCCCACACCCCGAAGGACCTGCGACAATAACAAACTCCCCATCCTGTATAGACAGGGTGATGTCGTCCAGGGCCCTTCGTTTGCCATGCCGGTAGGTGAATGAGAAATGGGAAAATTCTATCATATCAGACCCCAGTAATGAAACAAGGAGACCGTCAGCCCGGTGCTAATTGCTCCCATTACGATGAATGCAATGACATCCCGGTATGAAAATGCGATGGACACATAGGACGTCCGGATGCAACCGGAGTCAAAACCCCGTGATTCAGCAGCAAGTGCCAGCTGGTTACAGCGACGTACCGAGTTGAGGACGAGTGGCGTGAATGTATATTCTATCAATTGCAGCGGATGCCATTTGTTAAGGATACCCCGGGCGTTCTGGGCGGTGAATATCGTCTGGTACTCATCCATCAGGGTTGGCACGAACCTGACAGCCGTGGAGAGCATAAACGCAAGGGTTGAGGGGATCCCCATCTTGCGCATGCCGACAATCAACCTGTTGAGTGGCGTGGTCATCACCATCATCGCCGATGCATTCAGGATTGCGAGGATACGGAACGCCTGGATAAACCCATAGATCGCCCCCTCCATCGAGATAAGGATCCCGCCGGTGAATGGCCCGATGACGGGGAAGTCAGGTGGAATGATCCAGGTATATTCTTCAGGCAGGCCGGTTAAAGGCCGGTAAAACAATGCCTGAGAAATAATCGCGCCGGCTGTTATCAGCATGTAAAGAAAAATTAATGCAATTACCTGTTTTTTTGGTACTTTTATGAATAGGAAGGGGATTACTGAACTGGCAAACAGCAGTACCAGCAGGAGGGGCTGCCGGAGTGCAATGGCAAAAATTGTTACCACAAAGAGCCAGATTATTTTGGTCCTCGGGTCAAGCCGGTGAACAAATGACTCTTTTCCGACATATTCGAAGATCATGGTACCTTGGGGATTTTCAGCCGATAAGTGCGGAAGAGGCGCGTGTTCCGAGACGGTAGCCGATGAGGGCTGCAACGATCCCAAGTGCGATATTAATGGGAAGCGAGAGGAGGACTACATAGAATGGCATTACCAGACCCTGCATCGGGAGTACTACATAGAAGAGCAGTATGACACCGATAGTGGCGAAAATAGCTCCATTTATGCTGATTGCAACCCTGTTCCACATCCTGTCACCGAGGATCACGTAGGCCAAGTCAAGAGCAATGCCCTGTACAAGGTAACTGATAATGAACAGGGGGGCACCCATCAGGGGCATGGAAACGATTGATGCGATAAAACACTGGAGCGTGGCGGCTCCCGGTTTCCGGATGGTAGACAGGCATGCAAACAGGACAATCCCCTGTGGAACGGTATGAAGGATCGCAGGCCCGATAAACGGGACGATGCTTGATGCCCCGTGGAGGATATTGCCAAGAAACCCTACAATGACGCCAAGGGCGCCAAACATAGATATTGCAATGATGTCAGAAGTCGAGAAGTATCTCATATCAGGTCACCTTATGTTGAGAATAACACGGGTTATGATGCATTTTTCACCAGTCATGAAAATGAAGAAATTATCAGGTCTTTTTCCAGGTGAGCAATGGTGCTCACGGTTTGCGCATTGAGGTCATTCAGGGAGTAATATGCCCCTCCGGATGCCTCGGCAATCGTCCTGCAATACCCGAGCTGGAAATTGATTACAGAACGTTTTACCGATTCAGTATCGATGATGACGGTATGAACGCCTTCATTTCTGAGTTGTTGTGAGATTGAGATAATCTCCTCTTTGATATTTTTTCCAAAACCGATGTTTGCCCTCCCGTCAGAGATGAGAATAAGAAGCGGAATAATCTCTTTACGTTTCTTTTTCTCGTTCATCAGGACTTCGTATCCCTTCATAAGACCCTGAGAAAGGGGTGTTTTCCCACCGGTCGGCATTTCCTTCAGCTGCTTGTATGCAAGGTCAACACTGTTAGAAAGCGGCAGGACAACTTCGGCTTCGTTTCCCCTGAACGCGACGAGGCTTACACGGTCCCGGTTCCGATAGGCGTCATCAAGGAGTGAGAGGATCGCACCTTTGGCACTCTCCATGCGCTTCTCCGCCCCCATGGATCCGCTTATATCCACGACAAAGACACAGGTGACCGATACCTTCCCGACACGGGTCTTTTCCCGGATGTCCTGGTCGCAGATAACGATGCTGTTGCCGTTATGTTCCCTGTTTTTCTGGTAAGGGGCTGCAGCCCGCATGGTTGCATCGAAAGCAATATCTTTGAGTTTGTCAGGCATCCGGATCCGCGCATACCGCCCCCGGTTCTCGGCAGACAGGGTATCAACACGCCTGCCCGACACATACAACCGCTTCATCCTGTCTTTACAGGAATCGTAACTGACGTTGGAGGTCTCGATTGGCATGCCGATATCAAAAGTCATTTCCAGGGGTGGCTGTGGGAATTGTGGATGATTATCGGCATTTTCCGGGTTATCTGGTTGCGGTGGAGGGGGAAGCGGGGAATTGTCCTGGTTATTGTTTTGATCCTGCTGCTGCTCGTTCAGCTCTGGATTCTCACGGTCGTTTTTTTTTGATCTTCCTGGTTCATCATATCGTTTAGTTTCTGCTGGTCAACGCGGGGGTCCTCAAATGGTTTTTTTCGCATGCGGTGAGGAAGGGCTAATGCCATCGCTTCACGGACATCTTCCACGGTAACGGTATCCCTGCCGTTGAATGCCGCTATTGTTTTTGCGGTCCTGACCACTGTGATCTCCGCACGATGGGTCATTATTCCCATATCAACGCAGGTCTGGGCGATCCTTCGAACGATATCAGGGGATATTGTTACCTGGTTGAGCAGCTGTTTTGCAGTGATGATTTTATCGGTGAGACGTTGTTGTTCGATTTCGTATTTTTTCATAAATTCCTGGGGATCTGATTCAAACTCATCAGCTACCCTGACGATCTCAATCCGGTCATCCACATCGGCAATACCTTCAACAGTCACCTGGAGACCGAAACGGTCGAGAAGCTGGGGGCGGAGCTCCCCTTCTTCAGGGTTCATGGTCCCGATCAGGATGAATTTTGCCGGGTGTGACAGTGAAATCCCTTCACGCTCAACAGCATTGACCCCCATTGCTGCAGAGTCGAGCAGGACATCGACCACGTGGTCGTCTAACAGGTTTACCTCGTCGATATAGAGAATGCCCCGGTTCACTGCCGCGAGTATGCCCGGTTCGAGTGCCTTGATCCCTTCCTTGATCGCACGTTCGATATCGATGGTGCCGATCACCCGGTCTTCAGTAGATCCGAGCGGGAGAGTGATCACCTGCACCTTCTTTTTCAGGGTCTCGATCTTTTCGTTGCTCTGGATTTTTTCATTACAGATATCGCAGAGTTCCTGTTCGTTTGCGGGGTTGCAGTTGAATGGACAACCCCTGACAATCTCAATGTCCGGAAGGATTTCTGCCAGAGCACGGACAGCAGTTGACTTGGCAGTCCCCTTCTCTCCACGAATCAACACCCCGCCGATCCTCTGGTTGATTGCATTCAGGATCAATGCCTGCTTCATCTGGTCCTGTCCCACAATAGCAGTGAATGGAAGGATATGTTTTCGGATGTGGTGAACCATGCACAATATTGTCGGTGTAAATGGTAATATAAATTTTTATTTTAGTATGATTATATCAAATCATCACATATCATAATCATAAAAACTATGAATAATTTTACAGAATATGATAATTAAAAAGGAGAAAATGTATCCGTTTACTTACAAAGCCGCCCCTTTTTTAAAACAGTACCCGCATACCACTACCATGACGATCGAAAGGGCAAGAAGGATCGCTGCATCTATAGAGACAGGAATGACGGAATATCCTATAAGAATGCCCCGCAGTGCATCAACCCCATAGGTCAGCGGGTCAAGATAGGAAAATACTCTGATGGGGGGCGGCAGGTTTGATACCGGGAACAAGGCACCGGAGAGAAGGAACAACGGGAATACGATGAAGTTGATCATCGTATTAAACCCATGGATATCTTTCATCACCGAGGACAGGATGAGCCCTATACTGATGAAAATTACGGAGATAAGGAGCATAATCCCTGTTGCAAGGACAATTGCCGGAAGGCCTGGTAATGTAAATCCGAGCAGGACCGCGAGGAACATCATGAGGAGCGCCTGGATGATCGAGGTGGTTGCGCCACCGGCAATTCTTCCAAGCACGATTGATATACGGCTTGCCGGGGTTACCATGATCTCTTTTAGGAACCCGAACTGGCGGTCCATCAGGACAGACATACCGACAAACGCCCCGGTGAAGAGCAGGGTCATACCCAGGATACCGGGTACAAGGTACTGGAGGTAACTGATGGTGTCGGGAAGCCCGGGGATTTCCACTCTCCGGAAGCCGAACCCGAGGAAGACCAGCATGAAGACTGGCATGGCAACAGCACCGATCATCCGGGACTTTGCCCTGAAAAATTTAAGCATTTCGCGGAGCCACAGAACATAAATGGCGACCGGCTGGATCATCTGTGCATCCTCCGGGTCATCCCGGCATGGACATGGGAGTGAAGACTCCCTTCCTGCTCGCGGATGGTAGACCCGGTCAGGTGAATAAAGACATCCTCGAGACTTGGTTTATGCAGGCTGACCGAAATAATGGTTACTCCATGTGCCTGTGCCAGCACGAATAGTTCAGGGATCCTCTTTTCCCCGTCGGTGATGGTAATCGAGAGCGTATCGTTGTCACTGGTTACTTCTCTGACCTGCGGGTCCTGTTTGAGGGCGGAAATAAAGTCCCCGGTAGGTCCTGACACCACCAGGCTGACGATGTCACCTTCAAGCTGCCTCTTCAGGCCGGAAGGCGTATCAAGTGCAATAATGCTGCCCTGGTCGATAATTGCAATCCTGTTGCAGAGATAATCGGCCTCTTCCATGTAATGGGTGGTAAGCACGATAGACATCTTATAATGGATATTGAGGAACCGGATGTAGTCCCAGATTTTCCTTCGCGTCTGGGCATCAAGGCCAAGTGTCGGTTCGTCGAGAAAAAGGACTTTCGGGTAATGGATAAGCCCGCGTGCGATTTCGAGCCGCCGTTTCATTCCCCCGGAATATTTTTCCACCAGGATATCGGCCTTTTCGGTTAAACCGACCACTGACAGGACTTCTGCGATCCGTTTTTTCCGCTCTCCTGACTCGATACCATACATCATCGCATGGAAATTGAGGTTCTCTTTTCCTGTGAGTCCGATATCAAGCGAAGGTTCCTGAAAGATAATACCAATATGCCGCCTCACCTGGTCCTGCTCCTTTTCAATATCGAACCCGGCAACATGGGCGGTACCTGATGTTGGTTCGAGCAGGGTTGTCAGCATGTTAATGATTGTTGTCTTTCCTGCACCGTTAGGACCCAGCAGGCCAAATAATTCACCGTAACCTACGTTAAGTGTCACGGCGTCAACGGCAGTTACATCTTCGAATTTTTTTGTAAGGTCATGTAATAGTATGGCACTCATGCGATCTCCCCTCCAGTCGTGGCAATATCCGGTTCTCCTGGAATTCCCGAAATAGTATAACCTGAGTAACGGGATGCCGGATTACCCGGTTTCCTGCAGGCATGGTCCTGGACCAAATCAACCCGGCCATCGGGTTACTATTTGTTCTCCCTTGAAAAACTGAAGATCCCGGGTCAGTTATATCCCTCGATAGTTCCTTCCATCTCAAGGTATGCCTGCCTGAGCCCTTCCTTCTCTTCTTCCGTGGCTTCCCAGTAACCCCGCTGTTCCGCCTCCATCAGCCGCTCGACGATACGTACCGCAGAGAATTTATTATTCTCCATGATTCTCCGGCGCATCTCCTCGTCAAACACAAACCGCTCTGCAATCGATGACCAGATCCAATTATCGACGGCATGGGTTGTTGCCGCAAGCCCGAGCGTGTTGTAGACCCGCTCATCGATCTGCTGGGCCCCGTGGTACTCATGCTTGAGCATCTCGTCGATCCACTTCGGGTTGAGCAGGCGGGTACGGGTGCCCCTCGTAACGACATCCCGGACATCCTCCGTACTGACCACCTCTTTCGTGGTGTCAGATACCATCAGCATCGGCCGCGTTCCCGAAACCGCCTCTACGGCCTTGTTCAGACCCCCTATGAACTCGAAATAATGGTCGAGGTCGACGATTTCACGATCGTTACGGTCACGAATCTGGGAGATAATTTCGACAGAACGGATATTGGTTTTATAGAGTTCCTCGCTGCTCTGGCCATGGATATTATCAGTGTATATGTGGGACATTGATGCTATGTAGACCTCAGCCAGGTCTTTTTCCTCTTTCCAGACACTGTCTTCCATGAGGGCGAGCATCCGCGTGCCATACTCCCCGGGCCGGGGCCCGAACAGGCGTCCCGATGCGAGTTTTTTTGCTGTCTTTTCATCCATCAGGCCGTTTCCGACCCGGTCATCGAGATGGGTAAGGTTTTCGATGGTGTGCTTTTTTACATAGTTCATCTCGTCCGGCTCATCGAGCGCTGATATCATGGCAAATGCATTGTTGAGCTGGGTCATGAGGTTCGGGAACATGTCGCGGAAGAACCCGCATATACTGAGGTGGCAGTCGATCCTGGGGCGTCCCAGTTCTTCAAGGGGGATGATTTTAAGTTCCGGTGCCCACGACCCCCGTTTCCTCACGACCCTGATCCCGATATAGGTAAGGATCTGCCCGATGGTCTCACCACCGCTGTTACTTGTTTCAAAGCCCCAGAGCACAATACCCACCCGTTCCGGGTGGCGACCTTCCCGTTCGAGGTATTTGTCTATGGTGTTTTTTGCGATCTCCGCGCCGCGTTCGAAGGCGACCTGTGTCGGGATCTTTGAAGGATCGAACTGGAGGACATTAGAGCCGGTGGGGAGCACTTCAGGTTTCCGTATCACGTCTCCTCCGACACGTGGCTCGATAAACTCCATCTCCAGTCCCCGGATGAAGTTGGTCATTTCAGCGGTATTATCCGCATAATCCCTGGCAAGTATGAGCCCGGTTTCAAGGGTATTCCCGGCCAGTGTGAGGGTTTCGCCGGTGAGACCTGAACATACAAGGGCGGCATCCATGGACTCGTCCACGAGAGCATTCACAATATCAGCACAGGTCCTGTCCACCTGGGAAAGCATTCCGGCATAGTTCTCCTTGTTCCGCAATGCCTCGTCATAGGGTATTCCACGGGATTCAGCGATAAGCCGGTTTAGTGAGCGGTTTCCTTCACGGTCGAAACGGAGAAGGAATTCAATGTAGCGTTTTTTTGCTTCCTGGTTGTAGCATTCACCGATCACGTGCAATCCCTGCGGGATCACCGAGCGTTTCATCTCGTAGAGCTGCTCGTGGATTTTCGGGATGCTGCCCGTATCGAAGTTAAGTTCCCGTGCAAGAGCGAAAATTTTCTCCTGTATACGTTCTTCACGGATGTCCTGCCCGAGACGGTGTGCTTCCTCATATTCATCGACCAGGTCACCGAGTTCGATATACTGCTCGTACAGGTCTGATGTGGAGAACGGCGGGGTATTATAACTGACAAGGGTCCCGTACAGCCGGCGCTTGGCAATTGTTGCCTCCGAGGTATTCTCCACGATATAGAAATAGAGATGCGGCATGTTGCCGATCAGGATATCAGGGAAACATTTTGCACTCATGCCGATCTCCTTTCCTTTCGTAAACTCCGCAAGCCCGTGCGTGCCGACATGGAGGACACAGTCCGCTTTCCAGACGGTTTCAAGCCACCGGTAATAGGCGAGGTACTGGTGATGTGGTGGCTTGGTTTTGTCGTGGGACGCCTTGGCGACATCACTCTCATCGAGTGGCGGGCGGGCCGGTTGCAAACCCACGAAGATATTCCCGAATTCGATACCCGGTACAAGGAACTTCCCGTCAAGTGCCATGACTTCCCCGGGCGGAGGGCCCCAGCAGCTGGTGACCTCCTGCCGGACATCGGAAGGAAGCGACATGAAAAAATCCAGGTAATCCCGGCTGTCCCAGGTAAAACTGTTCTCCGCCGTCCTGCGTTTATCAAACCACGTGCCGGAATTCACGAGTGCACGCTCTTCAAAAAGGAGATGTAACTCTTTTTCCGGTAACGATACCGTATATCCACGGCCTTTTAAGGCTTCAAGGAGTACTCTGACACTTTTAAATACGTCGAGGTACGCAGCACCCCCGATATTTGCCTCACCCGGCGGATAGTTATAGATCATGACCGCGACTTTCTTATCAGCATTTTTGAGTTTTTTTAGCCTGATCCAGTTTTTAATCCGGCCCGCGATACGGTCAATCCTGTCCGGGATTGCGACGACTTCTTTTGCCTCATGGCCATCGATGGTGACAGACCCGATTCCACAGATCGGGATTGGCTCGATGCACCCGTCAAGTTCAGGCCAGATCACTGACATGATCGACATGATGGGGCTGATGCCGGCGATATCCTCTTCCCATGCCTCCAGGTCCTGGCTGAACATGCATACCGGGGCAAAGACCGGAATATTCATTTTATTGAGGAGGCCGGTAGTGACCTCCGGGTCGCCGCCCATCGGCCCGCCGTTGATCCTGAACCATTTGAGGTTGATTACCGCATCAACGACCGCATAGCCGTTATCCATGAAAAAGGTCTCCATGGATCGGATGTTGTTCTCCGGTGTGGCATAGGTGGGGATCACGTTGCAATCCGCAAAGGCAAGTAACAGCCCTTTCAGCGCGGGGATGTTCTGGTCCAGGTGCATTCCCCCGTGCATCATGATCCCGATGGAAGGACGGTCGGGCGAAAACCCGGCAACCCGGAAATATTCTGCCCTGTCGGTGAAGTACCCGTGTTCAGGGTGGTATATACCCATGTCAGGGTATATTTCGGGAGGTTTTGGATCCGGGAGACCGGGACAGTTGAGATACTTTTTTAAGAGGAAAATGAAGAGCTGGTAATAATTTTCTCCCCCTCCATGCCGCCAGTAAGAAAGGGCGGTGGAATAATTCTCCGTGTCCCCGCGGGTGAGCGGGGTGATGGCGGGCCCGAGCACCATTTCCATCCCCCAGTCCCGGGTCTCGTTGCCGGAAGCGGTCTTTTTTTCTTCAGGAGGTTTCGGCAGTTTCCCGGTCACACTTTTTTTCTGTGTTTTCCGGTCCTCCTTTGCCTTCTCCATGATCTTTTTGCCTGATAACGCCCCTAGCCGTGTCACTTCGAACAGGTTCGAGAACGGCCCCATCATGTTCAGCGAGATATTGCATTCGTCCCGGAGGGCAGAGCAGGTGATCTCGTTTGCCCTTCCTGTCCCCCGGATGTCAATCAGGACCGCATCAGCAGTTTTAAGGTCCTGGATAACGATCGCCTCGTCGACCTGCTCGTGTTCGATCTGGTAGGTATAATAGAGTTTCAGGTTGAGGTCGATACCAAACTCTTTCCGGATACGGCAGGCAGCATCGAGGATGGTAGGCGAAGGGACGGTCGTGATGCAGGTAATCTTCATGGTATCACATTCGTTAAAATTGGTAGTAAATAATGTAATAAATTGATAGAATAATATGATTTCCGGTATACACCCGGAAGAAAAAAATAAGATTAGGGTTTGATCGGTACTTCAATCCGGGATATCTTTTTCCCGTCTTTGGTGACGAAGTCAAGGAAGAACGTGCCACCAACATTTACAGATTGGTTGATGCCATTATTGCTTCCATAATAGATTAAATTGGGTGTCAGTTTATCGGTGTTACAGTTACTTGCAGTGATATAAGCCACATCCCCTGCTGCAAACCTTGATACAGCCCTCGCACCTTTATCATCATACCACATTTCTGGGTGTGCGGGTGTTCCCGGTGGAGGATACGGTGAAAAAGGTACAGTTTTACCACTCCAGATCAGGCTTTGATTGATCTCGTTGACAAAGGACTGTTCTTCAATGCTTCCCGTATTCCTCGATTTGGTGAGGAGTATCCGGAAATCCCCGACTGTCAGGGTATCGCCGCCGGTGTGGTATATGGTCATGCCGTCGGCAATACTGTATTCTGCCTTCAGGCTTGCCTGCGGAACCTTTGTCTGGGATGCTCCCATTCCACCGGCAAATGCACTGACCACTGCCGCGATGATGATGGTGACGACCAGCATCAGCATCACGCCGACGACCGGTGAAACTGCATTCTCATTTGTTTTCGCCATATTATCCACCCCTCACCGGAACGTCTTTTTCAAATAATATCTTCCCTGAAGGCACATGGACCATCTTCACCTGGACGATATCCCCTTCACGGAGATGGTTCCAGTCGACGCCAAGGACTGCCTGCATGGCATCGGTCTCACCACCGGATACCGGTAGGAAGGCGGATCCATCTACATACTGGTAGGTAGCAGTAGTAGGGCCATATCCTCCAGCATCTGCGGGAGTCGGTCCCCACGGGCCCATTGGATATGCCCGCATCGAAGTTCCGGACGTAATGGAGTAATTACCAAAATTTTGTGTTGCATTCTTCGTATTATACAGGTCAAACTTGGGTATGCCGGGTCCAGTTGCCCAAGGAGCGGTTCCATTCATTGGGTATAACCCTCCAACACCCGTTGTTGTGTCCCCATAATGCCAATTAGTTTTATTTCCGGGCATGACCTTTGTGGTATTTTTTGTCCCGTCCTGAGCTTTCCATGAGGTAACAATCATTACATCCTTACTAGGAATAGCCTCGCTGACACCGGTGACTACCAGGGAAAAGTAACTGCCATAGTATAACCCTGTATTCGTAATTTCTGCATCAGCTGTTAATGTCGGTGCCTTCTTTTCTCCACTGACAATGCTCCCCGCAAATCCGCTCACAACTGCCGCGATGATGATGGTAACCACCAGCATCAGCATCACACCGACGACCGGTGAGACTGCATGTTCGTTCTTTTGTTTTCTGTTCATCATAATCCTCACCTCACGGGTTGATGGTTACCTCGTTGCGGGCAAATAATCTGCCGTTCTCATCAGCGAATTCCAGCCAGAAAGTCTTGCCGACATTGGTTGAATTATTGAAACTGTACGTACTTGATGCACCTGGCTGAAGATAGGAAGCAGTATGATACGGTGGCAGGATGTATGCGGTATCGCCGCCGGCAAAGGATTTAGTACCTGACATCCCTGCAGATGTAGTCCATGCGTTACCATCCACCCCTTTTATATCCCCAATTGATGTCTTGTTAACAACCCAGACCATATGTTCGGCATTTCCGAATGTCTTTGACGGGCGGACTTGTACGATCGTTGTGATTGTCGAAATGGGATTCCCACCCAGATCCTCAATCTTCAGACCATCGCTTATGCTATAGGTCCCTCTAATCGAAACTGTAGGGGACTTGTCCTTTGATGCAGCGATCCCGCCTGCAAACGCCGAAACGACCGCCGCGATAATGATCGTGACTACCAGCATCAGCATGACAGCAACGACCGGTGATACGGCATCCTTATTCATTCGTTTCATGATATTATCCCTCCACGGGCACTTTGCCGTCATAGATCAGTT